>Ga0074199_1002476_pt1 | contig 10956 bp, 2 predicted proteins | sample EPASupsiteSAE347_FD_64528 | JGI IMG/M metagenome (GOLD analysis project Ga0074199, IMG submission 64528) | Bioremediated contaminated groundwater from EPA Superfund site, New Mexico - Sample SAE3-47 | ecosystem: Environmental > Aquatic > Deep subsurface > Groundwater > Contaminated ...
ATAGTCAGAATCATTGAAAATATATCTTTTCGGGGCACTATCACTGAAGAATTTCATTACTACATGGTTTGGACTGTATGTGTCAAATCCGAAACCTGTACCAATTAAATTATTAATTCGGCTGGTTTTTGATTTTCCATACTTATATTTTGAGTTTATCGCATTTATGATGTATTTTTCTTCACTTTTGTTGCTTAATTTTGATAATTCATCGTGCAAGTTTTCAAGAATATATCCAAACGCGCCATACTTCTTGTTTTCGCAATTATATCCAAAAATTCTAACTCCACAATTCCAATACTTTTCAATTAATTTTGGATCGATTAAAGAATAAGAAGCCGGAATAATTGCCATTATCGGTTGATTCTTGCGATCGATCGCGTCTTGTTGTCGTTTGTAAAATGCTTCAATCAACTTACTATTATCATTTGGATTTGTTAAGACACCTAACAAAGGAGTCACAATAATTGAATTTCCCGGGGTCCCCCACAATAGATTAAAAATATACTTCTGAATGGGTGGAGGAAGAAGTTGATTCAAAGGATTTCCGTTGTCATCAGTAACCGATAAAAGAATGTAAGGTAATGCCCCAGCTTGTTTTAGCTGTGATAATCGATCCGAAATTTTTGAAGAAAATTTTTGTCCCTTATTGTCATCTTTAATATATTCTGCAAGATTGGATAATGATACTTTTACATATACTTCTCCAAAGGGACGAAATTTTGAGTCAATAAGAGGTTTCGCTTCTTGTAGTTCAAAATTGTTTGATAATGTCACACCGATGGTACGAGTTGGTGTGACTATCGTATTGCCATTAATCTTGACTTTGCACGATCTAATAAGGAATTCTCTTTCCCTATGGATCTCATCAATATCTAAATTTACCATTTCATTCATTAAATTTTATACAGTTATTCAACTTCAATACTTTTTCCCTCATTCAAGTGGAATTTGGAGAGATTCTTTCGAGCGATTAGATCTTTGTTTTTTGAATAATTGAATCATTTCGTTTCATTCCTGTTCGATTAACGTTTAAGACTATTTAAACACAGGGCGGATGCGGAGTGAAAGTGTTAAAAAAATGATCTCCACACGAGTCGAAGAACGCTTTTGCGTTCTTCTCCCGCTCGGGCAGGCCCCATCTGAAAAATGCTGATGCATTTTCCATCTGGTGCACCGCCCCTTCACGACTCGAAGACCCTTGCGGGTCTTCTCCCATCCGGGGACCGCACCACTCGTAATGCCCAGCCCTCACGAGTCGAAGATTCTGATGAATCTTCTCCCGCTCGGGCGGTGGTGCACCGCCCCTCATGACTCGAAGAACGCTTCTGCGTTCTTCTCGCATAAGGTGACTCGCCTCCGGCTCCTCCCCTTATGTATATAAACATCCTTTCCCAATACTGTCACATCAACGATTGTGCATCGTTGACCATCCAGTGCTGCCGACTATACCAGCTGAGTAGCATGTGCGCGCGGGGGAGATGCATTGCTGAGCAATACCCCGGGAAATATCATAGCATACCATAGAAGAGAATACGAGAGGATATCATATGATTTTAGTACCAGATACCAGCGTCCTCATCGACGGACGCATCACATCCATGATAAAGGCCGGTGAATACAAGGGTGCAACCATCATCGTGCCGGAAGCAACGATTGCCGAACTCGAGGCGCAGGCAAACAACGGTCGCGAGATCGGGTTCTCGGGCCTGAACGAACTCCAGCAGCTCTGCAAGATGGCCGAAGAAAAGACCATCGAGCTGAAGTTCTCCGGTGTCCGACCCTCGCTCGAACAGGTGAAGCTCGCGAGCGGCGGGGAGATCGACGCGATGATCCGGAATATCGCGATCGAGAACAATGCCCGGTTTTTGACGAGCGACAACGTGCAGGCCGAGGTGGCGCGGGCCAAGGGGCTCGATGTCATCTACCTCAAGCCGCAAGTCACCGACTTCGTGCCGCTTGCGATCGACCAGTTCTTCGACGAGCACACGATCGCAGTGTACCTGAAAGAGCGGGTCAGCCCGATGGCGAAGAAGGGGACCATCAGCGAGATGAAGCTCGTGAAGATCCGCGAGGCGCCCACGAGCGAGTACGAGCTCCGCATGATGGCGCAGGAGATCCTGGAGCGGGCCAAGCGCGACCCGGACGGTTTCATTGAGATCGAGAAGCGGGGCATCACGGTGGTGCAGATCGGGTCCATGCGGATCTCGATCGCCCGCCGGCCGTTCTCGGACGGGATGGAGATCACTGCCGTCCGCCCGATCGTGGACATCACGATGAAGGACTACGCCAAGGCCGAGATCGTGACCAGGACGCTCGCGGGCGAGAAGCGGGGCATGATCGTCATCGGGTCCCCCGGGTCCGGGAAGACCACGCTCGCCCAGAGCCTGGCCGGCTTCCTTTCCGAGGGCGGCTTCGTGGTCAAGACCATGGAGGCCCCCCGGGAGCTCCAGGTGCCCGACCAGATCACGCAGTACACGATGCTCGAAGGGAGCATGGCGAGCACGGCCGACGTACTGCTGCTCGTCCGGCCCGACTTCGTCATCTTCGACGAGCTCCGGCAGAACGAGGACTTCGGCGTCTATGCCGACATGCGCCTCGCCGGCATCGGCCTGGTGGGCGTCATCCACGCCAACACGGTGCAGGACGCGGTCCAGCGCTTCTTTAACCGGGTGGACTTCTCGGTCCTCTCGCAGGTAATCAACACCATCGTGCTCGTGAAAGAGGGCGTGATCACGAAGATCTACGATGTCGGGTTCACCATCAAGGTGCCCGAGGGGATGGACGGCCAGGTCCACCTCCGGCCGGTGACGACCGTCACCGACCACGAGACCGGCTCGCTCGTCCTCGACATCTTCCGGTACGACGGCGAGACCATCGTGATGCCGGTGCAGGGCGCCGGCGCGGCCCGGCAGCCGCAGCCCATCCAGGTCCAGCTGGTGGGCCAGACGGTGGCTCCCGCTGCCCCAATAAAAGCAGCGGCAGCCGCCCCCGAACCAGCCCGGAAGGAGCGGGAGAAGGAAGCCGAGGAGCGGCCCGCCTGGAAACTCAGCGAGAAGGAGATCCAGCGCGAGATCGGCCGGTACACCGACGGCTTTGTTGACGTCCAGATGCTCTCGGACACCAAAGCCGTGGTGTACATCGACGACAAGGACGTCCCCGCCGCCATCGGCAAGGGCGGCAAGAACATCTCGGCGATCGTGAACAAGCTCGGCATCGGGATCGACATCAAGCCCCGGTCCGAGTACGATCGCCAGCAGGAGAAGGCGACCAAGGCCGAAGAGGAGATCAACCTCGGCGGCGGCCTGAAGATCCAGACCGACAAGAAGAACCTAACGATCATCGCGCCCGGCGAGAGCGGCAAGATCGTGGACGTCTTCTCCGGCAAGGAGTACCTCTTCACCGCCACCGTGAACGAGAACGGCGAGATCCACCTTGCCAAGAACTCCAGCATCGCGCAGGAGATGATCCGGCGCTACACAAACAACGAGGCCATCAGGCTGAGGCCGGTATAAAATTCCTGGATGGTGCATGCACGTGAGCCAGTTCGATCTGATCGCATTTGAAGAAGAAGCGCACGAGAAGTGGACCCATGCTTTTGAGTCCAACCCCTCGAAATTAGAGAAGTTTTACCTGAACGTCGCCTTCCCGTACCCGAGCGGGGCCATGCACGTGGGGCACGGCCGGACCTATATCGTGCCGGACGTTGTCGCACGCTTCTGGAGGATGCGGGGCCGGCAGGTGCTCTTCCCGATGGCGTTCCACGTCACGGGGGCGCCGGTGGTCGGGATATCGAAGCGGATCGCAAGGAAGGACGAGAAGACGATCCGGCTGTACCGCGACCTGTACAAGGTGCCGCAGAACGTGCTCGAAGGCTTTACCGATCCCTTAACCATCGTGAAGCACTTTGCGGCCGAGTACCAGCGGGTGATGACGGCCTGCGGCCTCTCGATCGACTGGCGCCGCCGGTTCATCACGGTGGACCCGACCTACAGTAAGTTCATCGAGTGGCAGTGGAAGCACCTGTACGAGGCGGGGCACGTGATCAAGGGCGCCCACCCGGTGCGGTACTGCACGGTGGACGAGAACCCGGTCGGCGACCACGACCTTCTCGAAGGCGACAAGGCCGAAGTGATCAAGTTTGTGCTGGTCATGTTCCGGTACGGCGACGCCTTCATCCCGTGCGCCACCCTCCGGCCCGAGACCATCCACGGCGTCACCAACCTCTGGGCCAACCCCGGGGTCATGTACGTGAAGGCCCTCGTGGACGGCAAGGCCTGGATCGTGAGCCGCGAGGCGGCCGAGAAACTCGCCCTGCAGGACCACACGGTCGAGATCAAAGAGGAGATCAGGGGCAGCGACCTCATCGACAAGAAGATCAGCCACCCGCTCTGCGGCGAGATCACGATCCTCCCCGCCGAGTTCGTGGATCCCGACATGGCGACCGGCATGGTGATGAGCGTCCCCGCCCATGCCCCGTTCGACTACATCGCGCTGCGCGACCTCCAGCAGAAGGGGCAGTACACGGACATCAGGCCGATCCCGCTCATCAAAGTCGAGGGGTACGGCGAGGTCCCGGCCCAGTACGCGGTCGAGAAGGCCGGTATCCTGAACCAGATGGACAGCCGGATGGATGCCCTCACGCAGGAGATCTATTCCGCAGAGTTCAGCAAGGGCAAGCTCTTCGAGAAGTACGGCGGCAAGCCGGTCAGGGTTGCCCGCGACGATGTCGCGGCCCTCATGACCGAGAAGTACGACTCGGTCGTCATGTACGAGTTCGATGTCCGGCCCGTGGTCTGCCGGTGCGGCAACAAGGTGAAGGTGAAGATCCTCCACGACCAGTGGTTCCTGAAGTACAGCGACCCCGCGTGGAAGGCCGAGGTCTCGGACTGCCTCAAAGGCATGGACCTCGTGCCTCCCGAGGTCCGGGCCGAGTTCGACCGGACCGTGGACTGGCTGAAGGACTGGGCCTGCACAAGGCGTGTCGGCCTCGGCACCCGGTTCCCGTGGGACACCAACCAGCTGATCGAGCCGCTCTCGGACTCCACGGTCTACATGGCCTACTACACCATCGCCCATAAGATCCGCGACATCGAGCCAAAACTCCTCACCCCCGAAGTCTTCGATTACATCTTCCTGGGGAAGAAGTCGGACGACCTCCCCGAGAAGAAGAAACTCGACGCCATGCGCGAGGAGTTCCTGTACTGGTACCCGTACGACTTCCGGTTCAGCGCAAAGGACCTCATATCGAACCACCTCACCTTCCAGATCTTCCACCACTGCACGGTCTTTGCCGGCCAGAAGGACAAGCTGCCCAGGGGCATGGTGGTCTTTGGCATGGGCCTCCTGAACGGTGCCAAGATGTCCTCGTCCAAGGGGAATGTCTTCCTCTTAGAGGACGCTGTGAAGGAGTTCGGCGGCGACACCGTCCGGATGTTCCTGATGGGTTCCGCCGAACCCTGGCAGGACTTCGACTGGCGGAACGAACTGGTCCTCTCCACGAAGAAGCAGATCGAGCGGTTCCACAATACCGTCATGGAGATCAAGGACGCCGCGGGCGAGCCGCACGACATCGACCGCTGGCTGATGAGCCGGCTCCAGGCCCACATTGCAAAGACCACCGAGGCGCTCGACAACTTCCAGACCCGGCAGGCCCTGCAGGAGGCCTGGTTCGGCATCGAGACCGACCTGAAGTGGTACCGCCGGCGCCTCCCGAAGGATTGCGACGGCAGCCGCGAGCTCCACAATCTCTGCTCCGTGTGGGTCCGGCTCCTCTCCCCGTTCATCCCGTTTGTGGGCGAGCACCTCTGGAAGGAACTCGCTGGCGAGGGACTCGTCTCGTTCGCCCCGTGGCCGGTGGCCGATCCCAGACTCGTCAACGAGAAGGCCGAGCTTGCCGAGGAACTCCTGGCCCGGACGGTCGAGGACATCGAGTCGATCAAAAAGCTGATCCAGATCGAGCCCAAAGCCATTACCATCGCCCTTGCCCCGGCCTGGAAGTACCAGGTCTTCCAAACCATCGCCGCGGCGAGCGACCGGAACACGGTTGTAAAAGAGATCATGAAGGACGAATCCATGCGCAGGCGGGGCAAAGAGGCGACCGATGCGGCAAAGCAGTGCACCACCCTCATCCACCGCCTGCCCCCGCACGTGGTGGAGCCGCTCGCACAGGCGCCCCTGAACGAGCGCGAGGTCTTCCTGGCGGCGCAGGCCTTCCTCGAACAGGAGTTCGGCGTGCCCGTCCACATCGTGGATGCCGAGGGCAGCGGCCACGTGAAGGCGAGCACCGCCCTGCCGTTCAAGCCGGCGATCGTGATCGAATAAATTCCTTTTTTTTACCGGTCCGTGGAGCCGGATAATGGACCGGTTATATTTCCGATCTGGAGGGCAGGCAGGATACCCGGAGTACATATTGTTTTATAATTTAAACAAAATGTTAATAACATTTAACAAAATTAATGAACGCCAACACCTCAACGGTGTAGTTGGATCTACCTGATGGGTATACTACACACAGACGGGAACCGGGCGATTCGGTCTGGAAAATCGACACTATCCGACTTTTCACATCCTTCGGGGGAGGTGATCGCAGGATGACCGTCCGTCCCCTGCCGTTGCTGGGTCTGGCGCTGCTGCTGGCTGTTTTCATCCTCGCACCGGTCTCGGCTGCCGAACACATCATCAGCCCTGCGAACTCGATACAGGATACGATCGACAGCGCAGCGGATGGCGACACGATCCTGCTGAACAGCGGAACCTACAACCAGTACGACATCGGTGTTACCAAGAACATCACGATCGGCGCCAACACGGCGGCGGGTGCGAATGCCGGCAATACCTATATCGATGCTGGATATTCCGGCAGGATCTTCATCGTCACCGGCGGGTACAATCTCACCATCGACAGCCTGACGCTCCGTAACGGGCAGGCGCCCAAAGGCACTTCTGCATCATATGCCGAACCGGGAGGCAACGGCGGATCCGGGGGATGCATCTTCTCAGACGGCCTGGTCACGGTAACTTCGTCCATTATCCGCGACTGCCATGCGGGCAAAGGCGGGGACGGCTATCCCGGTCCAAACGAGATGGATGCAGGTACCGTCGGCGGCGATGGCGGCAACGGAGGGGCACTCTACACGAGTGACGAAGCAGTCGTCGATGCAACTACCATCACGCGCAGCTATGCAGGGAACGGCGGCACGCATGGGACATATTTTGCTGGTACCGGCGCCACCGGTGGACACGGGGGGGCAATATACGCCATGAACTTCCTGACCGTCACATCTTCCACCATTTCCGACAGCAGGGCGGGAGATGCGGGCACCAGCCCGGCTGACGGGGGAGCTGGAGGAAACGGCGGGGGCATTTACACTGCCAACTACACGTACCCCATCAGTACAATGACCATGCGGTTCACGACTATCACCAACTGCAGTGCAGGAAAGGCCGGTGATGCCGGTGCCAATTATGAAGATGGCGGGAGTGGCGGCAGCGGCGGCGGAATCTATTCAACATGGCCGACAACGATAACCTCGTCCGCCATCACAAAATGCAATGCAACCCCCACCGGTACGATCAGGATCCCAGTTGCGGATTCTGCGGCTGTTAACGGCATGGGCGGCGGATACATGGGATGGAACTACGGAGGGACGCTGACCCTGGAGAATTCAACCTTAACCGGAAACTGGGCCCCGCGCGGGGGCGGCTTTGCCAGTGACGGCCAGGATGAGTTGCGGGTGACGTCATCGAATATTTCCTATAACACGGCATCAGAATGGGGTGGCATATACTACTGGGGATCGGGTACGGTTTATGTGGACTCATCCAACTTCGTTGGCAACACGGGCGGCGTGATATACACCTATGTCGGCCAGCTGCACCTGAACAGGTTTTACAACAATCAGGGAATGGCGGTTAAAACCGCGTATGCGGGTGAGATCGGTGCAGAGAATAACTGGTGGGGCTTCAACAGAGGATCCTTAGGAAACACCTCCACAAATGTCACCTATTCTCCCTGGCTGATGCTCTGCGCCACCGCCAGCCTGCACGAAATTTCTCTCGGCGAGGGGACGGTGATCCGGCCGAACCTGACGTTCAACAGCGCCGGCGAGGACACCACCTCGATCGGGTTCATTCCCGCGGGCACACCGGTCTCGTACACGGTCACGGGCGGGGGCCTCTTCCTGCCGTCTGCCGGAAACCTGACCCGGGGGGTGAACACGAGCGTATTCCGCCCGTCGATCACCGGCACTTCGACGGCAAACTCGGTCGTCGACGGGCAGAGTGTGGGGGTACCCATATTCGTCCCGGTTGTTGCACGGTTCACCGGGGCGCCTTCATCCGGGCCGGCGCCGCTCGCGGTACAGTTCACGGATACGTCCGACTGTACGAGCCCGCTTTCCTGGAACTGGAGTTTCGGGGACGGGGCCTGGTTCAACACTTCGGATATCCTGCAGAGGAACGCCACCCATACCTACAACGAGCCCGGGATTTTTTCCGTCTCCCTGACCGTTGCCAGTGCAGAGGACAGTAATACAACGGCTGAAGCCGGGTTCATCACGGCCCTGATCCCGCCCCCGTCCGTATCCCGCATCAACCCGGCCACCGGGATCAACAGCACGACCATCGGCATTGCAAACCTCACCGGTACCCACTTCAACACAACGGTCCTGACCACGACCGTCCGTCTGAACCATACCGGGTATGCCGATATCCCGGCAACGGCGGTCACGGTCCTCGACAGTACGAACATCACCTGCACCTTCGACCTCACCCACCGGCCGGCCGGAACCTGGAACGTGGTTGTGAAAAACCCGGACCAGCAGGAAGGGATGCTGGCAGGTGCGTTCGAGATCCTGACCCCCGATCCGGCCGTGTCCGGGATCACACCCCCCATCGGTTCCAACAGCACAACGGTCGCCATCACGGACCTTGCCGGGACCGGGTTCTGGCCTGGTGCCCTGACAACCACGGTGATGCTGAACGGGACCGGGCATCCGGACATCGTGGCAACCGATGTACAGGTCCCTTCGGCAGCACAAATCACCTGCAGCTTCAACCTCACCGACCAGCTGATCGGCCTCCGGAACATTGTCGTAACCAATCCCGACGGCAAGACTACGGTACTGGCCAATGCCTTCGAGGTCAAACCGCCCATCCCGAGGATCACCGGAATCGTACCTGCGGGCGGACTCGTTACCGGCGGAACGTTCGTCACCATCACGGGCAGGGGGTTCACCAACGCCACTTCGGTCAGGTTCGGCACCACGGCTGCCACCGGATATACCGTGAATTCCGACACCGAGATCAATGCCACGTCGCCAGTCCATGCCTCCGGTGTTGTGGATATCCTGGTCACCACGGACGGCGGTACCAATCCCGCGGGAGCCTCGGACCGGTTCACCTACGGGTACGTATCTGCCCCGGTAACGGATTTCTCGGGGACGCCCCGTGAGGGGCAGGCCCCCCTGACCGTGGCATTCACCGACCAGTCGGCTTACAACCCGGACGCATGGCTGTGGTCGTTCGGGGACGGGAGCACCAGCACGGTACAGAACCCGACCCATACGTTCACGCAATCCGGTGCCTACACGATCACCCTCAACGCCACCAACGATCTCGGAGGCACAACGAAAACGAAGACCGGATATATTACAGTCACCGCCACGACACAGAACACCGATCCGGTAGTCGACGGCATCACCTACGGTACCAGCGGGGGAAACCAGACGGCGGTCGTCAACCTGACAAACGTGAAGGGCACGGTGACCCAGCCCGACCCGAATTCCGTTGTCATCCAGAACCCTGAAACCGGCTGGAGCGAGATGAAACTTATCTCCAGCGACCCGGTCGCCAATACCTCGGGTAATCTCGACCTGTCTGATATCTCATCGGTGGTCATGACCACCGAACCGGTGAGCGCGACCCTGAACCTGAGCACGGTCGGGACGGTCACGGTACAGATCACCATACCCATGACCCAGGTTCCCACGGGTTCGTCCATACGGCAGACCATTTACGAGGGGGCGAACGGAGACGCCCTGAACGCATTCCAGCTGGCCGCAACCTCCGCGAACCTGAACGTTGATGCGGTGGCATATACCGTCGAGATTCAAAATTCCGCACCCTTCAATGCCAACCTGACCGGTACTGCGGATCCGGTGACCCTGACCATGAACGTGAACCATGCCTGGGTAGTGGCAAACGGGGGAATTGATGCCATCAGGATCATCCGGTCGGCAGAAGACGGGACCAAAGAGGTACTCCCAACACGGTTCCTCTACAATGATCCTGCAACCGACAGGGATTACTTCGAGGGAACGTCGGCCAACGGGCTCTCTGTCTTTGGTATCGCGTCCGTATCGGAGCTTCCCGGGTCGGCCGCATACACTTCCGGCGGCGATCCGGATCCGGTCGCTTTTACGCCTGCCGATCTTCCGGTAACGACCGTCAGGGCGAACGTCGGCGGGAACTCCGGGGTAAAAAGCGTGTCCGCAACCGGTACCGGTGTCTCGGATCTCATCGTGACCGGAACAACCCGTACCAGCCCCGGAACGGGCATCCCTGCCGCTCCAGGCACCGTGTACCAGTACATCAGCCTCGTCCCCTCCCGGTACACCTCCATCACCACGACCGAGATCGCCTTCACCATTCCGACTGCATGGCTGGACGAGCACGGCCTTGCTCCGCAGGACGTGGTCCTGAACCATTATACCAACGGGACGTGGGTGGCCCTGCCGACAACGGTGGGGACGACAGCGGACGGGCAGGTCGCGTTCACCGCAACGAGCCCTTCGTTCTCGCTCTTCGCCATCAGCGGAGTGCCTCGTGATAATGGCACGGTTACTGCAACGGTTACTGCGGCGGCCCCCGAAGCGATCGGTACACCTGCCATGCCGGTGACCGCGGCTCGGGCCCCGTCTGCGGCTGCGAAGACGACGACCGCGGTACCTGCCC
>Ga0074199_1002477_pt1 | contig 10953 bp, 3 predicted proteins | sample EPASupsiteSAE347_FD_64528 | JGI IMG/M metagenome (GOLD analysis project Ga0074199, IMG submission 64528) | Bioremediated contaminated groundwater from EPA Superfund site, New Mexico - Sample SAE3-47 | ecosystem: Environmental > Aquatic > Deep subsurface > Groundwater > Contaminated ...
TTTAACATATTTATCTACCATTACTCCCGGAGACAGCGTTTATGATTATATTTCCGAGCAGTCGTTGCGCAGGAAATTCAAGGCAGGCGATGTTCCTCGATCGCGGCCCTCTTCATCTGCTTTTTCAAGACAACAAAATCCGCAAGTCGACTTATATTCCTTAACAACCGGAGCATTAGCCATTCAAGAATCACTTCAACTTGACAGGATGACTAATCCGGTAGCCGATGAATCCGATAAAAAGCTCTCGATCGAAACTCTTAAAGCTCCGGAAATCAAATCCCATCCGTTCGTTGAAATGATCGGTCAAAAGAATCCCGCGGTGTTTCCTACAGATTTTCTTGTTCCCGCGGATTTCTATTCCCTCCATTTTTCCGATATCAATAAGCAAATCGCCTTTTCGGATCTCGTCGATCAGTGGGGCTCGAACCTTCTGCATACAATGCAATTGTCGGCTCATGATGCGCAGATCAAGGAAAAATACATGCGACAGCTTTGCCTTGAAATGTCGGAATTAACCAAAATGTTTGGGGATAAAGTCGTCGCCGATCTGGTAATATGCGGCGCCGATCCCTTTCTCAACGAAGGAACGGATTTTTCCGTCATTTTTTCGATAAGAAATAAAACAATATTCGATTTGAATATTTCCAGAAATTTTCAAAATGCGAAAACACTTTTCAAGGATTTTCATGAGGAGACTTTAAAAATCGAGGAAATTCCGGTCTATTCATTAACGACTTCCGACAGACGATTACATTCATTTTCTTGCGATCTCGATCAATTCAAAGTGTTTTCAAATTCAAAACAAGCAATACAGGGAATTATTGAAACGTTCAAAAAGAAAATTCCATCGCTCGGCAAAGCAGATGATTATCGTTATATGCGCACGATTTTTCCCGCCGATGAAAACAAAGAGGATATTTTCTGTTATCTTTCCGACGGTCATATTCGCCGACTTGTGGGTCCCGTGTGGAAAATCGGACGTCAGCGCCGCATTCAATGCGTCAACACTTTACGCATCATCCAAAACGCGATCTCGTTTTTTCATCTCGAAGGGGAATCCGGTCCGGTTAACCTGGAAAACCTGCTGGCAAAAAGATTTATTGAAAACTCATACCTTCATTGTCCGGATGGCGGCAAATACTCCGTTGACGGACCGGACAACGAACCTTTATGCAGTTTCCATGGGCGATTACGTTATGCAACTCCAATTTTGGATGCTCCACCGGTTTTGATTTCCCAAAGAGAATACAATGATTATCGTAAATTTGTTGAAGAGTACAATAGATATTGGTCAAAATATTTCGATCCGGTTGGGATTCGCGGGAAAATCTCATCGACGGTGGTCGAATTAGAAACCTGCATTCTGCCCTTGATCGAGAACTCCGTTTATGATCAATTTAAAAGAATGTCCGGCGGTAATAAAATTTCCATGAATTTTCCGCTTCATCCGAAAACCATTTTTCAATTTTTTTGCAAATTGAATCTTCCGGAGATTCTAAAATCAAGCCCGGATGTCGGTAGAAATCTTGACGAGTTATCCGAAAAGACGAAATCTTCGACGGGTGAAATCGTAAATTCGTTTGGTGACGGTATTTCCATAAATTTCGTCGACTCGGATTTGAAATTCTCTCTTGATTTTGCGCAAGGCGACACTTCATTACCGATATTTAGAGATACATTTTCCGTGTTGATGGGAGTATTTTTCATCTCATCATTCAATTTGCCGACATACGCGATCGTAAACGTGAAAGATGAAAAGAGAGTTGAAAGATTCATTAAAGATTATCTTCGTGTAACAACTCAAGAGAACGCCGTTCGCCGACCCGGTTTTTTCAACGAAAGATTTTACGGTTATGAATCAAATTACGATGCCGGAAAGCCTCATGTTTATACGATGGACTTCCAAATCTTCATATTGCATTTGAGAACTTTTTTCGCGGTTTATAAAGGCAATCTTCTCATTACGAATCAAAGAAAACTGCTGACGGAACTGATGGAAAATTCGAGCGAAGCTTCTTTACCGGAAGCAAATTTTGGTCTTAACATTATTTTCAATCAATTCGACAAGATATCTGAAGTATCCGGAATAGCTTGGCAGGAAAAAATGAGATCGGTTTGTTTGAACAATCTTGGGTCCCTTTACGCGTTGCGGCAGTTTCGCGGAATCAAACAGGCCGATTGGAAAAAAATGTCGCTCTTGATCAACGGCTATATTCCCTTTTGCCCGTCCGGTGGAGAATACATGGAAGACACGACCAAAGGTATGATCAGATGCTCTGTCCACGAAAATCATTTTTGGCCTCGTCAACCATTTTCTCCCGATCCTTCCGTTCCGATAAATGCATTTATCGGAAATCTCAAAAAATTGCAAACATCATTGAATTTTACGCCTGAAGGTATTATGACCAAGGTAATTATGGAGAAATAACTAATAAACGCTCGTCTACATTGCCGATGCTCTTTGTGGTACTTTGTTTCTACACCGTTTTTAATGAGAGGAAGGGTTCACGATGAAAATTCTGTTAAGAAAATTGATTCCGGTGTTGTACCTGTTCGTTTCGATAAGTTATGCGGTATTTTCACTTGATACTGATCCAAGGAGACCTTCGATGAAGCTTCCGGTGCATCTTGAATTCAGATCGGATAAGGCTAAAGCCGTTTCCGTAGCAGGCGATTTTAATGACTGGAGCGGATCTACAAAAGGTAAATTCGATCCCGCCGTAGGAAAAATGACGTCGAAAGGCGATGGTATCTGGATTTTTCCGCTATCAAACATAGCCTCGGGAAATCATCAATTCAAGTTCGTGATAGACGGTGAATGGGAAAGCGGCCCAAATCGCGCCTTTACTTTGGACGAAAAAGGTCGTTTAATCGATCCGACCGGCGGCGTGATTTCCGTAACACTCGAAACTCCTTCCACCATGAGAATCAGATTCAGCAATTTAATGCAGCTTCCGCGAATAATAGACGATATCGTTTTTGCGGTTCTTCCTCACGGTACGATTTTAGGTAAAAGCCGCTATGAAGGAAAATATGGTGAAGGTGAAATAATCGATTTACACTGTCGCGACATCAATATCAGTGAAAACCTGCGTCTTGAAATAAGAGGTTTGTCGGAAAAACCGATCTTGCGGCCGATTCTTCTCGATGGAATATTTCACAAAGGTTATATTTCCGATAAAACTCTCGGAGTCATCATCCAAAATGATCCTCCGACGACGATGTTTCGAGTTTACGCGCCGCGGGCGAAAGCGGTGAAAGTTGCGATATTTTCCGATCCCAAAGCTAAAATGCTTGTAAAGGAAATCGAGGGCTTTAAAGACTCCGCTGGAGTCTGGGAAATGAGAAGTGAAGGCATTCTCACCGGAAAATACTATGGTTTCCATGTTGACGGCCCGATCGGGGAAGGCGAAGGTTTTGATCCGAAAAAGTTGTGGCCTGATCCGTATTCCAAGGCTTCGATTTATCATAAGGGACCTTCGATTATCGTAGACGACGCGGCGACGGGTGACGGCTTCCATGGGTGGACCGATCAAAATTTTATTACTCCCGAAAAACAGGATCTGGTTGTTTGGGAATGTTCCATTCGCGACTTAACGGCTCATGCGGGCTCTAAAGTACAAGCGCCTTTGCGCGGAAAATATCCGGGGCTTGCTGCTACCGTCGGCCTCGGTACAGGAATAGATCATGCTAAGGAACTCGGCATTAATGCCATGGAGTTTCTTCCCGTTTTCGAATTCGACGACGATCCGCCCGGTACTTATCACTGGGGTTACATGACCAGCTTGTTTTTTTCACCCGAGGCATCTTACGCCGAAAACCCCATGGGAGGACAGGTAAATGAATTCAAGGCTTTGATCAATACGCTTCACAACCATGGAATCGCGGTGATTCTTGATGTCGTCTACAACCACACCGGAGCTCCGCATGTTTTCATGGGAATGGATAAAAAGTATTTTTATCGCCATGATGGAAACCTCACTCCGAACAATTTCAGCGGCTGCGGCAATGATTTCAAAAGTGAAAACCCAATGGCGCGTCGTATGATTTTGGATAGTTTGGAATATTGGGTCAGACAGTATCATATCGATGGTTTCCGCTTCGATCTGGCCGAACTTCTTGATCATGAGACGCTGTTGGTCGTTGAAGCTAAACTGAAAGCGATAAATCCGAATATTATTTTATTTGCCGAACCCTGGAGTTTCAGAGGAACCAATAAAGGACAATTGAAAAATACGGCATGGGCAAGTTGGAACGATGATTTCCGAAATCGTGTTAAAGAAGCCGCTCAGGGAAAAATCGGAGCGAACGAGCTGTTTTCCGTGCTTCGCGGCTCATTGGATCTATGGACGGCGTCTCCCTGGGAATCGGTTAATTATGTAGAATCACACGACAACTATACGCTGGTCGATCATTTGTCGGGACGCTCGGATCATGACGGCTCAAATCCTTCTCCTTTGGAAATACGTAAAAATCTTTTCTGCGCCGCTGCTACACTTCTTTCCCCTGGAATTCCGATGCTTGCGGAAGGTCAGGAAATGCTCCGGACCAAGCGCGGCAATGAAAATAGTTATAACGCGGGAGACGTCGTTAACGCAGTAGATTACGGTTTGCGTGAGAAAAATAAAAACGTATTTTCATTCTATAAAGGCCTTATAGCACTTAGACAATCTTTCGTCGGAAAAATAATTCGCGAAGCTGATGCCGAGACTTGTAGAAACGTAGTCAGAGTCGATTCTTCAAATTCTCATGGAATAGGACTGCTCTGGAAAGATTCAAAGGATGTCAACCGCCAAACTCTGATTCTCTTCAACGGAGACAATGTTAAACCCGCGGTTTTCCAAGCAAAACTTCGTCACGGGACCTGGGTTCGACTGGTCGGCGATTCAAAAATATTTTCTTTTGACCAGCTTTTCAAGCGTGAAATGCATCTGACCCCGGCCGAGGAAGGCATGACTTCGATGGAGTTGCCTCCTCTCGGGGTAGAAGTATGGAGCTACAAACGCAAGTAAGATGATGCAAAAACAACAACAATGAAACCCATAAAAGCTAACCAAGTTGGGGCAAGAAAAAAACGCGGAGACGCCGAGGCGCAGAGAATGTCTATTATTGATAGCTGCAAAATGAAAGCCGGTTTTCTGGTAGGGCGGATTAGGCGCCGGCGCCGTAATCCGCCGAGCTTGAGGAATTTTTCGAAAGGCAGGACTCAATAGATGTGTTTTCTTCGCGTCTCTGCGCCTTCGCGGTGAAAAATTCCCTTTGATTTTTTGCCGTAAAAAAAGTTGAAATATGACACCACCAAAAAACCTCAGCTCGGTGATTTTTCTTTTTGCGTCGTTTCTTGGTGCTTTGCTTCTTTTTATCGCGCAACCCGCGGTAGTAAAAGGTTTATTGCCCCTGTTCGGGGGAAGCTTCATGGTTTGGTCGGTAGCTCTTTCATATTTTCAAGGCATGCTTTGCGGCGGTTATCTGCTGACTCATTTTCTTTTTGGCGCCTGCGTAACGCCGATAAGAAATCTTCTTTACCTTTCAGTGCTTGCGATTTCCGCTGTCTTCACACATTTGGGTTTTCTGGAGTTCCATTCCGGACCGGAAACGATAAATTTCATTTTTGATGAGCTTGGATTTCTATTTTCCGCAACCGGAATTCCGATATTGCTGCTTTCAACATCCAGCTTGGTCTTACAACGATGGTGGACGACAAGCTCAAAGTCACCGGAAGAAGAACCGTATTTTCTTTTCAGTGCATCAAATCTCGGATCGCTGATCGGTATCATAATATTTCCATTAGTAATTGAGCCGATTATCGACCTTTCACGCTTTTGGGAATTATGGAAACTCGGCTTTTATATTTGGGCCGGCCTGATATTGCTGGCCGTTCCGTTTCGCTTTAAACCGAATGAAATTTCTTTTGAAAAAGAAGCAACGGGCGAATCGCCTTCTTATTTCGGGTGGTTTTTGCCGGCCATGGCGGGAACGGCATTGCTTTCGTCCATAACCAATGTGTTGACAATGGATGTTGCGTCCGTTCCGATGATTTGGGTTCTTCCTTTGGCGATTTTTCTTTGGACATATGTGCGTGCTTTTCAAAAGCCGACACCGGATTTTTCCTGGTATGGAGAAAAATTCACCTTATTCATCGGGTTAGGTTTAGCCCTCACGATGATCAATCAACTGGATTTTGTTCTCGATGCATGGATCAAGGTAATGCTTTTCCTGATCGTCTCTTACTGTTTGTGGATAGCCGCAAACTTCGTTTTAATGAGTCGTCGCCCTGATAATACGAAATTCCTGACACGATATTATATGGCGATTACTTTGGGAGGCTGTTGCGGTTCTTTTTTTGTGGCGTTTTTAGCTCCCAATATGTTTAAAGGGCTTTCCGAATTGCCGCTGAGCTTGTTTCTAGTAGCTTGGGCGGTTTGGGACGAGAAAATTATCCAAATGATAAAGGCGGATACGTATCTTCCGATTCGATTGATGGGTATTATCGTGACCGTATTTCTTCTTCCGGCTTGCGCTAATCAGGCTATGCCCTATTCCGGAGCATTTCTGGTTTCCGCTGTTGCCGGAGCAATTGTCTACGGATACACGGTTTTAAAGGAAGCGGATCGCATTTGCATGAACAAGACCGTTACGGTGGGTTTCATCGCATTTTCCCTCATCATGCTCGACCATTTCGGCGCAAGCGGTATTATGCGGGAAAGCTTCAGGAATTACTACGGTATTTATCGAATTTTCGATCGAGATAATATCAGATTTCTTAAAATGGGATCGACTTTTCACGGTCACGAAATGCTGGAGGGTGAAGAAAAAGGGAAACCGCTTTTTTATTACCATCCGGAAACTCCTATCGGAAAATTCCTTTCACGATCACCGGCGGTTTGGAATAAAATCGCGATTGTCGGACTTGGAGCCGGAACCTTGGCTGCATATGCCGGCCCGGGACAAATACTGGATTTTTATGAGCTTGATCCCGATAATATCGCCATCGCAAAAAAATGGTTTTCATATTTGTCCGGATCGAAGGCCCAAGTCAAGATAATTACGGGTGACGGACGACTAAGCTTGAGAAAAGCCGCATCTATTGATAGCTGCAAAATGAAAGCTGGTTTTCAGGTAGGGCGGATTAGGTGCCGGCGCCGTAATCCGCCGAACTTGATGAGTTTGGCGGGACTCAATAACTTGTATGATATCATTATAATCGATGCTTTCAGCAGTGATGCAATTCCCGTTCATCTTCTTACGATCGAAGCCGTTCGTGAATATCTCAGAGTTGTAAAACCGGACGGATTATTGCTGTTTCATGTCTCGAATCGTCATTTGAACATTGCGCCGGTTTTGTTCGCCGCCGCGCGCGAGCTGCAAATAGAAGCACGGTATTCGCAAAACATATCTCCAGAAAACCCGTTGGTATACCCTACAAGATGGGTAGCCATCGGAAGTTTGTCGGGAATTAACCGCTGTTTGAATGGCTTGGATGCATGGTTTCCTCCCGCATCCACGGCCGTAAAGGTATCGCCATGGACGGATCGCCATTCCAGCCTATTAGCGGCTTTCCCCCCCGACCGTGAATTGTCCGAGTAACTACTATAATATTCGAGAATACATGGAATCGATGAAAAACTTCTTTTTAGAATTCGAAATTCCAGGAGGGATAGAATGTTGACAAAAACCGGTATTTTCCACATTTTTACTCGTCACTCCGAGATGGCAAAAATGAAAGTGACCACGCGCTGTACCATCTTGTTTGTCGTGATCCTGGCAATCGTGATCTTACCGATCCGTGCTCAATGCAAACCTTCCGATCAACTGGTTATCGATCCGCTGCTCATTCTCGAAGCGGAGGAGGTCTGGTCCGTGATTGGGCAGCCTCATAACGACGTTTGGCCGGGGTGGGATGCCTCTTCTACGCCGCTGTTGTTCTACTTTCCGAACAAGCAAGACGTCCTGATCAACCATCCTAACCCCCCTGAAGGATTTGTTCCCTACACCGGACCGATCCGATTCTCCGGTGGAAAGATTTTCGTACGCAGCGGTAAGACCATTGAGGAATTTGACGGCCAAAATACGTCCGTCGATGTAAACGGAGCGACAACTCTGGTTGTAGCCGACACATTGTCGTCGCGGCGAATGGCCTTCCAGAGCGTGGCCGAATATGTCCGGTCGGGAGGCGACAAGCTGGACGACGTGATCGGCAACGCATTGATCTCGTCGCCGATGGATGCAATGCAGATGATCGCGCACGAAGCGTTTCACGTCTACCAGAACCGGAGAGCACCCGATAAGGGAGGTAATGAATTCGTCCTGACGCGGTATCCGTCAGTATCCGTCGAAAACAACGTCGATATCGCGCTGGAATCGGACTGCCTTCTTGCAGCGCTACGGACCGCCGACGATGCGACATGTCGCAGTATGGCGAAAGCCTGGCTCGGATTGCGCACGACGAGACGGCAGCGACTCGACAAAGACCTGACTGACTATGAAGACGGAACAGAGTTTTCCGAAGGGACCGCGAAGTATATCGAATATCGCCTAATGCAGGTTCTTGAGAAACGAACACCGGAACCTAAGATGTGGTGGATTCAGGGGTTTACCGGCTACGAGGATCTCTCTCCGCAACGCGATGAAATACTGAAACAGATGTCCGAGATGATGTGCGGCAAGGGGAATGTAAACAACGATCTGTATGGTGCCTCCCCCGTTCGTATGCGCCTCTATTTCTCGGGCATGGGCATTGCTGCGTTGCTGGATCGTCTTAACGCCGATTGGCATGATAAGATTTTTCAACCTGTTGTCAGTCTGACTTCCCTCGTGAATGAAGAACTCCATGCGTCGGTGGAGGAACTGACCGGCGCTGCCGCTCAGGTTCGTCGTGGGAAGCGTTATGACGATTTGTTGGTCGAAAAGAAAAAGCTGGCTGAGGATGGACAAATTTATATAACTAAAGCCTTGGGTGAAATGGAAAAAGCGCCGGGCAAAGTGATTATCGATTATTCGGCGATTCCCAATCCCAATGTCAAATTGGCCTATACGCCATTCGGCATTCTGCGCGTAGACGACAATCGCTCCATGTTCAGACTCGTTCCCCTGCAGGGCCGTATCGGCGATTTTCAATTTCGGGAATCGGAGGCCCGACCGGTACTTCAGGATCGCGACAAGAAACAAATTATTTTCACGCTGCCGACCGCAATTACACATGCGATGATCGAACGGCTTCCGAATGGTTCCGAACTTCTGAAAGCTATTTCGAACGTCGGACAGTGCGAAATTACCGGAATCAGCTTTTCAGGCGGAAAAGCACGTATGGAGATCGAACAAGGTGCTCTGACGATACGATTGTCGGCCCTATCGGGCCGCTAGTGAATCTGAAGACCTCTGCGGTAAAAAAGTTAAAATAGAACACCAGCGGAATTTCAAGGGAAAGGAGTTTTAAGTAAGTTCGTCAGAAGAATCCAAAAATCGTCGACGGATGCAATGTTCACTTTTTCAGCGACGGTGTGTGGGCTTTGGATCGTCGGTCCGAAAGAAATCATATCAAGATCGGGAATTTTCTGCAACAGATCGCCGCACTCGATTCCGGCATGGATAACGTGTGATTTGATCGGGTAACCGAAAACTTTCTGATGCGTAACGATAAGCGCCTGCAATACTTTGGAATTTGCGTTCGGTTTCCATGGCAGGTAAGGCGTTCCTTCAAGCATGACTCCGTTCGATTCGCTTGCGATGATGTTCATTATTCGCGACATTTCCTTTATCGAATCGATTTTCATGGATTGCAGATGGCCCGTTAGAACCACTCCGGTATCATTTGTACGCACGGTTCCAAGGTTCGATGAAGTATCTACGAGATCGGGAAACTCGCGGCTCATTCTTCTTATGCCGTCGGGTAAAAGGAAAATAAAGTCGAAAAGTTGCTGCGCGAAATCGATCGGAAATGCCGTACGATCCAATGAAGTCGCGAAGGCATCTTCTTTCAACTCAAGGGAAATTTCCGGATCGACTCCCTTATATTCCTGCGCATAAATTTGCGCATACATATTTACCAAGGACTCCAGACGATTACGATTTTCCTTGGGAAGGAAAAAAACGGCTTCAGCTTCTTGCGGAATCGCCGTGTCGAGAACGCCTCCGGATATCGATGCCAATCTTAAGGGAACTTCCATTTCCAAACGTCTTAAAACGCGATTCAGAAGTTTAATGGCATTTGCCCGCCCGTAATGGATGTCGACTCCGGAATGCCCGCCGCGCAACCCCTTTACCGACAAGGAATATGCATCGTAATAAGGCGCCACATCCCATTTTTTTGATTCGAATGTAAATGTATTGGCTTGCCCTCCGGCGCAACCTATGTTGGTTTGATGTCCCTCTTCGCTATCGAGATTGACGAGGATTCTTCCCTTGAAAAAATCGGGGGAAAGACTTGCGATGCCGGTGAAATCGCCTTCTTCATCAACGGTAAACAACAATTCCAACGGGCCGTGAGAAAGCTCTTTTTCTTCGATAAGGGCCATCATGGCGGCGACTCCGATGCCGTTGTCGGCACCGAGCGACGTATCTTTTCCCTTTAGCCAACCATTCTCTTCAATCGGAATAATCGGATCTTTTCCGAAATCATGTACGATACCGGATGATTTCGCGTAAACCATATCCAAGTGGGCCTGGCAAGTTATGATCGGATAATCCTCGAAACCCGCGGTTGCGGGCAGACGAACGAGAAGGTTGCCCACGGCATCGGACTTGAATTCCGCATTGTGTCTCTTTGCGATTTGCGAGATGAATTCGTTCAACTGTTTCTCATTTTTCGAAGCTCGCGGAATTTTACAAATCTCATAAAATTGTTTCCAAAGAGTTTGTGCTTTCGCTGAGGATAAAAAAGTCGGATTTTCCTGCGCAAAAATCGGGGAAAGACCTACCAGTAAAAAAACTATAAAAGCCGCAAGTCGTTTC
>Ga0074199_1002478_pt1 | contig 10948 bp, 5 predicted proteins | sample EPASupsiteSAE347_FD_64528 | JGI IMG/M metagenome (GOLD analysis project Ga0074199, IMG submission 64528) | Bioremediated contaminated groundwater from EPA Superfund site, New Mexico - Sample SAE3-47 | ecosystem: Environmental > Aquatic > Deep subsurface > Groundwater > Contaminated ...
ACGCAGCCGGCCGGACGGGACGGGGCCGTGAGTGTTATCGAGGACGGCACGGTCGGGGCGAAGTGGTTTAGCGTTCCCCCGGGGGGGGCGAGATCCCAGGTTCGTTTCTATCCCTACTGGAGCAGGCCGGCTGCCGGCGTCGCCAGTACGGTCATCAACAACGCCCCCGTCGTCAATTCCGGTTTGCCGCCCGATTTTTCCATACCGGGGATCGGCTCTGTGGCCTATCTCAAGGTCGGTGCGAACAATCGGGTGGGTATTAACAGCTATGTGATCGCCGGGGACCGGAAATCGATCACCTTCAATCTATCATCCCCGGTGACGGTACAGAACGGCGACTACGCCAACTTCGCTTTTCCAACGGCTAACTCCAGCCAGACGATCACGAAAGGTTCCGCAGCGACGCCGCTCCTGCTCAACATCAACGCCGTAACCGCCATCCCGCGAAAAAACGGCCAATTCATCGACGACACGACCGGCGAAGCGTACGGCTATCAGACCGCCCGATTGGCGGGTTCAACGGTACAACTGGAAGGCGTCAACTGGAGCGCCGCCGGCGCCACTGCCACTTTTCCGGCAAACCGTTATCTGGCCTTTTCACAGGCGGCGCGTCTCGACGCCACGGGGGAATATGGGGGGACGCAGCCGATACAAAAAGTCCGGACCGATTACCTGACCCTTTTCACCGCCACGGCCCCGGGGTCGCCGCCGACGAATCTGACGCCGCCGGCGCTGACGGCCGCCGCAAGCGGCTTTACCGGGGGCGATCTGAGTGCCCTGGACCTCACGGGCAGCGGCGGTCGGGTTACACCGGACGGCACCAGTGCCGCCCGGGCCGTTTTCGGAGGTTTGGCAGATGCCGGGAACCGCTTCGAAGATCCGGAAGAGTCCGGGTGTATGATCGGCTATCACACGGCGCCAATTTCAACGGCAATCAGCGACAATCTCCGTAACCTCTGGATGCAGTACCGACAGCTCAGCTACGACGTCCAGGTCAAGATGAATTGGAGTGTGAATCTGGACTATGCCAACCAGGGCATCACCTTCCGTTGGCAGGAAAACAAGACCTGCGCCGCTGCCGTCACCTGTCCGCTGAACAATCGTTATTGCTGCTACGAAGGATACGGTGTGAGTTTCATGCGCTTCAGCAATAAATCGACATGCAGCGGCGACATGATCCCCAATTATGTCAAACCGGGCACTGACATTCTTCAGGGAGGCAAACTTCTGCTCGTTTTGTGGCAACAGAAGATCAATGCGGGCAATGTGGCTACCAAGGACTGGATCGCCTACGCCCAACTGGGAGATCCGACCATTGAAAAAGATCCGGCGACTGGCCAAAGATCACCGGCGGACCCGGATCAGAAGGTCACGGGTAAGCAGGGAGGGGCGGATGGACGGCTTAACGACAATGCGAGTATCGTCGTGCGGGTGGAGGACAAGGTCGACACCACGGGGGGGGTAACGACGCGTTATAACGCCATCAAGGTGTTTTACGGCGACGCCTCACCCAGCACCTTTTTGAATGACAGCCGGACTCCGGACGGTATCGCCACGAACAAGCAGCGGGCAAGATATTACCCCCAATGGCTGGAAGCGGGACATGGCGGAACGCTTGCCGCTATCAACCCGAAGTGGCCCTCCAACCAGTTCGGGTTGAACGGCGCCAGTATCGCCTACTGGTACAACAACCTGACGAGTTATGATTATTTTACCCTGGCCAGCACCGCCCCGACGACAGCCTATATCCCTCCCGTGGCGCTGATCGCCAACAGTTCGCCGCGGGCAGGTTTCAACACGTGGACAACGCTGACCGACGGTTGCACCATCCGGACCACCGACTTCACTCTGGATACCTTTCCATCCGGCCGTAAGGAGATCGGTCTGTTCGCCATGGGGAACTTAAACTCCGTCGCCGGAACTACGGTCGCCTTCGATGATTTCTTCATCCAGATCCTGGGAGGTTATTAGAGTAAAACCGAATCCGGCATCAATGCCTTCCTTCGGAACTGATTCACGAAGGCGTCACCCCTCCGGGGGGATCATTTTCAGGATCGTTTTCATTTCATGATCCAGCGGCTTGTGGAACTGGACCGAGAGCTGTACAAAATTACGATGTTCCTCGATCCGCCGGATCTTGCATTCAAGCAGGAGTTCCTGATGGTTCTGGATCTTGAGGGCCACTTGAAAACGGTCAATCCCATGCGTCTGCTTTATATGCGTGAAGGCCTTCCGGCCAAGGATCATGGCCATCCCCTCCTCGGAGATGTTGACCACGGCGCCGTGATCATCTTTGAAAATACCTTCGTCATCTTTGATCGCCGCCGTCACGAAGACATCTTCCCGCTGATGACGGCGAAGCTCCGCCCCGGGCTGCTTCCTGTCCTCTCCCATGACGAGGATTCCCTGTTCCTCGTTGTCGTCCCGGGTACGGAAATAGACGCACTCGATTCCCAGGGAATTAAAACAGCTTTCCTTATAAAGGATATATGCACTGTTGCAGCAGAGTCCTACCCCAGGCAACTGCTTGGATTCACGAAGGTAAAAGAAGCAGTTGGGGCCGCAGACGCCTTCTCCCGACCTGTAGGTCTTCGGTACCGGGTTATCCCCCTTATTTCGCATACGCAAACCCCTTCTCCGGCCAAAGGCCTTTTTTGTCAATTATAGTGATTTCTACGGATAGTTGCGGGCACGAGTAAAACTTCACCTCCATGCACGCCGCTCCCCGGACGTGCAAATTTATTTTATTACCCTATCATAATCACCGAGAAGATAAAATCAGTAATATCGCCTTTAGGGGTAATGAATCATGAGAGAGATTATTTACGGACAAACTCAAAGTCGCTGCCGCAAGGTTCGGATTGCCTTTTTTGAAAATATCTGTTACAAGCTGCTCCGACAGCGGCATAACCTTTTATCTTGCGGCCCATGAAGCAGCCGATATGCATTGGATGGCAGTGAACGGGAAAAGTATTGAAAAATACGACTATAAGTAAATATTTATGGAGGTTTTATGAGCAATGAAAATTTAGAATCAAAAAGATGGTTGATCGCCGGCGCGGCGATCGTCATGCAACTCTGTCTGGGAACTGTCTATGCTTGGTCGGTCTTCAAGAAACCTTTCATGACCGCCCATGGATGGGGTGAAACGGAAGTTCAGGCGACATTCATGATCCTGATCGGCGTCATCGGCCTCGCAGCGGCCTTTGGCGGCACCCTGGTAGACAAGAAGGGACCCCGTTTCGTGGCCACCGTTGGTGGTATTCTCTTCGGAATCGGTACCCTGTGTGCGGGTCTGGCCGATCAAATCGGCAGTATCTGGCTGCTCTACATCGGTTATGGCGTCATCGGCGGTCTGGGCAACGGTTTCGGCTATGTAACGCCCATCGCCACCCTGATTCGCTGGTTTCCCGACAAGCGTGGCCTGGTGACGGGACTCGCGGTCATGGGCTTCGGCGCCGGCGCCTTTTTTATGGGCAAAATCGCCCCGGCGATGGTCAATTCCACGGGCGTAGCCAATACCTTCTATATTTGGGGCGTCATTTTCTTGATCGCCGTCACCGCCGCCGCCCAGTTATACAAGAATCCCCCCAAGGGCTGGCTCCCTGCAGGCTTCAAGCCGGCGGCTTCCAGCATCTCCGCCGCCGATTCCTTCCAGTTTGAGGAAGCGGTGAAAAAACCCCAGTGGTGGATGCTCTGGGCGATGCTTTTCCTCAATGTCTCGGCAGGTCTGGGACTTATTTCCCAGTTGTCCCCCATGGCCCAGGACGTCATCAAGAAAGCCCAGCCCCTGATTACAGCGAAAGATCTGGCTCTTGCCGGCGGCACCATCCTGGCCATCGCCTCGATCTTTAACGGTCTCGGCAGGCTTATCTGGGCATGGACATCCGACGCCATCGGTCGGAAGATGGTTTTTATGATCATGTTTCTCAGTCAGGCTCTCCTTTACATCTATCTGCCCCAAGTCTCAGAGCAGATGCTCTTCACCGTCCTGGCCTGTTATCTCCTGGCCTGCTACGGCGGCGGTTTTGCCGTCATGCCGGCCTTTGCCGCCGATTCTTTCGGCCCCGGCTACATCGGTAAGGTCTATGGGATGATGCTTACCGCCTGGGGCGCCGCCGGGATCGCTGGTCCCTTAATCTTCGCCCAGATCAAGGATATAGCCCTGTATGTCGCCGCCGGGATGCTCCTCGTCGGTTTCATTCTGGCCATGGCCTACAAGCCGCCGGAGAAGAAAAAGACATCGAAATAACAGTGAGAAAACAAATAAAAAGGGCGGGGTTTTCCCCGCCCTTTTTATTTTGCTGAAACCGCTTTTGTAATGGGCAACCCATCCCCACCCAACCCTCCCCTTGAAGGGGAGGGAGAAAGGTATGTTCTCACTAGCAAGGCCGGGGCCGTTATGGCCCCGGCCTTCTTTCTGTGCTTTCAGCCGGTCGGTTTGGGGAGGCTGATACGGACGACTTATGCCGCTTCCACTTTCACGGCGCAGACCTTGTACTCGGGAATCTTGCCGATGGGGTCCATGGCCGGATTGGTCAGCAGGTTTACCGCCGCCTCATGGAAATGGAAATTCATGAAGATCGATCCGGCTGCCGATTTATCCGTCAGCCTTGCCTTGGCCGTGACCTTACCCCGACGGGACGATATCTTGACCATCTGGCCGTCGGTAATACCCAGTTTGTCCGCATCAAGGGGATTGATTTCCACGAGGCTCTCCGGGCAGCGTTCCATCGCCCCCTTGGACAGGCGGGTCATTGTTCCCGTGTGGTAATGATAAAGGACCCGTCCTGTGGTCATGAACATCGGATAGGCCTCATCGGGAAGTTCCGCCGGGGGGATGTATTCAATGGCGTGGAACAGACCCAGACCCCGGGTAAAGCGGTCCTTATGGAGGAATTTGGTCCCTTTGTGGTCCGGGGTAGGGCAGGGCCACTGGAGGCCGTTTTTCTCCAGGCGCTTGTAGGTAATCCCGCCGTAGCTGGGAGTCACCCGGCTGATCTCCTCCATGATTTCCTGGGCGGAGGAGTAATTCATGGCATAGCCCATGCGGTTGGAAACAGCGGCGATGATCTCCCAGTCGCTTTTGGCTTCTCCGGGAGGGGCAAGGGCCTTTCTGATCCGCTGAACCCGTCTTTCCGTATTGGAAAAGGTGCCGTCCTTTTCTACGAAACAGGCGGAGGGAAGAACTACATCGGCAAGGCGCGCCGTTTCGGTGAGGAAGATATCCTGGACAACGAGGAAATCGAGGTGTTTCAGTGACGCCTCCACATGGGAAAGGTCGGGATCGGAGATCATGGGGTTTTCACCCATGATGTACAGACCCTTGATCGAACCTTTATGGGCCCCTTCCATGATCTCCATGATGGTCAATCCCGGTCTTGCCGAGAGTTTTGCCCCCCAGGCCTTTTCGAATTTTACCCGGGCCTCGTCGCCGGCGACCTGCTGATAGGCGGGGTAAACATTGGGCAGCGCCCCCATGTCGCAGGCCCCCTGGACGTTGTTCTGCCCCCGCAGGGGGTTGACGCCGCCCCCCTCGATGCCGACGTTGCCGCCGAGCATGGACAGGTTGGCGACGGACTTGACGTTGTCGGTGCCGGTGATATGCTGGGTCATCCCCATGGCATAGAGGATGGAGGCCCTGTTTGCCCGCCCGAACATACGGGCGGCTCTCCGGAGATCCTCCGCCGGAATGCCGGAGATCTTCTCCACGTATTTGGGGGTGTACTTTTCCACCGTCTTTTTCAGGGCCTCAAAGCCTTCGGTACGGCTCTCAACATACTCTTTGTCATAAAGGTTTTCCGCGATCATGACGTTCATGAGGCCGTTAAGGACTGCTACGTCCGTACCCGGCGCCTGTCGGAGCCAGAGATCGGCGTATTTGACCAGATCAATCTCCCGGGGGTCGATAACAATCAGTTTGGCCCCGTGCTGGCGGACGGCCCGTTTCACCTTCATGCCGATTACGGGGTGATTTTCCGTCGTGTTGGTCCCCGTTGCCAGGATCAGGTCGGTAAATTCGATCTCGTCGATGGAATTCGTCATTGCTCCACTGCCGAAGGCGGCGGCCAGACCGGCCACCGTTACGGAGTGTCAGAGCCGGGCACAGTGATCGACATTGTTGGTTCCGACCACCGCCCGCATGAATTTCTGAAAGAGATAGTTTTCTTCGTTGGTACAGCGGGCCGACGAGAGTCCGGCAATGCTGTCGGCGCCGTCCTTCTTTTTAATCGCCGTAAACTTTTTGGCAATCAGCTCAAGTGCTTCGTCCCAGGTTGCCTCCGTCAGCTCCCCTCCCTTTTCCTTCCTGATCAGGGGTTTCTTCAACCGGTCCGGATGGCTGACAAAGTCGAGACCGAAGCGCCCCTTAATGCAGAGGCTGCCGCCGTTGGGCTGGACATAATCCCGGTTACCCGTGACCTTGACGATCTTTCCGTTGTTGATATTAAGATCCATCTGGCAACCGACGCCGCAATAAGTGCAGGTAGTTTTGACCTTCTGTATCTCCCAGGGACGTCCCTTAAAGCGGGATTGCCGGAAGGTGATGGCCCCTACGGGACAGACATCGGCGCATTCCCCGCAGAAGAAACATTCCGAAGCGATGTAATCGGCGTCAAAGGCGGGGCCGACCTTGGCCCGGGAACCGCGCTTGGAAAAATCGAGGACCTCATTGACCTGGATCTCGTTGCAGGCCCGGATACAGCGACCGCAGAGGATGCACTTGTTCAGGTCCCGGGAGATCATGGTATTGGTCGTTTCCTGTTTGTATTTAGGGAACTGGATACTGAAGCGGGGCGTTTCCAGCTCGAGCCAGTAGACAAGATTTTGCAGGTCGCAATTGCCGTTCTGCTCGCAGGTCAGACAATTGTGATCGCCGGAGGCCCAGAGCAACTCTACGATCAGACGCTGGGCATCGCGAACTTTCTTGGTATCCGTCCTGATGACCATGCCGGGGCTGACAGGCATACAACAGGAGGCGACGAGGGAACGAGCGCCCTCGACGTCAACCACGCAGACGCGACAGGCGCCGACTTTGGTTGTGCCCGTGTAATGGCAAAGGGTCGGGATAAAAATACCGTTTTCTCTGGCGACTTCCAGGATCATCTGACCCGCTGCCGCCTCGACTTCCCGGCCGTCAATGGTTATGGGAATCTTTTTTTCCATGCTCTCGCTCCTTTGATTATTTATCAAATATACAGATTATTAATCCGTAGATGATCTAAGTGCGCGGCAATATATGCACCTGTAGATGAAAAATTGCAAGTTAAAAATAGGGGCAATATATGTCAAATATGACATATTTAATTTTAACATATGAATGAAAAGTGATCCACGGAATTAGAGAAATGTGGAGGATTTATGATTGAGACACGGGATAAGACAGCATGAAGATGAGATGGGAGCCGGGAGGAGTTATCTACGGGAAAGCTCTAAATATCCAGCACGAATCGGCCGTCTTTATAGAGGAGGATGTCGTCCACCCGGATTTCACCGCCGGCGCTGAGGTCACAGATCATATCCCAGTGGATGGCCGACTTGTTGACGCTCCCCGTTTCCGGGTACCCCGACCCCAGGGCGAGATGAAAGCTGCCGGCGATCTTTTCGTCAAAGAGGATCTGGCGGGTGAACTTCCTGATCCCTTCATTGGTGCCGATGGCGAATTCACCGGCGTAGCTTGATCCTTCATCGGTAGCGATCATCTTGAGGAGAAAATCCTCGTTCTTTTCCGCTCGGGCCCGCACGACTTTTCCCTTGGCGAAATCGAGCCTTATCCCCGTCACCTCCCGCCCCTGATAAATGGCGGGATAGGAAAAAAAGACATGACCTTCCAGGCTGTCTTCGACGGGTCCCGTGAAAATTTCCCCGTCCGGCATGTTGTGATGGCCGTCGCAATTGCGGAAGGTACGACCCGCGATGCTCAGGCGTAGATCGGTATCTCGCCCCCGGATATGAACCTGTTTTTTCCCCTGGAGCCAGGCGATGATCTTTTGTTGCCGGGCGGAAAAATTCCGCCAGTAACCAACCGGATCATTGAGGTCGGGCAGGCAGGCGCCATAGACGAAGTCTTCATAATCGGACAGACTCATGTCGGCGTCCTGGGCGTAAGCGTTGGTCGGGAACAGGGCATAGGTCCAGCGCAGGTCCCCCCGGGCGGCCCGGGCCATGAAAATCTCAAGGATCTCACGACGTCCCTGGCTGCGGAGCATTATCTTGTCGGGATTTACGCCGCTCAGAGACCTCGTATTGTCCGTACTGCCGATGGAGATACTTACGTCGTAGGTTTCCATGACCGCCTTTAGCGGCGGCGCCACGAATTGCAACTGCCCGTCCGTGGCGTGCCGGTAAAGTATCTCGTCCATGCCGGGCAGGGAAACAAGCAGGAGGGGATGACCTCCCGCCTTCAAGACGGCGGCATAGACTTCCTTAAGAAGCGGCCCCGCATCGGCCCCGCCGTTGATCACTACCTTGTCGCCGGGCTGCACGGCCACGGAATAGTCAACCAGGAGCCCGGCCAGTTTTGATGCCCGTGAATCCGTCATTATCGTCGCTTAGACTTCCGCGTCACAGCGGAGGCAGCGGGAGGCCTCCTTGACGGCGTCTTCCAGGGAGAAACCAAGTTCCACTTCCACAAAACTCATTTTCCGTTCCGGACCGTGTAATTCCGGCATTTTGCCCTGAGGCGCTTCCTCGCCCTCCTCGTCGATGATAAGGGGAATATCGATCTTTTCTTCTGCCGGCTCTTCATAAGCCCCTTCACCGGCAGCCATTCGGATGGCTGCGTCCATATCCCGGGCGGCCTGATGACCCGCGGCAATAGCCCCGATGACCGTATCTGGTCCCGTTACGGCGTCGCCGCCGGCGTAGATTCCGGCGTCCGTAGTCTGGGACTTGCTATCCTTCGCCAGATCGAAGCAATCCCACTTATTTACGGAAACACCACTGTCCTTGGGGACAAAGGTCAGATCCGGAACCTGCCCGATAGCGGCGACAATGGCGTCCACCGCCAGCGTGAAGGCTGATGCGGCGATGGCCACCGGTTTCCTTCTACCGCTGCGGTCGAACTCGCCGAGCTTCATCCGTTCACAGGTGATACCGGCAACCTTGCCGTTTTTGGCCTCGATTTTCAGGGGGGCAACGAGGTATTCGAACTTGATCCCTTCGTCTTCCGCGGCGATGATCTCTTCGTCTGCAGCGGGCATGTCCTTCCGCTCCCGGCGATAGAGAATCGTGACGTCGGCCCCGAGACGGAGGGCCACCCGGGCGGCGTCAATGGCCGAATTCCCGCCGCCGATCACGGCGACCTTCGAACCCATGGTTTTATCCCCTTTCACCCAGGCATCTTCATGGGCGTTGAAGTCACGGAGGAATTCCACTCCTCCATAAACCCCGGGGGTATCCTCTCCGGCCACGCCCATCTTCTGGCTCTTGTGGGCGCCGGGGGCCATATATACATAATCATAGTCTTTCTTAAGTTTGTCAAAGGACAGCTCTCTGCCTACCCTGACGTTGCATTTGATTTCCACTCCCAAAGCCGTCACATCGGCGATTTCGCCGGCCAGGATGTTGCGGGGGAGGCGATAGGCGGGAATCGCCCAGCGGAGCATCCCCCCCGGTTCGGGAAGTTCTTCGAAAACAGTGACCTTGTAACCGCGTATGGCCAGGTCCCGGGCCGCCGTCAAACCGGCAGGACCGGCGCCGACGACGGCGATCTTTTCTTTGCGGGTTACGGGAACGGGCTCGATCTTCGGCCGCGGGGCGTTGTCGGTGATGAAGCGTTTGAGGAATTTGATGGCAATCGGCTCATCCATCTTCCCCCGGCGGCATTTAGTCTGGCATTTGTGATCGCAGACCCGTCCGCAGACCGACGGGAATGGGTTGGTGCGGAGCAGCACCTTATAGGCGTCTTCCATGCGGTTGGCCCGGATCAGGGCAATGTAGGAAGGAATGTCCATCTCAATGGGACAGGTATGCTGGCAGGGGGACTTGAACAGGGCGGTGCAGACCGCCGCGTCGCAGCGGTGGTTCCGGATGTGATCCTCATATTCCTTCCGGAAATAACGGATGGTGCTCAAGACCGGGTTCGGCGCCGTCTGGCCCAGGCCGCAGAGGGAGGCGTCCTTGATGATGGGGGCCATTTCCTCCAGCAGTTCGATATCCCCTTCCTTGCCCTTGCCCTGGGTAATATTCGTCAGGATCTGGAGCATCCGCTTGGTTCCTTCCCGGCAGGGCGTACACTTGCCGCAGGACTCATCCTGGCAGAAGTCCATGAAGAACCGCGCCATGTCGACGGCACAGGAATCCTCGTTCATGACGATCATACCGCCGGACCCCATGATGGCGCCCAGTTCCGCCACCTTTTCATAGTCGATAGGGGCATTGAGGTGCTGTATGGGAATCATGCCTCCCGACGGACCGCCCAACTGGGCGGCTTTGAACTTCTTGCCCTTGGGGATGCCGCCGCCGATATCATAGACGATGGTTCCCAGGGTGGTCCCCATGGGAACTTCCACGAGACCGACGTTGTTGACGTCTCCGGTGAGGGCGAAAACCTTCGTTCCTTTGCTTTTTTCCGTACCGACGCTGGCATACCAGGCGCCGCCCCGGAGGATGATCTGGCCGATATTGGCAAGGGTCTCCACGTTATTGAGGACGGAGGGACGTTGCCAGAGGCCGGCGATGGCGGGGAAGGGCGGACGGGGGCGGGGCATCCCTCTTTTTCCCTCAATGGAGGTCATCAAGGCGGTTTCCTCGCCGCAGACAAAGGCCCCGGCGCCCTGATATATTTCCAGGTCGAAGTCAAAGCCCGTTCCCAGGATGTTGTTGCCCAGGAGGCCCATGTCCTTGGCCTGGTCAATGGCGATATTCAAGCGGCTTATGGCCAGGGGGTATTCAGCGCGGCAATAGACATAGCCGTGACCGGAGCCGATGGCCTTGGCGGCGATGACCA
>Ga0074199_1002480_pt1 | contig 10942 bp, 10 predicted proteins | sample EPASupsiteSAE347_FD_64528 | JGI IMG/M metagenome (GOLD analysis project Ga0074199, IMG submission 64528) | Bioremediated contaminated groundwater from EPA Superfund site, New Mexico - Sample SAE3-47 | ecosystem: Environmental > Aquatic > Deep subsurface > Groundwater > Contaminated ...
GTTCGAGTCCCGGGCGCATGATGCGGAGCTTTTCGCGCCATTCCCCCGGACCGACCGAAATCCGCACGCGTCCCGGCGCAAGAGCATCGGCCGCGCGCAGAGCTTCCCCGATCGACCCAAAATCGCCCGAGCCGTCACGAGCGACGGTCAATCGCGTTTCCATGCAATCGAGTGTACCGGAGTCGCCTTTCGCCTGCTATACTGTTCTTCCGATGGCCCCAACCGAACTCGCATCGACCGCCGCCTTCGCACTGTTCGCCGTCTCGTATCTCGCGTTCTGGTTCTTCACGGAATCGGATCGAATCAAGACATCATTTACGGCGCGCTTCGGCCAGGCCGAAAGCCTCGTCCGCATGGGACCTGCGCGTTTCGTCTTCGCCCTGGCCGCGGGCCTGGTCCCCATACTGGCCCTGCCCGGGCTTTCGGGCCGTCCCTTGCGCGATTTCGGATTGGCCGGCGCCAGGACAGGGGTCGCTGTCGCAGCCATCGCAGCCGTTGCCGCGGCTTCATTCGCGGTCTGTTTCGCGCTTTCGTTTTTCTCCCGAAAAAGCCCCGCCGACCTCGAATTCTACCCACAGATCAAGGCCGAGCGCTGGACGCCGGGCGTATTTGCCGTCGAAATCCTCGGTTGGGGCGTCTATCTTTTCGCCTACGAATCCGCTTTCAGAGGATATCTCCCCGCGACGCTCATGCACTCGGGCCTTGCCTTCTGGCCTACCGTCGCCGTCATGACCAGCCTCTATGTCGCCCTGCACATTCCCAAGGGATTCAAGGAAGCGGCCCTCGCGGCGCCTTTCGGTGTCGCGCTTTCCCTCGCTTCCCTCTGGAGCGGAAACATCTGGATCGCATTTTTCGCCCATCTCGGCCTCGCCACAGGCAACGATTTCGGTGCCCTTCGGACAGCGCGCGGTACAAAACCCCACAAGTCAGGCGGCGTCGGCCCATATGCGACACGCGATACCTCCAAAAGGCGGTGATTCCATGCGCGTATTCCTCACCGGAGCTTCCGGATTCATCGGCGCGGTATTGTCCGGGCGCATCCTGGCGCGCGGATGGGATCTGAATATCCTTGTCCGGAATCCGGCAAAAATCCCCTACTTGTATGACAAGCCCGGCGTGCGTTTCATAAAGGGCGATCTGGACGATCCCGCCTCCCTCTCGCTGCTCTGTGAAGGCTGTGAAGGCGGTTTCCACCTCGCCGGATACGCAAAACCCTGGGCTCCCGATATCTCCATCTACGATCGGATCAACGTCGAGGGTGCCAGGGCCATAGCCCGAGCCGCGTCCGCGGCGGGCGTCCGCCGCATCGTGCATGTATCGTCGGCTGGCGTCCTGGGTCCTTCCCTCGACGGCAAGCCCGTACACGAAGACTCGATCAGGGCGCTCGACTTTCTCAACGACTACGAAAGGACCAAAGCCGCATCCGAAGTCGCGGTTCTTGCGGTCCTCGAAGAAGCATCCGCGGACACGGCGCCGCAAAGTCCTCTGCGCAAGCTCGAAATCGTCATAGTGAATCCGACCCGGGTCTACGGCCCCTCTCCCGCCGTGGAGATTTCCCCCTACAACGCACTTATCGCGCGCTACCTGCGCGGAAAATGGCACATTCTGCCCCAGAACGGCTCCAAAGTCGGCGATTACGTCTTCGTCGGGGATGTCGCCGACGGCATTCTGGCCGCATACGACCGCGGCGTTTCGGGGCGCCGCTATCTGCTCGGAGGCGAATGCCTTTCCTACTCCGAAACGTTCGATCTCGCCGCTCGCGCATTCGGCAAAAAACCCTTTCTTGTGCCGGTCCCCCTCGCGCTCATGCTCGCGGGGGCGCGCCTCGCGGGGGCCGCATGCGCCGTCCTGCGCAAAGAACCTCCCATAACCCCCGCCTGGGTCAGGCGCTTCAGCTACGACTGGCGTGTCGATTCTTCCCGGGCCCGACGCGAACTCGGCTACCGCGGGACTCCGGCTCCCGAAGCGTTCGCATCCACGGTGGCCTGGCTCCGCGAACGGGGTGAGATATGAAAATCCTTGTCACGGGCGCCGACGGCCTCCTTGGCTCCAACATCGTCCGTGCCCTCCTGGGCGCAGGCCACAGAGTCCGGGCCTTCGTCCAGCCCGGCCGCGACGCATCGACCCTCGCCGGGCTCGACATCGAACTGGCGCGCGGCGACCTTCTCGACCGCTCCTCGCTTCACCAGGCCGCGGAAGGCGTCGACGCCATAGTCCACGCCGCCGCTTCGACCTCAGTCTGGCCCGCCCGCTCCGAACTGGTCCGGCGCATCAATATCGACGGCACAAAAGCCGCACTCGACGCGGCTAAAATCGCGCAGGTGCGCCGCTTCGTCCACATCGGCAGCGCCGCGGCCTTCGGCCCCGGAACCCTGGAAAGCCCCGGCGACGAGACTCGCCCCTACGCAGGATTGCGATGGAAACTCGATTATATCGACTCGAAAGCCTCGGGCCAGGCGCTCGTCCTCGACGCTGCGCGCAAAGGCGACGTCCCCGCCCTGGTTCTCGCCCCGACGTTTATGCTCGGCCCCTGGGATTCGGGCCCCTCATCCGGGAAAATGCTGCTTTCCGTGGCCGCGGACCGCGTTCCCGGCGCATCCCCGGGAGGCAAGTGCTACGTCGCCGTACGCGACGCGGCACGATGCGTGCTGCGCGCCATGGAAACGGGCGAGATCGGCGAAAGCTATATCGTCGGCGCCCGGAACATGAACTATGCCGAAGCCTTCACTCTGATTTCGTCGGCCGCCGCATCGCTGGGGCCGAAGATTGGTCTTGCCGGCTGCCGGGCGCGGACCTATCGCCCTCTGCCCAAAGCCGCCGTGCTCGCGGCGGGCGCCGCGGGAAGCGTGTACGGCGCCCTGACGGGCAAAGCGCCCCAGGTCAGCTACGCAATGGCGCGCATCGCCTGCTCGTGCGAGTATTATTCGGGCGCCAGAGCCGCCCGCGCCTTCGGTATCGAGTGGACCCCGATCGAGTCCGCCGTCGAAGAAGCCTTTCTATGGTTTGCGGAGCGCGGATATCTCAAGCACCCATAGCACCCGTAGCACCCGCGGCACCCACAGCACTCGTGAGGCTGAAATTCAGGACAACTTTCCCGATTCCATATCCAGAAGCCATTTTTTTCTCCAGAGCCCGCCTGCATATCCCGTGAGCGATCCGTCCGCGCCCAGCACCCTGTGGCAGGGAATGATGATCGCGATCCGGTTCTGCCCATTGGCATGCGCCACCGCCCGCACCGCCGTTGGCGCGCCCATGGACAAAGCCTGCTTGCCGTAGCTCGCGGTCTCTCCATAAGGAATCTTTCGCAATGCCGCCCATACCTTGTTCTGAAATTCGGTTCCGGGCGTCAAAAGCGGCACATCGAACTCGCGGCGCGAACCCGTGAAATACTCGGACAACTCCTTCACGAGCGGCGCGAACCATTTGCTGTCACCAGGCAGCACCTGCGCGCCGAGCAGCCTCTTCAGATCGCCGAGTTCGGTTTCCAGGGCTCTCCGGTCGGAAAATTCCAGAAGACAGACTCCCTCATCGGTCGCGGCCGCCGTCATGAACCCGAGCGGCGTGGGAATGCGTGTTACTGCTATCAAACGCTCCACCTTTGTCTTGGTCGGCGCTGCGCCGAAGGCTTTCCTGAAAGAATCTCCGAAGGAACTGAGAGAATCGAAGCCCGAGTCAGTCGCGGCATCCGCCACCCGTTCGCCCGTTCTGATGAGCCCGAAGGCGCGCCCGAGCCGTCGCATCCGCTGGTATGCCTGAAAAGTCATGCCGTGATTCTTCTTGAACCATCGCCTGACGTATCCGGGATCTATGCCCCGTTCCCGCAACGCGGCATCGTTCAACCGTATGCCGGGATCGGCGTCTATTTCCGCGAGCAGGTCGCGCACCATGCCCGGCGTATCGCCCCCCGCTTTTTCCATGGGACGGCAGAGCTTGCACGGCCTGTATCCCGCAAGCAGAGCCTCGCGCGGCGTATCGAAAAACTCGACGTTTTCGGGCAACGGCTTCCGCGCCTTGCATGCCGGCCTGCAAAAAATCCCCGTCGTCTTGACCGCGGCGACGAAACGCCCTTCGGCGGCGGGATCGGAACGAACAAACGCATCGAGCTTCTCGGCGAAATCCATGCGCCCAAGATAGCCGCGACGTTTCCTTCCGTCTACCGGAAATTGGACAAACAACTCCGGCAGTCTCAAGCCCCCTGGCGGTTAGCCTTCGCGACTTCGGCGTCGCCTTTCCACTCGGCGCCTTCAGCCATCGACAGGGACGCAGCCTCGATGCTCCCCTGCACCGACGCATTCGTCCGCAGGATCACCGTCCCCGCGCAATGGATATTGCCCGATATCACGGCATCGACATCCACCCTCTCGCCGCGGACATCGCCTTCGACGGAAGAACCGGAACCCACCGTAACCAGGGACGCCGACGCGATATCACCCACTATTTTCGCACCGTTGAGCGCGATCGAGCCCGCGCTCACCTTGCCTTCGATTTTGCCGTCCACTTCGAGAGCGCCTTCGGTTTTCACGTCGCCCACGATCGTTCCCGAAACGCGCAAATCCGAAACCGCGGTCACCGAACCCGTGATGGTCATATCCCGCGTTATGCGCCCTTCTTCCCCGGAAACGCGCCCGCCCACCGGGCCTGAACCGCCCGGGAACACGACTGTTTCTGCGCCGGCCCGTCCGGAATCCTCAGTCTCGGCGGACGGCTCCGGATTTGAGCCCTCCACCGCTCCACCGCCGTCCGAGCCGCCCAATTTTCCGTTCATGAGTTCTTCGACCGCTTTCGAAAAATTGCCACGCGTCTTCATACCCGGACCTCCCGATCATTCTTTATAGGCGAACACGAGCGGAGCCATCGCTTCATCGAGAGATGCGAACGAATAGCCCTCCGCCCGCAATCCTTCGATGATTTCCGGAAGGGCGCCGACCGTCGCCTCCGCTCCCGAATCGTGCAAAAGCACCACTTTCGGCGTTTTCGCCGTCTTGACTCCGGCGATCACATTTTCGGCGACCGATTCCGCGGTCGCATCCTTGAGCAGATCGCCCGAATCCACGTTCCAGTCGCAGTACCAAAATCCGCGCCGCAGCATCTCCGCGATCATCGCCTGATGTCTCAACGCGTTGTAAGGATTGATGGAGCCGCCGGGAAACCGCAGTATCGAAGGAGATTTCCCCGTCTCGGCTTCGATCGAAAGAAAGCAGCGGTAAAAATCGTCCAGAAACGCTTCGATCGAAGCGTACATCGCGATGTAGTCATGCGAATCGCCGTGCATGCCGATCACATGCCCCTTGTCCGCTATGGCTTTCGCATCTCCTGGTCTGGCGCGCATCATTCTGCCCGTCAGGAAAAAAGTGGCTTTTATTCCCTGCGCTTCCAGCGTTTCCAGAATTCGCCCGGTCTGGCTGGAAGGCCCATCGTCGAAACTTAGAAATACGGTACGGGGGTCCGCGCCCGCCGCAGCCGCAACCGTCGAAGCCGCCGGTGGATCGGATGGATCGGCCCAACTTGCGCCGGGTACCAGGCGTACAGGCGCCCGGAAATCTTCGTGCATCGCCCGATACCCGGGCGTTTGGATCGGCGATCCGGCGTTTTTGTTCGAATCATCGCCGCCTGAGCCCGCCGCGAGTTCCTTTTCGAGTCGCCCGTTTTTAGCCGCCAGAACAATTGCGCAAGTGACGGGAACCACGATACATGCACCGAGCATGGTCAAAATGAGGATTTTGAAGAATTGGACCGATCCGAACTTTATCATCGCCGCCCCGCATTTCTGTCGAGACGTATCGAGACATTGAATTTATTTTAGTCCCATCGCGATGCGCGCGATAGCCCGAAACCGCCTTCACCCCGCATTTCCCGCGGATATGAAAAAAAGGGGGCGTCCATGAAGTATTTCATGGATACCCCCTTCATCGTCGATGAATGGCAAGTACCGCTTATTTGCCGGCCGCTTTTTCGGCTTTCGGTTTGCGGCCGCGCTTCGCGGGAGTTTTGACTTCAGTCTTTTTGACCGGCTTCGCGACCACATCCGTGGCCTTTTTTACGCCGACTTTCGCTTCGCTCTTGGGGGCGATTTTCGGACCGGTCTTGGGACCGCGCTTCGGCGCGATTTTCGGCTCATCCTTGACCGGTGCGGGAGTTTTCACCGTCGCTTTTTTCGCCGTCGCAACTTTTACCGTTTCAGCCTTTTTAGCCGGAGCCTTTGCGACAGACTTGGCGGGCGCTTTCACGCTGGACTTGGCGAGCGCTTTCACGGGAGCTTTTTTCGCGACCTTGATTTTTTCGGCCGGCTTTTTCGCCACGGCGGCTTTTTTTGCCGTTGCCGGTTTTTTCGCCGTGAGCTTTTTCGCCGCAGGCTTCTTTTCCGCGGGCTTTTTCTCCGTGAGCTTTTTCGCCACGGACTTCTTTCCCGCAGGCTTTTTCTCCGGTGCCGCCTCTTTGGCCTTAGTTTCCGCAGCATGGCGAACCAGTTTATTTTTCGCTTTTTTCACGGCCAACGCTTCGTCAATTTTCAGCCTGTCGATACCTGCGGCCGTGAATTCCTTGCCGTATCTGTCGGCCTGTTTCAGGTACTTCTTGTATTTTTCGTCGACCTGTTTCGCCGTCATCGTCATTTCGTCGATGCCCGACCCTTCGTATTCCCTGTCCAGATCGCGTTCGGCGAGCCTGCTTGCCAGGGCCTCCCAGAAATTGAGATCCTCATAATCGTCTATCGCGTCGAGGCACTCTTCTTCGAGATCCTCTTTGAGAAAACTTTCCTTCAGTTTCTTGTCGTAGGTGACGAGATCCGCGAATCCCTGCTTTTTCGCGGCCGAAAGGAATTTCCCGAAATACTTGTCCAGCTTCTCGACTTCGGCATCATCTTCCATTGTGTCGGTCAGAACCCAATTTCCCACATACAGATGCATGAGAAGCGTCTCGAAGTCCTTCTTCGAAAGAGCAAGCTCGATCTTTTTGACCATCGCCAGTCCCTCCTTGCCGTTTTGGCCCGAATCCGGAGCCATCATTAACCAAGTATAAGCAATTCTTCGTCCACGAGAAAGGGCCATATCGAAAAAATGCGCCCGCCGACCGCCGTAGCGGTCACGCAGCGGCCACATTGCGGTCATTTGGCGGCCACGCAGCGACCACACGAATTTTTACGTTATGCGCTTCACACTTGATCTTTCGACTATTCTGTGGCGTAGAATCACTTCCTGAAGCGAACTCTCGCCCTTGATGGATTTTATGAGCATATCGATCGAAAGGCTCCCAATTTCCTCGATGGGCTGATGCACCGTCGTGAGCGCGGGACGAGTCATCGCGGCCAGGCGGCTGTCATCGAAACCCATCACCGATATGTCGCGCGGTACCGAATATCCCTCGTCGATGATGTAGTTCATGGCGCCCGCGGCCATATCGTCGCTCATGCTGAACACCGCCGTCGGCTTCTCCGCCGATCGCAGGATTTCCCCCATGAGTCTGTATCCGTCCTGCATCTTGAAGTTGCCGAATCTGACGATCGAATCGTCGAGCGGGATCCCGAAATCTTTGAGCGCGCGCATATAGCCCTGAAGGCGCATCCTCGTTGTCGGCAATTCCACCGTGCCTCCGGCGATCAGCCCTATTCGCCGATGACCCATGCCCGCCAGATACGCCACCGCATCGTACGCAGCCGCTTCGTCGTCGATATTTACGGAAGGATTCTTCAACCCCAAGGGCCGCGCGCTCGAAAGGATTATCGGAATATCCATCGTATCGATATAGCGGCGGACGGCCGGCGTAATGGCTTCATGCATTATCACGATTCCGGCGACTCTCATTTCCTTGAAAACCTTGAGATACCGCATCTCTCTCTGCGGATCTTCGGAAATATTGGAAACGAGAATCGAATATCCCCTGGACGTCGCGGCTTCTTCCTGCGACCCGAGAATCGTCGAAAAAAAGCTCGCGGAAATGTCGGGAACGATGACACCGATGAGGTTGGTGGATTTCCGGACCAGACTTCTCGCTATGGCGCTCGGCGAATAGCGCAGTTCTTCTATCGCGCGCTCGACCTTGGACTTCAGCTCTTCCCTTACATAAGGATGCCCGTTGAGAACGCGCGAAACTGTAGTGACCGAAACGCCGGCCCGCGCCGCGACATCTTTTATCTTGGCGTTCGGACCGCGACCTCTATCCATGTGCTCCGATTATTGCCTTGTCGGAGCGTATGTCAAGCTCCTTCCCTCAGAGCCAGCCCTTGAGATAACTCGACTGGAGTTCGAAACCGGCGTCCAGAAAGTCTTGTGCCTTCGATGCGCTCGTTACGACCGGATCGAGGAGGAGTGCCTGCAGAAGCAGCTTTCGCGATCGCGTACGGTATGCTTCGACGATGAGCGCCTGAATGGAATGCTGCAGCCGCACCTGCGCCGCGAAGCCTTCCGGAAGGGGCGGCGCCGAATCGGGAATTATTTCGCCGTTTTGCACGCAGGCGGGAATTTCGATGCACGCGTTCCTGTCGAGATTCGGGATGTAGCCTCCGGTATTCAGAATGTTTACGGAGTTCAAAAACCGGGTTTCTCCGAGCGACATCGCCGTCATGAGAGGTACGGCGAGTTCTCCCGAACCCGTGATGTCCGAAGGCACGAGCGTTTCCCTGTCGGCCAGCACGGCTTCAAGATGCCGATCGGGCTTCGTCCGCAGATATTCCGCTATGCTCTTTTTGTATCTCCATGCCTGGAATCTCACGTTGGCGTCGGCGTACGGAAGCCCCGGCTGCACCTTCTGCCCTTCGAGACCGAATAGCCAGCGCAGTCCCGTGAATTCTTTGGAATAGGGAACGTATTCGCCCACATGATGATCCGAATTGTAGCCGATCGTTCCGAAAGTCTTCCAGAAATGCCGTACAAAAGGTTCCAGCGCATCCGGATTGCGCTCGAGCGCCTCTTCGAATTTCGCCGCCAGATTCTCTCCCGTTTTCCGGTCGCTGATCCGGTAATACGTATAAAAATGGTTCATGCCCGCCGTTCTGATATCCAGCTCCGCGGTATCGCGCCCGAGCATTTTGCCGACGAGCGAATGGAAACTGTAGAAACCGTGGCACAGCCCGACCGCTTTTACGCGAGTAAGGGTCAATATGCCTTTGAGAATCCTCGCTTCCGGATTCGTGAAATTGATGAGCAGCGCCGATGGGCAGAATTTTTCGATATCCGCGACGATGGGAAACACGATCTCATAGTTGCGAAGCGTGTGGAACAATGCTCCAGGACCGCCGTTTTCGCCGTAGATATGTTCCATGCCGAACGCGAGCGGAAGCCTGAAATCCTGTTCCCAGAGCTCCATCCTGCGTTGTTCGACCGCGAGGAGCACGAAATCGGCACCCGGCAAGGCTTCGGTGCGGTCGATCGTAGCGTGCACCGCGATATCTGCGCCCATGAGCGAAAACGCCTTTTTCGCATATCCCGCCATGACCGCCAGCGCATCGGGATCGATGTCGACCATCCACAATTCGAGGGCCACCGACCGGGCCAGTTTCGCTTCGAGTGCCAGGTCATTGATCAGCCCGCCGGAAAATTCTTTGCTCCCGGCCCCTATCAGTACGATCTTTTTGGACGCGCGTTCTTGTTGCATATATCCCTCCGGCCGTACAGCGTTTCGAACATCGCCATCGCCCGTTTTCATTAGCGTTCGCTTTCCCGGCCAATGGCTTTCTTCATCGCCGGAAAGGCCATCAATGCACCTTTTTTTGCACCCGAAAATTCTTCACCCAGGAAATGCGCGAAAGTCCAGGCACACCGGCGACGCAAATTGCCTTGCGGCAACTTCGCCCGCGCCGAATAGAACCGTATTTCCTTTTCCATCTTGGCGTACCCCGTTTTCAATTGCCTCGATTCTACGTCGATTCCCATACCGCGGTATACGTCCAAAATGGCGAGCTCCGGATACCGACCGCACAATCGTGGCGTCCCGTGCTCCCTCAGAAGCATGAAATCGCAATAGCGTTCGACCTCTCCGTGGGAGAGCCCTTCTCTCTGCTTCGCCTCGGAGAGGAAAGACTTGCCGCCGTCCACATCGAAATGCCAGTATTCGTCGATCGCATCGTGCAGCAGCACTCCGAGCAGGAACGCGATCAGGCCTGGCCGATCGCGTTCCTCGAAACCGGAAAAAGACCGCCGATACCGTCGTTCCGCGATCAAATCCGCGAAAGCATCGGTAAACGGATTCCAGTGCGCCGCTTCCGCAGCGTCGTCGTTCACGCCGCGATACCCCCAGTCGGGGAACACGGTACCCGACATGAACGCATCCATCGCATCGGGCGCTTCCAGACATGCCAATATCGCGGCCGCATCGCGCGCCGATCCTTTCGTGCCCGGACCCGAATTCATTCCGCGCAGCGAAACGACGAAATCCTCGGCCGCCGTCAGATGCGTACATAGCCCGGCCATGCTCAAACGCTCACTTTTCCGCCTCGAATCCGACGGAACCTTGAATGTAGTATCTCTGGAACACAAGGAAAAGTGTGATCGGCACGATCATGACCGACACCGCCGCGGCGGAAAGAGCTCCCCAATTCGTGATGAACTGCCCTTTAAGCATCGGAATGACCTGCGTCGCCATCATCTTCGCCGGATCGAATACGATTATCAACGGCCAGAAGAAGGAATTCCACGACCAGACGAACTGCAGCAGGCACACCGAAATCAGCGCCGGTCCCGTTTGAGGCAGCACAATACCGGCGAAAATCCGGTACTCCGTGGCGCCGTCGATCTTCGCCGCTTCCTCGATACCCGAATCGAGCCCCTTTATAACGTTGATCATGAAATAGATGACCCAGGGAAGCGCCGTCACCGTATTCATCAGGATCACTCCCGTGCGCGTATCAAGAAGACCGATCGCGTTGAGTCGCTTGAATGCGGGGATCGCGATCATCTGCCCGGGAATGGCCATCAGCGACATAAGCACCACGATGATGACCGTTTTACCG
>Ga0074199_1002481_pt1 | contig 10924 bp, 12 predicted proteins | sample EPASupsiteSAE347_FD_64528 | JGI IMG/M metagenome (GOLD analysis project Ga0074199, IMG submission 64528) | Bioremediated contaminated groundwater from EPA Superfund site, New Mexico - Sample SAE3-47 | ecosystem: Environmental > Aquatic > Deep subsurface > Groundwater > Contaminated ...
ACGATTAGTATCAAATCAAATATAAAAGACGATTAGTATCAAATCAAATATAAAAGACGATTAGTATCAAATCAAATATAAAAGACGATTAGTATCAAATCAAATATAAAAGACGATTAGTATCAAATCAAATATAAAAGACGATTAGTATCAAATCAAATATAAAAGACGATTAGTATTGATACGAAGCCAAATTTCGTGCTATTTGCACCCCGTCAGCAAGCTGCGCCCATATTCCGTTCGATAGCGGCCCCCAGCTCCTCCATCTTCACAGGCTTGTTGAGAAAATCATCCGCACCGACCTCAAAGCATAGTTCGCGACAGCTTTCTGCATCGAAGGCCGTGACCACGATGATCTTGGGACCCTGAGGCCAGCGCTTGCGTATCATCTTAGTGGCCTCGATGCCGTCCATCTCCGGCATCTGAATATCCATGAGCACCAAATCGTAAGGATGATCTTCCAGGGCAAGCAGGACCTCCTGGCCGTTGTTGGCCGTATCCGCTTTGTAGCCCAGCCTCTTGAGGAAGATCAAAGCCATCTTCTGATTTACCGGATTGTCTTCGGCGAGAAGAATGTTCAATTTGGATTGGGTTTGCATCTGAGACTATATAGGCCCTCTTCATATAAGAATTTTTCTTTAGTAATTAATTTTGAAGAAATAGTTAAGATTATTTTACATGCCATTGGATATCTATTTTAAAGAGCTGACAGCGCTTTATTCGCATAAATTTGATCATGAACCAAAATTAATTAAAATAAGTGAAAAATCTTAAAACTAAGATATAACTGGTGTCATGATTAATAATATGAGGATATCGTTCTCCTCGGATTCCGACCAAAGAAAAAAGCAAGAATTTTTCTCGCTTGTGGACGGCAGCCTTTTAAAAAAATAAAAACTCATGTCGTGGCACCATGATCATCAATCAATTCTATTTTTATGGCCCTTTTACGGCATTAGCATTCCTCAAACCAGTCCGGGTGAGAGGAGCAGACTTTCAGGAAAATAGGGAATATGCGGCGAAGGATGGTCTATTGGTGCCGCTTATCGGATACGTGAACAGTCGAGTGCAAACATATTTCCCGTTGCAGCAAGAGGCAATAGGTCGATGCAAAATACTCAGAGGATCGGAGAGGACTTCTTTTTGTCCCCAACCTTCCAGGCCCTGACCATCGGCATGCCGTTCTGCATCTTCAAATTGCTCTTCGGGATGCTTGCCATTCGCGCCGGGTCCGGACCGCTCGATTTTTTGGGCTGGATGATCATTGTCTGGGCCGGCATTGACTTATTCATGAATCTGAAACGCGTCGCTTATCACCTTGCAGGGCGCTCGTCTCCCATCGAATACTGCTCCATAGCACAGGTAGGACGGATGCTGAAACGGCCAAGGCTTTTCTTGGCATTGGACACCTTCATCTCGTTCTCCATCATATGCTTCGTGCTGTGGTCGGGATGGATCATCCTCCTGACCAAGACTGAGTCATATCTGTGGTATGCGGCTACGACACTGAACCTGATCAGCATTGCCGTCGTCAATGTCTGGCTGGAGTATCAAAGAGGGAACTGATGGCGGGCGGAGCATAATAGATCTGGACACTCAAATCTTACTGCACTCATGCAAGACGAAAATTGATAAACAAAAAATTAATAAAATAAATCCTTAATAAAATAAATCATTAATAAAAAACGAATTTCCAGCAAACAGACTTTTGAGCAAAACAAATCTCAAAAAACCAAAATTCAACTCAAACAAGACTTAAATATTCGAAGAGTAGTAGCATCATATTTGAGGAATATCGATGAAGCGAATAGCAAGCATAATTTTGGCCGCAGCATTTTTATTGATTGTAGCTGCCTCTGCCAGCATCTGCGATAATGCACCGTGCGAGAAAGTCATAAATACCGTTGTAGGCGAGGATTTTGTCATAGCCCTCGAATCCAATTCCGGGTCCACCGGCTATGAATGGTGGACGCAATTCGATCCCGCTTATTTGACCCTGGTCAACTCATCCGATAAGGTCAAAGAGGAAAGCTCGGGCATGGTCGGCGTTCCGGGAGAAAAATCCTTTACCTTCAATGCCAAAAAGGCAGGCAGCACAGAGATAATCCTGTTGCAGCTTCAGCCCTGGGAGAATGGGTCCATCGGAACACGCAAGATCTTCCCCGTGATAATCTCGTGATCAACGCCTTTCGGCAAAATCGCGATAATATCACTAATATCATTTAATCTTTTTTTATACGATTTCAAATTTAACAAGTTCCGTGCATTAGCGGCGTCGGCAGCACCTATTTTTACTTGTGAGTTGGAAGCTGATGGGAGGAAAAGGTTTTATCAGTAATCGAGCAATTACACCCAAGTTCAAGATCTTAGTCGGGACACCAAAAAATCTAAAGAAAAAAACAGTAGGAGAGAGATGAACTTGAAGCCGGCCACCCCACCACCCTGGCATCTGATAGCATGCATTTTGCTCCCAATTATTTCGCTGATATTCGTTCATCTTACACCGGACTCTCTTCGACCCTATGCTGTAATTTTGGGCCTGATCCTGGTCATCCTTGTTCCCGGATACCTGCTGGCTCTGCTGCTCTTCCCCGGAAGCAGCGACCTGGACCTGCCGAGGAGGGCGCTGTTTTGCCTTGCATTCAGCCTGGCAATAGCAATTCTCATCGGCCTGATTCTCACTTTTACGCCAAGGGGGCTTGAGTTTGAATCTTTGGCGACTATCCTTTCCATGCTGTGCTTCCTGCTGGCCCCCGTCGCCTACATGCGCTGGTCGGCGCTCCCCCGCAGAAAGAGATTCACCATTGCAGCGGACAGCGGCTTCCGATCAGCCGGGAGCGTATCCAGATCATCGAAGCCCAAGCCCAAGCCCAAATCCAGGAGCAGGACGAAGAGCCGCGCGGTTTACCTTTTGGCGGTGCTGGTGGCAATCTCTGCAGTTGCCGCCTTGGCATATGCCATAAACATGCAGCGAGGGTCCAATGAACAGGGCTACACCGAATTTCATGCATCGCTGATGAAGGGCGAGGACGGTTCGGACTTCTCTTCGCTTCAGGCTGGAACGACTTTAACGGCTCTGGCCGAGATCATTAACCATGAGGGGCGGGACATCAACTACACCCTGCGGCTGGCAGCAGAAGATGCGGTCCTGTTTAGCGAGAACATGTTGCTCGGAGATAACGAGAGCTGGAATGGTCCGGTAGATTGCGTTATGGACAAGACCGGCAGCCGCCAGAAGCTTGATCTGCTGCTCTTTAAAGACGGAGATTTTTCCAAGCCGTATCAGGAAGACCACATCTGGGTCGATGTGATGGAAAAGGAGGGCGGCAATGAAAGCGCATCCCTGCAGGTAGGCAATTCTTCGCTATCCGCCTCATCCGCAAAGACGGCTGCGGCGACGAATGAGCAGAAAGCCGCAACCTCAACCGCGAGCACAGCCACAGCGAGCACGCCAAAGAGTTCGACACCTGCAAGCAGCTCCTCGGCGAGCACGTCTTCGCAATCCAGCGCCACTAAGAGCGCGAGCGGTACAGCCAAGAGCAGCAAGAGCACAACGGCATCTTCCTCGGCTGCCGCTTCATCTCCGGCCTCGTCTTCACCCGCGTCATCATCGTCTGCCTCACCAGTATCCGCTTCATCAACGACAACCTCGTCAACAATAACCTCATCAACGGCAAAACCCTCAACCACAACCTCATCAACAGCAACACCATCAACCACAACCTCATCAACAGCAACAGCGACGAAAGCAGCATCAACATCTGCGCCATCAGCATCATCCGGCCAGACATCCTCAACGGCTGCGAACGCTTCATCCGCCAAAGAATCACAGGAGACGGCAGCGTCTTCGCCAGCTCAAACATCGCCCGCATCATCCACCGCCGCTGCGTCGTCAACATCAAGCGTCTCGCCTATAACTCCTGCGTCAAGCTCGCCGTCAACAGCTTCATCCCTGGGCAACGCATCGAGCGCTTCGCCCTCATCTTCATCGAATAAATCATCGCAGTCGAATCAGTCATTGCAGTCGATCCAATCATCACCGTCGGCCACAACAGCTTCGCTCGTTTCAACCCCGGTAAATGAACCATCAAATATGCCGACAAATGAGACACCGAAAGGATCAACAAACGAGCTATCAACGGCTGCAAAATCACCGGCATCAGCCAAAGCATCAGCCAAAGTCTCCAGGGATGCAGGAGGCAATCAGCCGCCGACTTTGAAGGACCTTCATGCGGATAAATCCAGCCCGATGGTTCCCGGCGCAACAGTCGTCTGGACCGCCAATGCCACAGACCCCGAATACGATCAGGTGCAATACAAATTCCTCCTCAATGCAGAGCCGGTGACGGTCTGGTCCAAGTTCAATTCCTGGAGCTGGACCACAAAAGGACTGACGCCCGGCGACTATACTATCACCGTCCAGGCCAAGGACGGAAAGCATCTGCCCAAGGACTCTCCGGACAGCTCTCTTAATGCGACATTTACGCTCGCCTCTCCCAACCGCATTCCGGTCCTGCTCAGCCTGGCCGCCGATCCGGCCAGCCCCCGGGAAAAGGGAACAAGCATAACCTGGAAGGCCCAGGCCAACGATACTGACGGCGACCTGATTTATTACAGGTTCTTCCTGAACGATCGAGAAGCTACGAGCTGGTCCCCCACCAATTCATGGGTCTGGGATACGTCTTCTCTCGATCCCGGTGATTACAGGATTAGCGTCGTTGCCAAAGACGGCAAGCACGCCTCAGGAGATAATTTCGACAGCTCCAAAGCAGGGACTTTCACCATCCTGCCGCCTGCCCCGACACCGCCCCCGAATCGACCTCCAACTCTGACCGGCCTTCAGCCAAGCCCGGCCAGCCCGCAAAGCAGCGGTGAACGCATCACCTGGACGGCGAACGCCACAGATCCTGACGGCGATCCGATATCCTACAGGTTCCTGCTTGACGGCAAGGAATTGACCGATTGGTCCGGTTCCAGCACCTGGATTTGGGATACGGCCACGGAAAATGTAGGTGATTACATTGTCCTTGTCCAGGTCAGGGATGACAGGCACGCTTCAGGCGACTCATTCGACGATGCCGAGAACTCCAGCTTCAGGCTGCTCGCACCAAACAGGCCGCCTGTTTTGGAGAGCCTGACACCGGATAAGGCCAGCCCCCAGAGCCGGGAAACGACGATCTTCTGGAAGGCCAAGGCTGATGACCCGGACGGCGACCGTATCCTCTACAAATTCTTCCTTGACGGCAAGGCGATGACCAGGTGGACCAAGTCCAATAGCTGGAGCTGGGCCACCGGCGACCTGCCCGCCGGAGAATACGAGATTCGCGTGCTGGCCAGAGATGCCAAACATGCGGATGAAAACTCCCAAGACAGCTCCATGAATGCAACATTCGTGCTATCCGCACCAAATAAAAATCAGTCTCCAGTCCTCAAAACGCTTGATGCCGACCGGGCCAGCCCGCAAAGTCGCGGCTCGCACATAGCCTGGACGGCCACGGCCAGAGATGATGAAGGCGACCCGCTTTCGTACAAATTCCTTCTGGATGACAAAGACATGACCGGCTGGACGGCATCAAACACCTGGACCTGGGATTCATCCTCTGCCGCCACGGGCGATCACAAGATCCGAGTTCTGGTCAGAGACGGAAAGCACGGCTCAGAGGATTCATACGACGGAGCGATGACAAAATCCTTCGCACTCACCGCATCCAGCAACTTGCCGGTCTTGCAGTCCCTCCAATCCGACCCGGAAAGCCCGCAAAATACCGGCACAAGCATCACCTGGACGGCCAGGGCCAGCGATACTGACGGCGATCCGGTATCCTACAAATTCCTGCTGGATGACAGGGACATGACCATCTGGACGGCATCAAACACCTGGACCTGGGATTCATCCTCTGCCGCCCCGGGCGAGCACAGGATTAAAGCTCTGGTCAGAGACGGAAAGCACGCATCCGAAGACTCTTACGACGATTCCAAAGCGGCTGATTTCACCCTGCAGTCTTCCAATCAGCTACCGACCCCGGTAAGCCTGACACCGGACAAACCAAGTCCGCAAACACAGGGTGTGACAATTACCTGGAAGGCAGAAGCCTCCGACCCGGAGGGCGATCCGGTCCAATACCGCTTCCTTCAGGACGGAAAAGCCATGACCGGCTGGTCGGAATCAAATAGCTGGATCTGGTCCACTGCCGAGGTTCCCGCCTCAAAATATCGCATCCAGGTCCAGATAAGAGACGGAAAGCACGCGCCGGAGAATTCCTTCGACAGATCTGTGGAGCAGAGCTTCACGCTGATCTCCGAGATAGATCAGCAGATAGAACAGTTGATGAAAAAGAGGAGCAGCGATGCTAAAAGCAAAGAGGGCTATCAGTCTCAGGACATAAAGGTATCTGAGGAAACGGCATCAGGAGATAACAGCACCAAAGAGCATGCCGTCCTCGGCAAGAGCGCCCCGGAGCAGGATGCCGGGAAGTCCACCGAGCCGCGAAAACTGGGATAGACTGGGATGAAATGAAAGATGGTGATTTAACGAAAACGGATGCTCACGACCTAAAGCAAGATCTGATGAACCATTAATGGACCATCTCATAAAACCATCTCATAAAACCATCAAATAATCCGCCTGCAGATCACATCCATTCGTAATGAGCCATGACCTCAGGCACGAAATCGTAGAGCAGGCTGTTTTCCACATATCCGAAGAACAGGCATCCCCGGCATTCCTGGACCATCTTTCGCCGCTTTGCAGCGGAGTTGGTCCAGACATCGGCGAGGCCGTCTGAGACCCTGCCCAGAGGTTCTTTGTGAACCCTGCAAGTCTCAATGGTCCCGTCTGAAGAAACATGCAGAACAATATCGCTGGCATGGCATTTGAAACGCGGATTTTGAGACGTGATCATGGAAAGATACGTCAAAGAGTTGATGATCGGCGCGCCGCCCATTTTAAGTTCAATCAGGCGCGATACCGCCGCCTCGTATCGTGGACGATCGCGAATTCCAATCGAGTTCCAGACATCTCCTCCAATGCCTTTTGATTCGTGCAGCGGCTCAAAGGAGATCCATGTTCCCAGGGACTCGGCAAGATGAACCAGATCCTCCAGTTCATGCAGATTCTTGCCGCTGATCACGCAGTTCATGAGGATCTCATGGCCCGATTCCTGCGCGACCTTGATGCCCTGCAAGACCTCCTGCAGATCGATGCCCCTCAACTCTCGATAACTCTTGATCCCGTCCACGGAGACGGACAACAAATCAAGGTCGGGAAGCTCATGAGCCCTCCGGCGGAGCAGCCGGCCATTGGTGATGAGCGAAGTGGTCAGGCCCAAAGACTTGGCATGTCTGAGAATGTCCGGCAGATCCGGACGCATGAGGGGCTCCACCGTCCAGGCATTATAAACTCCGATGCCAAATGCTCGGGCATCTTCAAGCATCCGGAAGATCTCAGAGGTTTTCATCTCCTTCCCAGGATGACGCCAGTACTCGCAGAAGCTGCAGCTCAGGTTGCACCTGGCATTTATGCCGTGAGATAGAACAAATGGCCTTCTTCTAACCCTCATCTGCCAGAGGGCCTTGGCAGCCATGCGAGGCGAAAAAGTTCTCATAATCTAAAAAGGGCCTGCTTTTGGTTCGATCATATTTTCATTCATGCTTCTGTCATTCATGCTCGATTCATTTAGGTTTAGTTCATGATTATGTCATTTAAATTTTATTGAAACGTGAAAATAATTTTGACTTGCAATTGCTTTTTATTCATATTTAATAAGAGTGAGAACATTTTTTCCGTCGATGCGTTCATACTTCAATTCATCTACATAGCTCTTGATGAGATGAATTCCCAGGCCGCCGATGGGCCGCTCTTCTGCGCCTGCTTCGGATATCGGCTTTATATGCTTTGTCGGATCGAAAGGAACACCCGAGTCCTCAATGGTCAATTCCATCCCACGGCATTTGCTGCGGGCAATTCCTGCAGCGATTCGCATAAGCCCCTCCTGGTTGCCGTCCTTGCCGTCATAGGCATAGAGCGCGACATTTGTGCATGCTTCTTCCAACGCGAGCATGACCTCTAGGGTCTTTTTAGGATCAAAACCGCGAGAACTCATCAACGCTTCGACGAACTCCGTGACGACCGGAATCTGATCCTTCTTTGCCGGGACGATAATCTCCTGGGCTGTAATCTCCTGCATACTCTCAGTTTAGCGTTTTAATGCGATTTCATGTGCAAAAGCGCCTCTGCCTGGCTCGGATAGATGGCAAACAGCCTGGTGAAGCCGGTTATCTCAAATACCTCCTTCACAAAGGGCTGCATGGATGCCAGAAGCAAGTCGCCCTTCTTTGGCTTCACCTTCTTCAAGGCTGCCAGCATGACCCGCAAGCCCACGCTGCTCACATACTCAACGCCGCCCAGATCAAGCACTATCACCGCCCGATTCTGCTCGATCAGGTCATTCAATACGGTTTCCAGATCCCGAGAGGTAGCGGCATCGATTCTCCCGGAAACGGAGACGACTGGAACATCATTGATAGTAGTCTGGCTTAGCTCCATGTTTTCACATTCTAAATCCATGCATCTGTTTGTACTTATACGTTTATCTTCAAGGCTCCAGGAAAAATTGCAGAGTCATAAAACAGATCTATCAATAAATATCAAATTACAAAATATATTGATCAAAAGAAATATATTGTAGACAACCGGACAAAACTCAAGCCTCTTTCGATGGATCGATCTTATTCCCGAATTCGGTATCATTCTCGCGTCCGATCCTGGTGATCGTCATCTCCCTTGCCAATGCCCTGGCCATCTCCTTTATTCCCAATTCCTCTTCGACGGCCAAAATTTCTTCCCTCTTGGCCTTGGTCATGGGATTCTTGGGAACGGCTGTGCAGGATTTTGTCTGCGTCGTCACCTGATAGGTTCCGATCTTCCGGGCCAAGTCCATGATCTCGGATTTATCCATGGCGATGAGTGGGTGGAATATCGCCAATCCGACGTCCGCCTGCTCCGCGAGGATGTTCTCCGTTGTTTGGGATGCGACCTGGCCCATAGAGTAGCCGGTAACGATCCCCAGGGCTTCCTCGCTTTTCATGACCTCTGCGGCGATCCGGTACATGAGCCGCCGGCATAGGATGCACGTGGCTCTGGGATAGTGGTTCGCGATCTTCTCAATTCCCCGGCTGATGGGGACCTGGATAAAATTGATCTTGCGCCCCGAAGTCCATTTGGCCAGAACTTCTGCGCTCTTCATAGATGGAGCCACGGCATCGGCATAGGGTCTGGAGTCAAAGTGCAGGAGCGAGACCGGACAGCCTCTCCGCATCATCATCCAGGCGGCGACCGGCGAGTCGATGCCTCCGGAGATGAGGGCAAGCACCCGTCCCTGCGAGCCCAGGGGCAGGCCGCCAAGCCCCTTCACGACATCGGTGAAGACGTAAGCCCGGTCCCGTCTGGCCTCGACAAATATCTCCAGCTCAGGCTCATCCAGATTGACCGCCGCACCAGTGCTCCGGCGCACGGCATCCCCTACCACCCTTCCGATCTCCTCGCTCTTGAAGGATACTCCCGACCGCCTGGGCCGGATGGCAAAAGAGGTTGGCCTGGCCGATATTGCGATCCTTACGGCAGCCTCGGATATCGCATCCAAGTCAGGGCTGACCGACTCGGTGCGACTGGAGGAAACCACGCCAAAAACGCGCGAAATAATATCGCTTGCGCGGGGATCTGTGGTCCGGACGAAGATCCTGCCCTCGTCCCTCACGATCCTGTACTCGACGCCCGCTTTTTGCAGGTCAAAAGCAATATTGCCGGCTAAAATGCGTTCCCAGTTGTTCCTGGTCCACCTATCTTTAAGAGTGATCTCCCCGTAACGAACCAGAACCGTATCATATGCCGGGTTCTGGATAATCGTCCCAGGACTCATGTCCTAATTTGGGTGGCCTTCGCGGATCGCTTTATCTTCTTGATTCTTGAACCGGACGCTGTGTATCTCTGCATCGGACCGGGCTTCTTGTAGACGGTCTCGGCTTTGGTGACTTGCCTGACCTGGCCCTTTCTGCCCTTGATCTTAACCCATTCTATGCTTCCTGTCTTTCCCATAATCTCAATCCTACTTGACCCCTATTTAAAAAGGTTGTGATGGGCGCGACGACAAATCCAGCGCCCGACCTATGCGCCCAGAGCAGTTCCAGGAGTTGCCAGGGGTCGATCCGCCCGTCACATCAACATCAATCACAATGCCGTTGCCGGGCTGGCGGTTCATAACCATTACCAGACATTTACCGTATATTAGGCGGTCAGAGGAAATCGATTTCTGTTCCAGGGCATTTTCCCAGAAGCATCTAATAATGTCTTAGGGCTTTTTCGGTGCAATTTCGAGGCAACTGGAGACAGACTATTAGGGCAGGCCAGATGGTGGGCATCGCGACGGGAGAAGGGATCCCAAAGGCTCCTCAAATGCTTCCGGCTTGGTATCTGAAGATTGCGAGGATCCAAAGCTCTCCTGCGCTTAGACAAATGAGAGAATCTCTCTTTCTTGGACCTCTTTCATGAAGGTAGTGGTGGGACTCATAGGGTCCCTCAGCAGATCAAATCCGCGACTATATTTCAGATACCCCATCAAGAAGTGATTGCTCTAAGTCATCGGCTTTTCTGCAGCGTTAATAGAGAAGAAGAATCATTCATGAGCGCAGACACACGCATGCCTATGTTGCAGGGATGCAGCTTTGGCGACGCGTCGCTTGCGAGAACCCGGTCGAGCGCAGATCGCCGGTGATCGAACAGGCTGGCTGGGCCTTGCTTCTTGCAGTTAAGGGATGTCGGCTCCCCGTTTGGCAGCTCTCGCGTTGGTCGTTCAGAATACATTCTTGCTTTTCATGCAAGCTGGATCTTGAGCGATTCGCTTATTGTCTGCTCGAATTCCTTAATATT
>Ga0074199_1002483_pt1 | contig 10917 bp, 9 predicted proteins | sample EPASupsiteSAE347_FD_64528 | JGI IMG/M metagenome (GOLD analysis project Ga0074199, IMG submission 64528) | Bioremediated contaminated groundwater from EPA Superfund site, New Mexico - Sample SAE3-47 | ecosystem: Environmental > Aquatic > Deep subsurface > Groundwater > Contaminated ...
TCAGTTGCCCGTACCCTGTACCCCGTAAAGTCAACCTGGGACTAGGCAACAACGTAGTAGGCACGGACTGTGTCGAATTCAAGCCTGTGGATGAACCCGAAGGTGTTCGATGAATCAGGAAGCTCCGCTCCTTCAGGGGCGGGGAGGAAGTCACTGAACTATTGATGCCGTGCAATATTTCTCGCGAAAAGGCAATGATGCTACCGATAGCTTGATCTGATCTCTCCACCAATCTTGGCGGTCAATGTCTGAAGATCTCGCCATTATCATGGACGTGGCTGGAACCATCCTGAAGATGTATCGCGTAGCCAAGGACATTCGCCGCGGCATCATGATGGAGAAGATAGTTACCTGGGAGCTTATCGTGGAGAAGAAAGGCCGCGCCCTGGTGGTTCCTCAGATCAATCCAAAGCGGCTGGCGGCATGTCGTCCTGAGGACCCGCTGAAGACTCTTGTCCTTGGGCGAGAAGACTCAATCGAGATCAGTTGCAGCAGTACTCCTGTCTCCGCAGATACGGCTATCGACATTCTCTGCCGCTCCGAAGCCACCATTCGAGATCTTCAGGAGGTATATCAGGCGGTCTCTTCCAGATGCCCGAGCAATTATCTGACTGCCGGCATGATCGTTGACGAGGATCTGTGGGCTGTGATTTACACCCTGAGCACGGGAGGCGCACCCTTTCCCGGCTTAAAGGATGTCCTTGACTGCCTGAAGGACCTGGGCGCTGACGTATATGTGGCATCAGGAGATAGCAGGCGCAGCCTCGCCTACCTTCAGGATTTGGGCTTTGATCTGGAGAGGGTCTATTCCGTATCCAGCCCAAAACGAAAAGCAGAGATCGTAATGGACCTCAAGAAAAATTATCGACGGGTTGTGATGATCGGAGACGGCTTGAACGACATTTACGCCCTTCGGGCTGCAGATGTCGGAGTTCTCACATTGCAGCAGGACACCAGGCCGCCGCCGCAGCTCCTTTCGGCTGCGGATCTAGTCATTCGAAACATAAATGAACTGCCTGAGATTGTGCGAAGGCTGTCTTAGCGCAGCAGCAGTGATTTTGTGATCTGATAAAGATATAATTGCAAAAGAGATACACGAGAAATTCATCATTTTTTTGGGAAAAAGGAATGAGAATGATCATATCATCCTGCCCAAAGCGGATAATCTGATAATACAAAGAAAAGTATTTATACTATGATCATTCATTTGAGCCCGATAATCTTTTAGGTCATTTCGAGACGAGATAAAGCTAGAAGATACTAGGAGCAGCCCATAGATGTTCGAAGAGCTATTAGAGCTATACAAAACAAAAGCCGAAGAGAAAGAACGAGACAGAAAAGAAGCACAAGCGATGATCACGCTCGTTTCGGCAATTGAAAAGATGTCGAAGGAGATGAGTTCCAAAGAGAATGATGTGGAGCTTTTAGGCAGGCTGCTGGATCAGGTTGATCGCCTTTCCAAAGATGTCGCCGATCTCAAGAGCCAGTTTCGCGCCCGGCAGGGACGCCCTGCTCCGGTTCCCGAGGTTGCCTCAAATGAAGGCAAGGCATTGGACAATCATGCCCGCTCTCTTATCGACATCATTGCAGAGAGGCCGGGGAGATATACCACCAGCGAATTGGTGGATATGCTCGGCCTGAACAAGACCACTGTTATAAGCGTCATGAAGCGTGCGCTGGACATTGATCCGAAGCACGTCAAAATGACTCAGGGAAAGAGGCGCAAGCTCTATTTGTCCTATGTGCCCGATGAGGAGGCAAATAAGGGCGAAGCGAGTGCAAGCTCGGGTGATTCCGATCGGATGAAGCTCGAACTCATGGCCATGACCTGATGCACCAAAACACTACATAAAACCATACTCTGTTAACGATTTAATAAACGCAGGCTGGCAGGCAGTACCGGCCCGTCAGCTTGGCCCATCGATCCGAAGTGGTCCGGCAAAACATCATCAGCTTGCCCCTTGAATGAATGGTTTATAGATTGGACAAATTGAACTAACCTGCCGAAGTTTAAATTGAACATAGAGAAATATTTAGCCAATGTAAAAAATGGTCCTGTTTATAAAATTTTAGGGAACACGGCATGAAGGCATTTTGATGTCGGAAACAGATGGTCTCGGCAAGGAGCCTGGCAGGAAGTCCGGTGAGAAGCGAGAATGCCTGCAAAAAGATGAGTTGGAGTTCTGGGAACGTCAGACGAGGTGCGGAGAAGAGGTTGACCTCAAGCTGGCACGCGATCTGCCGGATGATACGCCGGACTACATATTGCGCATTCTCTCCGATTTTGAAAAGGAGGCGGCAAAGTTCTGCTTTGCCGGTTCCGGTGGCCGGGTGCTGGATGCCGGATGCGGCAATGGGAATCTGCTGATTCATGCCCTTGCCGAAGGGCATTTCGGCGACACGGTCAGCCAGGTGGTGGGCATGGACTTCTCTCGCAACATGCTGAGCCGGGCGGCCTGTCGGTGGGAAGATGGCGGGCGAGCGGCAGGGTGGGCAAGGTTCCTGCAGGGAAGTGTGACGAGCCTCCCCTTCCGGGACCAGTCCTTTGATTGGATGGCCAGCAGCGGTGTTCTTACCTGTCTTCCCACCGTCCGGGATGCCGGGGATGCCCTCCGGGAGTTCAACCGCGTTCTGCGGCCCGGGGGAACATTGGTGGTGGACTTTTTCAACCGCGCCTCTCACTACACGCTTTTAAGAAAACACCTCTTCGGCGAGGCAATAAATCCGCCCGAATATGTCACTGCATCCGAGTTTCGACATGAGCTGGAAAGCGCCGGCTTCCAGATTGTAGGCTATCGGGGATTTGACTTCAAGCTCTGTCAGGGCTACCTCTTCATGAGCCGTTGGAGGCCGCTGGTCGATCCGCTATTCGTGCAAGAGAGGCTATCCCGCTTTTTGGAATACGGCGTCATGCCTAAAAGCCGGGCCCTTAGCCTGCTTGGCTACAGGATCTACGTGAAATGCATCAAACGCTCCAAGAAAATAGCGCCCCATAAATAGCGCCCCCAAGAAATAGCCGGCAATTCCAGTGGCTGCATCAGATCCCGGGATGGCCCTCGCGAACCCCCGGGGAATTTTTTCGAAAATTTGCCGCGAATCTGCATGATTTTTTCTCCTGCTTCCAGCCGAAGCAGGGGTTACAATTAACCGCTTGACACATCGGCTAATTCCTGCGCAGGCTGCAAATCACGCAAATCATATGAATAATGATTTAATATCTTCCACCGCAAAAATCCGTAAATCGTCTTCTGACTCATGCATTGAAGCTATCGTTCTTGATGATATTAGCAAGATTATATTAACCAGGACCAAAACACGAATCAGTAGGTTGGTGACAATGCGGTCGGATGTGAAGCTGTTCATCCTTTCTATGGGGCAGGAAAGGGACGACAAGCCACAGATTGCGCCGGATAAACAGTATATTTCGGAAAATGAAAAATCTGCAGCTCATTTGTTGCAGATCTCTCAGAAGGTCTCAGGCCGTTTGGACTGACTTCTGCCGACTCCTGATGACTTTTGGTCTGCCCTTTTTGGTGACTCTCGCCAACTCTCGGCCTGCTCTTTTTCTGGCCTTTCTTCACAGCTTCCTGCCTGCTGCTTTTTGTTTTTCCAATTCAAGGCATCGCTGACACGATTGCTATCCCAGGTCACTTCTTTTTCGCTGCAGAGCGTCTTGAGGCGCTTGCCGCAGCCGATGGGCGTGCCGGTATCAGGCATTTTCTGCCGTTTCCAATCAAATCTCCGCGACGGGCCTCCTCTAAGCCTTCTTTGACCAGGTCATAGTTCTTGGGATCGCGGTACTGCAAAATCGCTCTCTGGATTTTCTTCTCCCTTCCTTTCGGCACATGAACGCACTCCAAAGTGAACGGATTAAGCCCGGTGTAGTACATAGCCGTCGAGACCGTCATGGGCGTGGGAGTGAAGTCCTGCACCTGTTCGGTGTACATGTGATGGTCCCTCAGGTATTCGGCCAGCTCGATCATATCCCGGATTGTGCAACCGGGATGGCCGGACATGAGGTAGGGCAGTAGGTACTGCTCCTTGCCGATCTCCTTTGAAACATCCCTGAACCGCTCCCGGAAGGCATCTAAAACCTCTTTGGGCGGCTTATTCATGCATTCCGTCACGCCGGGCGAGATATGCTCCGGCGCGATCTTCAAGTGGCCGGAGACATGGTGCCGGCACAGGTCATGCAGGTAATTCGATGATTTGGAATCGGCTACTATCAGGTCGTGCCGAATCCCCGAGCCGATGAAGACCCGGCGAACGCCGGGAATGCTGCGCAGACGGCGCAGCAACTCCACCTGGCGGGAGTGGTCCATGTCAAGGCTGGGGCACTGTGCGGAGCAGAGCTTGTCCGGGCACGCACCGCCCTTCCAGCGGGCACAGGTCATGCCGTACATATTGGCCGTCGGGCCGCCGACATCCTGAATGATGCCCTTGAAGCCGCGCATCTTTGTCAGTAGCGTTGCCTCTCGCACAATGGATTCAATGCTCCTGCTCTGCACGATCCTTCCCTGGTGATGGGTAAGGGCGCAAAAGGAGCATGATCCGAAGCATCCCCTGTGGCTGGTGATGGAGAAGCGCACCGGCTCTAAGGCGGGAATGCTCTCCCGGTAGGCCGGGTGGGCCTCGCGCCGGAAGGGCAACTCGTAGATGCCGTCCAGCTCTGCACCTGTCAGCGGTCGGGCGGGCCTGTTCTGGATGATGACCGTCTTGGGGTGCGGCTGGACCACGGCCCGCCCGTGAAAAGGATCTTGCTCTCCGTAGTGCTGAGCGAATGCCTGTGCGTATTTTTTCCTGTCAGCGGACACGTCCGAGAAGCCGGGGATGATCAGGCAATCCGATAGCTGCGGGGCAGTCTTCCAGCGGCTTACCTCATCTTTCACCGCCGTCCCTGCGACATCCCGGATCTCGTTTGCCTTCTCGCCCTTTTCCAGTCGCAGAGCCACTTCCTTGAGTGGATTCTCACCCATGCCGAAGATCAGCAGGTCGCCGGGCGCATCCGCCAGGATGGATTGGCGCACCGAGTCCGACCAGTAGTCGTAGTGGGCGAACCGGCGAAGGCTCGCTTCGATTCCGCCTAAAATGAGAGGCACGCCGGGAAAGAGAGCACGGACCTTGTTGGCATAAACAATCAATGCTCGATCCGGTCGGCGCAGAACACCTCCGGGGGAGTAGACATCCGAGCTTCGCCGCTTCAAATTCGGGGTGAGATTGTTCACCATGGAGTCGACGTTTCCGGAGGTTATGCCGAAGAAGAGCCTCGGCCTTCCCAGCCTCAGAAAATCCTCGTCACTCTTCCAATCCGGCTGGGCGATGATGCCCACCGAGAATCCCGTCTCCCAGAGCACCCGCCCGATCAGAGCCGGGCCGAAGGAGGGATGGTCGATGTAGGCATCTCCGCTGACAAGGATCACATCAAGCTGCTCTATCCCCAGGCTCTTGCATTCCTGCAGGGACATGGGCAGGAATGCTGGCTGTTTTATCATCTACTACAGACAAGCTTCCCAGGCATCATAAAGCCTTCCAAAGACCGGGTTGGCGGCGTGGGGCCTGGACTGGCCAAAGCTTGCCGACACTTTTTGGGCAAGTTTAAAAATCATGAACTTCATAGTAGTATGCAGGGAGAGGCAATGAAGAGTATCGGATCAATCTGGGCATATCCAGCCCTGCTGGTAGCAGCGGCCTTTATCGTCACGGCGGCTGCGGAAGCGAGCACGATAAGCGTCGGACCGGGCCAGAGCATTCAGGCAGCGGTGAATGCTGCAAGCGCCGGAGATCGAATTGAGGTTGAGGGCGGGTCATATCGCGAGAGCCTGAACATAACAAAGCCGGTCGTCCTGGCGGGCAAAGGATTACCGCTCCTGGATTCCGGATCGATCGGCCCTGCCTTAGCGCTTCGGGCCGACGGAATCGTTGTGTCGGGATTTGATATCCGGTCCACGCGCCAAACCGGAATTCGCGTCCTCTCCCATAATAACGTCATACGCAATAATACCATCCGGGGCTGCCTGGACGGAGTCCGCCTGGAACACGCCGGCAGAAATTCGATAGTGGAGAATGATATCAACAATAACACAAACGGCATCAACCTCGTATACTCGAACCGGAATGCGATAGACAACAACAGCATCCGGGACAACAACATCAATGAAGAGAGCGATTGCGGCATTTTCCTGGCGTATTCCGGGGAGAATGCCATTCGGTACAACAATCTCTCGGAGAACGGGGATTGCTCCATCTCCCTCCGTGCCAGTTGCAGCAATACAATTTTAGGAAATGTCGCCAGCAACAACGACTGGTACGGCATATCTCTCGAAGACGGCAGCGACGGCAATTCTCTGGCCGAAAATATTCTTTGCGAGAATAAGGCATCGGGAGCATACCTGGACAGCTCTCGAAAGAATCTCCTGATCAAAAATGCCGCCTCGGATAACTCCAACGGCATCAGCCTCGACTATGACAGCAATGACAATGTTCTGGCGGGCAATAATGTCTCAAACAACCAAAAAGGGCTTCATATTGCCAATCACAGCAGCAATAATACCCTCCGGGACAACACGGCAATGAAAAACGGCTACGGAATTTATCTGACCTTCTCCGCCGGCTGGAATCTCATCTTCGGCAATCATCTCATCGATAACGGCTGCAACGCTTACGATAAAGGTCTCACCAACAACTGGGATAACGGGACCATCGGCAACTATTATAGCGACCTCGGAAAGATTTTTTACGTGCCGGGCGGGCCGAGCGTGGACAGATATCCGCGAGCCGAGGCATCTTGAATCCTCCAAATCTTCTTTTGTCCAGCTCTTAAAACCCGAAAAATAAGCCGCGCAAAGCAAAAATAAAATAGTGCAGCCGATCATCTCGGCTGGCTTCGAGAGTCTGCGAACTTGTTCAGAGCCGCAGGCAGGATGAAGGTCGCTAGGCCAAATATGACGATGGCTAATATCTGGTCGGTTAGTGAGGTCACCTCCGATCACCTCCGAAAGAAAAAAATGCAGTTCATAATTAATAATAGTTACGGTCTGATTGGCTGAGCTAAAAAAATCGAGATACAAATACCGCCAAAATTGGAACTAAAGCATCGGTAGAGTAGTTAACGAAAATAACAATAAAAAAATGTGCGATGGGACGGCAGCACTGAGTTTGCCGTTTCATTCATGGCTTCGCCGCCAAATCCCAATGCTCGAACTAACGCTCGAACCAATGCTCGAAGCAATGCTCGAAGCAATGTTCGAAGCAATGTTCGAACTACCTCTTGACTTAACTTAAGGCCCAACCTCAGATGAACTTCGGCCTCTCGGAGAGCTTAACGGGCATTGGCAGTCTGCGCCAGGGCTTTCCGGCGGTCTCTGCTGCTATCCGCTTGCGCAGGTCCTCGATGCTCATCTTGGCCTTGGCGGGCACTTTTGGTGTGGAATCGGCCCGGACGGTTACGGTAAGCTGCCCGGAAGACAGTTCCTCGTCGCCGATGACGACCACATAGGGTATCCACTCCCTTCCCGCATCGCGGATCTTCTTTCCGACCGTCTCATCTCTCTCGTCGATATCGGTTCTGAATCCCAGCTCGCCGGCGATCTCAAAGGCCCGAGCCTGGTGGCGCTCTGCGACGGGAATGATTCTGACCTGCGTGGGCGAGAGCCAGGTTTGCAGCATGGGCAGCTTGCCTTCTTCCGCCTCGCGGGCCGCCTTTTCCAGGAGGGCGTACATGACCCGCTCGATGGCTCCGGAAGGAGAGCAGTGCAGCAAGATGGGCTGCTTCTTCTCGCCGGCCTCGTCGATGTAAGAGATGTCATAGCGTTCTGCATTCTCGACATCTATCTGCACCGTGGAAAGAGCGCTGGCTTTGTCCAGGGTGTCCACGAAGTTGAACTCAAACTTGAGAACGAAGTAGAAGAACCTCTCATCCCACATCTCGATGAGCACGGGCTTCCCGACAATGTCCACCAGGCTTTTGATGAACTCCTTGTTCTCGCTATAGAAGTCCTTGGTGAATCGGATCGCGACTTCGTAGTCGTCGAGGTTCAGTCCGACCTCTTTGAGCACGGCGATGCTGGCCAGGTACTGCTTGCGGAACTCTTCCGTCGCGGACAGCATGTCGCGGGTCAGGGTGTGCATATCCGGCATGGTGAAGGCCCTCAGGCGGCGGATGCCCACCAGTTCGCCGCGCTGCTCGCGCCGGAAGCTGTACCTGGTGATCTCGAACATCTTCAGGGGCATGGCCTTGTAGGAGATGGTCATGTCGTGGCCCATGAGGAACTGGCCGAAGCAGGCGGCGAAGCGCAGGAAGAGCTTCTTCTTGTCCGCCTCGATCTGGTACTGGCGGGCGGGGAAGCGGTCGAGGTACTTCTTGAGCGTGGGGTGCTCCATGTCGTACATGATGGGCGTCTCAACTTCCATCGCGCCCATGTCCGCCGCCTTGTCCAGCACAAGATTCTCCAGCAATGACTTGACCATCCTGCCTTTGGGATAGTAGCGCATGTTGCCGGGGTCTGATCCCGGCTCGTAGTCCACCAATTCCAAGCGCCTCATCAGCTCCACGTGGGGCGGCACCTTGTCCACCGCTCTTGCCTTGGAGATCTCGTAGTTGGTGAATTTCTTCAAATTGTCGTGGCCCTTGAAGTCGAACTTGTCCGCATCAATCAGATCTCCGTTCAGGTCCATGACCTTCCAGTAGGAGACGGCCTTGGCCTCGGACTTTAGCGCCTCGGAGACAACCTCGCCCTCACCGAGCTTGATGGAGCGCGACAGCTCGGAGAGCGGATGGCCCTTGCAGCTCAGCGTAAAGGCTTTGTACCAGCCAAAAGGTGCGCGCATAACCTCAAAGTTCCCGGAGAGCGTCTCCTGCAATCCTTTGAGGATTTTTATGGCCGTCGCGGGGGTGGAAAGGTTGGGGCTCAAGTGCGCGTAGGGGTAGAGCATGATCCGGGCGGCGTGGACCTGTCCGGCCACGTCGGTGATCTGCTTGGCACCCTCGGCTATGACGGCTTCGGGGTCGTCCTCGTCGAACTTTTCCACGGCAATGAAGGCGCAGAGGGCTTCCTCCAGCCTGCCCTTCTTGGCCTGGTCGTCGATCTCTTCTGCCATCTTCGTAGGCCGCTTGGCCTCGAACTCGATGAAATCAGAGTGAATAAGGAGTAACTGCAATAGGGGTCACCTGATGCAGGTCAGAAAAGCATGATTATAGTTCAATCTTTCGACAGAGAAGGAACTCGATTATTTTGCCCTCACAGTCTTTCCCGATTTCGCACACTGAGCAACTTAATAGATTTATCATCTCTTCTCACTCAGGATCGCAGCAGTATTCTTCAATCCCGGATTATCTGCAGTCCCAACGAGATATAAAAATAACTAAAATAATTAAAAATATATAATTAGTCTCATTTGCATCACACTTTCTTGAACACCCCGCCCCCTACCGTCATTCCGTCGATGCCTACTTCCTGGTAGTACAGCTCGATCTCGGTAGGTGAGTTCACAGAGCCCCAAAGCATGCCATTTTCATCCACTATCGTGATGGATTCGTTGTCCTGGCTCAAGACTCCAAGAATGACCTCTTCCGATCTCGGGCTTCCTTTCGGGATCATCATGCCTGAGAACGATCGTCCATTCTGCTCGGTTATGGTCAAGTTCCACCCTTCACCGGGCCAGTAGGAAACCGTTTCATTCGGCTGCCACGCCGTATTCTTGTCGTATCCTACAAAATCCATGACGCCTGTCCAATTGCCCTTTAAATCAGGCAGCTCTTCAGCCATTGCCGGAAGGCAGAGGGCCAGCAAGAGCACTGCGATTATTATCTTCATTTCAATTACCTCAAGCATGTCGCAAAATATTCCAACCAATGCCTGGCTATTACTATTAGCTACTACAATTTAAATTTTTTGAAAAACAATTATATTCGAGTTTATGATATTTCCGTTGCAGGATAATTCGTTGAAAAAAAAGGCTTGCGCGCGGCTTGGATTTACGCCCTCGTTATCCTCTCCGCCCCCACCCGCGCGCGCGCCGCACAGGGAGACAGTTTTCTCATAGCGCCATTCTCACGTTCACTTTCGTCTTGCATGGATTAATGTCTTATAGAAAAACTGCTCAAATGAGCATGCAATGCAGAAGATGACCGCCTATCTTTCCGGAAGGATTCAAAAGTCAGGTTATAGATCTAAGGTTGTCACAATCGCGAGAGTTCTTGGAATATGTGGTTACGTTAAGAACCTTGCCGACGGAAGAGTGAAAGTCGTTGCCGAAGGCGAGGTGAGCGATCTTGAGAGATTTGCCAAAGCCCTGGTGATGAAAGACGCGATCATTGATGTGACTGGAATTGAAAAACAGTACGGTGAACCATCGAACGATTTTGACGATTTTGACAAAATCGTGAGTGGGGGGGAGACCGATGAGCGATTGGATTCCGCCGTCGATCACCTCAAAGTGCTCATCGATTTAACCAAACAGGGGCTGGGCAAGCAGGATCAAATGCTAGGCAAACAAGACCAAATGCTGAATAAGCAAGATCAAATATTGTGTAAACAAGATGATCTTATAGAAAAAATGGATGAGACGAAAGTTGAGGTCGTCGGCGAAGTTAGAGAATTGCGCTCTGATCTAAAGACCAGCTTGGATGATAGGCTTTCGCGCATGGAGAGCGATGTGGCGCAGATCAAAGCAAAGATAGGTCTCTATTGATCCGTCTGCAAGGATCCTAATATTTTTAGCTTAATTCTGCAGTTCGCCTATCCTTTTGTTATCCTCTCCGCCCCCACCCGCGCGCGCCGCAGTTTGGGCAGTTCGCCCCACAGCGCCATCTCCTCGCCCCGGATCACCAGCGCGCCCTCGATCCCCGGCCTGTCGATTGCGCGGAAGCATTCTTCCAGCGGCCCTTTAGCCTGCACCGCGTTCCCGAGCGCCGTGGCC
>Ga0074199_1002485_pt1 | contig 10896 bp, 8 predicted proteins | sample EPASupsiteSAE347_FD_64528 | JGI IMG/M metagenome (GOLD analysis project Ga0074199, IMG submission 64528) | Bioremediated contaminated groundwater from EPA Superfund site, New Mexico - Sample SAE3-47 | ecosystem: Environmental > Aquatic > Deep subsurface > Groundwater > Contaminated ...
GGGCCATAAATAATGACCCATTATAGAGTGCGAATGGAAGCATGACATGCCTCAGGATCGAAAACCAGCGCCCGCCACGTCGGTCGCTTCTTGACAAGCCTTCTCATGGAAGGCCGCGTGCCCCTCCGTAGGCGGGCAAGCCTCACGCGGCGTTCATATGGTAGAATGACACAGCCGTGTCCCTTATTCTGGTCCGGAGGATGAAGTCTTGTCTTCCGCGGCCAAACTGGTAATAATCGCATCCCATGCAGGCATTAGTTAAATTTGCGTCCGGCGCCGGCCATATGGAACTGCGCGAGGTACCCGAGCCGGTGGCGGGGCCGGGCGATGTGAAAATCCGTGTCATGACCGCTTCCATCTGCGGCTCCGATCTTCACATCCGCCGTGGCGATATCGGCATTCCCATGCGTTTTCCAGTGGTGCCCGGTCATGAATTCGCCGGCGTCATCGCGGAAGTCGGCGCCGGCGTTACCGAACTCAAGGTCGGCGAGCGGGTCACCGCCGAGAACACGCGCTCCAGTTGCGGCTTGTGCCCGCAGTGCGCCGCCGGCAGTTATAACCTTTGCCGGAAAAGGCTGGCCACGGGCTATGCCTTCGACGGCGCCTTCACCGGCTATGTGGTCGTACCGGCCGTGCGTGTGCATCGCCTGCCCTCTGCCGTGGATTTCCGGTCCGGCGCGCTCACCGATCCTTCGGCCTGCGCCTACCATGCCGTGCAGGAACTTACGCGCATTGACGCCGGGACCTGTGTGCTTATTTCCGGCCCGGGACCGATGGGCCTTTTCTGCCTGCAATACGCCAAGGCTAACGGCGGGCGCGTTATTCTCGCCGGCACGGCCAAAGACACCCGGCGGCTGGAATTGGGCCGGAAATTGGGCGCCGATCATATTTTGGCCGGTGAGGGGCTGGAAGAAAAAATCCGGGCGCTCACAGGCGGCGATGGTGTGGACGTGGTCCTGGAATGTTCCGGCGCGGAGCCTGCGGCCCAGATGGGCCTGAACCTGCTCAAGCGCCAGGGCCAATACACGCAGATCGGTATTTTTGGCAAACCGATCCGCTATGACTTGGACCAGGTCCTTTATCGCGAAATCCGGCTGACCGGATCGTTCAGCCAGAAATTCATGGGCTGGGAACAGGCCCTGGCGCTATGCGCGCAGGGTAAGATTCAGGTGGCCCCGTTGATCACCCACACTTATCCGTTAGCCGATTGGGAACAGGCCTTTGATATATTCGAGCGCGGCGAGGCTATTAAAGTCGTTTTCGATTTGGGTAAACTATCTGAAAGGATTAGCGCCGCGTGAGGGCACGCGGCCTACAAGAAATGGGCCGTTTTGTAGGCCCGGTGACCCCACCGGGCGGTTTTTCAGCAGAATCTGAAAGGTAAAATCCATGAGTAAAACCGTCATTAAAACGGACAAGGCGCCCAAAGCCATTGCCCGATATTCGCAAGGCATCAAGGTCGGCAACACACTTTATGTTCAGGGTGTTATCGCGCTGGACCCGCAGACCGGCAAAATGGTGGCGGGCGCCATCGAGCCGCAGGCCGAGCGTGTATTTGAAAGCCTCAAGGCCATCGTTACGACGGCCGGCATGGCCATGGCCGATGTCGTCAAGGTCACGGCTTTTCTGGCCAACCTGGAGGATTATCCCAAGTTCAACGAAATTTACGGACGGTATTTCAGCGCCGAGCCGCCACCGGTCCGGACCACGGTTCAGGCCAAGATGCCATTAGGCGCCTTGGTTGAAGTGGAAGTGATTGCCGCCGTGTAGCAGCCAAGAATTTTACCGCAAATGAACGCTGATGAATACGGATAAACGCAGAAGCGAATTAAATCAGATCACGGAAAAGATCATTGGCTGTGCATACCAAGTCAGCAAGATCCTGGGATGCGGTTTTCTCGAGAAGGTATATGAAAATGCACTGGCGCATGAGATGCGCCGGCAAATGCTCAAGGTTGAACAGCAGGTTGCCGTTCCAGTTCATTATGATGACATTATTGCAGGCGACTATATCGCAGACTGTCTGGTGGAAGGTAGCGTGTTGATTGAGATAAAAGCGGTTAGCGATTTAAGCGATATCCATAAGGCCCAATGCCTGAATTATCTGCATGCTACGGGATTAAATGTGTGTTTGTTGATCAATTTTGGGAAACCAAGAATAGAAGTTAAGCGGATAGTTCGAAACTTTTAAAGCTATCTGTGTTCATCAGATTGTAATCAGCGTTCATCTGCGATAAAAAATCTTATCTTCACGGAAAGGAACCCATGCCAAAGCGCACCGACATACATAAAGTGATGATCATCGGGTCCGGCCCGATCGTTATCGGGCAAGCCTGCGAATTCGATTACTCCGGCACCCAGGCCTGCAAGGCCCTGCGGAAACTGGGCTTTCAGATCGTGCTGGTCAATTCCAATCCGGCCACGATCATGACCGATCCCGGCATGGCCGACGTGACCTATATCGAGCCGTTGAACCTGGCACGCATGACCGAGATCATCGCCAAGGAGCGCCCGGATGCGCTTTTGCCCAACTTGGGCGGACAGACAGGGCTTAATCTTAGCTCCGAGCTGGCCAAGGCCGGCGTGCTTGAAAAATATGGCGTTAAGGTCATCGGCGTCCAAGTGGATGCCATCGAGCGCGGCGAGGACCGCATCGCCTTCAAGGAAACCATGAAAAAGCTGGGCATTGACATGCCCAAAAGCGCGCCGGCCTACAGTGTGCCGGAGGCCGAGAAGATTGCCGTTGAACTGGGCTATCCCGTGGTCATTCGCCCGGCCTATACCATGGGCGGCACCGGCGGCGGCCTGGTGTACAACGCGGATGAATTGCGCACAATCGCCAGCCGCGGCATTGCCGCAAGCCTCGTCGGACAAATTTTGGTAGAGGAATCCGTCCTCGGCTGGGAAGAGCTGGAACTGGAAGTCGTCCGCGACGCCAAAGACCAGATGATCACCGTCTGCTTCATCGAAAACGTGGATGCCATGGGCATCCATACCGGCGACTCCTACTGCGTGGCGCCGATGCTGACGATCAGTCCCGAGTTGCAGAAGAAACTTCAAGACTACTCCTATAAAATCGTCAAAGCCATTCAGGTTATCGGCGGCACCAATATCCAGTTCGCGCACGATCCCAAAACCGGCCGGGTTGTCATCATCGAAATCAATCCACGCACGTCGCGGTCCTCCGCGCTGGCCTCGAAAGCCACGGGCTTCCCAATTGCCATGGTTTCCTCCATGCTGGCCGCGGGGCTGACGCTGGACGAGATTCCTTACTGGCGCGACGGCACGCTGGAAAAATACACGCCCTCCGGGGATTACGTGGTGGTCAAATTCGCGCGTTGGGCTTTCGAGAAATTCCGGGGCGTGCAGGACAAGTTAGGCACCCAGATGCGCGCCGTGGGCGAGGTCATGAGCATCGGCAAGAATTACAAGGAAGCCCTCCAGAAAGCCATCCGCTCCCTGGAGATCGGCCGCGCGGGCCTGGGTTTTGCCAAGGATTTCAACCGGCGCTCGCTGGATGAGCTCATGGATATGCTGGGCGAGACCACCAGTGAGCGGCAGTTTGTCATGTACGAGGCCCTGCGCAAAGGCGCCACGGTGGAAGAGCTTTATCGCAAAACCTATATCAAGCCCTGGTTTATCCAGCAGATGAAAGAACTGGTGGAACTGGAGGAGGAAATCCTCGGCCACAAGGGCAAGACCCTGCCGGACGCACTGCTGATCAAAGCCAAGCAGGACGGGTTTGCCGACCGCTACCTGGCAAAACTGCTGGCGATCCCGGAGAAGGAAATCCGCCGGCGGCGCACGGCACTGGGAGTTGTGGAAGGCTGGGACGCCGTGCCGGTGAGCGGCGTTGAAAAGGCGGCCTACTATTACTCAACCTACAATGCGCCGGATCGAACGAGCGTCAGCACCCGGCGCAAGGTCATGATCCTCGGCGGCGGGCCCAACCGCATCGGCCAGGGCATTGAGTTCGATTACTGCTGTGTTCATGCCGCCTTTGCCCTGCGCGATGCCGGCGTGGAAACGATCATGGTCAATTGCAACCCGGAAACCGTGTCCACCGACTACGACACCTCCGACAAATTGTATTTCGAGCCATTGACCGTCGAGGATGTCCTGAGCATTTATGAGAAGGAAAAACCCGAAGGCGTGGTGGTGCAGTTCGGCGGGCAAACGCCGCTTAATATTGCCAGTGAGCTGACCAAAGCCGGCGTGCGTATCCTGGGCACGACGCCGGAAACGATTGATCTGGCCGAGGACCGCGACCGATTCCGCCAGGCCATGGAAAAAATGGGTATTCCCATGCCGGAATCCGGCATGGCCAGCACCTTGGCCGAAGCGCTCAAAGTGGCTAATCGGATCGGTTACCCGCTCATGGTCCGGCCCTCCTACGTGCTGGGCGGGCGCGGCATGGAAGTGATTTACGATGAAGCGATGCTGCAACACTACGTCGCCGCCGCCGTGGACGTCACGCCCGAGCGGCCGATCCTGATTGACCGCTTTTTGGATGATGCCCTCGAGACCGAGGCCGACGCCCTGGCCGACGGCACTGACGCCTATGTGCCGGCGGTCATGGAGCACATCGAGCTGGCCGGCATTCATTCCGGCGACTCGGCCTGCGTTATTCCGCCCGTGAGTATTACGAAGAAACACCTCGACACAATCGAGTCCTACACTCGGCGCATTGCCCAGGAACTTAATGTCATCGGGCTTATGAACATGCAGTATGCCATTGCCAAAGACGTGGTCTACGTGCTGGAAGCCAACCCGCGTGCCTCGCGCACCGTGCCGCTGGTGTCCAAGGTTTGCAACATCTCCATGGCGCGCATTGCCACCCAGCTCATGTTAGGCCGGAAACTGGCCGAGCTCCATCTCAAGCCGCGCAAGATTCCGCACTTTGGCGTCAAGGAAGCCGTGTTTCCATTCAGTATGTTCCCGGAAGTGGATCCGCTGCTCGGTCCCGAGATGCGCTCCACCGGCGAGGTGTTGGGCCTGGCCGATTCGTTTGGCATGGCGTTCTTCAAGGCTGAGGAAGCCGTCACGCCCGCGCTTCCGACCGAAGGCACCGTGCTCATCAGCCTGGCGGATAAGACGCATCGGGCGGCCCTGCAGGTGGCCAGGGCCTTCGTTAAATTGGGTTTCCGAATCAAGGCCACGCGCGGCACGCATGCGTTTTTCGCGCAGAATGGGATTTCATCCGAGCCGATCAACAAGCTCCACGAAGGGCGGCCGAATATAACGGACGGGATCATGAACAAGGAAATCCAGATGGTCATCAACACACCCTTGGGCAAGCGCAGTCAGGATGACGATTCCTACATCCGCAAGGCGGCCATCAAGCACAAAGTGCCCTATGTGACCACGCTTGCGGCGGCGCTGGCCTCGGCCAAGGGCATCGCCGCCCGCCGCACCGGCCACGGCGGCGTCAAATCCCTGCAGGAATACCATCGCGATATCCAGTAAAGCAAGCACGTGGAGCGTCGAGCGTAAAGCGTGGACGGAAGGCGGATAGCCGCAAAATGATCTGCATCGAATAATTCTTTGTAGCCGCGCCACTTTGTGACGCGCAGCGCTCCACGCTCCACGCTTTACGCTCAACGATTTATGGCGGTTGGCCGATCCGGAATGGGACGGTTAACTTGGGGGTTGTTTCACAATCGGTGGTGATCACCAGGGACTTGCCGTCCAAGGTTTGGTCGGGAAAGATATTCCGCAATTCTATCCGATGGCCGCGGATCAGTGAGGAACGCACCCTGACCTCCATGTTCGTCAGGGGCGGCTCCACCTTGAGAATATTAAATCGTTGCCGGCGGCTGGACTGGACAACGATAAAGCGGGTTACCGGCTTGTTGGTTGGCCCGCCTGCAACGATATGCGCAGCATTGCGGGCAGGCGGGGGCGCCAACCAGAGCTCATCCGGTACGGTGTAAATATCCCTAACCACGCGCCCAAACATGGGTATCGTGAGTTGTGGGTAACGTGAGGAATCGGCGGTTATCCACACGTTAGTTTCAAACCGACCGAGCACCAGCGGCGGTACGGTCCGAACATTGAGCCGATAGGTCAAGCCGGGCTTGTTCGTTTCCACGGCAACGGCAAACGACGGCGACATCACGCCGGCGCCGGTGATATGGCCCGGCACCGACTCGTGAAATTTGATATCCACCGTTTTGACTTGCGTCTCATTGCTCAGCAGATTGCCCCAGTAAATCCGGCCGGGCTTCACCTCCACCTCGGCCACGGCTTCGCCGATCAAGCTCAACATCAGCCGGGGGTAATCGGGATCGTTGGATACGATCGTCACGCGCTTGTGCTGGTGGCCGGCGCGGCCTGCCAGGATAAACCGCACCTGCACGGTGATCTGCTCGCCCGGGTGGATGAGCTTGTTCTCCAGGCGCACAAGGGTGCAACCGCAATCGGTCTGCACACGATAAATATCAAGATCGGCTTCGCCTTCATTGGCCAGCACAAATATACACCGCGCTTCATTAGTATTGCTCAGTGTGCCAAAACAATATTCCGGCTCATCGCAGATCAGGCGGGGAAGATCGCGGGCGTGGGCGCCGGCAGGCCCGGTCACGAGATCAAGGCATACTATCACGATCCCGAAACTATTTAGCCATGGATTTAACACAGATTGGGCCTTCGGCAACTATTTCATGTAGCTGCGGCGGTGACGCCGTGGCCGCCGTAGGAATCCACGCCCTCACGGGCGCGGCTACAAATATTCAAATTCCGGTCACGTGGCCATTTGGATGTGGGGCTTGGGCTGTTGGTTATAGACCTTGGCGCCCGGCGGCACGGAATGGGTCAGCCACACGTTGCCGCCGATCACGGCGCCTTCGCCAACAATCGTGTCGCCGCCCAGGATGGTGGCGCCGGCATAAATCGTCGCGTTGTCGCGCACTTCGGGGTGCCGCTTGATGCCCTTGATGGGGTTGCCGTGTTCGTCCTTGGGAAAACTCAAAGCCCCCAGCGTGACGCCCTGATACAGTTTCACGTTTTCGCCGATGACACAGGTTTCGCCGATGACCACACCCGTGCCGTGGTCAATAAAAAATCCGCCGCCGATCCGGGCGCCCGGATGGATGTCAATGCCCGTGCTCGAATGGGCCTGTTCCGACATGACCCGCGGAATCAACGGCACGCCCTTCTGGTAAAGCACGTGGGCAACACGGTGAATGGCGATGGCTTGCAGGCCGGGGTAGCTCATGACGATTTCCATGAGCGATCGGGCGGCCGGATCGCCGTCGTAGGCCGCCTGGATATCCCGCTGAAGCAAATCGCGGATGACCGGCAGGGATTCAACCAGGGTCATGACGGCTTCTTCCGCTTTTTTACGGCAATCGCCGCAATCCTTGCACTTCTCGAATTCGCACTGGTAGCGGAAGGCGTTTTCGGCCTGCTCGGCCAGGAGCGTCGCCGCCGAGCGGATCCGGGTATCGTATAGTGTCTCCATGTGGCTTTCGGTCAGCGGCGCGTGCCCATGGCAGCCGGGAAACAGGATGCTCATGAACTCATCCACGACCGCATGCACGGCTTTCTGACCGGCCAGATTGAACCGCTTATGCGTGTTGGCGCCCACCTGGCAGTTCAAACAACGTGTCAGGGTATCCACGATGGCCGGCAACGTTTTGTCCATCCATTCGGTGAGTTTCATAAGTTGTATTCCTTTGGCTGTACTTTATTCCCGCGTAATCCGGATCAAAACCCGATCGGATCCCAGATTGCGCCGGCCCAAGCGCAGCAAGGCGGCATCACCCCAACCGCGGGGGATGCATACGGTATCCACGATGCGGATATGATCCATGCGGCACAGGGAGCAAAAATCCTTCAATGTGGAGAGGTGGATGTTGGGCGTGTCATACCACTCGAAGGGCAGGGTGCCGGAAACCGGCATCCGGCCCTTGAGTCCCAGACGCAGGCGATAACGCCAGTTGCCGAAATTGGGGAAGCTCACGATCCCCTCGCGGGCCACGCGCAGCATTTCGTTAAGGACCAGGCGCGGCTTGCGCACCACCTGCAAGGTCTGGCTGAGCACGGCGTAATCGTAGGACCGGTCCGGAATGACGCTTAAGCCTGCGTCAAGGTCGCATTGAAACACATCCATGCCTTTGCGAAGAACGCTGATGACATGCTCCAGGTCGATATCCATGCCCAAGCCGGTGACGGCTTTGTGGGCCATGAGTTCGCAAAGCAGTTCGCCGTCACCGCAACCGAGGTCGAGAACGCGCGCCCCGGGGACAATTTGTTCAACGATGCGGATGTAATCCTCACGCTCCAATTCGCCGTGGGCTCTTTTACGCGCAAATCGCCGGGGTGGGAAAGGGGGTGGTGAAGGCATGTTCGAAATTTGCGCGGCCACGCTCGGGGTGCTCGCCGATTCCAGGAACGTGTGCAATACCTCGGCCAAATGTTCCACCTCGACCAGAAACGCGTCGTGCCCATAAGGCGACGGCAGGAGACAATAAGAAACGTGCTTGCCGGCGCGCACGAGCGCCCGGGCTACGTCCAGCGATTGTTGCGGCGGAAAGAGCCAATCCGAGCTGAGGGCCACAACCAGGATGTGCGTGCGCGCATCCACGGAGCGGAATGCCTCGGCCGGGTCGGCACAATTCTCGGCCAGATCATAGATATCCATGGCCTCGGTAATGTGCAGGTAGGAGTTGGCGTCAAACCGGTCGACAAATTTTGAGCCCTGGTAATCCAGGTAGCTTTCCACCTGGAACGGGGTGGCAAAGCGCGGCAGGGGTTCATTAACCACCTTTTTCTCGCGCCCGAATTTGAGCTTCATGTTTTCAGAGGAGAGATAAGTGATGTGGCCGATCATGCGCGCCTGGGCCAGGCCCTGGTCGGGAGTCTGTGCTTTGCCGTAATAGTCGCCGCCGGCCCAGGCGGAATCGGCCTGGATGGCGTTACGGCCCACGATATCGAACGCCAGCGCCTGGGCCGAAAGGCTCATGGCCGAAGCAATGCACACGCCTTTGTCCACCATGAGCGGATAGCGGCGGACCCATTCCAGGACTTGCATGCCCCCGAACGACCCCCCAATGACCGCCGCCAAACGCTTGATGCCCAGGTGCTGGAGAAGGAGGTGCTGGACGTGAACCATATCGCCGGTAGTGATGGCAGGAAAAGATGAGCCGTAAGGACGGCCCGTGCGCGGATTGAGCGAGGAGGGCCCCGTCGTGCCCATGCAGCCGCCGAGAATGTTGGCGCAAATCACGTGGAAGCGGTTCGTATCGATCCCCTTGCCCGGGCCGACCATGGCATCCCACCAACCTGGTTTTTTATCTTGCGGGCTATGATAACCGGCCACGTGCGCATCGCCGGTAAGAGCGTGGCAAATGTAAATGACGTTGTCGCCGGCGGGAGCCAGCTTCCCGTAGCTTTCATAGGCCACTTGCAGGCCGGCCAAGCTTATGCCGTTTTCCAGAACCAAGCCTTCCGGCGGCAGACGAATGTCAATGGATTTCGTCTCCACCAGCCCCACGCTGGCTTCGGTTGTAGTCGGTTCACTCATATGAATCCATAGACCGTAGGCTGTGGGCTGTAGACTGTAGCTACATTATCAGACTGCCGCGTCACAACGGCGCCCGCTTGTCCATCCCCCATCAGCCATTGACCATTTACCATTCCCCATGCTTCCATTCATCAATAGCGCGCCAGTTCCAAGCCGCGGTCGCGGAAATAGAGAAACGTTTCGTAATCCACTTCCGGCGGCGTGGAATGGTCCGAGGACAGGATATAGGGCGTCTTTGTTTTCATAAGCGGGAGGATTTTTTTTTGCAGTTCGGCATCAACCCGCCGGCGGTCATTGGAAATGATCTCGCGAATGTCAATATTCCCAATGAAACCTATCTTGTCCCCGTAGAGCTTGTTCAGCCGCACCATATCCATGCCGGCCTTCACCTCCATGGCTTGGAGCATGTCAATGCCCCCTTCGATCATATGCGGCACCAGCGGCTCGACAAAACCGCACGAGTGCATGACCACCTTTAGCCCATGCTGATGCGCCCATGAACAAGTCCGCTTATGGGAGGGCATGATGATCTCGCGATACATGGCCGGCGACATGAACGGCCTTTCCTTGAATCCCATGTCTTCATAAAACCATATGCCGTCCGGCAACCCTTCCTCGGCGAACAGCATTTCCCACATGCCGATAGTCAGGTCCGCGTAGGTTTTGGTCATGTCCCGCACCCAATCCGGGTCCAGCGCCATGCCCATGAGCATGTATTCGTGTCCGCACATGGGATGCATTTGCTCGAAGACGTTTATACCGCCCCAGAAGAAAAACTCCTTGCGCTCCGCCGCCAGCTTTTTCACGTGGCGATAATTCTCGAAACTCACCCGGCGCCGGTCGGGCTTCAGAAAGGGCTTGATATGCTTTTCCCATCCTTCGCGGTCCTTGACCATAAAATCAACGTGCTCCGGCGTGCCGGACTTATTTTTCCAGCGGCGTAACAAGGCGCCATTGCCGTTGCGCACCAGCTTGGTTTCCTCGTCTTCTTCGATAATTGTATCCGGCGTATCCAGATTGGCAATGCTGTTGATATGCCCGGCTTTCCAAAGCTCCATTTTAAAATGAATGGCGGCATCTTCCGTAGGTTTGTCGGACGGGATCTTATTTTCCTTAAGATGCCCCTCATCGGTCCAGCGCTTAATCGTCTCCGGCCATAAAGCTTCGTCAAACGAGGCCCGATCCGCCGGCTTGCGGCGGAGCAGATTACCAACCCGTTCCCTGGCAGTCATTGACGGCATACGCGCTCCTTGGAATAATTGATTCCACTGAAAAACCCCAAATTAACGCCGCGTGAGGGCACGCGGCCTTCCATGAGAAGGCTTGTCAAGAAGCGACCGACGTGGCGGGCGCTGGTTTTCGATCCTGAG
>Ga0074199_1002486_pt1 | contig 10895 bp, 8 predicted proteins | sample EPASupsiteSAE347_FD_64528 | JGI IMG/M metagenome (GOLD analysis project Ga0074199, IMG submission 64528) | Bioremediated contaminated groundwater from EPA Superfund site, New Mexico - Sample SAE3-47 | ecosystem: Environmental > Aquatic > Deep subsurface > Groundwater > Contaminated ...
GTAAAACAATAGAAAGCATAAATATAAAAATTGATATCTTCTTCATAATCACACTCCAATTTGTCTTGATGTGTTAACTATATTTTTGTATGGAATATACAGTTCCCTACACCGTAAGGCCCTCGCCTTGAAGAACCATAAATATGTCAATTGCAATTTTAGATATTTTGTGTCGGGCATACATTTCCTTTTCATTTTTCTCACAATTGAAAGTACATTTATTTCAGCGTAATTTCAACCGTTGTGTGTTCCGCCGACTGGCGGAGATAGACCCTGAATCCGACCGTGCCTGCGGTGTGGGTTCAGGTATTGATTGGAATGTTGAGTTGCATATAGCCCTCCTGAGTTAGAGTTTTCTTGCGTCTCAACGCGGGAGCATTAAGACAAGGTATGTAATTTCCCTTTAAGGGAATTTCCTTATTGAATACGAGTAAGTATTTAGCGACTGCCGGGTACAGGGCTGGCAGGTCAGCCTGCTCCCGGAGGGCTGGCAGGTCAGGCAAACAGAACCTGCCGGAAAAGAACGTTCCGGTCAGGTTACGGTAATAAAGTCGATTCATCGCAAGGCCTTGGTTATTTTCGTCAGGTCTGAGGACCTGACGAAACGTTGTTGTTCACGAATCAATCAACACAAAGATATGCCAAAAAGCCAAGCCCAACTTGAGACATCAATAGCCGGGCGGTTAAAGTGTCTCAAAACCCACTCAGTATTAAAAGAATGATCACATTTTAATCATTTTATTTTCAATGTCAAATGTTTTTTTATGCAGAGGAAATTTTATTATTATAGTCACTCGGTAGTCATTCAATGGTCACACAATTGTCATACGATAGTTGAGGGAAACGAAATCCCGCCCTGGCGGAAGAGAAATCGCGTAGGTCGAAGCTAATAGCCAAATTCCAAGCACCAAATTCCAATTAATGACCAAATGATTCAATGACCGAAACTTCAATAAACCGGACAATACTCGTTTGGAATTTTACTGTTTGCCACAGCCGATTCTTCACTAGTCGTCCGTCACAAGCCGGATTCCTCATTCATCCTGGGCATAATAAATATCCTGTCAATCCTGTTTAAAATATTCTATCGTTGACAGGAACTTTTAGATCGGGCGGGGATTAATCAGAATTGCCGGAAATAAAATGTGGATGAAGTGATCGGACAATCGAATAAAAGGACGTGTTTTTACCGCCTGGCGCCTTCGGACGCCGTTTGGAAAACAATCCCTTTGGCTTTCTCGTCCCAAAGTGTAAATTTCCGGTTGTTTATTGAACAATAATTGGTGATGTGATTATGAAAGCGAAGAAAAAGTACTTGATTCTGCCGATTCTATTCGGTTTGGCGATATTAAGTCCGCTATCGGCCGCGAAAATAATTTCTTTTTCGGAGGCCAAGGCCAAATACACCGGTCTGACATTATTTCAGACTAATCAGGGCTCCGGTTTCGGCGGTTACTTTGAATATGCCCTGAAGAACGCCGACCGGTTAGTCGCACAGATCAATTTTATTATGGTTTCCGGGGATGATTACCCGCTGACTTATTACGACGGATATAATTACTATACCTATGAAAGAGCCGATAAACGCCGTCTGATGTTTTTACCGGTTTACGCCGGATATAAAAAGATTTTATTTGCCGACCAGATCGCAAATAATTTCCGGCCGTTTATCGAAGGCGTGGCCGGGATGGTCATGGCGCTCGATCCGCCCAATATTCCCGATTTCAGCGAGAGGATCAAAAAAATGACGACGGCCTGGGCGCCCGGTCTGCGCCTCGGCGGCGGTGTCGATTTTATCTATGGTCCGGGAACGATCGTTTCATTGTTCGTCGGTTATGATTATGTCCGGTTCGCCCGGAAAATAGATATTCCCGAAACTTATTATGACGACCTCGGAGTGGAGATTCCAAATAGTTACACCGGGCAAAAGGATTTCAGCGGATTGATAATCAGGATCGGTTTCGGTAAAAAGATTTAATGCACACCTACCAGTTTTACATTCCTTCCGAAAGGATAATTGACGGACAGTTTTTCTTAGAAGGCGACGAGTTCCGGCACTGCTGTCGGGTTCTGCGGAAAAACGCCGGTGAGAAGATCGATATTTTCAATGGCTATGGACGACGCTGGTCGGCGCAAATCGATTCAATCGACCGGAATCAGGCGAAGTGCCGGATACTGGACGAATATCCGCCTCAGCCACGCCTGCAACCAGAAATCATCCTGGGAGTCGGTCTGCTCAAGAGCAACCTGATCGATGAAATTGTGGTTAATGCGACCGCCCTGGGCGTGACGGATGTCGTTCCGCTTCTATCTGTGCATGCCGTCAAAAATAAGATCAACCGCGCCCGGCTTCAGAAACTGACTGTCACGGCCTTGAAACAGTCCGGTCTGGCCTGGATCTCGCGGATTCACGAATGCCTGTCACTGGCGGAATGGTTCGACTTAGTGCGACCGGTTCCTTTGAAAATGATCGCGGAACAGTTTGATTCGCTGGCATTAAACCGGGTCGCCAGCCTGGCGTCTGCTTCGCAGGTGGCTGTGATGATCGGGCCGGAAGGCGGATTTTCGGAATCGGAGATGGAACAAGCCAGGCAAGTGGGCTTCACCGCGGTTAATATATTTCCATATCGTCTGCGAACGGAATTGGCGGCGACCGTCGCTATTGCCGGTATCCGTTCCCTGACATTAGCAAGAGAGGCTTATAGTGGAAACTGATTGTATCTTCTGCAAAATCGCCGCCGGTCAGTTCGGTACGGAATTTTTATACGAATCGGATGACTTCGTGGCGTTTCGGGACATTCATCCGAAAGCCCCGACCCATATCCTGATCATTCCGCGCCGGCATATTCCCAAAGTCAGTGATCTGCAGGAAGCGGACGAAAATTTGGTCGGGCGAATGATTACGGTCGCAAATATCCTGGCCGAGCGCGAAGGCTTGAAGGAACGCGGTTTCCGCCTGTTATTTAACTGCGGCCGGGACGGCGGTCAGGAAGTAATGCACCTCCATTTACATTTGCTGGGCGGCCGCCTGTTTAACTGGCCTCCGGGATAGGAATAAACCGAAATTGTATATTTCGAAATTAACACTCTACGGCTTTAAGTCGTTTCTGAAAAAATCCGAAATCCAGTTCGGGCGCGGGATTACTTCCGTGGTCGGGCCTAACGGTTGCGGCAAAACCAATATTGTAGATGCGATCCGCTGGGTCATCGGCGAACAAAAGTCGAGCGTTCTGCGGGCCGACCGCATTACGGACGTAATTTTCAACGGCACCGCAACCCGTCGCCCGTTAAACCTGGCCGAGGTATCCCTGACGATTCATAATGTCAGCGGACGCGTGCCGATCGATTATGCCGACATCGAAATTTCCCGGCGACTCTACCGCAACGGCGAGAGTGAATATTTCATCAATCGCAGTCTTTGCCGCCTGAAAGACATTACCGATCTATTCATCGACACCGGCATGGGGGCGAACGCCTATTCGATCATCGAACTGAAAATGATCGAAGACATCCTGAGCGATACTCCCGAAGAACGCAAACGGCTTTTCGAGGAAGCCGCCGGCATCAACAAGTACCGCGTTCAGCGTAAAGCCGCTCTCCGCAAACTCGAATCGACTCGCGACGATCTCCTGCGCCTGAATGACATCATCAACGAAATCGATCAGAGCGTCAAAAATCTTAAACGCCAGATCGCCCGTTACGAGAAATATCAGGAGACGACCCAAAAATTGATTTCGGCCGAGGTGGCGCTCGCCAGCCGTAAGATTTTCGACCTGCGCCAAAAACAGGCGCCACTGCTCGCGGAAATTATTGAGAAACAGAGTTCGCTGGAAAAAATTACCCGGGAACTCGCCGAAAAGGAAACTCAGTGGCAGGAGCAACAGAATAATCTTACCGCGACCGAGAACGATCTGCAAAATAAAAGAACCGAACTGGAATCATTACGGGCAGACCGGGCGAAGCTGGAAACGACCGGACTATTGCTTCAGGAACAATTGCGGAACAATGCCCAGAATATCACGCGTCTGACGGCCGCGATCGAATCGGCCGGGAAGAGTGTCGAATCTGCCCGTCAGCGCGGAATGACGATCGGGCAGGAAATCGCAACCAATGCTCAAACTCTTGAGAATAAGCGTAAAGCCTTTAAACTTACGGCCGGAACCCAGCAGGAGATCGAAAGCCGGTATAAAACTGCCAACGCCGAGCTGCAGGCCTTGCAGGACGAACGTTATGAAGTCTATCGTCGCCAGGCCGAGCAATCAGCCCGCTTCAACAGCCTGAAGGAAAACATCAGCCAGCGCGAAAAAGAACTTCTGAACGTGGCAGAACAGATTGAGGCGCAAACCAACAATCAGGCGACCCTGACCGCCGCGATCAATGAACTGAAAGGTAAATTGAATGTCCTTAACGCTCAGCGCGATCAGGCTGAAAAAGCGTTCCAGCAGGAATTATCGAATCAGCAATCTCTGTCGGAAAAAGAGAGCCAGGTTCGCGATGAATTGCGGGTCAGCGAGGCCGGGCTTGACAAACTGAACAACCAGATTCAGTTTTACAGTTCGATTATCCATTCCAAGGAGGGATTTGCTCCCGGACTGCAATATATTCTGGATCATCCGGACGAATTTTCTGGCATCCGCGGGGCTCTATCCGATCTGCTTTCGGTCGATTCGAAATATTACCTGGCAGTCGAAGCCGTCATCAAGGACATTTCGCGCCTGCTGATCGCAGAAAACCGGTCGGCCGCTCTGCAAACCCTTGAAAATCTCAGCCGTCTCGGCAAAGGGCGGGTTTCGGTTATTCCGCTCGATGGTAAATTCAGGTCGTCATCTCCAACTTTAAAAACTCCTTCCGGCGTCAGACCTCTGTTGGATTTCATAAAATCCGAAGCCAGCCTGAATGACCTGAAAGAGATGCTGTTCCGGAATGTCTGCTGTTGTGCCGATGAACAGTTCGAAAATTTGATTAACGATCCGGAACTGGAACAATTTTCAATTGTCAGCGACCGGGGACGTTTCCGGGATGCCAACGGTTTCTTTAGTGGTGGCGCGGAAAAATCGGCCGCCAATGTCTTAGTCGGACGCAGTGACCGGTTAGACGAATTGCGTAAGGAATTGACTGAGGCTGCGGCAAAAAATAGTGGGCTGGTTGAACGATTAAAAGCCGTGCAGGTTGAAATCCGGCAAAACTCCGAATCCCGGGATAAATACAATCACGACCGTCAGCAGATCGAAACCGAAATCAGGAAACTAGGTGATGTTCTGCGCTCGACCGAATCGCGACAGTTCCAGTCGGTCGGTGTAATAAATATGCTCTCTGCCCAGAAAGTGACTCTCGCGACCGCCATTGCTAATTTCAATGAAAGACTTCAGAAAGAAACCCCGGCTCAAACCGGTGCGGATGAACAACTGGCTCGCCTCGATCAGAATCTGTCTGAAAAACGGGCTGAACTGAACCAGATGAAAAGCGCTCTCGACGAGCATAATAATCTCATGCAAAATGTGCGCGTGGAATTGATCAACCTGGAAAATAAAACCCGTAACCTGCATGATGAAGATCAGGCGCTTGAGCGCAATATTAAAAATAACCTCGAACAGATCGAGAACGCCCGCGCCGAACTGACGGCCGAACAGACCGCTAAAACTAATCTCGAAGACGGTTTGTCAGCCAATCAGCAGTTATTTACCGAATCGACCGCAACGGTTGAAAAAGCCGAAACCGAACACAACCAGATCCGGCAGAAATTTCACGACCTGCGCCAGAGACAGGAAGCCCTCAACACCGTGCTGTTCGGTTTGCGACACGCTAAGGAACAGACCGGAGAAGAATTAAAACAACTCGAACTGACTAATTCACAGTTCAGCGCCAGCCAGAATGAAATTCGTTCGGTACTGATGGAAAAATATAACCAGCCGCTGATAGAGGAAATGCCTCCTGATCTGCCCGCCGAGGCCGATGCCCGGCAGGCTGTCGAACGGTATAAACATAATCTGGAAATGATCGGCATGGTCAATATGGCGGTCAAGGAAGAATACGATCAGGAATTCACCCGCTGGAAATTTCTGAATGATCAGCGTGAAGATCTGGTTTCTTCCGAAAAAGGGCTGACCGAAGTTATCGCGCAGATCGACCAGATTGCCCGCGAGCAGTATCTGGACATTTTCAATAAAATCCGGAGTAATTTTCAGTCGACCTTTGCCGTTTTCTTTGGTGGTGGTGAAGCCGATCTGCGCCTGATTGGCGCGGAGGATCCGCTTGAAGCCGAAATCGACATCTGGGCCTGTCCGGGCGGCAAGAAAATGCGCTCGCTCAGAATGCTTTCCGCGGGCGAGAAAGCTCTGACGGCGATCACTCTGCTTTTTGCGATTTATCAGGTCAAACCGAGTCCTTTTTGTATCCTGGATGAAGTGGATGCCCCGTTGGACGATGAAAATATCCGCCGCTTTGCCAATGTTATTCGGACATTTTCCGAAAATACGCAGTTTATTATTGTAACTCATAATAAATCGACCATGGCGATTGCCGATGCGCTCTACGGAGTTACGATGGCCGAAAAAGGCATTTCACAAATTGTGTCAGTCAAATTGGAGTAACAAATGAAAGTAAAAATTTTATGGGTGTTATTAAGCGTACTCGTGGTAACTACATTTGCGCTGGAATTTGATGTTGATTACGCTGTATTTAAAAGTAACGAAGATATCGACGTGGTTGAAGTGTATCTGATGGTTCCGAGAGTGTTGTTGAAATTTGTACCGACTACGGATCAGTATCAGTCGAACGCATTGATCAGGGTGGCTCTGGCCCAGAACGATACCATCCGCGATATGCAGGAATGGCAGATTAACGATCGCGTCGCTGATACTCTGCAACTCCGCGGTACCCAGAAAATTCCGGAAATCGCGACTTTGCAGGCGAAGCCGGGAAAATATACTCTGATCGTATTGATAGCCGATCTGAATACCAAACAACAATTTCGTTATGACAAACAACTGACCTTATCACAATTTCCGACTGAAAAACTAACGTTAAGCGATATACAGGTTACCAGCCAGATCTCCAAAACCGGTAAGGAAAATAAATTCAGTAAATATTTCGGATACGATATTATCCCGAATGCCAGCACGATTTTTGGCGACGGACAGACAATGATATATTCATTTGCTGAAATATACAATCTGAAGGTCGACCCGGCTAATCCGTCGACCTACAAAGTGCAATACTCCATTATCAATCTTAACGGAAAAGTAATGAGCAGCAGTGGTTGGCTCGCTAAGAAGAAACCCGGCAATTCGGCGGTTGAAATCAGCAATCTCAATATTGCCTCTTTACCCGGAGGTCTGTATGACTATAAAGTCGAGGTGAGCGATGAAATCAGTCAGCAAACGACTTCCGGTACCAAACGTTTTTATATCGTTCGTAGCGGAGCTCAGGCTAATATGGCCGCTATGTCCGGCGATGATTTGAAACTGGAAGGTCTCTCAGAGAAAGAATTAGACGAATATTTCGGCCCATTGAAATACATCGCGACCGACACGGAAATTAAACAGTATAAGAAATCTGATTTAACCGGTAAAAAACAGATCATTCTGCATTTTTGGGATAGAAGAGATAAAAATCCACAGACTCCAATCAATGAAGACAGGATAGATTTCGAACAGCGCCTGCAAATTGTCAATGAACAATATTCGACTCAGCGCAGTAACGGCTGGAAAACTGATTTTGGCCGGGTCTATCTGTTGTACGGGCAACCATCTGAGATCGAGCGCTTCCCAAGCGCGCTCGAGAACAAGCCGTACCAGGTCTGGCATTATCATCAGATTGAAGGCGGTGTAGTGTTTTACTTCGTGGATAAGAATGGATTCGGTTCGTATGAATTAGTGCATTCCACGGCCAGAAATGAATTGCAGGATATCGATTGGGAACGCTGGATATCACCGACATCATCCAGTCCCAGTAATAATTATTAGACGTGATCAAACAGAAAAGACATATGAGAATTGGAATCGATCTTGGCGGTACGAAAGTCTCTCTCGGTTTGGTTGAAAATAATCGGATTGTCGGACAGCAGGTTCGTTTTTTAATTACCGAATGTGCCGATGCGGATGACCTGATTAAACATATACAAAATTCTATTGAACAAATCCTGTCCGCAAATGGTGCCGGTTGGCAGAATCTCGAATTAATCGGAATCGGAAGTCCCGGACCGCTCGATTATAAAACCGGTGTTATTTTACATACCCCGAACCTGACGATGCTCCGGAATTATGCCCTTGGGCCGAAATTGCAGGAACTGACCGGCATCCCCGTTTTAGTAAATAACGACGCCAATTGTTTTACTCTCGGCGAACAACGCGCCGGAAGCGGCCGCGACCTGGAGTATGTGCTCGGCGTGACTCTCGGAACGGGTTTCGGGCTGGGCTTCGTTTATCAGGATGAAATTTTCAATGGCGCGACCGGGACTGCCCTGGAATTTGCCATGACCCCATATTTAGACGGAGTGTACGAAGATTACATCTCAGGCCGTGGCATCGCCCGGATTTATCAGGAAATTACCGGGATCAACAGAAAACCGGTTGAGGTCACGACCTTAGCCCAAAACGGAGAAAAAGCCGCTCTGGAAACCTGGCATAAATTTGGTTATCATCTGGCACAAGCCCTGATTGTCCTGGTCATGGTTCTCGACCCGGATATTATCGTTATCGGCGGATCGGTCGCCCAGGGTTGGGATTATTTTTATCGATCGCTGGAAACAAATCTGCGACAAGGAATTCATGCCGGCCCGGCCGGGCATTTGAAGATAGCTCGCAGTCAGTTAGGTGAACTGGCAGCCATTATTGGTGCGGCCAGCTTATAAATAAAACCGGTCGTAATTATGCGGTTAATTAAAGATTTCCTGAATGGATTGTCCGCGCTTTTCTTCCCGCCGATTTGTAAAGGGTGCGAGCAGAGGATGGCGGTGGCGCAAGGCGTGATCTGCGCCGATTGCTGGCAAAAACTAAAATTATTTCCACCAGAAGTTCTCAAAACGAAAATCATTCCCGAAAGTTTAGTGGCAGTATGGCCGGTTTACCTGTTCGACGATCTTCTCCAGAAAATCGTTCATGCTCTGAAATATCAGGGCAATATTTCGCTTGGTCATGAATTAGGCGAACGAATGGGACAAAATTTACCGCAAGAAATTTCCGGACTTCGGGCGGCCTTGCTTGTCCCGATTCCCCTGCATCCAATAAAATTACGGGAGCGAGGCTACAACCAATCCGAAGCCATTGCTCGAGGTCTCGGACACACTCTTGAAATCCCGGTTGAAATCGGTTTATTGAAACGCATAAAAAATACTGTCACCCAGACTAAGTTAAACGCGGCCGAAAGACAAGCCAACATGCAGACGGCTTTTACGATAAAAAATAATCGCTCGATCGATCCGGAATGCACCGTAATTCTCGTTGATGATGTTTTTACAACCGGCGCTACACTCGGTTCGGCCGCCGCAGCTTTCCACCAGGTCGGGATGAGGAGAATTATGGCAGTTACTGCTGCGGCACCAATTTGAAGAATATTAATATTTTTTCTTGGATAAAAGGCGCGGAAAATTTAAAATTTCAACGTATTTAAATTAACGAATAAAAGATGGGTGCAATATGGCAAGACTAACAGTTGACGATTTAAAAGTAAAGGGGAAAAGAATCATCATGCGGGTTGACTTCAATGTTCCGCTCGATGATAAATTGAATGTCAGAGATGATTTTCGGATTCGGGCGGCCCTGCCGACAATCCAGAAACTGCTTGATGACGGAGCGCGCGTGACGCTCATGTCACACCTTGGCCGTCCAAAGGGTAAACCGGTAGCGGAGATGAGTCTGAAGCCGGTCGCCGAACGTTTGCAAAAATATTTGAAAAATAAAGTCTATTTTGCGCCCGACTGCATCGGGATCGAGGTGAAAAACTTAGCCAATTCTTTGCAGGACGGAGAAGTTTTACTGTTGGAGAACCTGCGTTTTCATCCGGAAGAAGAGAAGAATGATCCGGAATTCTCCGCTAAATTAGCCGAACTGGGTGAGATTTACGTCAATGACGCCTTCGGCACCAGTCATCGGGCACATTCATCAACCGCCGGCATAACTGATTACATTCCGGTCAGAGCCGCCGGTTATTTGTTAGAAAAAGAATTACATTATCTGCAGGACACTCTGGAGACTCCGGAGAAACCATTCACAGCCATTTTCGGTGGCGCCAAGGTCAGCGACAAGATCGATGTGATTGAACGTTTGTTCGGGAAGGTCGATACAATTCTGATCGGTGGTGGAATGGCTTATACGTTTTTAAAAGCCAAAAATTATGAGATCGGCAAATCTTTACTTGAAGCTGATAAGCTGGATTTTGCCCTGGCGACTTTGGAGAAAGCCGAGAAAATGGGGTGCAAAATCATCCTGCCAACCGATATCGTCGTGACTACTGAGATTACCGAAACCGCACCGGTCGAAATCGTGTCAGTCGATAAAATTCCGGCCGATCGGATCGGAGTAGATATCGGTCCTGAAACAACTTTGGTTTTCTCTGATATCATTGAGAACAGTAAGACCGTTCTGTGGAATGGTCCGGTAGGCGTATTTGAAGTAAAGCAGTTCTCGACCGGAACGGAATCAATCGCCCGCAAACTGGCCGAAGTCACGCTTAAAGGAACCGTAACCGTGGTCGGTGGCGGAGATTCAGCTTCCGCCATGAAGAAATTCGGACTGATGGACAAAGTATCGCATGTTTCAACCGGCGGTGGCGCTTCGTTGGAACTACTGAGCGGCATGGAACTTATTCCAATAACCCTGATTTCAAAAAAGTAGATGATTATGAAACAATACATTGTCGCTGGTAACTGGAAAATGCATAAGGATGTTCAGGAATCC
>Ga0074199_1002488_pt1 | contig 10887 bp, 11 predicted proteins | sample EPASupsiteSAE347_FD_64528 | JGI IMG/M metagenome (GOLD analysis project Ga0074199, IMG submission 64528) | Bioremediated contaminated groundwater from EPA Superfund site, New Mexico - Sample SAE3-47 | ecosystem: Environmental > Aquatic > Deep subsurface > Groundwater > Contaminated ...
TCCGGAGTAAAAGTTTCCAAGGAACAGATGAGTGCCGTATGTCTTAAACCGAACTCTTTTCATGGCGAATGGAATTATTCAATTTTACCAAAAGTGTGACAGTTATTTTTTCTAGATTCCTAAAGGTACGGCAACTGGAATTGGATTTTGCCGCAGACGCCAGCCCGGCCGATGTGGCGGCTCAACTGCTGTTGACGAACAAAGCTCTATTTCAGGAGCTTCACGCCGAGCGGGCGGTTGCAAAGTATCGTTCGTTCATCTTTTTCGTGCCTGGTCGAGAAATCCCCAAGGACTTCATGCCCCCTGCCGATCTAGCGCCCTTGGAGAATGAATTGAACGAGTGGTACGAGCAGCACAAGAGAGGGCGAAGCGCCCGCGTCTTTTGGCGGCAGAAGGATACCGAGTTCTGGTTCCACGTCCGGCACGCGGAACCGATCAAACGGGAAGGGTGCGTTGGTATGAAGGACAACCGGTCGGGAAGTATGATTTACCGTCCGGAGCGTCATGATCTTTTGGTCTATGATGCCAAGGTTGGTGAAATTCGCGTTCATGCCGATTGCAAAGCTGAGCCGGAAATGTTCCGCAAGGTGTTCGGGACGCATCTTTTCGGCGACCCAAATTTCTTCTCGCCTGGCTTGGAAAAGTACACTCTTGCCCCGCTGAAGACTAAAGCGCGCGCGGCACTGGCCTTCGATGGCATTGAGGGGTTGATTAGTATCACCTTGAAAGAAGTCGAATGGTTCCGGGGGCTTGGCAAACTGTGGGAACGCGAAGTTCACAAAGCCGAAGACTTGTTCAGTGTTTTTGAGGAACGCAAGTTCCAGATTCACGAATCCTTCGATATCAGGCATGCAAAATTTTCCGTCATGTTCACTGATGCCAAGATACCCCGTACAGTGACGATCAGACCAAGCAATTATCTTTACGTTGGCCGTGATGACGACGCCATCCCCATTGGTAAATGGCTGACCGCGCGAGGATTCATCGTGAAGGACATACCGGATGAAGACGATGTCTCGTCTATGGACAACTCTTGAGGCGTTCACCACGCCGGCGGCCGTCCTGGCCGAATGGCAAGCGGCGCTTGGCCCCGAGTTCCCTGACGCCCGCGTCTATCTCCGACCAACCCAGGATCAAGCCCGGACATACCCGTGTATCAACTTGCCGCAATGTGATTGTCGGCACGAGATTGTTACCCCGGTTAATGACGGAACTTTCCGGGCAGTGTGCCATTGCGATCTCGGCAACTGCCCGCCGTTGCTGCTCCAGCCCCGTGACATCCTGATTCATGAATTGGACACGGCCAAACTTGGCGATGCGATCCGCCAGGCATTCGGTTTTGACCGCGTGCCGTCAGGCGCAATCTGCTCCGCCCCGCGATCTTGTCGGATTGGGACCTGTGGTCCGGTGCAGTCCCCGGTTTATTTCACAATCCCCACCGATGAAACCGGATTTCTTGGAGAAATTGAAGGGCTTTGTACTGCGATTCCCACCCCGTTTCTTCTCGTAACTCCCACGCACAATCACTATACGCCCACAATAGAAGGAACCTTGAAACGGCATCGATGTGCGTTAATCCCACTGTTGCAGACTCTTGCCCTGAGTGACAACGGACGGCTCCAGGTGACGAATCCGATTGACTCGATCCTTGCGGATTTCGACAGGCACATGGCTGAAAGCGGCGACACCAAGGCGGTACTTAAAGATATACACCGCGAGATTGCCGCAGTCCGAAAAGATTACCATGATCTTAGAACAGCAAAGGACCGTCTTGAGCAAATGCTTAACGAGGGACTATTTGCTTTTACCAAGAAAGTGGACTCTCGATCTTTCAAAATATTCTGCACTATCCTTGCGGATGGCGATGTTGCCAAGGCAAGTCGTACCCTGAATATGGGCGATTCCACGCTCCGGGACGTTCTGAAAAGCTGGCGTGGACAAGGCAAGGCATATATGACCATGCTCGATTTGGTCCGTTGGCGGAAGAAAATCGGTCGCAAAGTAAACCTTCCTCTCAATGATGCAATCCTGCACGAAAAAGCCGACACCGCTGATTACCCGGCTCTGATTGCCGACCTGCTTGATGGACTTCTTTCCATGACTGCGGAGAATTGGGATGAGAAGTGCGAAGAACTCACTGACCTTCTCCGCCCCCACGTTCCGCGATAATTCCCGCGATTTTTATATTTTTCGCATCTTACTGTCTTCCAAGGGGTAGCATTCCGGCTGCCCCTCTTTTTTTGCCCTCCTTCCGCGATTTCCAAGGTTTGTGAAAAGTGGCGAGATGGTCTTGCCACGGTAACAAACAGGAGCCTGCCAATGGCAACCAATATCAGACTACGGACGGCGCGAGTGGCGATGGACATGACCCAACTCGAACTCGCGGAAATAATCGGCAGGAAAGAAATCGAAGTGTCGCGTTTTGAGACAGGACGGGCAATACCAGACCCGGGCACGAAATGCCGCATTGCGGAGATACTTCAGAAACCCACCTACGAACTCTTCGACTGCTGAAAGGAGGAATTCACTATGACGACACAGAACAATCCCAGCGAACGCATGATGAAGTTCCTTCAAGCCGACCCCGAGAAACAGGCACTTATTGATCAGATTCTCGACGATAAGACACCGCTAAAATCAGAAGTTCCCGCCGGCCCGCTACTGCTTGGCATGTCTGCCGCAGCTAAATTCATTGGAGTCAGCCGTGCGACATTATGGAGAATTTGCCGCTCTGGCCGACTCCAGAAGGTTGAAATATTGCCCGGAAGTTTCCGACTCCGCCGCGCCGACTTGCTGGCTCTGGCCGGTGAAGCTCCCTGCGGCTCGCCGCGGGGCATCTTAGCGGAACCCTGCGACTTGTCCACCATAGCTCCCCGAGCGACGGCGGAAGCCAAGGACGCCATTCCTCCCTGTGGTAAGCCACAGGGCTTCCTGGCGAAAAAGGGTGAAGGGCGGACGTCTTGAATAAATGGCAATGCTTTTGCGCTTGGCCCTTAAAACACACGGGCTTAAATCAATTCATAATTCGCAAGATATACCTTCGTCTTAGGGGGAAGTTATTCAATGCCGGTGAATGAGATTCTATCGCGACTGCAAGGAGCGAGTAAAACGTCCAACGGATGGGAGGCACGTTGTCCAGCGCATGAGGATAAGAACGCTTCGCTATCCATCACCGAGGGCCAGGATGGCCGTATATTGCTTTATTGCCATGCCGGGTGCAATACGGAATCGGTTATTGCCGCCTTGGGCCTGAAGATGAGCGATTTATTTCCGGCAAAGACGGACACCATCAGGGCACCGCCACCGGCAAAGCACAAAGGCAAGTTGCACGATAATGTGGATGCAGCCGCCCATGCCGCCGGTTGGGCTATTGCACAAAAAACCGGCGTTGAACACCGCGAGGCTGGCCGCTGGCCGTATCACAATGCAAATGGCGAGGTAATGGCCTTCGTCATTCGTTTTGATCCGGTTGACGCCGTGCCTGGAGAAAACGGCAAAACGTCCAAAGTCTTTGTGCCGATACATCGCGACGGTGCAGGCTGGCGTGTCGGAGATCCGCCCGGATTATGGCCTTTATACAGTCTGGTCGAAATCCTGAAATCATCCGGCCCGGTTTTTGTCAACGAGGGCGAGAGGAAATCCGAGGCCGGCAAGGAAATCGGATTGACCTGCACCACGTCCGCGCACGGCGCTAAATCGCCGAATAAAAGCGACTGGACGCCGCTGGCCGGGCGCGATGTTTTTATCCTGCCGGATAATGACCCTGCCGGTGAGGCATACGGCCAGGCAGTGGCGGAAATATTATCGAAACTGGACCCGCCGGCTCGCGTCAAAATTGTTGAACTACCAAACCTGCCGCCAAAAGGAGATTTGTTCGACTTCTGCGAAGCGCATGACGCCGTGGAACCAGCCGCGCTATGTGCCAAGATCATGCGGCTTGCCGAGGCCGCGCCAATGTGGGCACTGCATAAGCACGAACCAATATCCAACAATGACCAGATCATCATCCTGCCTGGCGGGAAAACTTCGATCACAAAATGCGCCGAAATAATTTTTCAGAAGCTCACGCCAGTTCATGAATTATTTATCCGGGGCGGCGTGGTCATGGAATTGCGGCAAGACGATGCCGGAGGTTTGCGGCTGGACGTGATGCGCGCACAGGCTTTCAGGTCCCGCATTGAAAAACTGGGGATGCTGCTCGTTTGGCGGTCGGGACCGGAAGGTCAGACGATGCTGAAGCCTACCACGTGTCCCGCCGATACGGCCGAAGCGCTTCTATCAAGCGAACCAGCGGCGAATCTTCTGCCCAAAGTTAAAGGGCTTGTCGCCTGCCCGGTGCTGGCAGAGGTTGATGGTCAGCCGCGAGTCCTGGTTAAAGGTTATCACACCGTCAATGGCGGATTGCTGGTCACAGCCGGCGATACTCCGCCAAAGATGGAAGTTGATCAAGCCCTGGAAGCCTTACACTTGCTGGTTGCAGACTTTGATTTCGCTTCCCCCGGCGACCGAAGCCGTGCCCTGGCCTCATTCATTACACCGGCCTTGCGCCTTGGCGGATGGTTGCGCGGGCACATCCCGATTGATATTGCCGAAGCGGATCAAAGTCAGAGCGGCAAGACTTACCGGCAGAAATTGGTTTTTGCCCTTTACAGCGAGGAACCTTATCGGATTGCCCTGCGTGATGGCGGAGTCGGCGGGTTGGATGAATCCATTGCCCAGGCCCTTATCGCTGGCAGGCCGTTTATTCAAGTGGATAACGTGCGCGGGCGCATCGAAAGCCAGTTTATCGAGATGATGACTACCGCCGGCGGGTGTATCGGCGCCCGTGTTCCACACCGCGGCGAGGTACAGGTGGATTCGCGCCATTTTTTATTGATGATGACTTCCAACGGCGTCGAAACAACCCGCGACCTGGCGAACAGGGCCAGCATTATCCGTATCCGCAAACGCCCTGGCTGTGCTTTCCGCGAATTCCCGGAAGGCGATTTATTGGCCCATGTCCATGCCAATCAGGCTTTTTTCCTGGGCGCGGTGTTTACCGTAATCAGCGTATGGAGTAAAGCCGGGAAGCCGCGGACAGAGGAAAAACGGCACGATTTTCGGGAGTGGGCGCAAGTATTGGATTGGATCGTTCAGCATGTCTTAAAAGAGGCACCCCTGATAGATGGTCATACCGCCGCCCAGGAGCGGGTCAGCAACCCGGCTTTAACCTGGCTCCGGCAAGTTGCTCTGGCTATCGAGGCGGACCAACGGCTGGACGAGGGCATCATGGCTGGAAGCATCGGAGAACTCTGCGAGGATCACAACATAGACATACCCGGTCTGCGAGATAGCGCGGATGAAACAGGCAGAAACAAACGAGTCGGCATTCTGATGAAAAAGGCGTTCGGCGAAGTGGAGGAGATCGAAATTGATCGCTACCGCGTCAAGCGAACGGAAAAGGAACATTACTATGCCGCCTCACAGGAAAACAAAATGATCAAAGCCTATGTTTTTACGCTGATGGTTGCCAATTTGCCCGAACAACCCGAACAGCCCGAACAACCCTCAGAACTTCCTAAGAAACCACCCCATTTTTCAGAAAGTATAGAGCCTTATTCGGGTTATTCGGGTAGCGCGGATGAGAAACACGCCGCTATCACTGCAGAGAGGAGCCTGAACTTATGAAACCGCAACAACAATACTGCCACTATGCCAGATTTTTTAACAATTTTAAGGAGGATTTTTCCCATGCCTGACTGTCACAAATGCTCATTAAATGGTCACCCGAACCGACGTTGTATCAAATGCCCTGGTCCGTCAATAAAACCCGCCAACCACGGCCAGCATATTGTTTCCCTGGAAACCATGCCGCCCAAAGAAATAGCCCGCTTGAAATATATCCCGCCGGAACCTGAATCGCCAATGGCAGAATTCATGCGCACCTGGTTGCGCCTGCCTTCAAAAACTCGCGATTTAATCTCGTTCGCAATCTCCGCCCGGCCAAAATCCTGCGCGGAAATAGCCCGGCAAGCAGGTGTCAGCCGTCAATACGTGCATCGCAAACTTGTTGAAGCCGCGCGATCTTTCCCGGCATTGACTTCAGTCCTGCATTTACGTGTCCGCGCTGCAACCGTAAAACTGGCACCTTTCGCTATTAAAAAAGGATAATTGTGATGAATATGGATAATTTACAGAATAATTCAGGAAATGTGGATGATGCATGTCGTAAAAAGGAGTCAAGAGATCGAAGTAACGCCAATCTTACCCCATACAAGATCAAAAAAGGTGAAGTACGTAATCCAAAAGGACGTGGAGTAGGGCGGGAAATATTGACATGGATATCTAAACTCGCCGCCCCGGAATTATTGATCGAACAAATGCGGGTAAAATTCAAACTCCATCGCGGTAAAGTCAATGTTGAAGCGGCTATATTGCTACGTCTGGCCTACGAAGCGTGCCAAGGTGATTTGAAGGCGATAGAGCTCTGGCTAGACCGTAAATATGGCAAAGTATCCCAACCCATGGACCTTAATGCAAATAACGGCCCCCTGGTGGCAATACTTAACGCCCCGGCCGGTGATCAGAATATTTCAGTTACTACCTCCGCGACTAAACCGGCCGATCCGGTGCTCGCCAATCCCAATAATAATCAGGGTAAATAATTGACTTTACCCACTGCCTTCCATATTATTTTTATGCTTATCATTCCACGGCTGGATACCGATGGGATGCTATTTTTGATGCAAAATACTATGTTCGGTGTTAGGAGAAAGATCGTGGATTTCGACCCAATAGAATGGATCAGAAGCAACCTCAAGCTGAGGACGAGTAACGCTGGTACAGAAGAATACCAATTAGCCAGAGCGATGCCTGGAATTTACCAGCCGTTCAATCCCAAGGATCGAGGACACTTCGTTCTCAGAGGAAAAGTGCTGGACTACGCCGCCGTGATGACACATGGCAGGATCATGGATTTCGGCCCGGGAGAGGGCTTCCCATCTTTGCTGATTGCGCCTTTCGTACGGGAAGTTGTGGGAGTGGAAGCGACAAAAGAACGTGTGAGAGTCTGTACTGAGAACGCTACTCGCATTGGGGTCACGAACGCTCAATTCGTCGTCGTACCGCCTGGGAAAACGCTACCTTTTCCAGACGCTTCTTTTGATGGGGTGGTCGCCTCGTGGTCGTTGGAGCAGTCTCCCAATCTGCAAGCCACACTTGTAGATGTCTGTCGTCTTCTTAAACCGGGAGGTCACCTCCGGTTTGAACCTGAGACACTTGGCAGATATCAGGAAAAACACGAGCGAGAAATCTACGGGCTTTCATCGACTGGAGGGAAACTGGTGATTTGGGGCCGGGATATTCGCAGAGAACGAATAGAGCATTATCTTCTGGTTCTTGATGAACTGCGTGAAGAAACCGCCAGACACAAAGTGGAGGAAATCCTGCGTCGCCATCCAAAGACTGCACCGGTTTCTGTGCTCTCCGCCGCCATTCTAGAGGCACTTCGTCCCCACATCCGGGATGCCACGACATGGATAACCGAGCATCCATCGTGGCGTTCATGGCCAGAACGACTGCGGGCGGCTGGCTTCAGACAGTCGTCCGTGATGTATAGCGGTGGATGGATGGCTGATCGTTTGTTTCAAGTCCTCGGCGAGAAGGAACGACCGCAGACCTTGCAAGAAATGGATGATCTGCTCGTGCCCATTGCAAAAGTGGCAGCGGAGATGCAAGCTCCGCTTGAACCGGATTTTGACAATCTCCTTTTCGTCAGCGCGGTGAAGTAGATCGTGGGATATCAGAGATGACAGACCCCGAACCGCTTGCAGTTTACGTTTTGCCCGGGAAGGGCAAAACAAAACTAAAGCGTAACGTAGCGAGATAAAGCCGGATGATACTACCAACCTCCCCGAAGCCCCAAGACTACCACCCCCACACCCCAAGAAGGTTTGGCTTCCGCCAATAGGCATACCCCGCCCTAAACCATAAGACCTACCCCAAGAGGCTCGGCTACCTGCCCGCAATGCTTCGCATAGCGATGCAGGCGGGCCGCCGATAGGCAACCCAAATCCCTAAACCATTACTACCCCCCGCCCAAGAAAAGAGCCCCCTCCCGTATTTCAGGCGCGGCGAATATAGATCGGCGCCACCGGCGCCGCAGGGTCGCCGCGCTTGTCCGCCTACGGCGGACACAACGAAGCCAAAGAAGGAATCGGGCTTCACCGGCGCCCCGACTCGCCGGAAGGTCGGCGGGACGCGGTGCGGAACACGCCGCGAAAATCCGCGGCGGATCTCTCAAACGTCGCATAACGCGCCATTATGCGTTCGCTCTCCCGATACCCGCCGCCAGGCGGCGTGATCGGGATCGCACGTTTTCGCTTTCCGCATCTTGCCCGCCTGAACATAAAAATTTTATGTCCCCCTTCGGCGGCCGGGTTGCACGGTTTCGCCCGATGAAGAGAAGATGCTCATCGGCTCGCTCGCTCTGATGCTTCGGAACGAGCGCGTTCGCCAATTCGCAAAGGAAAAAGATCGCGGGTCTTCAGTTCCCCTGCCCGCAATGCTACGCATAGCGTTGCAGGCGAGCCAAAGCGGGAATTCAGCCCCGCGAGGAAAAGAAACTACCTTCCCAAGAAAAGACCCGCGCACTCCGTCTCGCAGACTCGCCGTCCCGCGCAGATCCGCACTTCCTCAAAGACTCGCTCAGTGCTCCTCACACCCCCGCTCTATAAAGTTGTGCTTCAGCAAGCAAGCTTGCTTTCGCACAGGGGCTGCGGCGTAGGAACCGCCTTGCCCCAACAGTCAGGCGGGAATCTACCCAACCCCCCTACCTAAGACTAAGACCCCCCAAGATAAGACCCCAAGAACCGGACTCGCAAGCTTCACCGGCCAGCCGTCGGGGTGCGACAGCCGGACGGCTACGCCCCCCTCTCGGCATGTCCGGTTTCGCTTGCTCAAGACCGGATTCAGACAAGATGCCACTGGCATCCGCCCGTGGCAGATCCGACTCCGCTTTGCCCCCCTGCCGTCGGCTCTCGGAGCGGGCGGAGAAACCAAGAGCCTTCAGACTGAAGCCCGCTATGTTCGCCTCGTGGCAGGGGGAGCGTCGCTCCATCGGAAGAACATGCCAGGCGCAATAAATCCGTCAGCCGACGGATCAACCAAGTCTTCATTGCGCACACCGCATCGCCGCCTTCGCGTTGCACCTTCCAATATCGGCGGCAACCGTTGCCCAGCTTCACTGGCCGCCGTGCTTTCGGACGCTGCCAAGCCAGCGACCGAATTTCTCCGGTGAAACACAACGGAGAAAACCGCCCGGACTTCAACGGTATGCTCGCCGATTCACCACGCGCCGCGCGTGGCCCCCAAAACACACCGACTTCGGCGGCTCATAAGATAACCGCGTTTTTCGGCACGGTGTTTGCCGCACTCTGTCCTTCGGACGTTTGTCCCTGGCACGGTTCAAACGACCGAAAGTTCGCTACGCCCAGAGAGCGGCTTTCACACCGAATTAATGCCGCTACAAAAACATCATTGCGAAACCGCATTCATGTTTTTTGTGCGGACATATCGGTTTGCCAAAAAACGCTTTTCTCCCCGCGCAAGGTAATTTTCGCTCCGCCATTCAAAACGGCGGCAATGACAACGCCAAGGTATTGCTCGGCTATCGAGCGTCACCGAAACGTTGACGCTCTACGCCTCGCGGTTCAGGCGCGTTGACATTCCCGCTCGCTTTTCCCGTCTCCGCAATCACCCCCTGACTTCACGCGCGGGAGAAGAAATCAATGGTAAAGAACAGACAAGAACAAGAAACTCCGCGCGGGCAGGCAGTGGCGTGGACAATGTACGCTATGAGCTTGAAACAACATTGTTCACGCGCCAGAGGCACTGGCGAAACCACTGCCCGCCACGCGCTACGCTGGAAAAAAATCAGATCAAGACGAAGCAACGCGGTCATGCTGAAATTGGCGATGACTGCGTGCGCGAAACGACTTCCGCAGTCATCGTTGCCGAGGCACGGCAATTCCAAATTTCAACATCACCGCTTAAAGATTAAGCGGCGCAATCATGTCAAAAGAGCGTTTATGGCGGCGCACGCGGCAACCGTTCAGCGCCGCCGTCAACGTTGCCGGGAACGGCAATCCCTCTTTTGTCATCATTGCGCAGGCAAAGACAAGCGACTTTTGTTCAGAAAGAAACTTTCACATCGGAACGCGAAAAAACAAGAAAGCGGCATTCCCTTGGGCTTTTTCTATGCCCCATTCCTGCCGCGAACAAAACGGATCGCCGTCTTTCCGCAGAGCGTGTCATGCCATAGGCAGATCCGCCTGCGGCGGAAAGATACGCACTGCGTCACCCGGCTTTTTCAGAACTTCGCGCTCCGGACCTGGGCTTCAGCCCGACAGTCCGCCGCGGCGGACTACGGTCTTCAGCCCAGCACCGGAGCTTGAAGCAAATTAAAACCTAAAATTCGGAGCATAAAAAACGGTTCTGGCATACCCGCGAAATCTCGGCAATGCCACCCCGTTTTTAATGCGGCAAAGACCGGCTTCCGGCCACCTGGTCGGCGGCTGAAGCTGGACAGCTACAGCGCGCCTCGTCAGGTCGCCGTCAGCCGCTATCGGAGATTTTTAATATGAACAATATTTCAGCAAAACCCACTTTTAGTTCCAAATACTTTGATGCTTTTCCAGCGATTATTTATGTTGTCAGTATCGTATATCGATTGATTTTCCGTGTTGACTATGCTTAAAGAATACCTATCATATCATCAAATAATTTTGATTCCTCAGCAAAATTTGTGGGTTAACTCCGGTTCTGGGAGATTACCAAGCGTATGATAAAGCACGGTTTCGAGCACATGAAAGGATCTAAAGCCATAAGATCGTCTGGTTATCACACGAA
>Ga0074199_1002490_pt1 | contig 10881 bp, 10 predicted proteins | sample EPASupsiteSAE347_FD_64528 | JGI IMG/M metagenome (GOLD analysis project Ga0074199, IMG submission 64528) | Bioremediated contaminated groundwater from EPA Superfund site, New Mexico - Sample SAE3-47 | ecosystem: Environmental > Aquatic > Deep subsurface > Groundwater > Contaminated ...
GAGGCCCGCGAGATAGGCGGCGCCCAGCGCCGTCGTCTCCGTAACCTCGGGCAGTACGACGTTTCGGCCCATGATGTCGGCCTGAAACTGCATGAGGAACGAATTTGCCGCGGCGCCGCCGTCCGCCTTGATGCTGCACAAATGTTTTCCCGAGTCTTTTTCCATGGCGTCGAGCAGGTCGCGCGACTCGTAGGCGATGGATTCCAGCGCTGCCCTCACGAAATGCGCTTTCGTCGTCCCTCTGGTCAGCCCGACAACGGTTCCTCTGACTTCCGAATCCCAGTATGGCGCGCCCAGCCCGACAAAGGCCGGCACCATGTAGACGCCGCCGGTGTCGGGGACCGATCTCGCCAGCGCCTCACTCTCAGCGGCTTCGGTGAGCAGTCCCATCTGGTCGCGCAGCCACTGAATGACGGCTCCGGCCACGAAAACCGAGCCCTCAAGCGCATAGGTGTAGCCTTTGCCGAGATCCCAGGCGACGGTAGTCAGGAGATTGTGCCCCGATTCGACGGGGAAGGGCCCCGCGTTCATCAGCGTAAAACAGCCCGTGCCATAGGTGTTCTTCGCCTCGCCCGGCTCGAAACACGCGTGGCCAAACAGCGCCGCCTGCTGGTCGCCCGCCACGCCGGTGACGGGTATCTCCGTCCCGAACAGTTCTTTTTTCGTGGTTCCGAAATAGCCCGAGCTCGGCAGAACCTCCGGCAATATCGATTCGGGGATGTCGAGGAGCCGTAGGAGCTCTTTGTCCCAGCGGCGCTCCTTTATGTTGAACACGAGCGTGCGGCTGGCGTTGGTCGGATCGGTGACGTGTCTTCCGGTCAAATTGTAGATCAGCCATGAATCGACGGTGCCGAACATCAGTTCGCCCCGCTCTGCGCGCACGCGGAGATCGGGGCGCTCCCGGAACAGCCAGGTGAGTTTGGTGCCGGAAAAATAGGCGTCGGCCAGCAGCCCTGTCCGTTCTCTGATAAAAGGTTCGGCCCCGCTTTTTTTTAGCTCCTCGCAAATGCCCGAGGAACGTCTGCACTGCCAGACGATGGCGTTGTAAACGGGCCTTCCTGAGTCTTTTTCCCAAAGAATGGTGGTCTCCCGCTGGTTGGTTATGCCGATGGCCAGGATTTGGTCGCATTCGATCTGTGCGGCGGCGATCGCGCCGCGTGCCGCCTCGAGCTGCGTGGTCCAAATTTCCGTCGGGTCGTGCTCGACCCAGCCCGGCCTGGGGAATATCTGGTTGAATGGTATCTGCCTTACGGCGATGATGATGCCATCGTGGTTGAAGAGGATGGCGCGCGATGATGTTGTGCCCTGATCGAGGGCCAAAATATACTGTTCTTTTGCTGGCATAAGTGTAGTATACTCGTGAAACTGCAAATCGAAAATCTGGAAATGGAGCGTTAGACATGAACCTTATCGAAAATCTGACAACGACGCATATTGGCTCTGTGGACGCGCTTGTCCGCCTCTTGCTGGCGATGTTCGCCGGCGGGGCTATCGGCATGGAGCGGGAGATGCGTCGCCAGACGGCGGGCCTGCGCACGCACATACTGATAAGTCTGGGGTCCTGCCTTCTGATGATGCTTTCCATCTGGATGCCGCAGGCGGTCGGTATGGAGAAGGGAGATCCCGGCCGCATCGCCGCTCAGGTCGTGTCCGGCATCGGTTTTCTGGGCGCGGGGGCCTTCATAAAAATCGGCAACAACGTCAAAGGCATGACCACCGCGGCGAGCTTGTGGGTGGCGGCGGCGATCGGACTCACTATCGGCGGCGGCATGTGGGAGGCCGCACTCATCACGCTGGTACTGGTCCTGATAGCCCTCGCGTGGCTCGAACCCCTGGAGCGCAAGCTGTTCCCGGCCGAGCGGTTCAAGTACATTCACATTTGGTTCGCGGAGAGCACGGCGGATCGCGAGGCCGTCCTGTCGGTGCTCGCTGCGCACGGCATAAAGGCGCAGTCGGTCGACGCCACCCAGGATGTGGCCAACCACTCCACCAAGCTGACGGTTTTGGCGAAAATCCCCGTCGACACGAACATAGAGTCGCTGTTTAAGGAAATCCGCACGGTGGGCGAGGTCCACAAGATCAAGATTGAGGAGAACCAGTAGCGCCGTTGGGGGTGTCGATGTTGTCGCCGCGGCAGTGGTCATCGCGTTGACTTTTTCCAATCAAGCTGGTAAATTTGCTTCGCTACAGACCATTGCGGGCCCTTAGCTCAGTTGGTTAGAGCCGCGGACTCATAATCCGTTGGTCGCTGGTTCAAGTCCAGCAGGGCCCAAAAGTATAATTTGTTATAATAACGTAAAATATATATCACGCCTCTTTGGTCCGCGCCGACAGACAGGGGCCATGCTTCGTATTCCGGGGCTGTCCTAGGGTATTGTCTTTTGTAGAATTTCGATGGTCATCAGTTCCGCTATGTCTTGAGAACGATAGTCAAAAATCTCTGAGCGTATGTCAGGATTGGCGATCTTGAGCCAACCATCCTCGTTTATTCCGGAGAATGCTACCCAGGCTTGGCTTATCAAGGGATGGTTGCCAAGATTTGCAAGCAGGAAAAAGGAAGCGGGAGAGTCTTCGCAGCTTTTTATTACCTCCGAGAAATTACTCTCATAGGTATTGATTTTTATTTCTATTCCCAAGTCCTTATACATCTTGTAGAGCGATTCAATATTAATCGGCGCCACCTCTCTATCACCATCATCGTAAAGCGCAAAGTACTCTGGGCGATTTATATCGTCCAGGTTTGTAGATGGCTTAAGAGTACTGATTACCATGAAATTTGCCACTAAAAAATTGCCAAAATTGCCGATGGTCAAGGGCGCATAGGTTATGTCGTTGGAACCAGCGTCCATTAGCAACTTTCTCACGGTAGGCGCATTTTTAATGGCTTCAGCGTTGCTGCCGTCAGTGTCCGTAAAAGGATAGGTCGCGTACTGAAGCATATCGATCGGGATAGACATCCCGATTGTTTCTTTCCTAGCCAGATTCGGTTTATACCGTAACAAGCACTCAATTTTCCCCTGTTCGACTTTAAAAACCAAAAAATGCAACAATGAGAAGTTTTCTTCTGTGGGTTTATCCAGATCGAAATTTCTGCTGGAGAGGAGCGCGCACGCCTTGTCAAAATTTTCCAGGCTCAGACACCCCATCAGGATTTGCAGAGGGCAGCCTTTGCTGGTGACGAGGTCCAGTCTCGCGTCAGACTTCACTAAGTACTCAAAAACCGGATAATTATTAGCTGCCGCGGCAAGCATTACCGGCGAATAACCATGGCGGTCAACCTGGTCTTTATCGGCCCCGCCTTCCAGGAGTGCCTTCATCTGATCGGCGGTACCTGTCTTGGCGACCTGAAACAGACTAATAGTTTCCTGGCAATAAACAGAGGTCGCAATTGATACTGCTAATAGGCAGGTCAGGATCACCATCTTTTTCATATGCAATCTCCCCATTTAATTATTTTAACAGGAGCTTTACAAGCGACTACGGTACCAAGAAGCAGATATTCGCGCCATATTTGTTCAACGGCTCTATTGAACCGAAATTCTTAACAAGCGCGCATTGCTATACATTCCAGCCTTAAATGCGGCATTTCTTGAATACTTGTTTTTAGAAAAACAGCCCGCAATTAGAGTAATTCCATTATCAAATTGCCGGGAGCGATGCGTGCCAGCCTTTGTTCTCTTGCGCAATTTACTCTATTGAGGCTTAGAGTGGTTCGCTCTTGATTCTCTTCTTGACCTTGGAACTTCAATAATGGGCTCAACGGCTTTTACGATCGCCTCACAGAGTTCAAAATCGTCTATATCGACTATATAGTGTTCCTTTGCCCCCTTATAGGGGATGCCGACTTCCGCATTTTGTAATAATTCTTTGAGGCATTCATGTTTTTTGATATAGACTGTGTTGTCGCACACGAGGAATATTGGTTTGTTATTCACATACACCATATAGTCCCCGAACATCTTTCGATATCGTGTGTCTCCTGTCCTTCCGACTTGTTCATACACATACTCGATAAAATCTTTATCTGTCGCCATAATCGTTCCTCAATGAGTATCGTGAAATTGCCTGTTTGACCGACACTCACTCTGTAACACGGTGAAGGCGCAGCGCGATTAATGGATCAGGTTATCTTTTTATTTTGAATGATGAAACAATACCCTGATAATCCACAAGTCCTGTGTCTTTTTCTCCCGCACCCAAGTACTCTCCAATAAAATAAACCATGTTATTATCAAAAAATAATGAATAGTAGAGAGTCCCTTCCTTGGACTCACCTTTTGCGCTTATACATAAGAGACCATTAATAATCCTTTTCTCTTTATCCGATATCGTGGTTTTCGCATCACCCAATTCCATTGAGAGCAACGAGTCAAAAATTTTATCTTCTTTGCCTTTGCGATCAAAAACAAAATTCCTGCCGATATACAAAACCAAAGGACTACGGACATAATTTTCATTATTTATAGTAAAAACGATTCGATCTCCCAAGATCGCCACCGGGTTAAGATTTCCGAATTCTATATCTTCAAAAAAATATACTTTTTCAAAATGAAGATCACTCTCTGGTTGCCAGCGAAGTGTTTTGAAAATCTGGTATATTTCTTGTTCTGAATTTGAAGAATTTTGTTCTTGAAGAATAACTGCCACTACTATTGTCGATTCAGTGTCATCACCAATAGGAATGACATATTCTCTATGATTATTTCCATTGTATACTATTTCACTGATATATAAGACACTATTTGTGTCTTCGAGGTACATCTTCTTTGCGTTTCCTCTGTCAAGTTCTTTTATCATATCGGTAACACTTTCAAGGGTTCGAATGGAAGAAAGCATGAAACTGAAATCTCTTTTGACATAACCAAAAATCCCGGCATCTGGAGAGAAAAAATCGGAGGACGTTTCAAAAAATACATGAGTTCCATAAAGCTGATGGAATTGCGTTTGAGAATGTACGCCCACTGTGAGAGAGAAGAAAACCAGAATGGTGAGGATTACCTTTTTCATGGTTTGTACCATCCTCCTTTTATTAAAACTATGATTATTTGAAAATAGTAATTTGTTTTCTGTCGGATTTCAAAGGTATGGTGAGTCGAAATATTTATTATGTAAAGATGGCCACTAAATTTGTTTTTCCATATATATTATTCCTAAATCTTTTTCAAACTTCCTCCAACAGTCGTTCAGCCTTCCGTATTCCGTAAAGCCATTTCTTTTATGGAAAGTAATGCTGACCTCATTATCGTCCGTAATGTCAACGACTAATTTATTTATTCCGTGTTCCTCGGCATCCTTTTCAAGTTGTGATAACGTTGCCTTTCCGATACCTTTTCCTACATATTCTCGTTTAATGAAGTACATAACTTCAGCTGTCTTTTGAAATGGCTTTATGTTCTTAAATGGCTCAAGCGTGCAAAACCCCATTACGGTGCCTTCCTCATTAGTCATCACGTAGCCAGAGTAAACATTTGCTTTATCAAGAAAATTGTCAAAATAGCTATAGCCTACCACATCGTCTCGGAATGCCGCCGTTGTCGAAGATATGTAGTAATTCAGTATGTCGATGACATCCTCTCGATACTGTTCACTTAGCGGTTCAAAAACAGTTTTCATCGAATTCTCCTTTTCCCCACTTTATGCCTCCATATAGTCTTTTGCCAAAATCTACCTTAGCCTTCTCTGGCCAGTATGCCCTCTCCAACAAAGTTTTTTCATCCCATGAACCACCTCCATTTTTTGCCGCGGGAAGATAAAGTCTCTCTATGCTCGATTGTCTGTTGCGCTAGCGTAACACCGCTAGACATGGAAGGACATGGCCAGGTTTGGTATTGGGAAAAGTCATGGCCACAAAACTGATGACATTGACGGCGATGGTGGATGCGGCCGCCGCAACTGGCTCGCATCGCGGCGCATCACGTTTGTATAAAGGCTTATCTCGTAAAATAGTTTAGATGCGTCTCTGTGTGGCGTCAATTGAAAAACAAACAAATGTGAAAGCGTCGAAAATGCCGAGCTGCGGAGTAAGAGGCGATGGGCCGGCGGCAAAAATCGTTCGCCTCAACAAAAAATAATCTTGGTTGTCATCTGGGTGTCATTTTCGGCCTGTATATTCGAAAAACACACAGACCGAAAAGGACTCTTCGGGCCCTTTCCAGGTCTGGAAATTTAAGGGAGCGGTCACTATGTCTGGCAGAAACAAGACACGCACAAATCTCTTTCTGGACATCGCCATTTTTTTGGCTTTCGTTTTGGTTTTGACGCCGAGGGCTACGGGTGTGGCCATTCACGAATGGCTATCAATCGCCTTCGCGGCGTGTATCGTGGTCCACCTTCTCTTCCATTGGGAATGGATAATCGCTGTCGCATCCAAATTATTCACGCGGATATTTCACGAGTCGCGACTCGATTTTGCTGTCGACCTTCTTCTCTTTCTCGATGTGCTTCTGATCATGGTCAGCGGCCTGGCGATTTCCAAGGTAGCCCTTCCCACTCTAGGGATACAGATTCCTTTCTCCGTCGTCTGGAAGCAGATACATGGAATCTCGGCCAAAGTCGCTCTCGTGCTGGCGGGGATTCATTGTGGCCTTCACGCGAAATGGATCGGCTACAACGCGAAAAAATACTTGCTTGAGCCGTTCGTCAGACTGTTTCGCAGGCGGACGGACGGGAATGCCATCTCGGAGGTGAAATAATGAAAACCTTGGCACGTGCTGCATGCATCCTCGCGGTCGCCTGCATTTTAGGCTTCGGAATCTATGCGATTGTTCCCAGGCCCGCCGCCGTGGCGCCAGATGGAGTTTCGGGCGCGGCGCCGACAGGGAATAGCGCCTCTGCCAACGGGGCGGTCGGCAATGCCGAGCGGCAGAGTAACACAGCAACCCCTCCACGTCCTGTCCGAGGCAACGGGAATGGCGCCGGGCATGGGAATGGCAGCGTGAGCGGGATTGTGTCGCTTGCGGTGACACTTGCCGTATTCCTTTTTGTCTATGTGGTCGTGGCCTTTTTGTCGGCGTTCATACGGCGGCGGCCTAAGCTCGGTGCATGAAGAATCGTCCGTATGCGCGCGATCGGGGCAGCGACGCCCTCCCGCCAACCGGCACGCCTTAAGCTTCTCGCGCTGGCTGGCTGTTTGTGTATAAACTATGTAAAGAAAAGGCGCACATGTAGCGCGTATCGTGCATATCACCCTATCGTACACGTCGCGCATATTGTACCTGTAGGGTGCGCCGCTGTCGGAGGCTTGTATGCGAATACTCCTCGTGGAAGATAACCGGCGTTTCTCCGCCACTTTGACAAAGTCTCTCAAGGAGAAAGGATATGCCGTTGACACAGCCTATACTGGTGACGAGGGAATCGGCACGGGCCTTTCGTTGGTGTACGACCTTGTCATATTGGACATCATGCTTCCGGGCAAGGATGGTTTCGAAGTGTGCCGCGCCCTGCGATCCGAAAAGGTGGCTACTCCTATCCTTATGCTTACGGCGCGCAACGACCTGGAAGACCGGATCTGCGGGCTCGACACGGGAGCGGACGACTATCTGCCCAAACCTTTCGAGCTTGCCGAGCTCCTGGCCAGGATAAGGGCTTTGCTGAGGCGGGGAGCCGTGGGGGCGGAGGGCGAGCTCAAGGTGGCTGACCTCGCGCTCGATCCAGCCTCGCACAAGGTGCGCCGCGGAGGAAAACTTCTCGATCTCACGTCGCGGGAATTCGGGCTTCTGGAGTTCTTGATGAGGCATGCCGGACAGACCGTCACCCGGGAACTCATCGAGGGACATCTGTGGAACCAGGAGGACATCATCGTCTCGAACGCCGTGGACGTCTATATCAGACGCCTGAGGTCGAAGCTCGATGACGGATTCGAGGTCAAGCTCCTGGAAACGGTGCGAGGAACAGGCTATCGCCTGCGGGATCCTGCGGAGGACAGACTATGAACGCACCGGCGAGGCGGACAAATTTTCTCAAAAGTAGTCATTTCCGCATGACCATTTGGTACACCGTGTTGATAGGAATACTCTCGGCAACCTTCGGCGCGTTCATCTATTTCAAGCAATCGAAAGAAATATACGGCGAAAGTCTCTTCCGTATCTCCAAAGGGATGGGCGACCTCCTCCGAGCCCTGGATCATGGCCAGGATATCTCTCTCCGGACGGACGAAGTCTTTGCCCTTATTGGAACCGACGGACACGTGCTCCGCGCCGAGGGCATCGACGAAAAGGAGGCGCTTAGCCTCGTCGCCTCAGCAGAAGGGGTTCCGGCCACGGCCGCGAGGGATGCCGGCGCTGGCGGAAGGCAAGCGAAGGGGGGCAATTCCGCGAGTTACTTTGCGAAGGGCGATCTTCTGTTCGGGTACACGAAGCTTGAGCGGCCGGAAGGGATCACCCCCGGCGGGCATCTTTTATATGGAGCTCCTCTCGATCCTTATGGCCTTAAACGAAAACTTCTTGTCGACTTGTTGCTGGCGTTTGTCCTTATGCTTGCCTCCGCCATATTGAGCGGGGTGTGGCTCGCGAATACGTCGATGAAACCCGTGGCACGGATTGCGAAAACGGCGAAGTCGATCGGGGATGGCGACCTTTCCCAGCGGATACGGCTTGAGTCGCGCGATGAACTTGGAGAGATATCGTCGGTCTTCGACGAAATGCTGGACCGGCTTGAGGCGGCTTTCATCCGGCAGAAGCGCTTCGTGGCCGATGCAGGCCATGAGCTGCGCACGCCACTTTCGATCATCATGCTGGAGACGGAATCCTCGCTGGCTTCAGACCGGCCCGCGGAGGAGTACAGGCAAAGCTTGTCGGCCATCCGGAATGAAGGGATTTACATGTCGAAGCTGGTCGATGATCTTTTGACGCTCGCCAAAGCGGACGAGGGAGGCATCAGAGCGTCGTGGAAGCCGGTCGATCTCGCCGATGTTGTCCTTGAGGCGATGGAACGGTACGCGCCGCTCGCTTCGGCCAAGGGCATCAAACTCGCCGCGGGCGAACTGCCGGAAACCATCGTGCTTGGCGACCGGAAGGCGCTGGCGAGGGTCGTCGGCAATCTCCTTGATAATGCGGTGAAGTACGGCCGCGGCGCGGATGGCCGGGTCGATTTGTGTCTGGGCTCGCGGGAAGGAACCGCCAGCATCGTGGTGTCGGACAATGGCGTCGGCATTCCACCCGACAAGGTGGGCAAGATATTTGATCGCTTTTATCGCACGGATGAATCCAGAACCGAAGGCGACAGCGGCTTGGCCGGTAGTGCCCCGGCAGGGAGCGGGGCCGGCCCTTCCATCGTCAAGGCTATCGTAGAGGCGCACAAGGGACGGATCGAGGTCAAAAGCACACTGAATGTCGGGACGGAGTTTACCGTAATCCTGCCGCTAATGGCCGGCCATACGAAATGAGAATGCGGCAAGCAGGTACTGCGCAGGCGCGAGAATTGGAAGAGCGCCAGATCAGGCTTTGTCGCGCGCCGGTGTCTGCTTCCGGGACTTTCGGTTCAAAAAATACAGTGCGTGGCTCAGTGCCAGGAAAACCAGCAACATGATCGCCACATTAACAAATACCATCGCGCCGATTCTGTCATAGTCGAGGAAAAAGTAGGGAAAGCGCACCGCCTGTCCCGAAGGCTCGCGCGAATAGACATATCCCGCGAACCCGGCGAAGGAAGTGCCCGCAAAATAGAGCAAGGGGAAAATAATGACGCCGTAGACATCCCGGTATTTCAGGCTGTCCGGCGGGGTATAGAGCACATAGTCGGCGACGCAGAGGAGCGGCGTCACTCCGTGAACCGCGAGATTGTCGAACTGCCACCGCCCTTCCGCCGGAAATTTTGGCGCGAGGAGAACCCAATAAACGACGAAGGTGAGGATGATGTCGGCCATGCAGACCATTTCAAAGCCGGCTCCGCGGCGCAATGGCCCGTAATCGCCGTCGCGCCGTATGCTGGCGGTTGTGGCAAACGCGAGATACACGAACATGACGAAAGCGAGTGCGTTGCTGAGCGTGGTGTAGAACATGAAGGAAGACCACTGCCAGGCTCCCCGAAAAAAACCTCCCATGGCGAGTATCCCCACCAGGGCAAAAATGGCCGAGGCAGTCCGCGTGACCAAGGCAATATGTTTGTTTTGCAGCATGCTGTGCGGCACCTTCTTTTTTTTGATTATGAATAGCGGATTGAAGTGAGTAAAGAGGGAGGCTCCCCGGTGTACTTCAAAATTCACCATTGATTTTTGTATGACATGCTGTACCATAACACATAATTAACTGTTGCCATTGCCCGAATTGCACAGGAAGTGTCGTAAGTATTCGTACTTTTTGCAAAAAGTTTGCAAAAGGCGCCTGGCGGCTTTTATGACGGAGATAGCGGTCATATATGAAAACGAGAACCTACATGTTTATCGGCATCGTAGCCCGACTGGTCGGATGTGCGCGGGTCAATACTCGATGAGTTTTTCGATAAAACATTACTTGTGGACTATGGATTTGCCGATCCCGAGCTCAGTGCAAAAAAGAATGACGGCGACTATGTCGGGGTAAGAAGAATACTGGGGCCTGGTGTGCCTGTGATAAGAGAATTATTATATAAAGTGAAAAAGGCGGCACCTATAGCGTTCGAAAGGAGATTCGATGTCAGAGGTTTGGGATTTATATACAATCGGTAGAGAAAAAACTGGTGAAACACATATAAGAGGCAATAAATTGCCGGTTAATACGTACCACATTGTCGTGGAAATCTGGACGATTGTAGGAAATAGAATTCTGCTTACTCAAAGGCATCCTGATAAACCCTTCGGTTTATTATGGGAATGTACCGGCGGATCTATTTTGACTAATGAAAATTCGGTCGAAGGCGCGGTGCGTGAGGTGAAAGAAGAGATAGGGGTGCATGTCGAAGGAAGCG
>Ga0074199_1002492_pt1 | contig 10870 bp, 9 predicted proteins | sample EPASupsiteSAE347_FD_64528 | JGI IMG/M metagenome (GOLD analysis project Ga0074199, IMG submission 64528) | Bioremediated contaminated groundwater from EPA Superfund site, New Mexico - Sample SAE3-47 | ecosystem: Environmental > Aquatic > Deep subsurface > Groundwater > Contaminated ...
TAGAGAAAGATAACATTGCAGAATATTGGCTGACATTATACCAAGATACATTATAGTAAGAGTCCAAATATAATATTAGGACCGGAAAGGAGATACTTGTGGGCAAACCATCTAAAGAAAAAAAAGCCAGGTACTCAACTTCGACACCTGCCATGCCGGTGGTGTCGATACCATTGTGAGTGGCCTATACGATGCCCGAATGTCGATACTTGCCAAGAAGATGGGGCTTCACATTTATGCCTCGGCCAATGAAAAACGGTCGGCGATGGACGGGTATAAAAGTAACGGTCTTTTTACCTACACCCTGCTGGATGGGTTGAACAATAATAAAGAAGCCGACAAGAACAAGGATGGATAGGTCAGTATTGCCGGCCTTGGCGAGTATTCAAAGAAGATGACGACAAAGATATCCAAAGAAATCGGACATAGCCCTTTACGCTGGTAACGTGCTGAAAATTACCTTTTGCGGCGGAATTCAGGCAATCCTATCCGGCACACCTCAATTATAGAAGCGTTATGAGAGGACATATTCATCCCAGGAGTAGTCGGGGTCAGGGTAGATATATGTGTCATGATGAGGATGAGGGCGATGACCGGTAGATCCTGGTTCAGATAATGTTGGCGGGGCATTAATTTTCGGAGGCGGCCTTGATCTGACGAGCCAGATACCCAGGTGTTCAAGGATGGCTCTGACGATACAAAATCTTTTGTTGCTTTTAAAAATATTTCAGAATACGGGAAGGGCAGCGAAATCACCCATTAGGGGTTTAAAAAATGAAGGTGTTTGAATTCATGAAAAAGGCTTGATGGCAAGGATGGATGATAAGGTGTTCTTGTACAGTGCCAGACGGTCATAAATCTCCCTGGCATCTTCTAAAAACCTTCTCCGGCAAAAAGCCGAAGACAGGATGAGCGCCGACAGCCGAAACATTCCAGAATGGATCGTGTACCGACACTCCTTGAAGTGTTCTTATTCCATTCCGAATCATGGTACAAACTCCTTTTATCTTAACTGTTTGTCTCCAGGACCTCCCTGATTTTCCGCGACAGGTCGTTAAGCCGGAAGGGCTTCTGCAGGAAGGCCCGAGCGCCCCGATCTAGGATATCCGTTACCCTGCCGTCCATGCTGTACCCGCTCGAAAGGATAACCCTGACTTCAGGGTTGATGGCCTTTAGGGCATCGAAAGCTTCGCCTCCGCCCATACCCGGCATGATCATGTCCATGATCACCAGATCGAGCTGGTGGGCTGATGATCGGTAAACATCCACGGCATCTTGACCGCTACGCGCCAGGACGACGGAATAGCCCAGTCTTTCGACCATGGCGCCGATGCCTTCTCTTAGGAACTGTTCATCATCGACGACAAGGACGGTCCCATTCCCGCGAACGATGTCGGGGACATCCGCCTCTTTTTCAACTAATTTCTTTTTTGAAGCGGGCAGATATATATTGAATGTCGATCCATGGCCCTTTTCGCTGTAGACATTGATGACGCCTCCGTGCCCCTTGATAATGCCGTAGGCGGAGGCCAGTCCGAGGCCCGTACCGCGCCCCATCTCCTTGGTTGTGAAGAAGGGGTCGAAGATCCTCTGGACGGTGCTTTCATCCATGCCCGAGCCCGTATCGGTGACGGATATCTTAACATAGGGTCCGGGTTCCATGTTATATGGTTTCAGATAGAAGTCATCGAGAATGATGTTCTGTGTCTCCAGATATAGCGATCCTCCTCCGGGCATGGCCTGCCAGGCGTTCACGAAGAGGTTCAGGAACACCTGTTCCATCTGCCCGCGGTCCATCGCGACCGTCCAAAGGTCATTTCCCAGCTTTTTATGGATGAGGATCTCCTTTTTCGTTCTCCCGAACATGGTTGCCGTTTTGCTGATGAGGGCGTTAATGTTCGTGGGAACAACCTCGAAGCGGCCGCCGCGGGCGAATCCCAGTAACTGCTTCGTCAAATCGGCCCCGCTTTGCACCTGGGTTTCAATCGCTTCCAATTGATCGTAATGGGGGTGGCTCTTGTCCAGTGCCAGGAGCATAAGTGACGTATAGCTCTGTATGCCCATGAGGATGTTATTGAAATCATGGGCGATGCCTCCGGCCAGAGTTCCTATGGACTCCATCTTCTGCGCGTGGCTGAGCTGATCGGTAAGCTTTCTTCTTTCCTCCTCGAAGCGTTTTCGTTCCGTGATATCCGTCACGATCTCCACGGCGCCGACTGCCTGACCGTCGTCGTCGCATATGGGATATCCGCGGAATACCCATGACCGGCCCGTCGCATCGACATGCTCGCAGTTGTAAGGCTTCATCGCCCGGATGGCTTTTACGGCAGGGCAGTAGTTGCATGGTTCCGTTTTTCCGTACAGTCTTTCGTAACAATAAGTGCCCATGAGAGCAGCGTGGTCGGTCCGGAAATGGTTCTCCAACGGTGAGTTCGTCCAGATGATTCTCATGTCCTTATCGAGAAGCAGGATGTGATCGGTTATGGCGTCGAGGATAACGGCTTTCCCCCGTTCCGAGCGACGCAGTCTATCCTCCGAAATGCCCCTGGAACGGATCTGTTCCTCCAGGCGTTCATTGGCGGTAGAAATTTCCGCCATGCTATGTTGAACCATCACGTTCATATTTTCGCTCAGTTGTTTGAGCTTCAGTTCCTTTTCATGCTGTTCCGTGACATCTTCAAACGTGGCGACGAACATCTTGTTTATGAGATCATCTCCAATGCGCGAAATATGGATGCGGCATATAACGGTGCGACCGTCGCGGTGGTCAAAAGGGAGTGTCTTTGTATATGTATTATGATTTTCGAGAATGGAATAGAGCAGCGTTCCCATCTCATCGAATTCGTCTTCCGACTGATACAGCATCCTACCGGAATGACCTATCAACTCATCCGGTTTCCATCCGAAAACCGCCTCAACGGCGCCATTGGCAAAAAAGATCTCTCCGTCCCGAATACCGACTACGGCGTGAGGAACCGCGTTAAGAATGGATGAAATAAGCGCAGCAGGCGCATTGCCGCCCCCGACAAGACTCATGTCGATACAGGCCGGGGCGAGATGGGTCTTGGACCACACAATCATCTCTTTAGGTTTCTTTAAGCTGAGAAAGGACATTTTTTCAACCCTCATACATAGCCAGGCCACCTGCCGCGCACCATTGTTTGCGCACGGAGGTCAATGGTGGCAGCGAGCAGCCTGGCAGAGAAAACGTTTGATTTCTAATGTCTGTCTCTTTAGTTTTCCATGGATTGAAGGTTTTACACCAACATTAATGTTTGTAGGTGGCCGCTTAGAGCTGTAGGCGATTTCGTTGCAGCATATCCCTATCCAGCCAAAACCAAACGGTATAATATTGACGGGACACGAACAAAAAGGGCAGATGATATTCTCAGGATAAAGATCAAACCCACCACTAGTACCACTCGGTCCGTAAACCGGAACGCCTGAAAGCATAAGAGGTCCCTACTTAAAATACTGCCGATTCAATTGCCCGGAGTTTTGTTTAAGAGAGGTTAAAGAGCCGGTCAAGGAGGGGTTAGTCAAGCCCGACCCTTTAACCTCTCATAGAAACGGTTAACACGGGTGCGCCCAACAACCGCAATAACCGTTTGCAATAAATAGCTGTTGCATCTAGCCTGCGCCCAAAATGGCGTTGAGCACAGATGAGAGGAAGATTTTAGCTAATGCAACAGCTAATTATCTAAATTATGAATGAGCGCTCACTTTGTTGACTTGCTTATCACTGGATATAAAGTTTGTCAATCTTTTTTAAATTAATTGAGCGCTCATTCAACACATCTACATATCTGTAATTATTCAGACGGATTGTGGATCGTACGATCTTTCAATTTATAGGGAAGTGGTTGCGGGCAGGCGTCTTAGAAGAAGGGCGAAAAGACGCGAAATGCGGCAGGAGTTCCCTAGGGTGAAGTCACATCTCCGCTGTTTGGTTGGCCAATATCTACTTGCACTACGTGCTTGATCTATGGATCACTCATGCGGAAGTGGTTCAAATGGCTCAATAAGCGAAGCCAGCGGAAGAGTTTTAGATGGGAAGAATTCCATGCATTACTCAAGCGTTTTCCTTTACCAAGACCCAAGATTTTGAAAGGTTACTCTTGGATTTATGACGCAGGACTGTGAACCTGCCCCGCACAGAACCGGATGCGGGAAATCCGCAAGACCGGTTCTGTGCGGGGCAGGGGCCAAAGGATGTATGGTTGAAATGTTGTGGCACCGCCGGGAAACCAGGCGGTAAACAGAGAAAACAAATCTCAACCTGTAGTATCGGGAGAAACCGGTCTACTCGCCTGAAATGTCTTAGATTCACTTATCCAACAGCAAATTCATCTGTCACAGGGGATGACAGGATAGGAATAGAGATGGTAAATGTTGTGCCTTCTCCCATCTCCGTATCAAATGACAGCGTTCCCCCATGGCGTTCGATAACAATGCTATACGTTATCGATAAACCTTGGCCTGTTCCGCGGCCGACTTCCTTTGTTGTGAAAAAAGGGTCGAAAATGCGATTATGTATTTCAGCCGGAATGCCGATTCCGGTGTCTTGAATTTGTATGAAAACATTATCCGCATCTTTCCGTGTTCGGACGGTAATTGTGCCTTTCTCTCTTGGACTGTGCCCTACCTTGGCTTCGATTGCGTGCGCAGCATTTACGATTATATTTAATATGGCCTGGTTCAGATCTCCGGGCAAACATAATACCGATGGCAACTCGGGCTCCAGGTCCAACTCAAGGTTCGCAACGTATTTCCATTCATTTTTGGATATTGTAAGTGTGGTTTCAATTGCATGATTAAGATCAATAGATTTCTTCGTATTGCCGCCGGGATGAGAAAACTCCTTCATTGACTTGACAATTTTGGAGACCCTTTCCACACCTTCTGTCGATTGCTGAATTGCCAGGGGAATCTCTTCCAGCAGGTAATCGATGTCCGCTCGGTGCAGGGAATCAAGCATTTCCGACGTTATGACGACTTCCGTCGATTCACCGCTTGCCGCCATATCCTTGCAGATTTGAAGGACCGGCTTCAGCTCCTCGAATGCATCATGCAAAAATCGCGTATTATCTCCGATAAATTGCGTTGGTGTGTTGATTTCATGGGCGATTCCCGCAGCCAGTTGCCCGATCGACTCCAATTTCTGGGCATGGCGAAGTTCGATCTCAAGTCTTTTTCGTTCCCTAATATCGAGAATAACACAAACAATATAATCTTCCGATGAATTCATAACTGCCGAAAGAAGAACAGGAATAATTGCGCCGCCTTTTGTGACGCACTCCTTCTCCGTGCGTAGAACCTCTCCTTTCTGTGCCAATGTCTTAATCAAGCCGATATTGGGAAGGTCCCGCGCTGGAAAAAAACTTGACATCTGCACCCCCATAATCTCTTCTTCCGTGTATTCGAGAAGTATAAGCGCACCCTTATTTAGCGAAATAATGGCGCCCTGTAGATCCATCACAATCAGAGCACATGGCATAGTTTTAATAATATTATCCATGTATTCTTTGGAAACGGTCGTCTTTTGCAGGTCTCCCGCCATCCGGTTGGCAATGTTTTTCTCCGTCAGGAGCTGTTCGTATAGCCTGGCGTTTTCCAGGATGATGCTCGCATGGTTGGAGAAGGTTGTAAAAAGCCTGATATCGCTTTTAGACAGAGCCATCCCCCCATCGACCCTGTCGGTTCCGTCGATGATGCCGATCACCTCCCGGTTTATCTTCAGGGGAACGGAGACAGTCGAGGTCCTCTTCCAGAACTTATCCATTTTCCTGTCGAATCCCGTTATGTTGGGATCATTATTCACGTTCCTCGCGTAAATGGTCTTTCCCGTTTTTGCAGCAATCGTCTCGCGGCACACCTGCGTCTTCATGCTTATAGGATGGGTGAAGGCATGCAGTTCTTCCTCCGGAGTAAATCCGATACCATGAATGGTCTCGAGCCTCTCTTGCTCCTTGTTGAGCAGAAGTACGGCACCCCGTGAATAGCCGAAGATTTTCCGGGATTCGTTGAGGATGGCATGAAGTATCTCATCGAGGTTGGCGTGACGGTTCAGCAGTTGACTGATCCGATAGATGGAAGACAGGATTTTTTCTTTCTTGCCGAGTTCCTCCCTGTACCTGCCGATCCTATCCAGGAGCTTATTTTTATTCGATTTCATTTGAAACTCGGCCTTTCGATCAATGGTCGTCAAAAATCTTACGACGGCAATGTCCCCCACCAGAAGGATCAGGGCCGTCCTTGAACACCTGGGTATGCGGCTTGTCAGATTTAGCCGCCTCCGAAAATTCATGCCCCGCCAACATTGTCTGAATCCGAATCTGCCGATCATCGACCTCATCATCAAGACACTTACATCTACGCCGACCCCGAATACTCCTAGGATGAATATATCCTCTCTCAGAAAAGAAAGTTCTTATCAAATATTATGACCATAAATTCTTTATGGTTTTGTTTATTGTGGCGATCATGGCTTGCGGATCGACCGGTTTTTTTATGAATCCGCAACAAAATCCGCGTGAGAAAAAGATCTCGAAGGTCTTTTCCTCTTTTGTGAGGATGATCTTAGGAATGCATTTTATGGTCTTATTCATGTTCAACAGGCTGCACATGGATGGGGGATCGATTTTTTCAGTCTGTTCATCAAATATGATTATGTCCGGATAGTTACTCTCGATCTTTTCCAGGATATTTTTTTCATTGCCGTGAATGGACACGTGGAAGCCGTATTTTTTCAGGGCTCCTATGTTGTCGGTGCCGAGATTCGCAAACCTGTCGATTATTAGTATTTTTACCGGTTTAGTCGGAATGATTCTGAATTTATTCTCATCCAGTTTTTTTAGAAGAGCACACTTGTCGATTAAATCTTCCAGTGTCTTAAGAAAGAGCTTCTCTTTAAATGGAGACGAGAAATATACAGTTTTTACGGGCGCGCCGTTAGGGCATTCCTTTTCCGTACCTGTTAAAACTACGGGTATGCCCTTGAGAATGTGGTGTCTGGCGATAATCCGGAGAAGAATGAGTATTTCAGGGATGTCGCAATTAATAACGATCAAATCCGGCAAATGCGCGAGCAGCTTGGTTACCAGATTAAAATGATCGGTTGCGAAAACCTCATAGGTGTATTTTAGAAAATCATACCTGTCGTCGTTCTGGTCATCATCAACAATACATACTATAGGCTTCTTTTCGAGCTGTTCTTCTCTGGTCTGATTCCTGATCTCCAGTTCCCTGTTGGTTACATATTGTATGATCTTCCTCTGTTCGGTCTCTGACATTTCGGAGAATTCCATCCCGATACGGGTCATCTCGTGCATCTTCTCGATGTTTCTGACGGATGCCTCTATTTGAATATCACCAAAACCGGGGATGCTTACGGTCAGCGGTAAGGCATTCCCGATATGGAAAGGGCCGATATTATCAGGAGCGACAAAAGAGACGCCCCGCGAGGCAATATCCACGGCTTCCGTATCGATAACCATCTTGTCGTCTAAGGGGATTCGAATGCATACGGGAATTTCTTCCGAAGGTTTTACCCGGAAACATCTGCGCCTCTCATCTTTCGTAATTGTCTCAGGGATACGAATGCTCAGTAACGCTGAACCGTCGATGTTTTTCTGTGAAATAATCTCGCTCTTGAATGAATATAATGTCCTCAGGTTGGCATAGGTAAGCTTTAGCCGGACTTTCACCGGATAATGTCCTGGTTTTGCCTTGATGATCAACTCCTTCCTGTTCTCTTCATCGTAAACGAGCCGACAATCAGACAGAACAGTCAGTTCGTCGATCAGCACATACACAGGAATCTCCATCTCCGCTATTTCCTGCAGATGTGCTTCAACCTTACTCTTTCCCGAGGCCATCATATTGGACATGTTGCTTTTAAACTCACTTGCATGGCGAAACCGCCTAGTTCGGTTTCAAAGAAGACGTTGATGCAGGGAACATCGTGCGGGCGCTTGATGACGTGACCCCTTCCGTAAATCACATTGGGAAGGGAGCGTTTGAGGTTGGATATGCCGTTTCTGGAAAGTTCCGCGCTGGCATTTCCTGCAATGATATTGACCATCTCTCCCACGGCATCGCAAGCATCGTCATCGAAGTCGCTGACCGGCTCGCCCAGGAGCTTGGACAACATCTCGGCGGCAACGCTCTTTGTGAAGCTTAAGACTATGGAGCCTACGTAGTCGCCTGTTACCCCGATGATGGCGGAGACATCATATGTGGATTTCATCTGCTGATCAAGAACGACGGAACGTTTCTCGAACTGCTTTATGTCTACCATTACCTCCATAAGGTTTTTGGTAGCATTGATAAACGGATTTATGTACTCTACTTTCATTTTTCTAGATGCGCGGTAGAGAGATGCACCGCTTCTACAAAAATATCCTGAAAAAGGGGATGACCAATGACGAGGCCCTCCGGGAGGCGAAACTCTCCATGCGCACCTCAGAAGACTTTCGTCATCCCAACAACTGGTCCGCTTTTGTCATGTACGGCGAATAAAGATCCTTAAGCTATTCAGCACGCGCGGGATTGCGTTTTTCGGGAACGACGGTTCTCCATATCTCATAGTGCGCCGCTGTCTGCTCCTTCATGGATTCCTGGCATGCGCTTAATAGTTCCTTGTTTGATTCCGCACAGGTCTCCCAGATCCTCTTTACATCCCAGGAACGGCCTGCTTCGACCATTTTCCACAGACATTGGAACCACACCCGCGTCATTTTCAGGCATTGCTGTTGCTCCATCTTCGACAATTGGATAAACGGTTCCATAGCCCGGACCGGTACAATCAAGCCATTATAATTCTTCATCATATTCGCAGCAATTTCCATCCATTGTCCCTGTTTGATTTCTCCGTTCATTTTTTCTCCCATTTCTTAATGTATCCGATTGTCGAGAATATCGCGGATCTTTCGCAGAAGATCGAACGGGCTGACGGGCTTTGACATGAATTGAACCGCTTCCTCAAAAACGCCCCTCTCTCGCAGGATATCAGCAGTATACCCGCTTATGAACAGAACGTCTTGCTTGGGCTTTTTCGATCTGACGAAATCGAACACTTCACGTCCCGTTTTCTTAGGCATGATCACATCGAGGATCATGAAATCGATCTCCTCGGCATGTCTCGAAAACCGGTCGATCGCGTCTTGCCCATCAACGGCAGCGATTACCCGGTATCCGAAATCAGAAAGAATGGAGGTGTTCAAATTCCTGACAATCGGATCGTCTTCGGCCAAGAGGATCGTCTCTGTTCCGCCACGTGGCTGTGCTGCCGGTGCAGGTTCAGTCGTCGGGAAAGCTGCCGTCTGCGTAGCGATCAGTGGGAAATGTATGCTGAAAGTCGTGCCCTTCCCCGGCTCGCTGTATACGTTGATGCTTCCGTTATGTTGCTTGACAATCCCGTAGACGATGGCCAAGCCGAGGCCGGTCCCTTTCCCCAAATCTTTTGTCGTGTAAAAGGGCTCAAAGATCTTTGCCTGTGTCTGTTCGTCCATGCCGATTCCCGTGTCCGAGACAGAGATCAAGACGTATCTTCCCGCGTTTTCTCCGTTTCCATGGATTTTTATGAAGCCATCCGTCAGGACGACTTCCCGTGTCGAGATTGTGAACACTCCTCCTTCGGGCATGGCATCACGCGCATTGGTTGCCAGGTTCATCAGGACCTGCTCCACCTGGTTAACGTCGGCTATAATGATCAGGTCTTCCCGGGCAAGGCGCGTCGATAAATTGATATCCTCGCCGATAATCCTCAGCAGCAGCTTTTCAACGTCCCTTACGATGTTGTTGATCTCGACCGGCTGCGGATTCATGACTTGCTTCCTGCTGAAGGCGAGGAGCCCCTGGGTCAGGCTGGCTCCCCGTTCAGCCGATGAGAGTATATGATCGATCGAGGACTGAAGCGGATCATCTTTTTGCATCCTCATCTTCACGATGCTGCCGTACCCGATGATTGCGGTGAGAATATTGTTGAAATCATGGGCCACACCCCCGGCGAGCGTGCCGACTGCCTCCATCTTCTGTGGCTGGATAAGCTGGTTAAGAATGGATGAAATAAGCGCAGCAGGCGCATTGCCGCCCCCGACAAGACTCATGTCGATACAGGCCGGGGCGAGATGGTTCTTGGTCCACACAATCATCTCTTTAGGTTTCTTTAAGCTGCGAAAGGACATTTTTTAAACCTCATGCATAGTCTGGCCGCCTGCCGCGCACCATTGTTTGCGCACTGAGGTCAATGGTGGCAGCAAGCAGCCTGGCAGAGAAAAGGAACGATTTAAAATTTTGTCTCTTATGCTTTTCCATGAATTGAAGGTTTTACACCAACATTAATGTTTGTAGGTGGCCGCTTAGAGCTGTAGGCGATTTCGTTGCAGCATATCCCTATCCAGCCCTAACCAAACACTATGATATTGACGGGACATGAACAAAGAGGGCAGATGATATTCTCAGGATAAAGATCAAACCCACCACTAGTACCACCCGGTCCGTAAACCGGAACGCCTGAAAGCATAAGGGGTCCCTACCTAAAATACTGTCGGTTCAGTTGCCCGGAGTTTTGTTTAAGAGAGGTTAAAGAGTCGGTCAAGGAGGGGTTAGTCAAGCCCGACCCTTTAACCTCTCACAGCAAAGGTCAAAACGGAGGTTCCCAACAACCGCAATAACCTTTTGCAATAATTAGCCGTTGCATCTAGCATGCGCCCAATATGGCGTTGAGCACAGAGGAGGAGGATTTTGCTAATGCAACAGCTAGTTATCTAAATTATGAATGAGCGCTCACTTTGTTGACTTGCTTATCACTGGATATAAAGTTTGTCAATCTTTTTTAAATTAATTGAGCGCTCATTCAACACATCTA
>Ga0074199_1002493_pt1 | contig 10867 bp, 11 predicted proteins | sample EPASupsiteSAE347_FD_64528 | JGI IMG/M metagenome (GOLD analysis project Ga0074199, IMG submission 64528) | Bioremediated contaminated groundwater from EPA Superfund site, New Mexico - Sample SAE3-47 | ecosystem: Environmental > Aquatic > Deep subsurface > Groundwater > Contaminated ...
GCGGGCTATTGCTTTGTGGGAACTCTATCGGCGGGGATTCGACACCCATTATATCTTTTCGGTGGATGAATATTACTGGGAAGACCGGCCAAGGTACTATGCCGCGCTGGATGGGGTGCGGCAGGCCGGGGAAGATCTGACCGCCTGGCTGGAATACTGCGCGGCGGGACTCCGGCAGACACTCGAACGAGCATGGTTGCGGATTCAAACCTTTCAGGCAAAGTCCGTGGAGAAACTGGTCCTGCGGCCCCGACAGGAACAGCTTCTTCATCTGCTCCGCGATCACGGGCGCATGGCTCCCGGCGAAATATGGAAGGCGCTGGGCGTATCCCGGCAGGGGGCGATGGACTTGTTGCGTCCGCTGCTGGACGCGGGGCTGGTCGAAAAGGTTGGCGGGAAAAAAACCGGACAGTATGTCTTGAAAAAGACGTGAACGAAGCTGGCACGGAATCCTGCAAATTATGGCACGATCTGCTGCAATACCTCGGCTGCCGCCGCCTCAACCTCCCCCAGCGCCCCGGTAATCGCCAACCCCGCCCGTTCGGTTTTCCGGATCGCGGCTGAGTCGTGGAAGCAGGCCAGGGGGGGTTGACCAAGGGCCTCGGCTAGAAAGGTCCGGTCGTCGTCATCCGCCACCAGGTTGCCCACATAGGAGATACGGAGGATGCCGGATTCCTCGGCGAGTTTCTTGATTTTGAGAGTGGTGCGCACCCCGGATTTTGAGGGGATCACCACGATCAGCAGATGGTCCACCCCGGCTATGGTGCCTCTGCCCAGGTGTCCCACCCCGGCCTCCATGTCGAGCAGCACTAACGTGGGGCTGAAGATGAATGGGAACAAGCAGGAGTTTTGAAATGTTCACTGAACTGATTACCCCGGCCACTCTTGAGAAACTGGCAGGAAAGGCCGCTTTTCTGCGTGGCAGGGATTATTTCACCGACGGCGCGGTCGGCCCTCTCCGCATCACCGAGACAAAGATCTTCGCCAGGGTTGAAGGAACGGAGGCCTATCGGGTAGAGCTGCGGGCCGGTGACGAGCTGGACTACGACTGCACCTGCCCTCGCGCGGCTGACGGCTATTTCTGCAAGCATTGCGTGGCAATCGGGCTGGCGTGGCTGGCCGGACACGGCGATGGCCGGAAGAAAGCCGCCGCATCCGGTAAAAAAAAGAAGCACGACCCGTGGCGCGATATCCGGGAGTATCTGGCCACACAACCACAGGATGCCCTGATTGCGTTACTCCTTGATGTGGCCCAGCGGGATGACCGCTTGTATCAGTCCCTGCTGTTCAAGGCCGAGTGTGGCGGCGGGGATGTCGCCGCCGCCTTCCGCCGGGCCATCGACGGTGCGACCCGCATTTATGGGTTTGTCGATTGGCGGGAGGCGGGCTCATTTGCCGACAATATCGAGGAGGTGGCGGATTCTTTGGCGGAACTGCTCAAGCCGGGCACAGCCGCCGTCCTGGTCGAACTGACCGAGTATGCCATCGCCCGGACGGAAGACGCACTGGAGCAGATCGACGATTCCAGCGGCAGCGTGGGCGAGATTGTTTACCGTTTGGGCGAATTGCATCTCAAGGCCTGCTCCATGGCCAGGCCGGAGCCGAAGGCCTTGGCCGAGCGATTATTCCGGCTGGAAATGGGGCTGTCATTCGGCCTGTGCAGTTTCAGCGCCTCCACCTATCGCCATGTCTTGGGAAAACCTGGGTTGCAGCGTTACCGGGAATTGGCGGAGGCTGAGTGGAGCAAGATCAAACCTCGGAAGCAGGACGGGAGAGACTTTGACAGCCATCGTTTCCGAATCACACAGATCATGGAGCAACTGGCCGAAGCGAGCGGCGACATCGAGGAGCTGGTGGCGATCAAGGCCCGGGATCTCTCTTCCGGCTACAGCTATCTTACCATCGCCGAAATTTTGAGCAAGGCCGGACAGGACGACAAGGCACTGGATTGGGCGGAACGCGGTCTCAAGGCATTCCCGGACCGGCCGGACAACCGGCTGCGGGATTTTCTGGTGGCGGCCTACCTCAAGCGCAAACGGAATGACGAGGCCTTGCAATTGACCTGGATTCAGTTCGAGGAGCGGCCTGGTCTCGAATATTACAAAAAATTGCATGGGGTCGCCAAACACCTCGGCATCTGGCCCGCCCAGCGTAGCCGGGCCTTGGCGCTGGTCAGTGATGCCGGCGCCCGCGAGGCGGCAAGAACAAATCACTGGAAACCGAAGCCGTCGGCTCCAGACCATTCACTGCGCGTGGAAATCGCCTTGTGGGAAAAGGATCTCGACGCTGCCTGGGCAGCGGTGCAGGAAGGCGTTTGCGATCGTAACCTTTTGATTACCCTGGCCGGAAAGCTCGAACCGGCACGGCCCAACGATGCCATTGTGCTCTATCGCCGAGTCGTGCCGCCCGTTGTCGAGCAGACCAACAATGCCGCCTACGAGGAGGCGATCAAGCTGATTCGCAAGGTGGGCAAGCTGATGAGTGCGCAGAAACAATCCGGTGAGTTCGCTGACTACCTCGCGGAACTGCGGGTGCGGTTCAAACCCAAGCGAAATTTCATCAAGTTGTTGGATGGGGTGGGGCGAGGCCTTTTGTCCGGCTGATAGGCAGATTTTTTCAGCCCTTGCCCTTGTGCCCGGAAAAGACAGCGAAACGGTGGTGTTGGTACCAGCAGTGCACCGAATTGAAACCTGCCTGTTGCAACCACTCCAACTGGGAGCTTAGAGGGGCCATTTTGTCCGCCTTCATCCGTTCCAGGGCCGCATTGAGGTCGGTCTCCGAGACCCCGAGATCCCGTGCCTGCCGGAGCCAGGTTTCGTGGTACACCTGTTCGATGTCCGGCGTTGGTCCGAGGATCTGGTCGGCGTTGATAAATCTGCCGCCATCGGGCAAGGCCTTGTAGATGTTGTTGAACAGCTTGATCTTGTCTGCATCCGAGAGATGATGGATGGACAGAGCCGAGATCACCACCTCGAATTGTCCCTCAATGCGGTCGGCGTAATCCCCAGCGATAAATTCCAGGCGCTCCTCCATCCCGGCAAACCTTTCCCTGGCCTTGCCCAGCATCTCCGGGGAGATGTCCACCAGGGTGATCCGGGCCCTGGCAAACTTCCTGGCGACAAGGAACGAGAGCATTCCCGTGCCCGCGCCCAGATCCAGTACCCGGAAGCTGGCTTGGGGCTGGTGCGGGATCAGCGCCAGCGCCGTGGAGTAAAAGTCGTCGAAACAGGGGATAAGTTGCCTGCGGGCGCGGTCGTAGGTCTGCGCCCCCTCGTCGAAAGCGGTTTTGACCGCAGTCATGTTCATTGTTGCGCCTGGCCGAGAACACTGTTGATGAGTTGTCCCGCCGCCTCTTCCACCTCCCCCAGCGCCCCGGTAATCGCCAACCCTGCCCGCTCGGTTTTCCGGATCGCGGCTGAGTCGGGGAAGCAGGCCAAGGGCGGCTCCCCCAGGGCCTCGGCCAGAAAGGCCCGGTCATCGTCATCCGCCACCAGATTGCCCACAAAGGAGATGCGGGGGATGCCGGATTCCTCGGCGAGTTTCTTGATTTTGAGTGCGGTGCGCACCCCGGATTTTGAGGGGATCACCACGATCAGCAGGTGGTCCACCCCGGCGATGGTGCCGCGGCCCAGGTGTTCCACCCCGGCCTCCATGTCGAGCAGCACCACCTGGGAGGGGGAGAGCAGCAGCTTGGTGAGCATCCTTTTCAGCACGTTGCTTTCCGGGCAGGCGCAGCCGCCCTTGGCGGTCTGGATGGCGCCCAGGACCATGAGCTTGATCCCGTCCTTTTCCACGATGAAGCGGGCCAGCAGATCGTCCACCTGCGGGTTGATGTTGTAAAAGGGCGAGCCGTCCACCTTGCCGGAGCGCTCCACCAGCAGATCCTTCATCTCGGCGATGGGGGTGATTTTTTCATCCTCGGCCAGGCCGAGGCTCTGGGCCATGTGCGGGCTGGGGTCCGCGTCGATGACCAGCACCTCTTTGCCGTGTTTCTGGAGATATTTGGCCAGCATGGCCATGATCGTGGTTTTGCCCACGCCGCCCTTGCCGCTGATTGCAATCTTCATCCCGGAATCCTTTCTCTTTCAAATCATGTTACGCGCCTGTCGCCTTTTTGATGCGCGAAGGCTCCAGGTTCGATTATATTCCTCTTTGCCCATGGCTAAGCCGTCGTTGCCAACCAACTTGAACAATTATGATCCCGCGAACGGCATAAGGAGCCGTAAGGGAATAGCCAGAATGTACAGGTTGTGTTGCAACGGCTCCTAAACTAATCAGCCGTGGGCAAAGTGCAAAGAAAAAAATGTCGGTCATACCTCCATCCTCTGAAACGGGAGCACCATGGTTACCCTTGGAATTGAGCATCTTGTAGCGTCCCCCCCTGCCTATCTTGCCGGTAAACGGCTGGCCCTGCTCTGCAACCAGGCCTCCACCGACCGGAATCTCCGCCACAGCCGGGATCTGGTCATGGCCGCCTTTCCGGGTCAGCTCACCTGCCTGTTCACCCCCCAGCACGGGTTTTTCGCGGAAAAGCAGGACAACATGATCGAGTCGGCCCATATGACCGATCCGGTCAGCGGCTTGCCGGTGTTCAGCCTCTATGGCGAGGTGCGGAGGCCCACCGCTGCCATGTACGAGCATTTTGACGTGCTGCTCGTGGATATCGTCGACGTGGGTACCAGAGTGTATACCTTTCTCTACACCCTGGCCTACTGCATGGAAGAGGCTGCCCGTCACGGCAAAAAGGTGGTGGTGCTGGACCGGCCCAACCCCGTGGGCGGGGAGGCGGTCGAGGGCAATCTCTTGCAGGATGATTGCCGCTCTTTTGTCGGGCTGTACCCGCTGCCCATGCGCCACGGCCTCACCTTTGGCGAGCTGGCCCGGCTGCTGAACGCTGAGTACGGCATTGGCGCGGATCTTGAAGTGGTTACCATGCCGGGCTGGCAACGGCGGATGCTCTTTGCCGACACCAAGCTTCCCTGGGTGTTCCCTTCGCCCAACATGCCCAATCCCACCACGGCCCTGGTCTATCCGGGCCAGGTGATCTTTGAAGGCACCAATATCTCCGAAGGCAGGGGCACCTCCTTGCCCTTTGAGCTGTTCGGCGCTCCGTTTCTCGACTGGCACACGGTTCTTGACAGCATTCAGGTGCTCCTGCCGGGTTGTTTTCTGCGCCCCCTGGCCTTTGAGCCCACGGCCAACAAATGGGCTGGCCAGCCTTGCAAGGGGTTTCAGCTCCATGTTACCAATCCGATCGAATTTCTGCCCTATCGCACCTCCCTGGCCCTGTTGCAGGGTTTCATGCGCTGCTATCCCGAGCAGTTTTCCCTCAAGGCTCCGCCTTACGAGTACGAATTCGAGCGGACCCCCCTTGATCTGATCCTGGGGGACAGCAATCTCAGGCATCAACTGGCGGCAGGGGAGGACATCCTTGAGCTTGAGGAGGCCTGGCAGCCGGGGATTGACGGGTTCAGCGAGATGCGGCAACGATATTTTCTTTACCGATAAGGATTGCCTTATAACAACGGTGCTTCGACAGGCTCAGCACGAACGGATGTTATTGATGTAATGTCTTGATATTCCGTTCGTGCTGAGCTTGTCGAAGCACCTGTTTGCAATAAGTTCTAAGTTGTTACGAGTCCAACAAGTAAGAAGCGACCTGCCAGCGTGAGACATGACCTCCGTGGATGTGAGCGATACCAGCCGGTTCATCACTAAACTTGCCCCGTATTTTGTGGATACCCCGGCAGAGTGCCCGTACGGCCTTGACCGTATTGCCGTCTACCATCAAGCGGGTTTCAGTTTCCTGCCCCCGGCCGTGCTGGATGAATTCCTCGCTGCCGGATACCGGCGCAACGGCAACATTATCTATGCCATGCGTTGTCCGGATTGTAAGGCCTGCGTGCCCATCCGGCTTGAAACGGCCACCTTTCGTCCCTCCCGCAACATGCGTCGTGTCCGGCAGCGGAATCAGGACATCGAGGTCAGCGTGGGGCCGCTTGAGGTGACCCCGGAGAAGCTGCACCTGCTGGATCGTTTTTTAAACAGCCGTTATCCCGGCCGGTCCAGCACGGCCCAGGATTATTACAGCGGCTTTTTCGTCAACTCCCTGGCCCCGACCATGGAAATCTCCTTCCGGCTCTCCGGGCAGTTGGTGGGGGTGTCCATTGTCGATCTGGCGGAACGCAGCCTGAGCGCGGTGTATTTCTATTTTGACCCCGCCTTTGAAAAACGAAGCCTGGGAACCTTCAATATCCTCTATCTGACCGAGCTTGCCAGGCGCGAACACTGTGACTATCTTTATCTTGGCTACTGGATAGAGCCGGTTGCCGCCATGGCCTACAAGTCCCGATTCCGCCCCCATTCGCTGCTGATCGATGGAGATTGGGTGCAGGTTGATTGATGCACAAAGGAGCAGGTGATAATGTTTGGTTTTTTCCGGCCGGTAAAAAACAAGGATGGCAAGGGCGTTGCCCCGGAAGGACTCGATCCCCAGACCCAGCACCAGCAGGAGCGGGAACAGTTTCAGGAGGTGCTGCAATCCTTTAATGCCTCCCGCATCGAAGAACGGCTCAAGGTGTTGGACATCTTTCTCTCCGTGGAAGAGCATCTGACCCTGACCGGGTTGAAGGAGATTGTCAGGGAAAAAAGGCCGGAACTCCTGGACCGGGAATTTCTCAAGGAAACCATGGAGATGTTCTGCCAGTTCGGTTTTGCCCAGAAACAGGTGTTTGAGACCCAGGAACCGGTCTACGAACACCACCACCTCGGCATGCACCACGACCACTTTATCTGCACCCGCTGCGGCAAGATTCAGGAGTTTGCCAACAGCGACCTGGAAAGGCTCCAGCACGAAATCGCCCGTCAATTCCAGTTTCATCCGCTTCAGCACAAGATGGAAATCTACGGGCTTTGCGCCGCCTGCATGGCCCAGCGGGAACCGGCCCTCTCCCTGCAGTATGCCGCCAATGGCGAACGGGTGCGGATCGTCACGATCCTGGGCGGCCGGGAGGTGCAGACCAGGCTTGGTGACATGGGCCTTGCGGTGGGGGCATGTCTCGAGATCGTCAGCAATCATTCCTCCGGCCCCCTTATCGTGGCAAGCAAGGGCACGCGTCTGGCCATCAATGCCGGTCTGGCTAAGAAGATCATGGTGGCGCATGCTTGCTGTCATGACGAAAAATCGTAAGGGATGCATGCTTTCTTGATGCCCCTCTCCTTGACATCCTTCCGAAGCTGTCCCATACTTTTTTTATACGATGCGAAGAATCATATGCCGGTAAGCTGGCCGGGCTGTCTCCAATTTCAAAACGGGGAGGGGGTATGATGAACGATACGGATAAAAAAGTGTGTCCCGAATGCAACGGCGAAAAGGTGATCCAGGGAACCTGCGAATGCAACAGTGAGTGGCGTGGGTCCAAGGTTGGCGATGACTGGAATGATTGTCAGTGTGTGCCGCGGTTGCCCTGCCCCATGTGCAAGGGAACCGGGTTTGTTGAAAATCGTTAGCCGGCGAGGTAGTCCGCGAAATTTTAGCGGATAGGGGAAGAAACGCCATGGATCACTCCAGAAAGAAAAACGTTCCAGGTCCGTCTGCCGCCAAAAAGCCCAGAAGCATGATCCGGCAGGAGATGTTTTCCGTGGTGCATGGCGGAAACTGGTTTCCCGCCGCCGATGTGTATGAAACTGCTTCGGCGATCATCGTGCACATGGACATCTCGGGCATGGATCCACGGACCCTTTCCGTGGTTGCCGATGGAACCCAGCTTACGGTTTCCGGCGAGCGGGGGTATGACCCGCGGGACATGGTGTCACGGATCCATCAGCTGGAGATTGAGCGCGGTTTTTTTGAGCGGTCAATCCCTTTGCCAAAACCGGTTGATGTTGCCAAGGCGGTCTCGGAAAGCAAAAACGGATTTTTGCTGATTACCCTGCCGTTACGGCACAATAAGGGAAAGGTCAAGATTACCGTTGGGTAACTCGAGCAGGCACGGGGCTTTCTTCATCTGAATAAACAACGCAGCAGGTCGACAATCATGCGCGAAGACGACAGGGAACAAGAAACAGGAGCCTCGGCGAATAAGGTCGAACACCACGGCAATCCCACCGAATTGCCCGTGCCGGAGATTCTGCCGGTTCTGCCTCTGCATGGCTTTGTTTTTTTTCCCGGCATGGGATTTCCGTTGAATATTCTGCATCCGGCCTCCCAGAAGCTCATTGACGAGGCGATTCTCAAGGACCGGCTGATCGCCATCGTCAGCCACAGGGAGCCTGAGGAGACGAAGCAGGATCGGGTTGATCCAGACCATCTGTACCGGGTTGGAGTGCTTGGATACATCCACAAGCTGGTCAAGGTCCGGGAGGGCGGGTATCATGTTTTGATCAGCGCCATCAAGAAACTGGAGCTTGTCGAGTTTGTGCAGAAAGAGCCTTATCTGACCGCCCGGGTCGCTGTCATCCCCATGGAGCTTGAAGAGGATAAAGAGGTCGAGGCGTTGGTGCTCAACCTGCGCACCCAGTTTAAAAAACTGGCGGAGATGGTGATGTTGCCATCGGAACTCGTCACCACCATCGAATCCCTGTCCGATCCTTTCTATATCTCCTATCTGGTGATCTCCCAACTCAACCTCGCCCCGCTGGAGGAACAGGAGCTTCTTGAGATCAAGCCGGGCAAGGATCTGATGCATCGGACCGCCCGCGAACTCAACAAGCGTCTGGAAACGGCGGAGATGAGCCAGGAGATCCAAAAAAGCATCAAGGAGGATACGGATCAGAAGCAGCGGGAATTCTTTCTGCGCCAGCAACTCAAGGCCATCCGCAAGGAGCTGGGCGAGGAAGAGGAAAATCTCGATCTCAAGGAGCTGCGTAACAAGCTTGCCAAAACCGAGCTGCCAGAGGAGGCGAAGAAGACCGCGGAAAAGGAAATCGACCGGCTGGCCCGCATCTCGCCCTCCTCCCCGGAATATACGGTTTCCCGGACCTATCTTGACTGGCTTCTTGACCTGCCCTGGCTGATATCCACCCCCGACTCCCTGGATATTATCAAGGCGCAGCAGGTGATGGATGAAGACCATTACGGTCTTGAGGAGATCAAAAAACGGATCATCGAGTTTCTCGCGGTGCGCAAGCTGAAAAAGGACATGCACGGGCCGATCTTGTGTTTTGTGGGCCCGCCCGGCGTGGGCAAAACCTCGCTCGGCCAATCCATCGCCCGGTCCATGGGCCGCAAATTCATCCGCATCTCCTTGGGCGGGGTGCGCGACGAGGCGGAGATCCGCGGGCACCGGCGCACCTACATCGGCGCCCTGCCAGGCCGCATCATCCAAAGCCTGCGCAAGGCCGGGGCCAACAACCCGCTCTTCATGCTGGACGAGATCGACAAGCTGGGCATGGATTTCCGGGGCGATCCCTCCTCGGCCCTGCTGGAGGTTCTTGATCCCGAGCAGAATTTTAGCTTTGCCGACCATTATCTGGAGATACCCTTTGATCTCTCCAAGGTGATGTTCATCACCACGGCCAATATCCTCGACAACATCCCCGTCCCCTTGCGCGACCGGATGGAGGTTATCGAGCTGTCCGGCTATACCCATGAGGAAAAGCTCAACATCGCCAAGCGGCATCTCCTGCCCAAGCAATTGGCGGCCCATGCCCTCAGCGAGAATGATCTGCAAATAGATGATCAGGCAATCCGGACAGTGATCCGCTCGCACACCCGGGAGGCCGGGGTCAGAAACCTGGAGCGCAAGCTCGCCGCGATCTGCCGGGGGGTGGCCAAGGAAATCGTCACCGGTAAAACCGGCACCACCCTGGTCGATCCGGCCAATCTGGCCACCTATCTCGGCCCCATCCAGTTTTTTCCCGAGACCAAGGCGCGAACCTGGGGGCCTGGTCTGGCCACGGGCTTGGCCTGGACCCCGGTGGGCGGGGAGCTGCTGTTCATCGAGGCGGCCAAGATGAAGGGCAAGGGCGGCCTCACCATGACCGGCAAGCTGGGGGACGTGATGAAGGAGTCGGCCACGGCCGCCCTGACCTACATCCGCTCCCATGCCAAGGAACTGGGGGTGGACGAAGCAATCTTTGCCAAGATCGACCTGCACATCCATGTGCCCGAAGGCGCCATCCCCAAGGACGGGCCTTCAGCCGGGGTGGCCATGGTCACGGCCCTGACCTCGCTGCTCACCGGGCGGACGGTGAGCAAGGATATGGCCATGACCGGAGAGATTACCCTGCGCGGCGATGTGCTGCCGGTGGGCGGGATCAAGGAGAAGGTCTTGGCCGCGGTGCGGGCCGGGATCAGGGAGATTGTTCTGCCTGCGCTTAATGAGAAGGATGTGGTGGAGATTCCGGATAATGTGAAGGAGGATGTTCGGTTCCATCTGGTGCAGGATATTAAGGAAGCGCTTGGCCTGTTGCTGGCCAAGGAATGATAAGGGTTAGGCTTTTAAAATCGCGGGCGTCATATTTCGAGGTGGTCGACTAGTCAACAACGTCCCCAGTTTTCCTAATGAGCTTAACTCAAGGTATTAATAATGAAAAAAAAGAAAATGTTTTGGGGGGCTATAGTGCTGTTAGTGTTGATCGTCTTTGCATATTGGCTTAAAGGCTACATAGTTATAGATAACTGCCTAGATAGTGGTGGCCGGTGGAATTATGATAAAGGCGTATGTGAGTGGACTAATTAGAGTTACTTTGGTCATCGTTTCTATCTTGTTGCTTCAGGGAGGTTTGAGAAAACTGGGGAGTGTCCCGAATTTTTCTTTCTTTTTAGGAGACATATGTTTGGAAAAATCACTTTTGAAAAAAAGTTAGGGATAGATTCAGATGACAAAAAGTATTGCGGTTTGAAAGTGGCCACAGTTTCGTTGCT
>Ga0074199_1002496_pt1 | contig 10856 bp, 10 predicted proteins | sample EPASupsiteSAE347_FD_64528 | JGI IMG/M metagenome (GOLD analysis project Ga0074199, IMG submission 64528) | Bioremediated contaminated groundwater from EPA Superfund site, New Mexico - Sample SAE3-47 | ecosystem: Environmental > Aquatic > Deep subsurface > Groundwater > Contaminated ...
AGGATATTCATTAATAAAATCATTATATTTAGTCTCATAATGAAAACCGCCGTTAATATATTCTATTTTTTCGAGTCTCCCTTTATATTCATTTGGAACTTCTTATGGCATTCGAGACAGTAAACCTTGGACTCAGAATGCTCTTTGTGACAGACGGTGCAATTGATATCCCTCAGATGGGATTTGTGGGGATTGCGGTCGGGGAAATCTCTAGGTTCCGTCTTCTTAGCCAGTTTGTCCGCAGGACCGTGACATTCCAGGCAGCGTGTATTCTCCACGGTTTCGTCGGACTTGGGAAGATCCTTTCCGTGGCAGCCGGCGCAGGTAACCCCTCCCTTTGCGTGGAGGTTGTCCGTGAATTGCGACGACGCCCAGGACGCAAAAATCTTCTTCATCAAATCTATGCCATCCTTCGATGGCGCCCCCCAGGAACCCTTCACTCCGATGAGACCGAAACTTTTTCCAGGGTTCCAGCTATGGCATGCCTCACAGTCCAGGCTTCCCTTCGGCGGAACATGGGCCAGATGCATACGTGACGAATACGCGTTCTTTTGCGGTCGTCCCGCCGGATCATGCTCGTGGCAAGGCGTACACGCTGTGACATCCCTGCCTTTCACGCCCGGATGCCCTTTGGGAAGAACCTTTGAAAAATCAGGATGGCAGCTCGCACAGGATATATTTACCGGTTTGGCAGCCATTACCGTACTATCGCCCTCGGAAAGATGTATCAAGACGGCAAGGGCGGCAACGGCCAGTATCGAAAGACAGAGTCTTTTCATCATCGACCATCTCCGTTGGAGACGGGGGTCCATTCAAATTATCTGGACCCCCGTCCTTGTTGTTTATGCCTTTTCTCTGGCGGCGTTAGTGCCGGCTATCCTGCCGAAGACTACACAGTCGGGAATTGCATTGCTTCCCAGGCGGTTCGAACCGTGGACCCCGCCGGCTACTTCACCTGCTGCATAGAACCTCGGGATGACCTCGCCGAAAATGTCAACCACCTGAGCCTCCGGGTTGATCCTCAGCCCTCCCATGCAGTGATGGACAGCCGGCCACTGGGCAACTGCGTAATACGGTCCCTTGAGCATGGGAACCATGGCCTTGGTAATGGGCTTGTTGAACTCGGGATCCTTGCCCGCGGCCAGATATCCGTTGTGGTTGTTGACGGTCTCGACCAGTGTATCGGCGGGCAGTCCGATCTTGCCCGCGAGTTCGGCAATGGAATCGGCCTTTGTAAACCGTCCCTTCTTCAGACCCGCCTCTACCTCCTCGATGGTACCGCCGAATTTCGGGACCATCTCCTCACTGAAGACGGTATAGGTCGGCTTCATTGCCGGCCCCATATTGAACTGGGCGAACGTCACCCGGTCGCGGCGTTCCAGCTCGCTGATGAAGCGTTTACCTTTCTTGTTGACGTAAACGATTCCCGTCCCCGGTCCGTTGAATGGATAAAGGGCCGGAGTGTCGAGAACGCCCGTGTCAGGATCCGCATAGGGATAAAGCTGGATGAAGTTGAGCTGCAGGGTGTCGGCGCCGACCGCCTCAGCATAACGAATGATCTCGCCGGTCGCCCCGGGCTGATTGGTCGAGTTGAAGCCAGGCCCCAGCCATGGATAATGGGCCATCCGCATCTTGATATCCCGGCTGAATCCGCCCGCTGCCAGCACGACGGCCTTGTTGGCCTTGATATTAAGAACCTTCTTGCCTCTTTTCACTTCCAGGCCGAGAACCGGGCTCTTGGGGTCAGCATCTTTTCTCCAGATCCAGGACACTTCGGCGTTGAGCACGAGCTTGGCGCCGCGCTTCTCGGCGATCTTTCGCAATGCCGTTGTGTATTCGATGCCCATGCCCGCATTCGCCGCGTGGGTCCGGTAGGCCGAATGGCCGCCTGTTCGGAATACGGTTGGCCGTATCTTTGCGCCGCCCTCGTCGATCATCCAGTTCAAACCTGCGGCGGCGCCGTTGACCATGACTTTCACCAGTTCCGGGATGTTGTAAAAGTCGCCGCCCTTCAGCGTATCTTCTAAGTGCAGCTTGGGGCTGTCGTCGCCAAGGTTCAGTTTCTGCCTGTAGTGGTACTCGTCGTCCCAAGATGCGTAGACGCCGCCGTTGATGATGGAATTTCCCCCGTAGGTCGGCATCTTCTCCAGGATGACCACCTTGGCGCCTTCGCCTGCCGCTTCCGCCGCCGCGGCAAGTCCGGCGAAGCCGGAACCGACAACGACTACATCCCATGTCTCATTCCATTTCATCGGAAGCTTCTTGATCACAGCCTCCGCGGACCCCGGCGACGCCAGGTTCAAGGCAACACCGCCGGCAGTAAGGGCACCCACAGCCAGCGCCCCTTTCAGGATGGAGCGGCGGCTCACGCCTTTCTCTTCCATCCCTGTTTCATGGCGTCTACCCTTTTCCTTTTGTAATTCCATGTCTCACCTCCCGAGAAAAGTTTGGGTCGATTCCTCGACGTTTTCCTTTGAGGCGCACGCGCCCCGATTCACCTCCGGCCACATTCCTGTATTCCTGTCGTCTCCGTCTCGATCTCTTGTTCTTCTGAAGCCGTCCAGTCCAGATACATACCTGATAAGAATAGCCCAAATGGCCTGTAGCACCTGGCAGCAGCTATTTGAAGGGGGATTTAAAAGGTAAATATCGGGTATATTAATGTACCCGAATAGGATGATAGTTTTCTACTTTTTGCCCGAGAGGGGGAAAAGTTTCGGGGTTTCAGGGCCGAGGCGATTCACCTGCCGCGTTCCGACCAGCAATGCGGCCGAACACGATACACTCGGTGATAGCGGCGCTCCCCAGGCGACTGGCGCCGTGTATGCCGCCGGCAATCTCGCCGGCGGCATAGAACCGGCCGATCGGCTGTTGCGTGTCGATGCGGATCACCTGGGCCCTTTCGTTGATCTGGATGCCGCCCATGCAGTGATGCACTTTGGAGATCAGGCGAATGCTGTAAAAGGGAGGATGTTTGATCGGGCAGAGGTCCTTCGGAATCGGCTTCCCGAACTCGTCATCCCTGCCGTTTTCAATGAAAGAGTTATAAGCCTTGATTGTTTCCAGCAGAGGGACCAGGGGCGCCTGATTCGCAAACGCCAGTTCCTCGATGGTATCGAATTGCTTCACCACACCTCTTTTCAGGCACTGCTGCAAGGTCGAGGCGTGGAGCACCCCTTTCTGATCGACAATAGCGATCGATTCCAAGCCGGAACTGAGCATGGCGTCCACCAGGAGTTTCCGGTCCGACTGTTCGTTGACGAACCGTGTTCCCGTGTTGAGATCGATCAATATGCCGTATGGAAAACCCGCGAGCATCGAAAACATCGAGCCCACTCCGAAACCTTCTTCGTCCCGCGACGCCCAGGGACCTAGTTGGATCATCGAGAGTTGCACGGGAGTGGCGCCGGCCTTCAAAGCCATTACCAGACTCTCGGCCGTGGCTCCCCGATGGTTCGTACTTTCGATGTCTTCCGTCAGCATGGGGTTTTGAAGGGCCCGGAACTTCTTGTCCTGGCTGAAGCCGCCCGCCGCCAGGATAACAGCCCTTTTCGCGCGGATGCGCTTCAGCGTTCCGCTCTCCCGGTTGGGAAATATATAGTCCTCGTGAACTTCTACCCCTTCCATATCGCCGCTCTCATCCGCGATGAGCTGCGACACAAAGACCCTCAGGCGGATCGGGATATCCACCTCGCGGCATTTCGTCAGCATGGGCTTGATGATTCCCGAACCCGACGTGTTGACTGTATTGTAAGTCCTCGGCACGGAATGCCCGCCCAGATGGATCAGCCGAGGCTTGTATTTCACGCCCAGTTCCTCGATCGTCCACAAAAGGGCGTCGGTCGATTTTTCCGCAACGATCCGCGCCAGTTCCGGAAAGTTGTAATCATGCCCGGCATCCAGCATATCTGCGAGCATCAGCTCCGGAGAATCTTTCACTTTTTCCTTTGCCTGCAAGGGCGATCCCGCGGCGGCGACCAGCCCGCCGCTGATTGAGGAATTTCCTCCCGGCACATGCATCTTTTCGAGAACGACAACCGACAAACCGCGCTTTCTGGCTTCCAGGGCGGCGGATAGACCGGCAAAACCGGAACCGATCACGATGATATCAAAATCTTCATCCCACATTTATTTAGTCCTTCCTGAAGTCCCGGCAGAACTTCCCTTACAACACCCGATTCATCAGGTATGCATGCAGATTCAGTTTCTTGCCGTTCAAGGCCAATTTTTTTCTTATGTTTTTTCTATGTGTCTGGATCGTCTCGAACGAAAGCCTCATGGCGTCACAGATATCCTTGCTTGAACACCCGGCCTGGATGAGACGGCAGACCTCAATCTCGGTTCTTGTCAGTTTTAAGAGACCCGCGTCCAACTGATTCTCAAAACCGGCGCTGAGAGAAAAAAGCTGTTCTTCAAGAAGGGCAAGATAGCTTTTCCTCACTCCCGCATCGGGCGCCTTGTCAATTTTCTTAAGACTGGGGAGCAGAGACGTCTTGATTTTCGACGCCACCCTGCTTTCAAAGTCTTTGCGGTCCTGCTCGATGCTCTTCATGACGGTCTTCAACGTAAGGTTCATCTCCTCCGTCTGCTGCTTTTCCTGACGTAACTGTTTTTCGAGAGTTTTCTGGTCGGTGTTGTCCCTCACGATCATCGGCCAATATCTTTTTCCGTCAAAATCGCTGCGGGTGACTGTGACCGTCGCCGGGAAGGTTTTGCCGTCCACGTACAGGCAGTCTATTTCCGCGCTCATCCGCTGTCCCTCAATCAATCCGCCGAAATACTTCTCCAGCACCTGAGATCCCGATGCATCCATCAGAGAACGGATGTCGGCGCCGATCAGGTTCTGTTCGAGTAGCCCATAAATCTCGCAGGCCCGTTGATTGGCCTTCACGATTTCAAACTCTTCATCGACAAGAAGGATTCCTTCACCCACCGACATGAAAATGGCACTGAGAATCTTCTCAGAGGTGGACTGTGTAGATGTATTGAGTTGCTTGTTGATCCTCATGATTTAATCCGTGTTGGGTCATCAGACGTTAAATCCGTCGGAAGCAGGCTCGATTTAAAAGATTTTTTATGCAGGGCATACTGATTTTCAAAAACACCTACAGTGGCGTGGAGTATAAGGGAAGCTACCGTAGGTGTCAAGAGCCCGATTGAAATTCGTCTCCTTTTCTGCAATCAGTGAACCATCGGCACACCGAGGCGGTCCGCAAATCCCCCCTCTACCGTCATGTCGAAAAGCTCAGCGTCCACATCGGTGCTGGTCGGCGCCCATTATACGACACCGTGGCGGAAACGCCGGGGGCGGACGACAATGCCGGCGCCGGGGCGACTCTCCTGGAGATGTGCCGGCTACTGAAGGATTATCAGCCCCGGCGGACCGTGAAGCTGGTTTTTTTACCATCGAGGAACCGCCGTCGTTCCGGACGCCGGCAATGGGCAGCACCGGGGATGGGGCCGTTATCGGGCGGGAATCGCCTCCCGGAGAAGGATCTTCAGGCCTTCCCGGGCCACTCGAAAAGCTTCTTCAGCCGTTCCCAGAACTCTCCGCCCAGGACAAAAAGGCTTACGATGAAGATCACATCACCTGCCAGCATCGCGGAGACGAGATAATTAAGGTCCCGTCCCGTCGGGTGGCCGAAAATCAGGATGCCCTCTACAACCGGATAGGGAAGAAAGCTCATGAAGAAAAGAGTCACCCCGATAGCATGCTGTGTCTTCCCGATGGGCTCAGGAGGAGCGGCAGGTTTCTTCCTGACGAAAAAGCCTTTGATTTTGGCCTTGAGGGCCTCCACAAAGGGTTTGCCCAGCAGCGCAACGGCGCAAAGAAAGGCAATCTCGCCGGAGCCGACGTAGATCACAGCGACGGATGCCTTTTCGGCAGGGGTGAGGGGAAGAAGAAAAATCAATTCCACCGTGCAGATGGGGAGGAAAGAATAAATAAAGAGCCCTAAACCAAGATAATACTTCCAGCTTTTATCAGGATTCATGGTTAAGCTTTCTCTCCTTTCTTCAGTTTTACTCTTTGCCTGCTCACTTGTTCCGGACGACATTCTTCAACGGCTTGACCATCTCTTTTTCGATCATCTTCAGGAACTTTTTCTTGAAGGCCGGTATTTTCGTCATGACCATCATGAAAAAGTTCATCCTCCGGGTCTTGAAATCCTTCTGGGGAAAATCGTAGTAGCCATGCCGCTTGTAATAGCGGTGATCGGACTGGAAGACAAAGCGCAACTTCCCCCAGACCTCGTCCCGGAAGATCTTCATCCCCCCGACACCAAGAAAATCGATGGGTTGCACATATCCCTGGCCGGCCAGATCGACGAGGCGCCCGGCCAGATCGCCCAGAAGATCATCCAGGCGAAGCGAATCTCCCCCTTCATCCGTCACGATGCCGGCAAGATTGGCCATCTGAAACTGGGCATAGGCGGAAAGGATCTCCTGAAGATTGGGAAGCTGGCCGAGGGGCCCGGTAATGAGAAAGGCAATTTGCTTATCTTTCAGGGTCGGGATATGGGTATTGAAGAAAGACCGGTCAAAGTACTGCTTCCACCGGGAAGAGAGATAGCGGTCCCGGATCTCACCGGCAAAGACGATGATATCCGCCGTTTTTACCTTCTCGTTGTAGAAGTCGATATAACCGTCCTTGCCCGCATACTGGCAGACGTTATCGAGGCCGCACCGGCAGCAGCCCAGACAGCCCCCTTTGATATCGATGCCGCTCAGACTGATCACTTCGATGTCCGCTGCGAAATTGTCCCGGAAGGCCCCGATCATCTTCGGAAGATTGCCGTTTTCCCTTTCTTCGTCCACAAGGAGGAGGATCTTTTTATCTCCTGCCGCTATCGTCCGCCGGCCCGTTCCGGGCTCATAAACAAATTCGCCGCTCACAAGGAGGGGAAATTGCTTGGCCGCGGGAACCTTTTTTTCCGCGGACCGGAGAAAGTTGCCGGCAAACCGGACGAAACGGGCCCTTTCCCCGGTCCGGATGAGATCGTACATCTCGGCGGGGTAGCCGCCTAGATATTTCATCTCCAAATCGTCGCAAATCCCGTGGATATAATTGTGGGCCGTGTGATCGAAGAAGTGGACCGACGTGGAGAGGGAGACGGCGTACCTGTTTCGAAAGGACTCTCCTTTTTTCCTCTCGAAAATCAGCTCGATGAAACGCTTATACTGGGAACAGACCAGGCAATAATACAGGGGAAAGGACCAGATAACGGCGTCGGAGGCGGCCACCCGGTCCATAATGTCCTGAAAAGCCCGGTCGTCCCGTTCCAGTTTCCTGATCTGTTGGGCAACGTGAAAGACCTGATAGTCGTGATCGGGAAAGGTCTTCTCCATGTAACGGACGTATTGCAGGGTAACGCTGTCGTCGCCTTTGGGGCTGCCGCTTAGCACCGTAATTTTCATCTCACTTTTCCCTTCATTATAATATCACAACATATCAAACCCCTTACTACGCTTTGTTTCCCCCCCCCTTAAGGGGGAGGGTCGGGGTGGGGATGGGATTGACTTCTCAAGCTACCGGGCATTTACCAATAAAGTCCGTCATCGCGTTTATTACCACTTCCCGGGCCTGGAAATGGGGGATGTGGCCGCAAGCGGGAATAATCATCCCCGATGCCGGGCCCGACACCTGCCGGACAATGGCCTCGACCTGGGCCGGGGTACCGTAGGGATCATCCTTGCCCTGAATGGCCAGGACCGGGCATCTGACTCCGGGAAGATAATCCTCGATATTCCATTCCCTGAAGAGGGGGGCAAGCCAGGTCTCGGACCATCTTTTGAAGACAAGATCCGTCTTTTCGCCGTGATATTTCGCCAGGCGTTCTCTCAGATCCGTATCTTTATAAGCCCCGACGGCCTCGCGAATCCCCGTCAGGGTGACATCTTCCACAAAGACATGGGCGGCTTCGGTAATCAGGCAGCATACCTTTTCCGGGCGGGCGGCGGCAAACATCAAGGCGATGGAACCGCCGTCACTGTGACCTATGAGGATGGCCTTTTCGATTCCGAAATGCCCCAGGACCTGGGGAAGAAAAGTCAGGGCTTCTTCATGCAAATACCCGACATCGCCGCTCTTCTCGCATGGCTCCGACTTGCCGTAGCCCCAGCGGTCGAATACGAGGGCCGGCAGCCCGGTCCTTGCGCAGAGCGACAGGGGAAAGTCCCTCCATTGCCCGACGCTGCCCAGTCCCTCATGGAGAAAAACCAGATGGGGAGATCCCCCCATACCGCCCGCGCCGGCATGAATCATCTCCCCGGCAAGGCGTCGCCCCGCCGCGGTAAAGGAAACGGATTCGCGGATAAAGTCTTCCTGCTGTGTCATGAACAGTCCCCTTACAGGAGGGTTACCTTGAGCATGGAAAAATCGTCTTCCAGAATAGGCTTGCCGTGCATCTCCTGAAGAAAGGCATACAGCTCTTCTATCTCCTGCCCCCCGGCTCCGCCCCGGTCGGCAAGATATGACTCCAATTCATTCAGGGTCCACATGTCCCCGGTCGGCCGGTCCACTTCGTAGGCCCCGTCGGAAAAGATGTAGAGGCGGGCCGGGGCGGACACATCGTCAATAACCGCCTCCTCATAAGCTACACCGGGGAATCCGCCGATAAAGACGTTCTGCGTCATCAGCGACACCGGCCCCTTGTCGCCCGTATAAAGCAGGGCCGGAGGATGGCCGCCGCTGGCGTAGCGGAGTTGGCGGGTACGGCGGTTATAAACGCCGTACCAGATCGTAAAATAAAGGTTGTTCTGTTTCTCCATGGGAAAGGCGTCGTTAAGGGCGGTCAGGACCTGCCGGGGAGAAAGAAAATCCGTGCCCGGCAGGGTCTGGGAGCGCAGGGCGTTGAAGGCCGACACCGAGAGCAGGGCCGTCCCCACCCCATGCCCGCACACGTCAAGGAGATACATGGCGAAGTGGTCCCCATCGATCCAGTGATAGCCGAGGCAGTCGCCGCCAAGCTCGGCGCTGGGGAAAAAGCGCCATTCGGTGCTTACCGGTCCGTCGTTGACCGGCTCAGGCAGCAGGGAGATGACATATTCCGCCGCCGAGGCCAGCTCCGCCGCCAGGGCCTGCCGGCTGGCAAGCAAGGCCGCGTACGCCTCGTTTCTCTGGAGGAGGTTTATATAGCCCGTGGAGTGATAGCGAATCCGGGCCGCCAGTTCAATCCGGTCGGGGAGTTTGACGAGGTAATCATTAGCTCCCCGGGCGAAGGCTTCGGCCTTGGTTGTCGCCTCTTCCTTGGTGGAAAGGACGATCAGGGGCACATCTTTGAGGCGGGGATGAACCCGGAAAAACTTGACCAGGGTCAGCCCGTCGATGTCCGGCATGATCAGATCCTGGAGGATGACCGTAGGTTCAAATTCAATGGCCGTCCGGATGGCCTGGGTCGGGTCCTGACAGTACTTGAAAAGGATGTCCTGCTCCGGGGCAAGCATCCGTTCCACGGCGGCGGCAACAATCGCCTGATCGTCGACGAGCAGCACCTTGATCTGATGTTCCTTGAGTGAAATCGACATAATTTAGACCCATCCCCACCCCAACCCTTGAAAGGGAGGGGGGATATTTTATTTTTTCCCCGGACGCTTCATTTCCTTCCCAAACTCTTCATGATCGCCGGGGCGATCCTGTCCAGGGGCAGGATATCCGCCGCCCCGCCCAGCTCCACCGCGGCGGCCGGCATCCCATAGACCACGGAGGTCTTTTCGTTCTGGGCAATCGTGTGCCAGCCCGCCTTCCGCAAGGCCGCAAGTCCCAAAGCGCCGTCCCGCCCCATTCCGGTCAGGAGTACGGCCATGTCCCGCCGCGGCCAGTGTCTCGCCAGGCTCTCGAAAAAGACATCCACGGAAGGACGATAAGGGTAATCCCGGGGCTCCCTGGTATAACGAAGAATAAGATCCGCCCCCAGAATCAGATGGTCGTTCGTGGAAGCGACCAGCGCCGTATCGATCTCCGGACGCTCTCCTTCGCCGGCCAGGACCACTTTCAGGGGACTCTGACTGTTGAGCCATTCGGCAAGACCCCGGGAAAACTGCTCATCCACATGCTGAATGATGATGACTGCCGCCCCCAAGGCCTTGGGCAGAGCGGCCAGGATGACGCTCAGCGCCTTGGGTCCCCCGGTGGATGCCCCAATCGCCACCAGCGGTGGGAGAAGCTCCGGATTTGCTGTTTTTACTTTGAACGGGGTTTTGACCCGGGTTTCCACTTTGCCGATGAGCTTGCCCATGGTCGCCAGCTTTTTTATGATGTCTTTTTCCCCATGCAGCTTCCCGGTCGGCGTCTCCACGCATACACGGACGGCATCCAAAGCCCCCTGCCCCATGGCTTCAAACACCTTGGCGGCATTTGCCTCTACCGAATCGGTCAAAAGCAGGATGGCGCACGGGCATGACTTCATGATGTCCTTCGTCGCCCCGCTGACATCGAGGTTGGGTAATGCCAAGTCAAGAAGGAGGAGTTCCGGTTTCTCTCTTTGACATTTCCGCAGCGCCTCGGCGCCGTCCGCGGCTGTCCAGATAACGTCGTAACCCGCAAGGGCGGCCACGATTCGCTTGAGGGCATCCAGGGTACGGGCATCATGATGGGCGACGGCCAGGCGCATGGTCAGGGGTTTCCTATCAGGTCTTTCACGGCGACAAGGAGAGTTTCATCATGGAAACTGCCTTTCGTCAAATAATAATTGGCCCCCGCATCCAGGCCCCGCAAGCGATCCTCTTCAGAGTCTTTGTAAGACACGATCATCACGGGCAGGGAACGGAGACGGCATGCTGCGGGTTAAAGACGACGGCGTGGTGGTTGGCGAAATGCCGGCGCACAGCCACCACGCCGTCGTCTTTAACCCGCAGCA
>Ga0074199_1002498_pt1 | contig 10845 bp, 8 predicted proteins | sample EPASupsiteSAE347_FD_64528 | JGI IMG/M metagenome (GOLD analysis project Ga0074199, IMG submission 64528) | Bioremediated contaminated groundwater from EPA Superfund site, New Mexico - Sample SAE3-47 | ecosystem: Environmental > Aquatic > Deep subsurface > Groundwater > Contaminated ...
TCGCCCCACCGCCGCGCCCTGCGGTCGCGGCGCCCGGCCGCTGCTGCGGCCCGGTTCGTGGGGCCGCATGGCCGCGCCTTATAACGACGCTCACAGCCCGGCGTTCCCTCGATAGTCTCGACGTTGCCGCCCAGCTCCCTCAGCTGCTCGACAAGGTAGACCGCGGCTTAACGCGAGTAAGTGCAAATTTGCCCCTACCGGCAAGCGGCAATACGCCGGGGAATCCGCCTGCTGGCGGACCGGGCAACACGGGCGGTTCCCCTGCGGCCAGCGCACCGCGCGCCGCCTTGCCTGGCCGGCCAGCCCGGCCGTGGCACGCCCGGCCAGGGGGGCCGGCCCAGCAAGGCGTCGTTCCCTCGCCGGCCGTATAGCGGCCGCACGCCCCGCCATAGGCGGGGCGGGACGCTCGGCGCGGGGCGCTGGCCGCAGGGGAACCGCCCTTTCCGATAATGCTTGCATTATCGTAAGTTGCCCTTTCCCCGGCGTATTGCTCGCCCTGCGCCCGCTCCGTTCCTGATAGATTTTAAGGAGGCGGGCGGGCTTGGGTTATACATAACATCGTTATGTTAACTTGCCGTCCGGGGCAAATTTGCACTTACTCGCGAGCGGAGTTCCTGATAAAAGTGGAGTTCCTTACGCGGCCCTTCGCAGGCGTGGCCCTGCCGGCCGGGCCGGCCAGGCCACGCCTGAACGCCCCACCGCCGCGCCCTTCGGTCGCGGCGCCCGGCCGCTGCTGCGGCCCGGTTCGTGGGGCTCTCAGGGCCGCAACAGCCCTGCCCCGCCCCTGCGCGGCCGCGCGCCCCCCTTGCCGCCGTTGGCGGCTAGGCCCGCGCCAACAACCGCGGCCTTGCGGGAATAAGATTTTTGTAAAAGCAGTATAATAATTATGTTAGGGAACACGTGATTAATAAGGGGCCGTATTTGAGATGCCTAACTTAAGAAAAATGAATACCGACTGTGCCGTTGTAGATTTATTCTGCGGTGTTGGTGGACTTACGCAAGGATTTGTGAAGGCTAAGTTTAATGTGATTGCAGGCATTGATTTTGATGCTTCATGTAAATTCGCCTATGAAAAGAATAATGCAGCCCCTTTCATTTACAAAGATCTGACAAAGTACTCTCCGAAAAAGATTGCGCTGTTGTTCCCTAAAGGTTCAATAAAAGTCCTGGCGGGATGCGCTCCATGCCAGGCTTTTTCCACCTATCAACAAGGCACAAAGAAAAACAACAAATGGAAACTGCTCTATTCCTTTGGCAAAATAATCAACGCAGTTCAGCCTGATATTGTTTCGATGGAAAATGTCCCAAACCTGATGAAATATAATCAGGGTCGAGTCTTTCAGGATTTCCTAGATATTCTTGGTGGCAACGGATATTTTGTCTCATATCAGATTGTTAACGCCAAGGATTATGGCGTTCCGCAAAGAAGAAGACGGTTGATTCTTTTTGCTTCGAAATTCGGAGAAATAAATCTGATTAAAGAGACACATACGGGCAAAAGAGTAAAGACTGTAAGAAAAGCAATAGGACATCTGCCGAGACTTGAAGCCGGCGAATCCTGCAAAAAGGATATGCTGCATCGAGCAAGAGAATTGTCCCCGTTGAACCTGCGAAGAATCAGGGCAACAAAGCAAGGTGGCAGCTGGAAACAATGGGATAAGCGACTGGTTTTAAAATGCCATAAAAAAGAATCAGGAAAATCCTACGGTAGTGTCTACGGCAGAATGAGCTGGAATAAAGTATCACCGACATTAACAACACAGTGCACAGGTTACGGTAACGGCAGGTTTGGGCATCCTGTCCAGGACAGGGCAATTTCGCTTAGAGAAGCAGCAATACTACAATCCTTCCCCAAGAAGTATGATTTTATAGGCTCGAAGGAGAACTTTAAACCCTCCATAATCGAAAAGCATATTGGGAATGCTGTCCCGCCCAGATTAGGGTATGTAATTGCAAAAACCATCAAAGGACATGTTAAACAACATTATGCAAACTAAGGATCAGTTTTCATTTGAGATATCCCTGAGTGTCCTAAACCACCTAGGGAGAAATCTGTACAGGAGTTTTGTGACAGTCCTTGGTGAGGCGGTTTCCAATGCATGGGATGCGGATGCTCCCAATGTCTGGATTTATGTCGATAAAGCGAGAAACAGATTTGTTATTAAGGATGATGGCGATGGCATGAGTAAAGATGACTTCCAGAACAAGTTTCTGAAAGTCGGGTATTCTAAAAGAAAAGCCGGTATAGTGAAGTCAACCGGGGGAAGACCATTTATTGGGAGAAAAGGAATAGGGAAGCTTGCGTTGCTCTCATGTGCAGATAAAATCACGATCCTTTCCAAGGTAAGAGGCAAGGATTATGTTGGTGGTGTTATTGATAATGCCGCCTTGGATAAAGCGATTTCTGACGACGTGAGTCCGGGGCAATATAAACTGGGGGCCTGGGATAAGAATCTTTTCAGGAAATACACGAAAGGACACTCAAAAGGGACGATTATATATTTTGAGAATATCAAGGGAGGGATAAAAAACAGCCTGGACATTCTCAAAAAGGTTGTAGCCCTTTATTTCCGGTTCTCACTTCTTGATAAGTCATTCAATATTTTTATTGACGGGGAAAAGATCACCTATAAACATCTTCGCGAACTAGCGGACAAAACGGAATTTATCTGGAACATCAACAACCTGAATGACCCGTTTATCCATGGTGAACTTAAGAAGTTAAAAGAAAAAAAGAAATTAAGCACCTCCGGCAAGATGAAGGGCTTTATTGCCTCTGTCGAGCGGCCAAGAGACTTAAACATCATGAGTACAGAGGAGCGGGTAAGCGTGGACCTTTTTGTCAACGGCAGGCTGAGGGAAAAGAATATCTTAAAGTATATCCCTACAGCGCGGATCGTAGAAAGCTATCTGTATGGTCAGATTCACTTTAACGAATTGGATGGTAAAGATAAGGATAGATTTACAAGTAACCGGGAAGGTGTGGTTTCTGATGACGCCATGTACCGGGCTTTACTGATGAAACTCAAGGATGAAGTTATTAAAGCCGTAATTGAGGATTGGGATATCTGGCGTGTGAAGCATCGCGAGGCCGGTGATGCAGAGAATGACAGAATAACTCCGAAGGAAAGAACTTCAAGAGATTTGTTTAACGCTGTGTCGGATGAATACGCGCCGCCCGTCGGAGCAAAGAATAAGGGGAAGATTGACTCGTGGGTCGATGAACTGGCCGACGACGCACGCTACAACTTCGGCTCTTACGCTGAATGTTTTATTTCAGAGAACCTGATCCGGAAATACATTCATGAAAACAAGATTGTTTTGTCAGACGAAGCGAAAACAGAGATTCAAAAATGGAAAAGAGTCGAAACCGATAGCAAGAATAAAGGGAATATCAGTATTGATATCCGACGACAGCAGAGTGATACGAGCTATCTGTCAATGAATGACCTTGCCTATTTGGTTGACAAGAAAGATCCACAAAAAGAAGCGTGTCTGGCAAGAGATTCAAACGAATATAAACCTATTAGGGATGCTTTGGCGCACACCGCGCTGTTAACTGATGTTGCAAAAGGAAAACTAACATCGGTTTACGAGAATATAAAAGGAAGAATAAAGACGTTGCTTGCTAAATAGCTCACTTGTCATTGCAGCCCCCCGCCGGTGGTTTTATGGCAGACACTTTAACAAAAGTGCAGCGGAGCTATAACATGTCCATGATCCGGGGAAAGAACACCGGTCCGGAAATGGCGCTTCGCCGGTGTCTATCCCAGAATAAAATCCGGGGGTACCGCCTCCACTATAAACTGCCCGGGAAACCGGATATTGTCTTCCCGGCCGGGAAGCTGGCGGTTTTCGTTGACGGCTGCTTCTGGCATAAATGCCCGAGGTGTTTGTCCGGCCAAAGACCCGCCGCGCGTTCTGGGATAAGAAAATAGAGAGCAACACAAAACGGGATAGTGCCGTGAATCAGCTATTGAAGAAAGCTGGCTGGAAAGTTCTCCGTTTCTGGGAGCACACCATCCGGAGATCTCCGGAGTCCGCCGCCGGCCGGATTATCGCCCGCCTTAACAAGTCCCGCTGAATTTCCCGGCGCCGCCGGGGAACTGCACTTTGATATCCGTGATCAGGTTCTCCAGGGAGAGGATCTTCATATCCGGGACAACCGGATATAGTTTGTGAAGGTGTTCCGGCACAACCAGTGTTACGCCGGAATCCCGCATCTCTGTAAGCTGCCCGGTCGAGACTCCCTGTTGTATGGTCAGCAGATGTTTTCTTTTCACCCTTTTCGCTTCGTTGAGTATCTGCCGCCAGCGATCTTTACAGGTCGTCTTCAGGCATACCGCAAAAAGTTTATCTTCCGGCCACGCTTTGTCCTGGTATGCCTGTTTCCCAGGTATAAGGATATCCGGCTCACCGTCTACCTTTGCATGCGCATCAAACGGGATCCCGGCCGTTCTGAACAGATATTCCACATGATGTTCAAGCGATTTGCCCGCGCGGGATTTTCTGCGGTTCATAATACTGCTGGCGGCGGCAATAAATTCATCAATGGTTTTATATTGCCTGGTCACATCGTCCCGGCACAAAAGGCCCTCCGCCATTCTGAAAAGATCGTATTCCCGGTCCAGAAGAAGCGCCAGTTGTTTGTCGTTGGTAAGTTTTCTGAAGTCGCGGATACAGTCCAGAATCGCATCGCGTGTTGTTCCGGAGAATTCCAATGACGGCGGGAATATCTTTATCTTTTTGATAAACGCCTGAAAATGCCTGTCGATGCAGTCATCGGCGGTTTCTTCGCGGCCGGCCAGCTCCGCGGGGTAGACCCCCCACGCCTTATCTATTATTTCCGTTCCCAGTGCAGCCTGCACGTACTCCATATCTTCCGTGGAATTAAACACATAGGCATTGAATGTTTCATTCCCGGTCCGCACGAGGACAAGCATGTCCCCGACGTTACCGGCGGTCCGATATGGAAAGCTTTTACCGAACCCGGTCAGGCGGTATTCATACCGCGTCTTTACGCCATACCATTTAACAACCGAATCGGTGATCCGTTCACCATCCTGCCAGTTGATTTTAACCTTCTTATCGGTATTTACGCCTTTCTTGGGCGGATGGTCAGCGTAAAGTTTCCAGGCGTTTACCGGGAGGTAATAGCCATACTCATGGCTTCCTGTCAGCCCCACATTATTGGCGGATATAAATTTCAGCAGCGCTTTGCCATGCTGCAGGGCGTCCTGTACGGCTTTTTCAGCGAGCGCCGGCTGTGACATGGTATTTCTCCTTTCTGGCCTCGGCAACCGCATTCTTCTTCGCCGGTTTCGGCAGTGTCATCTTTTTATTCTTTTCCGCCCACTGGAAGACCTTGACCACCTGGTTTGCTACGCTTTCAGCAATCGGCGGGACAAGTGCATTCCCGAACTGCCTGTAAGCCTGTGTATCTGAAACAACAATCGGCAGCTCCTTTGGGAATCCCATCAGTTTTATACATTCCTTCGGTGTAAGCCTCCTGGGGTTCCGGCCTTTCTGCGGGATAAGGATCTCGGAGCCATCTTTGTGGTAGCGCGCGCTGAGCGTCCGCGAGTTAGAATCGGGGCTTGCCAGGCCAAAGCCGAATCCATTTCCTTTTTCCTTGTGCTTCTGGGCGTATTTCTGCAGGTAACTCCATAAGTGGTCCGACAGCGTATACCTGGGGTCGCAGTTTTTTTCCAGAATATCCGACAGCCGGGGTTTACGGCCCGCCGGCGGGGTAGGGTATTCAAACGGGATATTATCACCGAACACCTTGGTATCAAAGGCAACAATAAATATCCTTTCCCGGTGCTGTGGAACGTAATCCTTTGCATCTATAATTTTATGGAACACTTTATAGCCAAGGTCCTCTAGCGTTGTTTTTATTACCGTCCACGTCCGGCCCTTGTCATGTGATAAAAGGTTTTTGACGTTTTCCAGTATCAGCGCCTGGGGCCGCTTAACTTCTACTATCTTGGCGATATCAAAAAACAGGTTGCCCTGTTTCACATCCTGGAAACCATGCAGCCGGCCCATGCTCTGTTTTTTTGACACACCGGCTATCGAGAACGGCTGGCAGGGGAAGCCGGCCGCAAGGATATTATGATCAGGGATATCTTCGGGGGCTATTTTCTTGATATCACCGTGCGGGCACATACCGAACCATGCTGTGTATGTTTTTTGCGAGTGTTTGTCCCACTCACAGGCAAACACACATTCCCCCCCGGCTTTTTCCAGCCCTATATGCATTCCGCCTATACCGGCGAACAAGTCAATAAAAGTGAAAGGTGTATCTGTTGGCCGGCGGAATGAAACCGCCGGGGTAAAAGGGAACAGTGTATCGGAAACATTATAAGTGGACGCTGTCTCCAGGATCTTAAGCAGGAACTCCTTCTGGGAAACCCGCCGGGTCTGCCTCTGGCTTTCAATCCAGGTATAAATACTCTGGGGAACGTCGCGTAAAAGAATGTTTTGTTTTTTTGTCATAATTACCTCTGGGAAAATATGATAGCAAATATTCCCTTTTGGATGGTTGCGGAATATTTCCGCTGAAATATAGTAGCAGACCATCCCGACAACGGCGTGTCGTGTTGAAAAGGGACCATTTTAGGATTTATGACGCCGCGGGGGGGGCGGGGTGGAGCAACCTGATGAGGGGTTGCCCTGTATAATTGCTCTGGATATTGGTATATCCATATATTCGGATATCCGTATTCCTTGACTTTCCCCTGTTTTATGATACAATTGACTTAGAATGTAAGATATTCGTGTATGACTAACAACCTGCATAGTTATAAAGAAACTTTTGAGCGCCTATACGCAATCGCTGAGGGGCAGGGTGGTTATTTCACCCCCAAGCAGGCGGCGGCGGCGGGTTTCCGCCGGGAAAACCATAGCTATCATGTACAAATGGGCAACTGGATCAGGGAGCGCCGCGGTATTTATCGCCTGGCCCAATTCCCCCCCGCCGAGCGGCCGGACCTCATGTTCTGGTGGCTCTGGTCGCGCAATCACAATGACGAACCGCAAGGCGTCTATTCACACGAAACAGCCCTGAGTATTTATGATCTTTCGGATATTAATCCGGCCAGGCTGCATATGACCGTACCTCGCTCTTTCCGGAGAAGGGGCGCCCCGTCTAAACTCCCGGTCCTTCATCGTGCCACGGTGCACAAAGACGATATCGGTAAAAGATTCGGCGTCAAAGTAACCCGGCCGCTCAAAACTATCGCCGATCTTCTGGCTGTTCGTACTGTCCAGATGGACCACATGCAGCAAGCGGTGAAGCAAGCGTTCCGTCTCGGGCTCATTACCCACGCGGAGCTGGTGCGCAACCGGCGGATTCCGCCCGCTATCAAAAAAGAGATCGAGCAGCTCCGGGGAGACCAATAATGGATAAGAAGACGTATGCCAGCCCCACAGCGTTCCGCCGTGCCTTAGAAGACCGCCTCAAACAAAAAGCAAGAAATGAAGGTTTGGATTTCCAGCGTCTTATGCGGGAGGTGTCTTTTGACCGCCTGCTGGCCCGGCTGTTCGCCCGGAAAGACGCGGCCTGGATACTTAAAGGCGGCTATGCCCTGGAATTGCGGATGAAAGAAGCCCGCGCAACCAAGGATATCGACCTGGCCCTTCGGCATTCCCTGGGCACGCAAGAAGACGTGCCTCTTAAAGCGGCGATTCTTAAAGTGCTCGCGGAGTCCGCGGCCCGGGATCTGGGCGATTTTTTTTTGTTTAATATCGGCGAAGCAATGCTGGACCTGGATGCGGCGCCCTACGGCGGCGCCCGTTTCCCCGTCGAAGCCCTCGTGGACGACCGGACTTTTGTGCGCTTTCACCTTGATGTCGGCGCCGGCGACGTGGTCCTTGCTCCGTTCGACATGACCCACGCCCATGATTGGCTTGAGTTCGCCGGGATACCCGGCGCTGAGTTCCCCACTATTTCACGGGAGCAGCACTTCGCGGAAAAGCTTCACTCCTACACCCTGCCGCGCGAGACGCCCAACTCCCGCGCCCGTGACCTTATCGATATGCTTCTGCTTATCGGCTCCGGCAAAATGGACCGCGCCAAGGTCCGGCTGGCGCTGGACGCCACGTTCAAACGCCGCAACACTCACCCCCTGCCGGCAGCTCTCGCCCGGCCGCCCGCCGCATGGGCGGCACCCTTCAGGGCGTTGGCCGTCACGTGCGGCCTGCCCGGTGATCTGTCGGCGGCATATGAAGTATTAAACGCCTTCTATTCCAGGCTGCCGGCATAGATATCCGTATACCTATATATACAGATATCCGCCCTTGCCAGATACTCAAAAGAAGCTGTCCTGGGGGCCAGACGCTCCTTGTTACGCGGTATTCAGCGCACTGAACAATTTGTATTCAGGGTGGAAGATCTTTATCTTACCAGCACATTTTTATAACAATTAAGCGCGGGGCTCGCCTGGGATATCCGGATATACAGATATAATCCACGCCGGCGGCAGCGCAGTCCGCCGCGGCCGGCCGGCAACAAGTTTCCATAAAAGCGTATAATACCTCACAGGGGACAATAACTTACCGGGGCGGCCGCACAGACCCGCCCATATCCCGGCGGCAACCGCATCTACCGCCCTGTTCCTGTATCCCCCGCCGCACACCGGGGTTCACGCACCAGCACCAGGAGGGCCGCACTATGACCGCTTCCGAATTAAAGATACTGGCTATCGACGACGGGGAGGATAGTCTGGACACTTTGAACGCCGCCGTGACGCACGCTTTCCCTGCGGCCCGCTTTCTCGCCGCCGCAACCGGCCCCAAAGGCATGGCCCTGGCGCTGGCCGAAGACCCGGACATAATCCTGCTCGACATAGTCATGCCGGAAATGGACGGGTTCGAGATCTGCCGGCGGCTCAAGGAGGACGCGCGCCTCAGGCATATCCCGGTGGTCTTTCTGACCGCCCTCAAACCCGACAGGGAGACCTGCGAGAAAGCGTTCGCCGCCGGCGCCGAGGCGTTCATTTCAAAACCCCTGGAACTCTGGGAGCTGACCGTCCAGCTGCGGGCCATGCTGAAGATCAAAGCGGCCAACATCCTGCAGCGGACCGACCGCGACCACCTGGCGGATCTGGTCGCGCAGCGTACCCGCGAACTCGCGGCGGAACTCACCGCTCGGGAGAAGGCGCTTGAAACGCTGAAAGAAAGTGAGGCGTTATTCAAGACCGCATTTACCGCGTCGCCCATGGGCATCTGCCTGGTCGACGCCAAAACAGGGCGTTTCCTGAGCGTGAACCCGATGTTCGCAAGGATCGTCGGCCGGCCCGCGGAAGAGCTGGCCGCGGCCACCTGGACGGACCTCACTCATCCCGGCGATATAAAAGCCCAGTCGGAGAACCTGGCGCTGCTGCTCGCCGGCAAGCTGAAGCAGTTCCAGCTGGAGAAGCGTTATCTCCGGCCCGGCGGCGCCGCGGTCTGGGTAAGACTGACAGCCGCCCCGCTGCCGGCGTTCGACAATTCCGATCCCCACTATCTCGGCATGGTGGAAGATATAAGCGCCGGCAAAGCCGCCGAACTGGAAAGAATAAAACTTGAAGAGCAGCTCCGCCAGTCGCAGAAGATGGAGGCCGCCGGCAGCCTGGCCGGCGGGATCGCGCACGATTTCAACAACATCCTGTCCGCCATCCTGGCTTACAGCGGCTTCCTGCTCAAAAGCCTCGACCAGGCCGACCCCCGGCGCAAGGACGCGGAAGAAATAAACAAAGCGGGCCTGCGCGCCGCCGCGCTGACGCGCCAGCTCCTGGCCTTCAGCCGCAGGCAGGTGCTGCAGCCCAAAGTACTCGACGTAAACCAGGTCATCCAGGGCATGAAGACAATGCTCGGCCGCCTCATCGGCGAGAATATAAAACTGACGGCCCTCAAAAGCAGAACGCCGGCGCTCATAAAAGCGGACCAGGGCTATCTCGAACAGGTCCTCCTGAACCTTTGTGTCAACGCGCGCGACGCCATGCCGAAAGGCGGCAAACTTACCCTTGAAGCCTCCCTTATCCGCCTGACCGGGCCGCACATCCACCGCCACGGCACCGTCGAGCCGGGCGCTTATGTGCTGCTGTCGGTCAGCGACACGGGCGCCGGCATGAGCGCGGAGACCCAGTCCCATATCTTCGAGCCGTTCTTCACCACCAAACCGCGCGACAAAGGCACCGGCCTGGGCCTTTCCACCGTCCACGGGATCGTAAAACAAAGCGGAGGGTCCATCTCCGTCTATAGCGAAACGGGGCAGGGTACGGTTTTCAAGATATATTTCCCGCAGGTTACCGACGAGGCGGTAACACCCGGGCAGCCCGCGGCCGCCGGCAAGGCATTCACCTGCAGCGGCAGTATCCTGGTGGTGGATGATGAAAGCTCGCTGCGTACTCTCGCGCGCCGCACCCTCACGCCGGACGGCTTCACCGTTCTCGAAGCGGCCAGCGCCGAGGAAGCGCTGGCGGTCTGCAAACGGCATAAGGGCCCCATCCAGCTCGTCCTGACGGATATCGTGCTGCCCAAAATGAGCGGACTCGAACTGGCCGCCCGGCTGGAATCTCTTTATCCCGGGATAAAGACGCTTTTCATGTCGGGCTACACGGACCATGCCGTCCTCGCGCACGGCATACTTGACCCGGATAAGAATTTTCTCCAGAAACCCTTCACGCTCGACGAGCTTACGTGTAAGATACAAAAGGTTTTACCGGCCGCATGTACCCCCCCCCCCCCCCCCCCCCAAGGGCCTTGAAAACCCGGGGGGGCCCCCTTCCCGGCCCCATTCCGCCCCCCTCGCGGGGCGGCTGCCGGGGGCTTGTCGACGCGCCCTGGTTTCTGAGGCCACCC
>Ga0074199_1002499_pt1 | contig 10844 bp, 10 predicted proteins | sample EPASupsiteSAE347_FD_64528 | JGI IMG/M metagenome (GOLD analysis project Ga0074199, IMG submission 64528) | Bioremediated contaminated groundwater from EPA Superfund site, New Mexico - Sample SAE3-47 | ecosystem: Environmental > Aquatic > Deep subsurface > Groundwater > Contaminated ...
CGGCGTTATGTTGTTCGGCTTGGCAGTAATATGACTGATTCTGACGATATTTTGCAGGATGTTTTCTTGAATGCTTATTTACACTTGAATGATTTTGACAAACAATTGAAGTTTTCAAGCTGGATTTATCGCATTGCCCACAACCAGACAATCAGCGCTTTTCGTAAAGTTAATGTGCGGCCGACGGTGGAGTTGACTGATTTGGAACCATGGCAAGAAATGGTGCGAGATAGCTGTCCTGGTAGACAGATTGATCAAGAAATTTTACAACAGAAGATAAGTGTCGTTTTGGAAAAAATTGATCCAAAGTATCGCGAGGTCTTGGTTTTGAAATTTTTTGAAGAAAAAGATTATAGTGAGATGTCGGATATCTTGAAAAAACCGATGGGCACGATTGCGACTTTAGTCAATCGCGCCAAAAAACAATTCGCCAAGATTGTCGAGGCGGAATTGATAAATTAATAATATGAGTACAATTTCTGATAAAGTTTTGAATAAAATAAAAAAAGAACAGATCAAGCCTTTGCCAATCTGGCAGTTCCGTTTGCGTGACGGCGGGCAGTGGGTCGGCTTCGGGTTGTTCGTCTTGTTGATCATCTTAGCTCTCGGGCTTTTGTGGTTTTTTTGGTCTGAAGGTCCGTGGCTACACGACGGTCGTTTTGGTTTCGGCTTATTCTTTGGTCGAATGCCCTTAATTTTATTAGGCGTGATTATTCTAGGCGGACTTCTAGCATTATTCGATTTTCAAAACTTAGGACGCGGTTATCGTTATTCGTTCGCGAAAATCGCCCTGGTGTTGTTATTTTTCGGCATAGTGCTGGGTGGATCATTGAACTATTTCGGCGCCAGTCGGCGTATGGATAGATTTTTCAGTTCATCACCGTTGTACCAAGATCGCGAATCATATATGCGAGAAGCATGGTTGCGTCCGAATGACGGTTTGTTGGCTGGGGAAATAATCGATATCCGCGATAAAGATAATTTCAGATTAAGAGATTTTAATGGAAAAAATTGGGCAGTCGATGCGAATGGGGCTGTTTGGCGTCGTAACTTACAGCCGATGGCAAATCTCAGGATTAAATTGACCGGTATGGCATCAGGAAATAATTTCAAAGCCAAAGAAGTGCGTCCTTGGATGATGGTCGGCGGTTGCGCCATGACGCAAGAAACTGATGGTTGCCAAATGATGCGATAATGAAAGAAAATCCATAAGCGATGCGTACTAGGAGTGAAAGGTCTAACTTTCGCTTTTATTTATTAATGCACGCTATTGTTAAATCAGTGGCGTGGTGAGAAATAATATGAACAAAACACATTTATTCATCGGTTTAGGAATCGTTATTTTGGCAGCTACTGCCGTGACTGCGTCTTACGCGGCTACAAATAATTATGGCGCTTGGCGCGAAACTGTGGGCAATAACGGCGGTCGCGCATCAGAGCTTATTACTGAGAAAAACTTTGATCAATTCACCAAAATGCATCAAATGATGGCGGATGGGAATTATGCAGAAGCACAAAAGATTCGCACTGATCTGGGCATGGGGCAGAGAAAGGCTAATCGTGGCGGTGGTTGCGGTATGAACAACGGAACAGGTCGTTCTGGTGGATGTGGTATGCATACTGGCACCGGCACAGGTTTCGCAGATGCTAATAATAATGGCACTTGTGATCATGCTGAGCAGTTGGTCAAATAAGACACAATTTTAATTGATTTTTTTGTTAAAAATATCGCGGAATTACTGGAATAATTCGCAGTTTATAAAAATAAGGCTAATTTTAGCCTTATTTTTTTATTTGGCATTGACAATTTAATCTTAACCTGCTAAGATGCGTTTATGTTAGAGTAGCCGAAGGCTATTCTTTTTGTTTCTGAAATTATGAAAAAAGATTCAAATTCTAATAAGAAAAAACTCAAATTGAGGAGATTGGAAGAGGCTGAGAAGTCTCGGAAGAAAAAACGTCATAAAAAAATGGCGGCGGCCAGAATGGCCATAATGAGGGCTCCTAAAAAACCGTTCAACAAGAAGAAAATTTTGTTGGCCGGTTTGTTTTCTTTGTTTTTGCTTAATCCAGCTATGCCGTTTTTGCCAGTTACATCATTGAGTGAAGGCACAACAGTTGAAAAAACGTGCTCTGGAATAATTTATAATAAAGTCGTTAACCCGCACAAGCTTTATGCTATAAAGCCAGTCAAGAAAAAAATAGCCAACCCGATCTTGCATAAGAATGTCAGCAAGATAATCAAAGGTACACCGATGGAAAAAATGACTGATGCGATTGCTAATCGTGATGAAACAACAGCGGCTTTTATTGTTGGTATTGCTATGAAGGAAAGTAAATTCGGTAAATATTCACCCAAGAAAGAAGGGCGAGAGTGTTATAATTATTGGGGTTATCGTGGTAAAGAAAATACCACCAAGAGCGGCTATTCCTGTTTTGATAGTCCTGATCATGCTATAAAGGTGGTTGGCGATAGAATATCTCGAATTGTGAAACAGGGTGCTCAGACTCCGGAGCAAATGATTTCTTGGAAGTGTGGCAGCACTTGCGCCGGACATAGTCCGGAAAGCGTTGATAAGTGGATTGCCGATGTTGGCATTAATTATTACAGAATACAAGACGCAGTTAAATTAGCTCGAAAATAATTTCAATATAAAAAACACGTTAAAAATTGAAACCGTGTTTTTTTGTTGATAAAAATGAGTGGTTTTAAAAATGTGTTGCCGTGGCGCTAAAGATGGAATTGTTATTTAGGAAATATATTTTCTTATTTTTTTCGTCGATCGCAAAGTCTGCGACATTTTCCAGGGAGTCAAATTTGTATTGGGCTTGGAATTTTCCGTCTTTATCAAAGACGGCCAGTCTTTTTTGACTTGATTCGAGAATATAAAAGAATTTCAGATTCGGAGAAGCAAATATTTTGGTCGGATTTGCAAAAGGGGGATCGATTTGGTCAAGTGGAAAATCAACCTTCTCTCCCCGAGACAGCTTTGTGACTGCGCCAGCAGTGCCGAGCGCGTAGATACTTCCTTCAATGCTGAAGCTGATATTGTTTTTCAAATCGGTTGTATTGTTCTGATTCCAGAGATAGGCCGAAGTGTAGGTTTTGCCCTTTTTTCCGTAGCGGAATATTTCGCCGTTATTATTGAGTAAGTATATTTTGTCCCCATAAGCCTCCATGGAAACCAGGTCAATCAAGGCTTTTTCCTCAATAGCAATTTCAGTCATCGTGTTTTTGCTTGGATTAAATTCAATGATGTTTTTATCGTTTAGGTAGTAAATAATATTTTCTCCATTTTTTGAAGGGAATGAAAGATTGGAGATGTTGATTTGATCCTTTGGGACAATAGTTGTGGCAGAATTTTCTTTGAGATCGAGTGCGTAGATGGACTTTTGACTTGAATCGGAGCCATAAATAATTCCTTGGTTCTCGTCTGGAACAAAGGTGATGTTTTTAGTTTGAGCACTGGGATTGAGCTTAGAAAAATTAGCAATTTCTGTCGGGTTGTCAATTTTGGTTATTTTTCGTATCTTTTCCATCTGAGCGTCAATTTTGGTTTTGAATTTTAGATATTCTTGATTTTCTTCCGGCGATTTTTGCGGCAGTTGATTGATTAGGCTTTCCAGTTCTGTGAAAAGTTTTTTGGCGCCATCGTCATTACTGTATAAAAGCTTAGCATCGATTTGATTTTGCTTTTGCTCAATTTCGGCGGTGAGATTTTTATAATCAATTTGCGCCTCTTGTTTTTTATTTTTTGTTTTTAGATATATGGAATTTGAAATGAATAACGCAATGAAAAAAATAGACAGGGTCAGTAGAACCTTGTTTTTAATATTTAAGTTACTCAGAAAAGAGGCGATTCGCTTGATTGATTCCAGAGGATTCCAATTGCTGAATAAATTTTTTAAAAGATGAGCTATTAGATTACCACTGTAAGTAAAGAAATTTTTGACGTATTCCCATATTTTTTTTAGGATTGTAAAGTTTTTCTTTCTAAAAAAAATTTTGTCTTTTAGGAGAATTTGATTGGCGCTTTGGCTGGGATTTATTTTTTTGAAAAAACCGATAAGCAATGATGGAAATTTTACTTGATCAAATATACTGCCAGGGGATAAGAGATTTTCAGTTTCAATTTCAGTTTTGTTGAGTTGGCTGACGGAATTATTTGTATTTGGTATTAATTTAGTTATTGGTCGTGGCGCGTCAGGGTCTAAGGCGGTATTTTTGATAATTATTGCATAAAACGAGGTGTAGACATTGAGAGTGCTTAGATAGTTTTTGATCTGGTTTACTGCTGGCAATGGCGGCAGCGTGGACACGGTATCGATGAGCTGTTTGTTGGAAAAATATTCCGGCAGTGCTTCGTTACAAATAATAAAATTACCTTTGACAGGTATTTTACCACTTATGACATTGGAGAAAAGTTTTTCATTATTTTCTTCACCTTCCTTGTTTTTGACGATGTGCTTGGAAACCTCTGATATTTTGTATTCTTCTTTATTCTCGTTTAAAAGAGGGCTTTCCTTTTCTTTTTTTAAATTTTTGTAAACAAGAATGATTTTGTTTTTGCCGGCATTGGCAAAATGAATATCATTTTCATGAATTACGCCAACTGTGACATTAATGGCGTCGTAGTTAAAATTAATTTTTTCGCGTTCGAGGAATTCAGCAAATTGTTTGTTGGTTTTTGTAAGTGAAGCCTCAAAAATATGTTCGATTTTGAGGGTGCTGATTTTTTCGCGAAGAATTATTTTTTCATTTTGGTAATAATTGTTATTTATGCTGTGATTAAGGAAATTAATGATTTTTGGGGTGTTTTTATAAGCAGAATCGACTTCAAGGACAATAAATAGCTTTCCGGCAATTTTTTCGATATTAAAATCCGGTTGAGCAACAAAAATCTCATTAGTGCTGCTTGATTTTTTTGATGTTAGGGAAAATTGTGCTATTTTATTATGCATTATTTCAATTTTTAAATTTTGACTTAATTCTCATTATATTATACTATAAAAGGGAGATAAATATCATGGAGGATAAATAATATTAAATAGAAAATCAGTCAATGGTCGAAGAAGCTTAATCATCGACTTTGCAAAAAATATTAGTTTTTTATATGTTGGAAAAATTATTCGGTTCAAATTTACGTGTTAAAATTTTAAAAATATTTTTATCTAGTCCTGATAAGAGTTTTTTTGCCAAGCAGCTGGCAAAAGATTTTGATATGCAGTTGCTTTTGGTTATGAAAGAATTAGAGAATTTGGAGAAATTCGGTCTTTTGATGTCGGGAGAAATGAATGCCCCCCAAAATACAATTGATATTGGCGAAGAGCTGTATCCGGATAACATGCTAGTTCAGGAAAAGCAAAAAGAAGATTTAAGAAGAGAGAAAGAAGAAAAAGAGCGCAAAGAAAAAGATCTTACAACCAAGACAAAAAAAGCGGAAAAATCATTTATGGTCAATAAGCAATTTATTTTATTTGAAGAACTGAAGGCCTTGATCATGAAAGCGCAGGTGTTATATGAGGAGGATTTTATTAATAGCCTAAAGAAAACCGGCAGCATTAAGTTATTGGTTATGTCGGGTTTTTTCGTTGGCAACAAAGGTGCCAAAGTCGATTTATTGGTGGTGGGCAAGGTTAATAAGCCAAAGGTGGAGAAATTAGTCGAGGAATTGGAAAAAGAATTAGATAGAGAAATCAATTATACATGCATGGAGGAACGGGAATTTAAATATCGTCGCGAGGTTACTGATGTTTTTTTGTATGAAGTTTTAGAGAGCAAGAAGTTTGTGGTGATTAATGAGCTGGGAATTTAATTAATTTTTATAATTAAAATAATCATATGAGTGATAAAGGTCAGCTTTTTATAAACATCAAGAGTATAACTATAATCAAAGTTATATTGATTTTTTTGGGTTTTTATTTTTTGTATTTAGTAAGAGATATTTTGGCTGTATTATTCGTTTCTTTGATATTGGCATCAGCTTTTGATCCATGGGTGGATTGGATGCATAGGAAAAAGATTCCTCGTGGCCTAGGTGTTTTGCTGGTGTATCTTGCAGTTTTTAGCGTCTTTGCAACATCAATTTATCTTATTATCCCGCCCATTGTAAGTGAAATTACTGATTTGGCAAACAATTTGCCGTTGGCTGGAGAATTCAAGACTTATGTCGGAGAAAAGGCAGCAATTTTGGTTTCAATATTCAGAGATCTTTCAGCCGCTAATATAATATCATATATTAAAGATAACTTTGCGACCATTGGTTCAGTGCAGGATGCAACTAGTGGCGTCTTCTCAACTATTTCCGGTTTCGTCGGCGGGATATTTACTTTTCTTTTGACATTGGTCATCACTTTCTACATGGTGGTGGAGGAAAATGCAATAAAGAAAATCGTCTGGTCGTTGGCACCAGAAAAATATCAAATTTATACCATGCATTTAATTAATAGAATGCAAAAAAAGATTGGTTTATGGTTACGTGGTCAATTGATTTTATCAGTGATAATTTTTGTCTTCGTTTACGCCGGTCTTTCGGTCTTGGGTGTTAAGTATGCCTTGGTTTTGGCGCTGATTGCCGGCTTGACGGAGTCGGTGCCTTATTTGGGCCCTATCTTTGCTGCTATTCCAGCTGTTTTTCTAGCTTTCGCGCAAGGAGGATTCGTATTGGGCGCTTCAGTCGCGGTTTTTTATTATATTATCCAGTTAACAGAAAACAATATCATCGTGCCCAAGCTAATGCAAAAAGTCGTCGGATTGAATCCAATTATCAGTATCTCTGTTTTGATGATCGGTTTTAGTGTAGCTGGTGTGGTGGGAGCGATCTTGTCGATTCCGGTAGCGACAGCAATTAGCGTTTTTGTGGGTGATCTTTTTGATCACAAGATGACATTGGATAAATAATTTTAAAATTAGAAATTAAAAAAGAGCCCGGATGGACTCTTTTTTTGTGTGCCTTGGGAGAGAATCGAACTCTCACTCCCCGGAGGGAACGGGATTTTGAGTCCCGCGCGTCTACCAGTTCCGCCACCAAGGCATTAAAACAAAAAAACTAACAAAAAACGTGTCAGTTTTAATTATTTTCAATATATACTATTTTAAAAAAATTGTCAAAGATTTTAAATTAATGTATAATAGTGTTATAATAAACTTGTGAATAAAATATTGTAAAAATGGGAAAAATTATTTCAATTGTAAATCAAAAAGGTGGGGTGGGAAAGACTACGACAGCTGTCAATTTGGGGGCTTATTTGGCGCATTTAGGTAAAAATGTCCTCTTGGTAGATATTGATCCGCAGGCCAATGCGACGTCGGGACTTGGAATTGATCATCGTGGTTTGCCACATGGCATTTATGAGGCCTTAATCGGGCATAAGCCGATTTATGATATTATCAAACGAACGGTTCAGGATAAATACATGATAGCACCAGCAACTCTGTCTCTGGCGGGGGCTGGTATTGAGATGGTCGGCATGGATGAGCGCGAATTCCGCTTAAAGAATATTCTTGATGAAATTAAAGATGAGTATGATTTTATCATTATTGATGGCCCGCCATCGCTTGGTCTTTTGACTGTAAATAGCTTGGTGGCGGCAGACGAAGTGTTGATTCCTATTCAAAGCGAGTATTATGCCCTGGAAGGACTTAGTCAATTGCTGGAAACAATCGGTTTGGTTCAGGGCGGCCTAAAGCCGGAATTGGGCATAATGGGTGCGGTAATTACAATGTTCGATAGTCGTAATCGATTGTCCGGATCCGTAATGAAAGAGCTTTATCAGTATTTTCCGAATCGTGTTTTTCGCACTGTTATTCCGCGAAGTGTTCGCTTGGCTGAGGCGCCGAGTTACGGTCGCTCAATCTTGCACTACGATTCGAACTCTAAGGGTGGCAAGGCTTATGAGAAGCTAGCTCGTGAATTAATTGGGTTAGAGTAACAAATCTTCAATTTTCAATTACGAATTACGAATTGAGGAAGTTGTATTTTTAAATTAATTATCAATATGTATACAAATTAACAATTAAATTTTTGCGTTTACGGAATCATTCTTATGATTCGTAATTCGTAATTCATAATTGATAATTTATAAATAAGTATGGCAATATCAAACTCAGGATTGGGTCGCGGCCTAGGATCGTTAATTCCGCAAAAATCTGCAAAACAACCGTTAACCGTTCGTGATGAAAATGACGACATTGTTCCTTACAATGGCGGGGTTTTGATGGTTAGTCCGGATGAGGTGATTGCTAATGTTTTTCAACCGCGACACAAATTCACTGACTATAAATTAGATGAATTGGCGGCGTCTATAAAAGAGCACGGCATTATCCAACCCTTGATTGTTGGCTCCAAGAAAAATGGTAAATATGAACTAATTGCTGGTGAACGTCGTCTACGCGCCTCTAAATTGGCGGGCCTCAAGGAAGTGCCAGTGGTTATTAAGGATGTGGCTGATCAGGATAAATTAGAATTAGCGTTAATTGAGAATATTCAAAGAGAAGATTTGAATCCGATTGATTGCGCGATGTCATATCGTCGCCTGATTGATGAATTCAAGCTAACCCAGGAAGATGTAGCAAAAAAAGTTGGTAAGTCTAGGCCGGTGGTGGCGAATACTTTGCGTTTTTTGAATTTGCCAGAAGAGATTAAGTTGGCCTTGATTGATGGCAAGATTACCGAGGGGCATGCGAAGTATATTATTGGCGTAGAGGGTGAGGTTAAGCAAATGAAGTTGTTCCGCCAGATATTGCACAGTGGATTGACCGTCGGTGACACTAGTAATGAAGTGCGCAAGATGGGCGGCACTAAACAAGCGAGAGTCAAGATTAACTATTTAGACAAAGATAAGGAGTTTACGATTCGGGAATTTTTCAGCGCTAAAGCTGAAATTAAAAGAAGCGGAAAGGGTGGTCAAATCGTGATTAATTTTTATAGCGATGATGAGTTGAATGGGATGATTGATAAATTGAAAAATGCTTAAATATTTAATTTAAATATCTTTTTAAAAAATGTTGCCGTAATTGCATGCGGTAATGCCTATTGGCATAATTTATAAATCATATGAAGGTGAAAACAGCTTTAGTAATTCTATTTTCAATATTAATATTGGGGTTGATCGGACTAGGCTTTATTTATAAAATGAAAAATAGCCAATTAGCTGATGAGGCTGTCGTTCCCAAACAGGAAGATGTTCAGGTTCCAGTTAAGGTCTTGACGAATGACGAAAAGGAAGAAATAGGCAAAGCGCGAGCGGCTGAACTTTTGCGGATGATGGATGACGCTAGCAGCGCAAGCTCCACGCCGTTAACCGAGGAAGAAAAAGCGGCCAAGATCAAGGAAGGCGAAGCGCGGGCAGCAGAGTTGTTGAAAATGATGAAGTAGGAGGGTAATTAAACTATGAAAAAAATTTACTTACAAAATACGCTAACCCGCCAAAAGGAGGAATTTAAGGCTGTGGCTGACGTAGTCGGGTTATATACCTGCGGGCCGACGGTCTATGACTATGCGCATTTGGGCAACTTGCGCGCTTATCTCTTCGAGGATATCTTGAAGAGGGTTTTGTTGTATAATGGCTACCAAGTGCGGCATGTGATGAATATTACCGATGTGGGGCATTTGGTTGGCGATGGCGATACGGGGCAGGATAAATTGGAAAAAGGAGCGGCTCGCGAGGGTAAGACAGCTTGGGAGATCGCAGAGTTTTATACCGCAGCCTTTAAAAAAGATTTAGTGCTTTTGAATATTATTGAGCCAAGTATTTATACAAAAGCGACGGACTATATTCAGCAACAGATTGATTTGGCAAAAACCCTAGAAGAAAAAGGCTTCACTTACAAGACCAGTGATGGCATTTATTTTGATACCTCAAAATTTCCAGATTATAATAAATTGTCACACTTAGACTTAGAAACATTGCGAGAAGGTGCACGGGTGGAAATTAATGAGGAAAAGAAAAATCCGACTGATTTTGCCTTGTGGAAATTTTCTGTTATTGGCGATCCTTCGGCAAGCTCAGGACAAGGAAAACGTCAAATGGAGTGGGATAGCCCCTGGGGTGTTGGTTTTCCTGGCTGGCACTTGGAATGCTCGGCGATGAGCATGGCTGAGTTGCCAAATAATCAAGATATTCATTGTGGCGGTACGGATCATATCAATGTACATCATACCAACGAAATTGCGCAGTCGGAAGCAGCGACTGGAAAAAAATTTTTTAACTATTGGTTGCATGGTGCTTTTTTGAATATTGCCGGTGGCAAAAAAATGGCCAAGAGTAGTGGTGATTTTTTGACTCTGGAAAATGCTTTAATAAAGAAGAATGTCAATCCATTAGTTTATCGTTTTGCGGCTTTGCAAACACATTACCGCAAGCCTATGGAATATAGTGAGGAGGCGATGAAAAATGCCGAGAATGGTCTCAACAATTTGGTTGGCAAAGTGCGTAATTTAATGTTTAAGGTGGAAAAAGACGCACAATCTTCAATTACGAATTACGAATTACAAAATGTTGATAATGAATTTAAGGAGAAATTTTTGGAAGCGATTAACGACGATTTGAATACACCCCAGGCTTTGGCCGTGGTGCAGGAAGTTTTGAAGTCAGAATTGAGCAAGGTGGATAAGTTGGCGACGATTTTGGATTTTGATAAAGTTTTAGGTTTGGATTTGGACAAGCAAAAAGAAAAACCTTTGCCACAAGAGGTAATTGCCTTGGTGGAAAAAAGAAAAATTGCCCGTGCTACGAAGGATTGGGTAGAGTCAGATCGCTTGCGAGATGAGATTAATAAGATGTGATTTGGAGTGGAGGATAATGGTGGGGAGATGCGAGTGATGAAAATATAGGGGTTATTT
>Ga0074199_1002500_pt1 | contig 10844 bp, 18 predicted proteins | sample EPASupsiteSAE347_FD_64528 | JGI IMG/M metagenome (GOLD analysis project Ga0074199, IMG submission 64528) | Bioremediated contaminated groundwater from EPA Superfund site, New Mexico - Sample SAE3-47 | ecosystem: Environmental > Aquatic > Deep subsurface > Groundwater > Contaminated ...
TCGAAAAATGAGCAAAAAAAGAAGGTAAATAAAGAAAATTTGGCGTCCCAAGAGCAGAAAATGGATGAATCGTTAGATGAGCATCCTATCTGATAGGAAACCTGGAAGTAATTAGGAATCCTCGATTGCTTATTCTATAAATCCAGAGGGATTATAATAAAACAATCTGCAGTTAGTGTGCTAGACGAAAAAGACCAAGAATTCGTAGAAGCACTACGGAGCCTGAACGTACCAAGAGGCGTGGCCGCGCTGATCACATACCTGGCGAACGTGAACGAAGCAAACTCCAGAGAGATAGAGATGGGGACAAATCTGAGACAGCCAGAAGTGAGCATAGGAATGCGCACATTACGCCATAATAACTGGATCGAGGAACGCGAGGTCAAGACGGATGGAAAAGGCAGGCCTATGAAGGTCTACAAGCTCGGCGTTACCATCGAGAAGATCATACAGCATTACGAGGAAGAGAAAAACAACGAGACCGCCAAGACTATGCAGGCCATTCAGAGGCTTAAGGAAATAACGGCGACTTGATCTCCTCAACTATTTTTGCGCCCAGGCCCACTGCTTCCTCGACAGCCGCCAGGTCCTTCATCAGGAATAGCCTCTCGTTCACGGTCTCTTTGAAGGCCACGGAATTCTTCAGGATCTGGGCATATTTCGCGGATTTAGGGAGCTGGACTACGTAGCCCTTCAGGTCCTCCACCAGATCATAGTCGAAGCCGTTGCGTTCCATGAGCTTGAGGGCATTGTTTCTCGCGCCGATGGATTTGAACTCGAAGCGATATTGGTCCTTATTGTAGTAGTCCAAAAGCGCATCGAAGACCTCTATTTTGTCGAAGAACTGTTTGAAGACCAAGAGCTTGCCGAGCTTGAAAATGGTGATGCGCTTGCGTTTCGGGATGATATCAAAGGTATTGGCCTGCATATAGGCATCCAGTTCTGCTTCAATCTCAGATCTATCTGGCGTTTGCGCGCCGCCGGGTCTCTGGGGAAGAGGGGTGGTGCCGGAGGGGAGGAACCCACTCATGATAAGAAGAGAGGACCTAAAATAATGGATTCACGTTCAATGGGGTTCAGATCGCCAGGAAATAGTGAGTGTCGGGAAGAGAACTACAAAGATCTGTTGGTGGGTACAGCACTATTTTGGCAGCTCCCATCAGCTCAAAATGGGAAGGCTCAGGCCTCCACCGGCCCGCTAGCCTTCACTCCATTTGGTCCTATCCATTCACCTGTAGGCCGGATGCTGCCCACTGTGACCTGCTCCGGCTTCGCGCCGAAGTACTTTCGCCGATGCTGGCATGGCGCGCCGGGGCGGTCGGTTCGCGCCGGGCATGAGCAAGCCGTGGGCGTGACCACGTAATAGTGGTCTTTCTTGTTGCTCAAAACCAGCACCAAGCGGCTTTCTTCACCTTCATTGGCAAACGCGACCACAGATGGCAAAGGATCAACCGCGCGGCCTTTCCAAGTTAAGAGAGCTTTCACGGCTTCGACTGATTGCGTTACCGGGCCGGTTCGACCTTCTAAGAGATTCTTTCCATACATTGCGTTTCACCAATAAAAACATAGCACTTTTAGTATTTAAGATTTTAGGAGATTAAGGAAGTAAAGATTATATAGAATTAAACGTTTATGTTCTAACATGCCTAAAGTCAGTGCTGATATCAGCCCGGAAATAAACCAGAAGCTGAAGGAATATATTGTAAAAACCCGAGGAACTCTAAGAGGCTCACAGTCTATTGTGATCGCGGAAGCGATAGCTGAGTACTTAGATCGCCATGCGAATAATTAGAAGGACAGGGATAGGCCCCGCCCTCCTTGGCATAGTTTTGGTGAAACACAATGCCAGCTTGCGGGTTATCACTGACTGGATATGAGCTTATCTAGGCATAGATTTAATACGATCAGAAAATAATTCAGGCCAATAATAGCAGTAAATTAAAAAACTGGTTTCCGGCCAGGGTGTTAGCCGCACCCTGACAGGAGAGAACACCGTTGCAGGTGATAACCTTATGTCAAAGATAGCCAATGCAAGCATAAAAGCTTTTGGGCCCGCCGCGCCCCAAGTCGATTTTGTACAGTCATCAGAGCAGCTTATCACTTTTACCATCGGCCAGCTCCAGGACCTCATTACCAATGCCATCCAGCCTTTGCAAGACGAGGTTAGGGACCTCAAAGCAACAGTTGCCCGCCAGGATGAGAAGATAGCCACTCTTGAGTCTACGCAAGAACAGGAAATTACCAGGCTCTGTTTGGACATTGCATACGATAGGCAGCGGATCACAAAACTAGAAATTCCTGAACCGGAACCGCCAAAAGAGTACTCTCCCAAGGTCGCGAGCCACCTGGACGAGATAGTTAAAGCTCTGATTGATCGCGAAAATCAATCAAAACTATCCGGGCAGAAATGGGATTACATGGCGTTTTGGGAGGTTGAGCAACTTTTGGATCTCTCCCATCGCCGGATCTCTCAACTCGCGGACATTGCCCGGAATGATCCGAGATTTGCCCTCGGATGGCATCCCCGAAAGAAGAACATGAAGGTTTTTCGGCTGAATCACTTCGACCTTGGATTTATCGCTCACGAACTTCACAAAGAAATAAATAAGAGAAGGTAGAAATTTCTAGTTTCTGGTTTGTGGGCCTGAATCAATAGCAGTAAATCATAGTTTAAACGTCGTATTCCAACTTTGATACTAAGTTTGGATCAGTTTGCATTGCCTTAGTTTGAGATAGAGATAGAATAGAAAATAATATATATAAATAATAAGAAAGCTTCTATACTTTTAAGATTTCATGTTAAAGGATAGAAACTGGAAATTTCCATTTTTTGTAATGAAAAATTTTTGCTAGTTTATAGATATGATAGTTCTACTCTTGAAGACCTAACAATAAACCTAATGCTCTAGTACTGATCCAGTTATTTATGTTTAGAGAATCGCCACTAGCTTTTCGCCTTGGCCTCTTATAATTTGCTTGATGCTTGCTTTAGTTGATCTGCTACTACCGTTTCGGTCTCGTTTCTATTATAATAGTAATTATATATTATTTCTTTCGCTGAATAAATATCTTGGCTCGACCGTTGCCAAGCGAAACAATCTAGTATTACTAAATCAAGGAAAAAGCATATATTCTCATACGGTTACTAATATAATGGCGAATAGAAATCTGGGCCTTGTGAATCCGCTTGATTTCTTCCATCGTCACCCAGGCCGTGGGATGGGCTAACCTCTCTTGAAACGCGTTCATTCTACGGTCGCCATTAACACCAGTATCTCGTGAACAGGGCGGCCCGGAGATCCATTGTGGTTCCCCAGCCTAGCAGATCCACTCCGGGTCCTCTACCTTGTATCCCTGATGAAAAAGTGTTTAGTGGCAGCACTTGTGCTCATGTTTATGATCAGCATCATGAATATGCTCGTGGACGTGCGGTTTGCCGTCGTGCATGTGGGAATGCTCATGTTTATCATCGTTGTGGCAACACATTTGGATTCACCTCCTATTAATATCCATTGATGTAAGTTTTACTATATATTGTTTTCTTTCATGGAATTCCTGAGATTAAGTCATGTATCCAAAAATGGAATATGCAATATGTAGCAACATTTTGAATCATTCGAATAATTCTTAAACATGTAAAACTTTTAGCGGATAAGACGTAATAACAGCTTTGATGGTATATCCTGTTCGCTATGGTGCGAGGTCATAAGATCACAGTCTACGTGCATTCAGGCTGAGCAGAGTAGCGTAATTTCTGCGAGCGCTGCAAAAGTTATGGCCGCCTCAGTGTCCATTTTTTGAATCTCCAAATCGCAATTCTTCTCCTACAACCAGGCCATGATCTGAATTGGCCCGTATACGCAAGAACTGATCCCCCCTTCGCACGCCAATATCTGGAATGGCTTGTTCCGCAATAGCACTTTCCAGGATCAACAACCCTTTGCAGCTTTTCTTAGCTAGGGTCAAGATGCATTGTTCATCATGGTCCTCGGCGTCAAGAATGATGGCCGTGAGTAGATCGAAGTCGCCGATGGTGCTGCTTTTTCTTATATCTGTTAGGAGTTACGCAGTTGAACTGGGAACTGCAAATTTCTCATAATAGATATGACAATAGATGGCTTATAGTAGATTTTAGCACCTCATATTAGGTCGTCAGTTTAGGCAAAAATTAAATACGCCAATTCAACTGCGTAACTCCTAATCTGTGATGACCAATCTCGTCATATGCTGAAACCATCTCTTAGACACTGAAGCTTAGTAGATCGAACGAAAAGAAGAGGTGCGCCCTGGCCAGGGCAGACTTGCCAGGGCATTTCAACAGTTTAGTTAAAGGTAAAGGAGGCCTATAACCGGCTGCTGTAGCTCTTCAACGAAATCTAATCTTACTTATTAATAAGCTTTTGGGTTTTTGTAGCATATATTTGAGCGGCGTCAATTTTCAAGCAACTCAAGATGTTTCGGGTCAAAGGGATGGAAACCTGGACGTGATCCTTGTTATCTTCAGGGACCAAGCGGCGGGTGAGTTTGGGAGTTGCGTAATCTAGTAACATTATTTGAGGAAAAAAACATAAATATTAATACGATATTACTATATATGGCGAAGGGCGTCTTGCAGCTCAGCTGGGAGAGAGTCGGGAATCTCTCAACCCCTTCGCCCTCCTTCACGTGACCATGGGATGGTGGCTTTCCGTCTCGGCCATTCATCCCCCCGGGCCATGGGCTATCCAGACGTGGTAAAAATGAGGGTTATGAATTGGTATAGAAATGATAACATAGATGCGTTCCGACGATTTTGCGATCAAAATAGTAATGAGCTAATTTCTATAAGGTTGATTGGTGATATAGAGCCTATCAATGGTGTATTGTACGATTATCGTCTCAGGCCATTAGTAACTGCTGGCATCTTCATTCTCTTGACGCGTTTGGTAATTCATCCGGCATTCTACTCGTTAGATGACCTCGAAAGTCTACATTATTTGGGCCCTGCAGTCCCACAGCATTTACATAACCAAGTGCTAATAGTTTGAAGCAAAGACATATATCTTCACACTAACATGTGGTAATTGGCGAAGGAAAATCTTGGTCCCCTCCAAGGAGAATTGGGCGTCCATCTAAGTCCGCCGGATTTTCCTTCCCGTCATCGCCTGGGCCGTGGGTAGCTAACCGTCTGCTTCTTCCATATCCCATGGCCTTCACGCTTCGGTGGTCAAGTCTGTACTCCATCGACCAGAGGGGCAGACAATTCGAAAAATGGTGATAAGATATGATTCATAGAGAAGAAATGGAGGAATCTGAAATGGATTGCGGAAAAAGTGTGTGGGAACACATTAGCGAAGATAAAAAGAAGGCGTTCATGAAGGCAAAATTGGATTTTAAGATTAAGAAAGTGCAAGCAAAGCTGGATTTCTTGAAAGAACTTCAGAAAATCTTCGAATAAACACATAACCACGAAGCTTTGAGCATGAATTTGGTATCTTTAGACCCTGAGGTACCTAAAATCAATAACATTAGTAACCGTGATGTAGTAGACGTAGTAAAAGAGGAGAGAAAAGAAGAAGATACGTCTAAGTTATCAATGCCTTCTGTGGAAGGAACTATGCCTTCTTTTCCGGGCAAAACGACAAAATGCTACGTCACAACATCGCCACTTCTCGCGATAGCGATTAAGGCCGACGTAGTAAAATCAGAGTACTACGTCGGTGTAGTCGCAGTTTCGATCGATAGTGAAAGTCACGGCGTCGATGTCTCCGAGAAGATCCTGTCCGCTCGATTGAAGAGTATGGCATGAATGGATGGGTCGATCCTCGGAAGATCGCCAATGCATTGAAGCATCCGATTGAAGAAGTCATCATGTGGCGTGATGCGAATTACTACAAGTACACAGGGCGGATGGTTCCACAGGCTACACACAAAGATCCTCGGAGGCGGAAGCGTGACAGAACCAGAGGCCTTACAGCATCGCCGCCCAATCCTTTTGAAGCAGCTTTGCAAGGCTGCCGACGAGATCAAGCGGATTGATGACAGATTATCGAATCTCCTGGCAGGCAATCGAGGCCAGGGAGGAGCAGGAGCAGCATAAATAAGGTAAATCAACATCAAGAGCCACACGCCTCAATGTTCTACGACATGATGCGGCCAGTCATTTCCAGAACTGCTACCAGCCCTTTTTCTTGATCTCACCCGGCTTCAAGAGTGTAACTTATGCCGTCCACCAGCTCTTAGGGTCAAACTCATTATTCTTGAAGTCCTTAACTATGGCGTGACCAGTATCCACAAGCTGTTTATTAAAATTCTTACCATCCAGATAGCAGATTGCCACCCATCGGCCATAGATGTCTTTGCCGGTCTTATCATCGAGGTCTAAGGATACCGTTCTCCCCAAAAGCCATGCCTTTGTGAAATCTGATGCATCTTTCCGGCAGCACAGGCTTTAACGCCTCTGGTTTCCGGGCAATCGATATCTTCAAGTCTGCTCCTGATAAGGTCCTCTGAGATCCGGCTATCATGGTCCTGAATTGTCACATCGAAGGTATCCCAGTCCACAACCTTGGATACTCTCCCCCCCGTGACTTCATCTGGTGAGATGGTCTCCAGGGCAACCAGGAGCAACAGTGACAGCAAAAAGATGGTTTTAGTCTGTTTCAGGGTTCTATCCATCTCTTTGTATGTTATTCATACGTTCTACTAATGTAATATTGCTTTGATGCAATAGTATTCCGGCAAAACTACTTATCTTTACCAGTAGAATAGTCATATCATGTTAGGAGTTCTTGAGCGGTTAATCAAGCCACAAAAGAGAGCCGTGGTTCATTGCACTTCTCGGATGGACTCAAAAGCGTTGGAACTCCAGACGGCCAAGGAGATCCTGGCGGAGGTCTTCCGGGTCAGGCTCTCGGAGGTGGATGAGATGATTCAGAACCGCTTTGAAGATGCCAGCTCACAAGAATGCTGCCAAGAGGAAGTGGGGCCATGGCCCCAGGAGTTCAGGCTGGATTGACTGGGGCAAGATTTACCCAATTGTCAAAGAATATACTGTAGCCCTGCTAAAGGATATCTTGGGGGGTGTCAGCTACCCTCTCATGGACCTCAGAAAACTGGCAGTTGCCTTTGGCCTGGTCTATCGCCAAATCGCCTCTGCTTCTTCCTAGGCACTGCCAGAGCTTCTTAATTCTGCTTGTAGCGATTGTTTGGTCTCTTCCAGGGCATGATAGAAAAGTAATTATTCATGATTGTTGCTTATAGATTATTGGGTGAAGGGAGACCATCTTATCCACTATCCATAGCTCGGCCCTCTCACCCTCCTCCATCCCACAGCCTTCAAGCGATGTCTAGGCGTGTCCTATCATTCATCAAGCCCGAAGATCGGTGATTATAGGGCATTACAGAACTTATATTATAAAAGATATAATAACTTGCGCTCAGAGAGTTATGCCGCGCCGCTTAGCATATTCCTCAAGGCTGATAAAATCATCTTTATCGCGTTCTATGAGTGCTTGAAGCTCTTTGGCGGTTGATTCTTCTTCCTCAAGGGCGGCAAAATCCATGTCATTAAGGGGCTCTCTGGCGACCATGACCTAGATCACATGCTTCACGAGGCCGCGTTTACTGGCGTACTCATCCAGGTCCTCAAGCTCGTCCTTGTGCGCCTCGTAATACTCCCAAATCTCATCTGCGCACTCGGTCTCTTCACCTTCTGAGATTAAGCCTTCAAAATCCCTGTCTGAGAGAGATTCATCTTTTAGTAATCTGGTCTTGCTGCTGGCCATCATAATATTATTGGTCTCCTCTTGTATATCGCTTTATCTGTAATCCGATTTCCTTTTCTTCATGAAGATATTGAAAATCACTATCAATTGCTCATCTACGAAATACTCAACTCGGATTCTTCCGATTTTCAAGCGGTAGGCCGGAGGCTTCTGTTTGCCTGCCACTTTATTAATGTTCATCCCCGGGCGTGATCTGAACGGTTCTATTTTGAGCTGTTCGATATGGCCATAGATTTTTTGCGCCTTGTCTTTATCCATCTTATCCAGTTCTTTTCTGGCCGGGCGCAGCATCTTCAGAGAGAACGACACGACGACCAACACCACTTCCTATAATTAATCCTTAGCGCCAGAACTGTCGCTTGTTTTGACTGGCTCCCGCAGGATCTTATCACGTAGAGCCTTGAGTGGTTTCGTCATATCGTGAAATCTTTCTTCGGCTCATCCGCTGGCCCAATAGTGGCAATGACGTGCTTGAAGACCAGTAGCTGCCCTTTTGCAGTCTGCATGAGCAATTCATAGGGGTTATAGCCTTCGACAGTTCCGGTAACTGGCTGGCCTCCTGAGACCAGGCGGATAGTGACCTTCTTCCCTTTAAGTGAATGGATAAATCCATTCGATAGTGGTTTAGCGGTGCGTTTTGTTTTTTCGTTCACGGCTTCTTTGTCCACAAATTAACCCTCTTTTTTAGAGCTTGCCTTTTAGGATCATCTCTTTCTCTTCTTCCAATGAATCCTTTCTTCAATGGCCTTCCACAGCTCTGGGTCTTCTCGCTTCAAGACTTTCTCCAATCGGGTCTCAGCCTCGGGGCTCAGTTTGAATCTTGGAGTTGTGATCTCCATGTATCTCATGAATGTGGCTATGATAGGGGAGTAGACCGTCACCTTTGGATACTTGGCTCCCTCTTCAATGGCCATCTCAAGCACATTTAAATCAAGGCCGTGATTCTCAACTTTCATCTTCTGATCTCTGATCATCGATTGCTGAGATTCTGTTTTCTGTTTCTCTTCTTTCATCTTCTGAGAATCTGCAGATGATTGCTGAATTTCATCATTATGTTTTTCATCTTTCAGAAGTGGAGTTTCATCTTCGGATTGCTGAGGAATTCCTGAAAATATTGACGCGGCCCCTCTCCCCAACTCTTTAGACATTTAATATCTCCTCCGCCAGTTCAGAGTATGCTACTGCGCCCATAGAATCTGGTGCATATTGGAAAATGGTTTTCCCGTGGCTCGGTGCTCGGGATAAATCGATGTTCCTGGGTATGATCGTCTTGAATACCTTGTCTTTGAAATAGTCTCTAATTTGCGATGCCACTTCCTCACTGGTCTTTGTTCGGCCATCATACATTGTAAGCAGTATGCGTTGCTCAGGATTATGCTTCAAGTGACTGGATATAAGAGTCAACGTTTTGATGAGATGCGCATAGCCTGTCATGGGAAGAAACTCCACCTGCAAAGGTATTATCAGTACTGAGCTTGCAACTATCGCATTTGCGGTGAGTACCCCCAGGCTGGGTGGTGTGTCTATCACTACAAAATCGTAACCGGTTAACTGATTGATTTGATCCCTCAATATGTACTCTCGGCCATATCTTGTGGAGAGCTCCATCTCTGCGCCAGCAAGGTCGTAAGTGCTCGGCACCATATCGAGCCCTGGCGTCTCAGTTTGTTTGATGACTTCTTTGAGCGGCTTCCCACGTACCATGACATCGTAGATGGTTGCTGGCTGGCTCCATTCATCGAAACCCATGCTGACGGTCACGTGTGCCTGGGGATCGGTATCTACCAAGAGCACGCGTTTTTCCTTCATGGCCAGAGCGGCAGATAAGTTGATAGCTGTCGTGGTTTTGCCTACTCCGCCCTTTTGGATAGCTACTCCTATGACTTTCATTATTCATAATTCAGATGCTGAAAACTTACTTATGTTTTTCGATAATCTCTAAATGATTTCTGAAATTCAGCAGTAGATAATCATCTTCTGAAAGATGAAAATCAGAAGATGAATCTCATCCTAAACCAAGTGCCCGGCCAGAGATCGTTGCCAGGCACTTCAATTTGGTTCCGTGGCATTGTGAAAAGATATTAGGAAAATGCCACAGAACTAAATCTTTATCGCCAATGCAGCCTCGTCCTTTGTAGTACTACATTATCGTGCCTTTGTGGCCATGATGTGGTACTGGTACTACAAATAGAAGAATTCTTAGAAGATATCTTTGGCCGCTTCGTGATCGATGACTCTCAGCGTTGACTTTTCAGGAACGTAGTACTTCAGCTTCGTATCTGTGGTCAAGAAGTAATCCACATTGTAGGCCAGCGCATACCCCAAATGTACCAAGTCAGTATCAGTTAACCTGTAATCTATTCGACCGCCTTTCTTGTACTTCTCAACCAGCCTGTAACAAGCATCCGCCACAAGAGCATTAGGGTAGAGAAATCTAAGATCGAGAGCACCCCAAAAATCAATCAAATTATGGAGTTCGCTTAGATCGTGATCAGACTTTTCTTTTTCTCCTCGGAGGCATTCAATAACGCTTTCTCCAAGGACGGAAATCGGTACAAAGGGGATTATATGAGGAGCCGTGCTCAAGTGGTTTAAGAGCTTCTGCATATTGACGGGCTTGATATCTTCCCGGTCAGATTTAAAGCAAAAGAAGAAGATTGCTGAGTCTATCGCTACCTTAATGGCATTCATCAAAGATGCTTTCTAAGTTCTTCTTCATCTCATTGAACTCTTCCTCAGTGACACGCCAGGTTATCTCTCCGTGGATATTTACGGCACCACCATAAGGAAGCATGTCTTTGAGCATCTCATTATTTCCAGCCATTTTATCCTCCTTTAAAAGCTCGTCATGCAAGTATTTTAAGCTTCCTAATTTGCATCAATGCCGTACACTGCGAGTTATACATAGTGCACCATAACGAAAGTATTAAATCTTATAAAATATCTAGGATATAACTTGTGGCGAGAAAGACAATATTCCGCGTGAAATTGAAAGAGGAAGAACGAGACGGGCTGAATAAGTACATCCGTTATGGAGAATCGTCCGCAAGAAGCTTGACTCGTGCAAGGATACTGCTC
>Ga0074199_1002501_pt1 | contig 10837 bp, 10 predicted proteins | sample EPASupsiteSAE347_FD_64528 | JGI IMG/M metagenome (GOLD analysis project Ga0074199, IMG submission 64528) | Bioremediated contaminated groundwater from EPA Superfund site, New Mexico - Sample SAE3-47 | ecosystem: Environmental > Aquatic > Deep subsurface > Groundwater > Contaminated ...
GCGGCTTATTTTGACTCTGACGGCAAGGCGGATCCGGCCATGGTGATCTACAATTTGTGGTATATCTGGTTCTCCGGCACCGGATATCAACTGAGCGGCGGTCCGTGGAACTTCGGCGTGATAGGTTATCCCGTTGCGGCCGACTTTGACGGCCGGTAAGGGATGGTCATACGCCCATGACATACCGGCGGATAAACGTCTTCAGCGGCGATAAGAGCCTGATGATCGCCTCGCCAAGGGGTGAATAATAAGCCCGGTAAAACAGGGCTTTGAAGGGGGCGCTCTGGCGATAGACGTTAAAGGCGAAATTCCGGAAACACGTCAAAATTTCATTACGCGGGAACTGCGGCATGTTCAAGACCGTGTCTCTGCGCCCGACAAAACACGTTTCATCACCTTCGGGACGGATAAAGCCTTCCTTCAGGCATACCTCGGCCAGTTTGGTGCCGGGATATGGTTCAAATATCCCGATGATGACGCTGTCCGGCTGGATGCGCCGGTTCAGGTTCACCGTTTCCTGAAAAATGGCAGGCGTTTCATATGGGAACCCGACGATATTAAACGATTTTGTTTTCAAGCCGGCCTGGCGGCAGGCCGCAAAGGCCTCCACAATCCGTTCGTTTGATTGTTTGCGCCCCAGAACTTCGCGCCGGAATTGTTCACTGCCGTTTTCAATGCCGATGCTTACCCGGCGGCATCCGGCTTTTTTCAACTGCCGGCAGACCTCCTCATTCAGGGTTTCCGGCCGGGCATTAATGTCAAAAGGCAGGGAAAATTCGCGCGGATAGCGCGCGCAGAATTCTTCCAGGAAGGCTTTCTGGGCGGTGAAACAATCGTCATTAAAATAAAGGGTTTGCATTTTGTAGCGGCTTGTTACCTGCCGTATTTCTTCCAGCGCGCTTTCAACGGAGCGGAATCGCACGTAACGGCCGGGCTGTTTCAGGCGCAGGGCGTGATTGCTGCAAAAGGTGCAATCGTAGGGACAACCTCTGGAAAACATGAAAAGCGCGGTGCTGAAATCGGAGTCTATGATCCGCTGGTAGTCAAAAAGTTCGCGGTCCGGAAAGGGGAGCGCGTCAAGGTCTTCAATGAAAGGCCGGGTTTCGTTCCGGATTATTTTGCCATCGGTTTTAAACCAGATGTTTTTTATGGCATGGTCAATTTTTAGGCCGGCCCCTTGGGCGGCAAGTGAGTTCGCCAGTTCCAGCAGCGGGTATTCCCCCTCGCCGATGCAGACCGCGTCCAGCCCCGCAATTTCCTCCAGGCATTCGGGGGCAAGCGTGGCGTGCTGGCCCCCGAGAATGGTGAAAGCGCGGAAGGGCTGCAGCTCGCGGAAAATCTGCCGGACATAATGGTATTGCGGGGAGACGGCCGAGAAGGCGATCAAATCCGGCTGCCAGCCGGCGATGGCCTTTGTCAGAGAAGCCGTCTCATAATCGCCGAAAAGATAATGCAGCCGCGTTTGATGTCCGCGGGCTTTCAGCACGGCGCTCATCAGGCCGATGCCGAACTGGAAACTTTCTGCCCCGCCGCGGACGTTGATATCCGGATAAACAAACAATACTTTCATTGGAATTTTGCCTGACGCCTTCGCCGCTTGCTTCCGCCGCCTTCAGGTTTTGAAGAAGTCTTCAAGTTTTTCAACATCGATCCGGTCCTGCGGCCGGTCGGTCGCCTTTTTGGCGCGGATCAAAGTATCCCGCCCCATGATTCGGACGGGAACTCCATCATAGTCAATCCAGCGGCTGTCGGCCAATGCTTCGTCAAAAGTGACTCCTTTTACGGAAGTCAGAATATCAATGCGATTTGGCGCTATGCCGATCTGATAAACCAGGTCAGGGTCCAGAAAATCTTCGGCTTTGATTTCACGTAACGGCGCCCCAAACCTAATCAATGCCCGACAGACTTTTTGAGCATTATCTGGCGAGGGCCGCACCAGAATATCAAGGTCTTTGGTAAAGCGCGGTTCGGTGTAGGCAATGACGGCATGCGCGCCAATGATCAGATATTCAACGCCTTCGGCGTTCAATATGCTCAATAGATCTTTGAAGTCTGGATTCGCCGCCATGCGTTTGTCCCTTAAACCATGCGATTTCGCCGACCATTTTCCAGGCCGCAGCAAGTTTCTCGCCCGAAGATACCTTCCGCCAGAAATCAATATTAAACCGCTTCTCTTCCGGAGATCCGCGGCGGGCTTTGGCTGCCACAATCTGACGCTTGTTGCCTGGCATAATTATTTTTGTTTCTAACTTTGGTAATCCTTGCATATCCATTGGCCTGTTACAAGGAAGATTTGTCATAAAATCCGGTCCGGCGGCGTTTGCCGGGAAGGGACGATGCGGAAAGATGGCAAAAAATGCATCCAATAAGTCTGTGGCGCGCTGGCCGGCGGCAATTATGCCCGCGCGGAGTTGGAGAGGCTGACGATTTCAGCAAACCCCTTTGGATCGCGAATGGCGATTTCGGAAAGCATCTTGCGGTTCAAGGCCACGTTGGCTTTGGTCAGGCCCTCCATGAACCGGCTGTAATTGATGCCCTGCTGACGGCAGGCGGCGTTCAGGCGCGCAATCCAGAGGCCGCGGTAATCGCGTTTTTTTTGTTTGCGATGGATCGTGGCAAGCTTCATGGCCCGGTCAACCGCCGCGGTTGCCTGGCGGAACAATTTGCTGCGCGCTCCGTAAAAACCCCTGGCTAAAGCCAGACGGCGTTTTCTTCTGCGGCGCGAGGCGGGGGCATTGGTGGCTCTGGGCATGGTGTTTTCCTCTTTAAGTTAAATCAAATTGATAAGCCGTTTGGTCTCGCTGGGGTGCAGGATGGAGCCGCGGCGCAGATGGCGTTTGCGCTTGGAAGATTTGTGCGTGAAGAGATGTCCGCGCGCAGCGCCCTTGTGTCTGAGTTTTCCGGACGCCGTTTTGCGGAAACGTTTTGCCACGGCTTTCTTGGTCTTCATCTTAGGCATGGTTGATTCACCCCAAAAGTTTTTTGTCCGATCAATGCGCCTTTTTACATGGAACCGGTCAAAATGTCCAGCAGTTTTTTCATAAAAATTAACGCGCCGGCATTCAGGGCAAACTGCCTTCCTGGACAACTTTCATCAGGTATTGACCGTATTGATTTTTCAGCATGGGCGCCGCGAGCGCGGCCAGTTCCGCCTCGGAAATATAACCCAGCCGGTAGGCGATCTCCTCCGGGCAGGCGATGATCAGCCCCTGGCGGTCCTGAACCGTCTGCACGAAATTGGCGGCCTGCATAAAGGATTCGTGGGTGCCCGTGTCCAGCCAGGCGAAACCGCGGCCGAGCAGTTCCACGCGCAACTGGCCGCGTTGCAGGTAGGCCAGATTGACGTCCGTAATTTCAAGTTCACCCCGGGCCGAAGGGCGCAGATTTCTGGCTGTTTCCACAATGCCGGCGTCATAAAAATAAAGGCCCGGAACCGCATAGTGCGATTTTGGCTGCGAAGGCTTTTCTTCAATGCTGATCACCCGGCCGTTTTTATCAAATTCAACCACGCCGTATCGCTCGGGATCGTTGACCGGATAGCCGAAAATCAGGCCGCCGCTCTTCAGCTTTCCGGCCTTTTGCAGAACATCGGAAAGACCGTGGCCGAAGAAAATATTGTCGCCGAGGATCAGGGCCACGGGGGCCCGGCCGATAAATTTTTCACCGATCAAAAAGGCCTGCGCCAGCCCCTCCGGCCGCGGCTGTTCGGCGTAAGCAAAGTGCAAGCCAAATTGCGCTCCGTTGCCCAGCAGAGTTTTGAAACGGGGCAGATCTTCCGGGGTGGAGATGATGAGAATATCGCGGATTCCGGACAGCATCAGAATGGAAAGGGGGTAATAGATCATCGGTTTGTCATAGACCGGCAGCAGCTGTTTGCTGACCACCCTGGTAATCGGATAAAGCCTTGTTCCCGCTCCGCCGGCCAGAATAATGCCCTTCATAAACTGTATCTCCCTATGTAACAATGCATTGTTGAAATTTTAATAAAAATTTTACTTCTCGGGCATGTCATTCCCGCGAAAGCGGGAATCCAGTGTGTCCGTTTTTTTTCTGATCCTGGATTCCCGATTAGATCGGGAATGACACGTCTGCAATACTGTGTATGACACGGCCGTAAGGCATTCGCGCGCAGCGCATTTGATTGCGGCTACGCTGCGCTATGTTCGTGAAATATGTTTTTTACTAAAATAATCCAAAATAATCAATCCGTTGTTCGCCGTCTACGGCTGACGCACAACCGTTTCCATGGTCAAAACGGCCGTGCCGCAGGCGTCGGCCCGGCTGGATGCCGTGATCACGCATTCGGCAAGCCGCCAGGGCGGGCGCTGGGTTTCGGCCGACCGCAGGAAATCGGCGATGGAATTCAGATTGACCTCTTTGAAAACAACCTCTGTTCTCTTTACGTTCCAGCCATGCCCCAGCGCGCGAGAATCCAGTTCGCGGATTTCCGCCACCGAGCCGGTTACCGCGGTTGATGCCAGGGCGGAGAGGGACGGCGCCGCGTTGGAAACGGAGGCCAGCGCGGTAAACGATGCTTCAATGATATCCTGCTGTTGTTTCATCGCCCGCAGGTCCTGGATGACCGCAAGCTTACTTTGCATCCTTCTGGAAAGAGCATTGGCGCGCAGGGCGTTGAGCGCCGTCCAGAACATGCCTGCCAGCAGGATCAGGAGGACGCTGAAACGGAAGATTGATTCGGTTTTGAATTTCATGGCGGCACAGTTCCTCTCGCCGTAAAATGCACCAGGTTGTCGCCGCCCGCCTCCTTGCGGTCAATCTCAACCCTGTAGCCGGCATTCCGTAAAGATGCGGCCAGGCGTTCGCCGTCGTCCCAGTCCTCGGCCGTGCCGTTGATGGTTACTTTGTCACGGCTGAGTTCAAGGCGCGTATAAGCCAGCCGGGCTTCCTGGCCGGCGTTGATTATTTCCGCCAGTCTTACGGAAAGCGGCTCTCTGAAAATATTTAAGATGGGCGCAAAATCACTCAGTTTTTTTTGCACGATCGGCCGCACCTCGTCCACTTCGCGTCCGTAGGTGATGGCGCGGCCCGGGGCCAGCTCTCCGCTCAGGCGCGAGATTTCGCGCTGGGTTTTTTTGAATTGAAATGAGCCGGTAATCTGCCAGGCGAGATTGAAGGCGCAAAGCAGTATGCCGGACAGGAGGAGGAATAGGGCGGCCTGCGCCGAGTGTTTTTTGCGTTCCGCCAGGATGGAGAGATGGGTCAGCTCTCCCTGGCGCAGATTACAGCGGAGCCGGCCGCCAAATGCCCGGGAGGAAAGGGCGCGCGGCAGGAAAGTTTCCGGCGATTTATGAACCACAAACGGTCCCGGCCATTCAGCGCTTAAAAGCCGGTGTAAGGAATTGACCAGCGCCGGTTGCCGCGCCAGAGGTCCGCAAAAAAGCCATTCCACCGCTGTCCGGGCTTGAAGTTCGGAGCAGAGGATGCGATAGAAGCGTTGAAATGCGTCCTCCGGCGCTGTCCCCGCGCTTGAATTGAGCGCCATTTGCAGGCTGTGGGCGTTGAGGAAAAGACTTCCTGAACCGATTGCCAGGGCAATATGATCCGGCTCAAGACTGACCACGATCCGGGTGGCATCGGCGCGCGGAGGTTTCTCCCGCAGGCTCTGCTGCCAGAGGGCGAGGCCTTCATGGTCAATAATGAGCGGATCAAGTCCGGCGGCCTGGTAGCGGTTCAACCGCTGTTGAACGGCGGTGCGGCGCGCGGCAACAGCCAGGACCGAAATGGCATTTTTCGTTTTCCGGCGGAATTGTACAAAGCAGTAACAGCAGTCTTCAAGGGGGAATGGCAGTTGAAGGTCCAGCATGGCGGGCAGAACCTTGATGGCCTTGCTTTTTGAAGAAAAGGGCGTATCCAGCCAGATGGTCAGACTTTCGTTTATGCCGAGACAGCCGGTCACGGGCAGATTTGCCGCGCCTTTTTGTCCGGCCGGCGAGGACGGGGGCCAGGTGACGGTGGTGTGGCTGATCCGGCCGGTGAATGCGCGCAGGGAACGCACAATTCTGGGCGTTTCCCAAAGGACTGCCCCATACCAGGAACTGTGAAATTTGAAATTTGAAATTTGAAATTCGGTCTTCACGTTACTGCTCCACCCATCGGATAACCTGAATATTGCCGGTTTGATCGCGTTTGACCAGACAATAAACCGCTTCGGCTGCCGCGCCCATTACGGCTCTGGAATAGACTGAAAAGAAGGAACTTTTCAGGGAAATATAATTCGCAAATTTTTGCAGGGTCAGGGGATCCATGACCTGTTCAAGGGTAAAAAGCGGCATGGCATCCCGTCCGTGAATGATCCTTTCAACCAGCGCGGCATTGCCGCCGCCGAATATGGCCAGCAGCGCCGGCCGGCCGGCGGTATTAACATTGACCGGCTCAATGCGCGGCTTCTGCGCCGGCAGAACGGCAAGCGCGTTTGTTCCGGCGGCGCTATTAGTTGCCGTCCCCAAAAGCCAGAGCAATTCCTCCCTGCTTTCCATCGGCAAATTATCCGGATAAAACTGCGCCTGTTGGCGACGGTAATATTCCTTCTCATAATGGCCTTCCGTATTCTGGTCAACCCAGTCCCTGATAATTTCGGTTTCTGTTTCGGGGTTCAGGGAGCCCTGCGCGGCCAGCAGGTCGCGGACAAGCATTTCCGGCCGTCGCCATTGTTCCGCCGCGGAGACAAAGGCAAGCATGTTCGCATCAAGGAAGCGGTTTTCATCAATAATCACCACTTCCGTGTCAATCCCGTTCGGCAGGCGCAGATACATGGGCGCGGCCCAGGCCTCGTTGGTATGATCAACCAAAAAATTCTGATCGTCTGCCAGAGCATTGAGCGCGCGCCAGACGCCGTCGCCGGCTGTTTCGCGCAGTTGGGTCTGCAGTAACCGCTTGTTTTCCAGGTTGAGGCACGCGCGCGCCAGGACCTGCGCGTGCAAGGCAAGCGCCACAATAACACCCAGGAGAATCAGGACCGCCGCCAGGATAATGCCGGATTCGCCGCCGGACGCATGGGCATTGAATGGCAGATGATAAGATGTTTGAATTGTTTTTTTCGTAACCGCTCCGCCGTCTGGATTTTTTTCAAACACTATACGCCGGATGACCATGTTTGTCAAAAAAAATGCCGGCGGCGGCGCGGCCGCGCCTTGTCAGGCGCCGGAAGAGTGGGGGGCGGTCGGGCAGGCTGATTCCATGGCAAAAAACGCGGCGCCGGCGGCGGCATTGAATTTTGAATCAAGGGCCCTGATTAAAGGGACGGGCGGCAGTTTCTGTTTTTTTTGACAGGCGTCAAACGCTTCTTTGAGGTTTTTCCAAAGCAGGTTTTCCTCTGAAAAAAGAGGGCCGTAAATGATAATCTCATCCGGGTCAAAGAGCGCTGCGGAGGACGATAAAGATATTGCCAGGATTTTTACAACCCTCTCCATTGCATCCCGGACATTTTTCTTTTTCAACTGCTGAAAAACAGCTTCCTCGCCGCCTTCCCAGAAACTTTCGGGCAGGTCCGGATTATTTTTTTTCAATGCCGCCAGACCGCATATATCCTGCAGAAAAGTTGCCCCGTCCGGAGCAAAGGAAACGCCGAGTTCGCCCGCCCGGCCGTGTCCGCCTTGAAAAAGAATGCCGTTGGAGCTTAAGGACATGGAAATGCCGGAGCGGATGGCAACATGCATGACCGTCATTTTTTCGGCGGCGGGCCTTTTCCGGAGGTCAAAAATTGCCAGACAGCCGATGTTATTGGCAAGGTAAACTTGTTTTTGGGATATTTCGCGGCAGATGTCCCGCAGGGGAATCATGGAAAAATCCGGCAATACTTCGTAGTTAATGATCACGCCGCTCTTTGAATCGGTGTAGCCGGGCGCTCCTACGCCTAAGGCGGCAACCTTATCCCATAATTTCCCGCATTCTTTGATGGCGCCGGCCAGGTATTCCCCGAGAATTTTTATATATTGTTCCCTGTCTTGGCAGGGGTAAAAGTTCTTTTCAATGGAAAAAACCAGGTTGCCGGCAAAGTCAAGGATGATAAAACGCCATGACAAGGCTTCCAAATCAATACCGGCAAAATATTCATAATCCGGACTCAGGCGCAAAGGAATGGACCGTTTTTCACTGCCGGGCGCGGAAAGGGAGGCATCCTCCACTATCATGCCGGCGGTGATCAATTGCGCGGCAAGTTTGGTGATATTAAATGTGCTGAGTCCCAGCAGAATGGCGCACTTCTGCCGGGAAATACCCGGATGCTTGCGAATAATGGCAAGGAATTTATTTCTCTTCCTTAAGAGTTTGCCTTCTATATTGCCCGGAGAAATGAATTTTCCCATTTCAGCTTGTCCTTATGCGCATAATCTAGCTAGATTGTCTCATTATGTCAAATTTGTTATCAAATCGGTTTTGGAGTATTTTTTAAAATATATCTTGACATTTCTGTGTTTTTAGTTTATTTTAGTTTGTAAACAAATCATAAAATAGAATTATATGAATATCTATAGGAAATCAGTCAGCGATCTGTCCGATAAAATCAAAACCGTCACAATGGTAGTAAAAAACACGGAACAACTCAATAAATTTGTCGCTTCCCACTTCTGCGATTTACTCGTTGAAAAACAGAGACGGAATGAAATGCTGACCGTCATCTGTCCGGTGGGGCCGCTGGATTACAGTTTTTTTGCGGCGGAAATCAGAAAAAGGGGACTCCACTGCCGCAACCTGCGCACCGTCAACATGGATGAGTATCTGGATAAAAGGGACAAATTAATCCCGCTTTCGCACCCGTTAAGTTTTCGGCGTTTCATGCAGGAAAGGTTTTTCGCGAAGCTGCAGAAAAAGGACCGGCCTGCCCCGGAAAACATTATTTTCCCTGACCCCGCTCAGCCGGAGCAGGTGACGGAGTTAATTGATTCCATAGGCGGGGCCGATGTTTGCTGGGCGGGATTGGGCATCACCGGGCATCTGGCCTTTAACGATCCGCCCCGCATGTTGGGCGAGCCGGAGGGCCTGCAGAGTTTCCGGAACTGCAAAACGCGCAAAATCACGACCAGCCCGATGTCAAATGCGCAAATGGCCATGGGAGGCACCAGCGGTAACCTTGATATTATTCCCCCGCGTGCAATAACGATCGGCATCTATGAACTTCTGAAGAGCCGGGAATTTCATTTGGTCTTCATGCGCAACTGGCACGCCGGGCTGTGGCGGAGGGCTTTTTTCGGGCCGGTCACAAGCTCGTTCCCGGGTTCCCTGCTTCAGAAACACCCGAATCTGAGAATAACACTGACTGAGCTTGCGGCGGCCGAACCCATGGTATGTACTGCGCAGGCTACGGGAGAGTAAAAATGAAATTTATAAGCGCAAGACATTTAGTTCAGGATGCATATAAAAAAACATACGCTGTGCCGGCCTTTAATACCAATGGCGCATCGTACGATATTACGAGGGCGGCGCTTGAAGCGGTTGAGGAAATGAAATCCCCGCTCATCCTTCAGGATTATGAGCCCAATCTCGCTTACCGGGGTTTTGATTATTTTGTGAAACTGGCCGGCCATTTGGGCGATGAGCTGGATATTACCGTCCCCGTGGCCCTGCATGTTGATCACGGCAAAAGTTATGCATCATTATTAAAGGCGCTCAAGGCCGGATTCACTTCGTTCATGATTGATGCTTCGCATGAGCCGCTGGAAGAAAACATCAGAATTACAAAAAAGGTCATGGAAACCGCCAAATTATTCGGGATTTCCGTGGAGGCCGAGGTCGGTTACGTCAAGGGCAATGAGCCAAGACGAGAAAAGCTGATCGGTAAAATTCCGGTTCCTGAAAAGCCCGTGATGCCGGCGGCCAAAACCGACATCAAAGATGCGCAATGTTTTGTCTCGGAAACGAAAGTGGATATGCTCGCGGTTTCCGTCGGCACGCTGCATGGTGTTTACCAGAAGCAAGATGAAATTGACTTTGAGTTTCTTGCAAAACTCCGCCGCGCCATGGAAATTCCCCTTGTTCAGCACGGGACCTGCGGTATTTCGCTTGAGAATATTTCCAGGCTGGCCCGGGCGGGGATGTGCAAGATAAATTTTGGCGAGGCGTTCCGTTTCAATTTTATAAAATATTTCAACGAAATGACCGACACCACGGAACATTTGTGGCATGCGTGGCGAATCATGAGAAATATCAAAGACCGGCTGAAGGATGATATGAAAGAATTGATCAAGGCCGCCGGTTCGGACGGCAAGGCGGATTAAGGAGTTGAAAGGCGTTGACATGTTCAGCTATCAGCTTCCCACAAAAATAAAGTTTGGCGGCGGGATTTCCAGCGGGCTGGGCCGCCTGGCTGAATGTTACGGCGATAAGGCGGCCATCGTAACCGACAGAAAGCTGGTCAACCTGCCGTTTTTTCAGAGGATCGCCGGGGATTTTAACAAAGCCGCGGTTTTTTCAGAGGTGGATGAAAACCCGACCGTCAAAAATGTGGATGCCTTGAGCTGCTTTATCAGGGAAAACCGTTGTAATCTGGTTGTTGCCGTTGGGGGCGGCAGTTCGCTGGATTGCGCCAAGGCCGCCTCGGCGCTGGCGCCAACCAAAGACGAGAGTATCCGGGCCTACCATACCGGCGGGAAGAAATTTGGCGGGACACATTGGCCGCTGATTGCCGTTCCGACCACGGCCGGGACCGGCTCCGAAGTTACGCCGTTTGCCGTGCTTGACGACACGGAAAAAAATATCAAGGGTCCGATGGCGTCTGAATCTTTTTATCCGGTCTGCGCGGTGGTTGATCCGGAATTAACGGTGAGCCTTCCTTTGAAAGTCACGGCCGCAACGGCCATGGATGCCTTGTGTTATGCCATAG
>Ga0074199_1002504_pt1 | contig 10806 bp, 6 predicted proteins | sample EPASupsiteSAE347_FD_64528 | JGI IMG/M metagenome (GOLD analysis project Ga0074199, IMG submission 64528) | Bioremediated contaminated groundwater from EPA Superfund site, New Mexico - Sample SAE3-47 | ecosystem: Environmental > Aquatic > Deep subsurface > Groundwater > Contaminated ...
TGATTACCCTAACTCATTAGATGCCGAATATCATTTTGATTATGTAGTTGAAATCGCAAAACCCGTAAATGTAACCACCATCGATACTAATTCCGCGCTCTGGACAGGAACGGGAGGAGCCGACCAAAACTCCAACTATATTTCAGTTTCAGTGGTTGTCAAACTCCAGGAAACTGATCCATCCATAGAGCCGGTCAAATTATACACTTCGCTTGCCAAGCCGCCGATGCCTGGTGACCTTATTTATGCGGCGGTTCCTGCCCAGCAGAAAATCTATGCCATTAATCCCAAAACACATGCACAGGTTGACGTTTTTGATTTTACTACTCAGAATTACACACCCGTCCATCTGGCGGTTCACCCTAGCGGTGAATGGCTTGCGATAAAGGCAAAGCAGAGAATTCTATTCATGGATATCAGACCCAACAGCACCACTCGCGGGCAAACTTGCCAACCGTATTATAATACAACGGCCTGTAGCGTGTCCAACAGTGGCGATGCAGGCGATGGAAGCGACGACAGCAGTTTTACGCGTTCCGATCGGGGTATTGTTTTTAGATCCGACGGGAAAATCTTATATTTTACAACCAGTATTTCACCGGTGATTAAAGCACTGGAAGTTCCTACCCTTCCGACGTCCGGGTTGCCCGGCAATGATTGGCCCGCCCCCTCGGGATGGACGGATGTAGCTTTTACCGCCGACTCCATGGATTTCGAACTTATGGAAAACGGGAAAATCTATACCTGCGCGCACTCGGGCAACCACATTGTTGTAAATACTCATACGCATTCCACTCGAACCGATTTCATGCCGGATTGGCCGGTCAATACAGGCAAAAGGTCACACCACCGGGCCATTACGAGTAGTTGGGCGGGAAATGAGCTGGCTGTATTATATTGTGGGGGTTCCCCCAATAATCATCTGGGGTTCGTAGACCCGGTACACGAAACACTTATGAATGACGCCCTAATCACCAACACGGGTGTCTCGGGCAGTGATCACTACATGGATGACCTCCTTTTCTCAAGAGATGACAGATGGCTCTTCACATGCAGCGCCGACAACGGCCAGGGAAGACACATCTACGCATTTGCTCGGACCTCGGGTGCATTTTGGGACGGAACGAATAATTTTTCATGGAACGTTACCAATGCTAGAAACAGAAGCATTACTCTGGCTAATGCGGACGGCGTAACTACTTTAAAGAGCAGTCCTTACGGCAAAGAAATCATTGCTGATACCGTAGGAAATAATGTCTATTTCGTGAATGTGAATAATATGGTTACGAACACAACACCCATTACCACCTCATGGACACCATCACCTACGCCGGGGTTGGTTTCAGATCTGACCGGAAGAATTGCCGAGCAGGTTTGGGTCGGTTGTTCCGACAAGACGCTCCAATGCCTTGATCTATATGGTGGAAACGGCGGCAAAATTGACGAGGATAAGATGATCACATTCCCGGCGGTGCCGAATTCAGTGGCGTTGACAGCCGGCGGCGACAAGATCGTGGCCGCCCGAACCGATTCCTATGTTCCAATGGAAGGCGATTGTTTCGACTTTACTCCCTCGACAATTTCATCGGTGAATGTCACGGCAGGGGCCGGCGGTGGTACAAATAAAGCCATCCGGCTTCTTGATCGAAGCCTGGTTGTTCTCAACCATAACCCAAGTTGTACTTATACGGGAATATACCCTGATGACGTAACGCTTGCCAATGCCGACAACGGATTCATGGTCTATCAATCAGATGATTGGGGAAACATCTCCGGAAACGCATCGGTCGGACTCTCCCTTCGAGGAGATACCGGGTGGCGAGTGGCAGATGCTGTTCCGATGCATCGCAGAGCGGGTGCCTACATCCTGATGCGCAACGACTCATCGTCTCCTAAAGAGGCGATATTGTTCTGGATTGAGAAAACAAAATTCGGAGCGATCACGGGAACTGAGGATGTCGATGGATACAAGATCATGTATGCCTGGGATAATCTCTACGATGGTTTTCCCGAAGGTCGCCCCACCAAACTCGCCCTTTCCCCGGACGATTCCACATTAACAACCTATGACCCGTACGAAACCAGCACTGCGGGTAGCGCCCAGGTAATCCGAATTTACGATCTTCAAAACCAGCGTTTTCCTATGCAACCCGGGTTAATAATAAACAAGTACAACAGCTACAGCGGTGATTTTTCGGCCACGCCGGTGGAAAATCCTTTGGATTTAAAGAAAGCTCTTTGGCGCTTCTGTCAGGTCGATAAACATAATCAAAAATGGCCTTTCAATCGTTATGATGGAGGGGTTTCGGGAGACGGTTTCAACAATACAACGGGGCGCTACTTCGGATGGTGGTATCAGCCTGGAAACGTTCAAATGCTCGGATTGGTTACTTTTGACGCCATTCGATTGCTTTTGAACGGCAATTACCGCTCTCCTTCCTGGACAAACGGTACATATTGGGCCGAATCAAATTTTGACACTTATTTCAAGTTCGATAATTCGGCTCAAGGTATTTTCTCTCATACGCCGGGTACAATATCCTTTCAAGGTGAAACATTTCACGATAGTACGGGTGAAATCGAGAGAGAGGCTTTCGGGTGGAGCACCAGTTCAACAATAGCAAATCCTGACGGGTACGATCAAGATACTTCAGGAAATCCTCAAGTTAAATTAAAAAGCGGATCAACTTATTGGTCGCATTCATCAACGAATGAATTTCGAGCATTTCGGTTTCGGCCGCAGCTTCTGAAAGAAATTCCTACAAGTGGCGGTCCGATTGGGCCGGGGCCGTGTAACTTCATAGCCCGTCGCGAAGTCCAGGGTGAGGGAATTTTCATGGCATTTCATCGCGACACTTCCAACCCGACCCTGTTTTTTACCCAGAGCGGTTTTACCACTCCAACTCCTACGGTCCCGCAAATCTTTGTTCTTTCTCTCTTCCCGGCGGATTTGAAAGCGGTATTTACCCCCACGGGCGTGACCACTTCCACGATTGTCAAAGATCTGAGGGTTTCCCCCGATGGTCGGCGCCTCATCCTTGCCACTGAAAACCCCAATCGACTGTATTTGTATACCATCAGCTACCCCATGGGCTCAACAGCAATCCCAACCGCCCCATCGGAAAAAATAATAGAATTATCCGCGGCACCCACCTGCCTCGCAGTTCGGCCCTTCAACAGCTTTTCAAGTGGATCCAACAATTATAAGTCCTGGAACAACGTTAGCGGGGTTTTTACAACCGCCAGATGTGGAAATCAGACCGCCGCCCTTGGAAAGGGAGGCATCTATATCATCGGAGGCTCCGATGGAGCATACGGAACTGCACAAGCCTCGTGTTATATTTATGATCCTCTGACTAATCAGGCACAGCCTCTAACAAACAGTCTTACTGCAGCAAGAAGGCATGTGGGTGCCGTCAGTTACGATGATCGGATTTTGAGTTTGGCGGGATATAATCCCGATACCGGCGGGACGAAAGCCGAGGTTTATTCTTACGATCCGATTTCCACAAACTGGACGACACTTAGAAATTTGCAGGATAATACGAACGTCGACCAGGGAAGAGATTGCCACGGGGCGTGCTTGACGCCATACGGGATCGTTTTGGTCGGCGGGAATACGCCTCTCCTCATGTCGGTCTATTATCCGCATGCAAGAGTCAGCGCTACGGCGGGTGATTACGGTGAAACCCTTGCTATGCAGACTACTTCCATGACGGGGGTTCGTGATAGTGTCGCTGTTTGCCACTACAGCCGGAAGGATAAGAAATGGTATCTGTATAGAATCGGCGGAGGAACCGGCATGGGAGTTCCCGATAACACGCTGGTTCAAAGATTCGATTTCGATACGAATTCATGGGCTGCTTCAATTGACCTGGGAAATGATGAGTATACCGAAAAGAGTGAACCGGCTGCTTGTTCCTGGGGTGATGAAATTTTCATTTTCGGCGGAAGCAGAAGCTCGACGAGAACAGCAACCGCCATCGCGTATAATCCCGACACGGGTAAATACAGGAAATTGAGGAATGTCGGAGATCCGTTGGTTGAAGACCCCGACACAAAAACTTGCATGATGTGCGCGGTTCCTTGTGGGCCTTATATATATCTGATCGACGGAGCCGACGTTCCGGATAACAACGGAGGAAGCAACAGAATCAGAAGATATACACCATGAAAAAATGCGTTGAAATATTTCAAATTTACAAACAAGCCTTCTTAAGGGGGCTTTGAAGAGGTTCGTAAATGGTTAGTTTTTCTCTCCGCACGCCCCATGAGCTTCGTGGGAAATTCTCTTCTTTTTCTTCCTGCCGGGATTCGCGGACCGGGTATACCTTCATGGAGATCCTTGTCGTGGTTTCAGTCATTGCGGCTATGTCGAGCATTGCTTTCCCCGCAGCCGACAATTTTTACGCAAGCCAATTCACCACGGCTCAAGCCGCTATCCTCATAGCCGACATTCGACTGGCTCGTGCAAATGCCATGGATAAACAGGTCTACCACCGTCTCTTGTTTTCCTCCGATAAGACCGAATGGATCGTTCAAGAATATACCGATTCGTCCGGATTGGAGCTTCCTGGTGAAGTCGACTCCGCCGATATCGGGATCGGAACCGCAAAGTCCGACACCTTCGAGGTCGTATCCGCTAAATGGCTGAGCGCGCTTGATTCCGAATCACGAAAAGTCGATCCGGGCATCACTATTGAAACCGCACCGGCAATTCCCTCTGCAATCTTCTTCCGACCGGATGGCATGATTGTCGACAAACCGACGTTCGAAGGATGTCCGATTCCTGTTTTGAAGGTGACCTTCAAGAAGAGTTCCGCCGCAACGGATGTTTCAATCACTCCTGCGGGTGGAATCGAGAGCGTTGAGTGGTTCGACGAAAACTACTGATGCAGCAGGGAAAGAATCTCATGTTATACACTTTTCGTAAAGAAGTTGGATGGCCATTCCATAGTCGGCATGGTAAAAACGTAACATGTCGCCTCTCTACCATGCTTGAATCGCTCTTCCGATGCCGCGGGTTTACCATGGTGGAAGTTCTTGTCGCCGGCATGGTCATCGCCTCCATGATGGTTGTTCTGTTGAATTTTGTTTCCTATGCGGGTGAAATCTGGCAACGCGGGCACATCAACATGACGTTGTCGGCGGAGGGAAACATGCTTCTTGAAGCGATCGAACGGGAGATGAACTTCGCTACCGGAATAACTTCCCCGGCGGTTTCAGCAACAACGAATTCAATCGTTTTCAATCGGGATGTTTCCGTCTATTGTTCCACCCATGGCTATGAAACGGTAAATGCCCGATTTATCATTGGTGATGAGGGGCCCGATACGACCATCGCATCAATAGCTTTTATCGATGCCGACGGCACTCCGGGCCCTCCGGTGAACCCTTTTTCTCCGATTACCACATGGTCCATCGGGGCTGCGGATGCACATTTTACGCTGAACGTAGACAGGTTCCAGTATGTTCTTTCACGTCACATCAACACTCTGAACATCACTCGTGTTACCACAAACCGAATCGAAGTAGAGGTGGTTCTCAGGACAAAGAGAGCGGAAGACGGATTCGAAAAGAAAGTTGCGTTTAATCGATCGATCGTGATCCCTCGGTTGTAAGGAGGAAAGATATGAAAGGTGGTGTAATCAGGCGGGGAATGGCCGGAATAATAGTTGTTGTATTGGTCCTCGGCTTCATGATGGCGGTGGCGACAAGCAATTCGATCCTGATACAAAGCGAAATGATCGGTATCAAAGCAAGATGCAACATGAAGCAGGCTTATTTTGCGGCTCTCGCCGGAGTCCATTTCGCCGTTTTACGACTTCGTGTCGATGCCCAGTCGAATACCTTCTCTGCGGATGCCGCTACAAGGCTGTTTTTTGCCAACACCACGCTTGACAATGCGGATAACCATTACAGGAAATGGGACAATACGACCTTGGTCGATCTCCAGGATCTGAACTGTACGGGCGGCATATCATCGGACACATATTACTCGACGACGACTTTTCCCACGAACATCGAAGTCGATCCGACGGAATCGAAATTCATTCTCGTCAGCTACCCCGGCGGCACAACCACGACCGATAAAGAGACGCAATACTGGATCAAATCACAGGGAATTTACACTGATGTCGCATCAGGTCGGGAATACAAAGCCCAAGTTTGGGCATATGTCGAAATCAACAATACCCAGAAAATCGTTACATTGAAGAAATTCGGCCCGATGGCTGTTCAATCGCTGACAATCAACAACACACCGAGTACCGTAGTGAACGATTTCTGGGATTGGGAAAAATTCTAAATTATTTTAAAGTGCCGGGTAATCCGTAAAGCAGGGTAAACGGGAACTGTAATTCCCAAGACCATTATGCTTGAAAACTTTCGGCCGTTGATTTCCTCTTCAATCAGCTTTTCTCGGTAGTCTTGGCCACGGACATCGATATTATGAATTTATGGACAAGAGGAGATTCCAAAGGGTATAATTTTCGATCATGGCGAGCTTTTCAAGCCGCAGCCGCGGGTCGGTTACGCTCATTTTGCTTGGTTTGATGAGCGTTATGATTGTTTTTGCCTTTGGGCTTTCCCGCAGGATGACGGGCCACTCGCAGATCCTGACAATCGGCGATCAAAGCCAGCTTGCCAGATATTATCTCGAATCTTATATGGGTGATGTCAACCGACAGATTATAATTCAAGCCAACAAACCGGGAAGCGAGATCTACCAAGCACTGAGGAAAAATACAAGAAGTTCTTTTAAGGTAATTTTTCCATACAAGGCTTCGGATCTATTGCGGAATCTCGGCAAAAAAGAATTGGATATCAATGTTGACGAATTCCCTCCGGAAGTCGAAATTTGCGATCCCAAACCGCTTTCGTTTCCAGACATCCTTATTATGCCTAAAGCATTACAGGAAATCGAAAAACGCGGAATTCTGGAAATAAAATGTTCGATCAGATTTCAGAAAAAAAAGTATTCATTGGACGTCAGGTATCCGTTTGTCGTGACCATGAGAATGACGCCCATGCTCAGAGAATTCCTGCTTTTTTGCGACAGTCTTCATCTCGAACAATCCAAACCTTTTGGAAAGCAGGATCAAATCAACATAATCTTTACAAAAGAGAGTCAAATTCCCAAGAATCCTCCGCCGGGTTATCATGGATATGCCGGTCGTCCATTAATTCTATGGCCGTCAGCCGGCGACAAGGATAAAACGGGAAGAGTTTTTCTCGGCGGCGACGATTCCCCGATTTACCTTAATTTGGCAGGAGAAAAGAGTTTTCGCGGTGACAGCGGCTTAATGTGCGACCTTTGGCAAGTTTGGCCCACATGGCTGAAGGTCAACGAAACGGGTGCGGATTTCAAGCAAACTCCTCTTTTTCTTGATAGCAATCAAAAAGAAGTGAACGTAAGAGGAATAAGCATTCCGTTGAAGTTGTCCAGTCACCAGGCGCAAATGGGAATTCTCGGTTTTTCATATGAAATCGCGGATCCGAACGAGGGTTTTTTCTCAGACTCCTCGCGCACGCTGGAAGATTTTCTGGACCCGGATCCATCATACAAAAATATGATTTCAGATGGAAAGCAATATCTGGCATTGTCCAGCTCGATAAAGTTGTTCGGACCTAACCTTGAATCGGAGATGCCTGATATCACCTATTTTGGTCCGAATCGTGAAGTTTTCGGCAAGGTTTTCGGCAGGTTTTTCCTATTGACTTTTTTCAAACCGGTTTCTCAAAGCGGCGGCGGAACTCCGCTGACTTACAATCCTGATCCCAATTACAAGCCATCGCTTTTTTCGAAATATTGTGAAGTTCAAAAAGTTGAGTTTGAACCCAAGAACCCTCAACACATATATTCCGATTTCATGTCACGCGTGGTTTCGGGAGGCGGTGATTATTCCGGAAATGACGCACCCGAGCACTACCTTGCGGTAAATCCGGAGAGCAAGAAATCAAAAAAATCCTTGAGTTATGCGGAATTTAAGCCCGCCGACGGTTTGCAACTAGGCGGTCGCTTCGATTCCTTCGGCGAAAGCTGGTTTAAAATCTTGTATGAAGGTAGTAGTAGAGCGCCTTATGATGATATAAGAGTAAAATCCGTTCATTCAAGAATATGTAGGGAATTCGCCAATCAAGACGAATTCAAAAAATACGCGGGAATAAATAAAAACAAATTTTGGGTAGACGGCGTCGTCTTCGTGAGAGGAAAACTAGAACTGGACAATATCGACACTAAAGACATCCGTGGCGGAATCGTTATCGTGGAAAACGGTATTTCCCTCAAAAATATCACGCGGGGAATATCCTTTACCGACGAGATGGCTCCGCAGCAAATGATTGATGAAGTAGGAAAAGCCGTCGATACCATGAGCCAAGATCAAATTCTTACATTCGTCAGCTTGCGGGGAGAAACGATTACGCTTCGAGGCGATAAACAAATCGGCGTTCAACTTATTTCTTTAAGATCCCAATTGGTTGGTCGCCCTTTGGATCAAATCGTCTGGGAAAATCCCAGAAGAATCGTTTTTTGCGGCGGATTAGCAGTAAGCACTCTCAATATGGAACATCGAATAAAAGAATTCGCGCGGGCAAACTACGAACCGATTTTCATGTTTGTACCATCCATGTCCGATAAAAATCCCTCGTTTTCCGCGCATCTCATGCCGTCAATGGAGGGCTACAAGCTTGATACCGATGATAACCCGGGCTGAATGATGTTGATATTGTTTCATACTATCGAGTCCTGCCTTTCGAAAACTCCTCAAGCTCGGCGGATTACGGCGCCGGCGCCTAATCCGTTCTATATCGCCAAGGGGTGGCGGAGATACCCGAAAACCGGCTTTTATTTTGCGTCTATCAGTAAGGCCTTGTCGGCAAATAACTGTAACGAGTTTCTGGGATTTCCGGCCATAAGAGGCTATAAGAAAACAACCAGACGATTCGGTTATTTTCTAACAGGCTCTAAACGCCGCGCACTATCCATGTTGGAATTGTTGATAGGCATAATGATTTTCAGTTTTGCCATGCTGCCGCTGATGTCTTTCAGCGCTTCCTCCTTCCGGGGGGCCTATTCCGTCGGGAAACACATGATGGCGGGACAAATAGCCGCCGGGCTCATGGATCGACTTTTGGCCAATTCATTCGACGACTGTTTAACGCAGGTTGAAGAGCTTGCCCGAAAAGGGCGAATTGATCTGATGGAAGACGAAGTATTGAAAAAAGCTATTGGAAAAAGCAATTTCGGGGAATCAAAAGACAAATTCGAAGAGGATTTGAAGAAATCCTTCAAGTTCTTTAAATATGAAATCGGGGTCAAGAAACCGGAAAAGAATCTCATGGATCAGATGTTTCAAATTACGATAAAAGTCACTTGGCGTATCGACGAAGGAAATGAAGAATCAAGGGTTCCAATATACTTATATGCCATCAAATATCGAGACGATTTATGATTCTCGTAATTTCCTCATTATCGGCGTTCCGTAGAATTCCAATATCGCGGCGCGGCATGTCGATTATTGAAATTATGGTTGTCGTAGCACTCTCAACTACTATTTTAATGGTCGGCACATTACTAATGAACCGAACGACAAAAACTTTTCAAAAAGGCACGGACATGCTGAATACTCAGGTTTTAATGGACGGCATAATCGAAAATTTACGATCGGACATAAGATCGCTTAGGGAATTGGCACCCAAGGAATGCAACGAATCGATGTTTTCGTTTTACTATTTCGATAAAGGTGTCAAGTTGAAGATCGTCTATGAATACGACCACGATGAAAAAACACTGAGACGCACGAAACAAAGACTGGTCAACGGGGATGCTTCGAAAATTGAAACGAGTAAAACCGATTTTCACGGTCCAAAACAGGTTGAATCTTTTATCTTTCTTCGCGAACCCGAAAAAGTAAAATCGTTAATGTCGACACAGGCTAAGGCTAAAGAGGATTTTCAATATATAACCGTTGCCATGCGAGTAAAAACGGATGAAAAAACCGGATATCCAGCATCCAGTCTTGCGATTGTGTGTCAATTCAGTTCGAAATGCGTTGATCTGCCGGTAATTGTGGGGAGGTAACAAATGCGAAAAATGGTTTTGGTTGTCGTTCTTTTACTCTTTCATTGCAGTTTGCTTTGTTCTGCGCCCAAAGACGGCGAATCCCGAGTGATTCGCGAAGGCAAGGCATTGGAAAAAAACAATAAATTCGAAGCAGCCTTGAATCTCTACATCAAAGAAATCAAAATCATGCCGACTGAGGAATTATATCGCGAAGCGGCTTCATTACTAGGAAAACTTCAACGTTACGGTCAGGCTGAAATTCTTCTCAGTCAAGGTCTGAATCGATTTGCGGAAAGTCTGCAATTAATTAATCTTGCGGCTCTTATCCAGTTCAAGAAAGGTTCTTTGGGAAAGGCCAAAATTCTTTGGGAGAAAGTTCTTAAAGTTGAACCGCAAAACGTCTTTGCCAAGGAATGGCTGGCAAAACTAAGCAAAACTCCCGCGACACCTTCCTCTTCAACGTCGACGGATAAAACGACCGATATGGCGAGCACTATGCCTCAGCAAATCGAAGATTCCAATGCGGCTGAAGCATCTTCTTCAACTCCTCTGCCGATTGAGGAGCAACAGAAACTCGCAAAAAAATTGTATGAAGATATGGCAAAATGGGACAAAGAAGAGGTAGACCGATTTGAAAAGGCGCATCGCGAGATTGTCGACAAATGTCCCAAAACCAATTATGCGCCGGACTCATGCATGAGACTTGGGAACATATATCTCTTAAGTAAAAATGAGCCTGA
>Ga0074199_1002507_pt1 | contig 10804 bp, 10 predicted proteins | sample EPASupsiteSAE347_FD_64528 | JGI IMG/M metagenome (GOLD analysis project Ga0074199, IMG submission 64528) | Bioremediated contaminated groundwater from EPA Superfund site, New Mexico - Sample SAE3-47 | ecosystem: Environmental > Aquatic > Deep subsurface > Groundwater > Contaminated ...
CGAATGTCTTTATGTACCTTTTTAAGACGCCAAGCCAATCAATCGTTTGGAAGATAATTGTTTGATAAACACATTCAGGATCGTTTTCTCCCATTAACAGCAACAAAACAACATAAGTCATTGCAAGCGAAGTCATTTCTGTTTTTTCTAATTTTACTGAAGCTCCCCGGAAAATGAAATTATAAGATTGAAAGGATTTATGAAATATGAAAAATGGGTTTACAATAATTGTCTTGTTGTTCGGCTTGTTGATGATTTCCTTTCTTTCACTTCAATATTTTACCGGAGGAAAAGGCGGCGCTGCCGGCGACAGCCCGGTTCAAGCAATCGAAAAGGCATGGGATGCCGTTTGCGCGACAAATAAAATGTTGATTCGCAATCAGTTGCAAATGTACGCGATGAATCATGATCCGATGAAAACATTGGATTTGGATCGCTTGTTCAGCCCCGGACAATTCCCTAACCCACCGAAGAACTGTCCATGCAAATATTCATTCGACGCAACCGGAAATGTGATTTGCAGTGTTCACCATTAATAATAACTTGTTTCGATCTTGTTGCTTTCTTGCAGGGTTTAAAAGAAAAGGCGGATCAGAAATTCATGTTCTGCTTGCATTGATCGTTTTTGGCGCAATCATTTATTGCTGGAAAAATAATATTTCTATTGATAAGCTGGTTTATAGATCTTTTACAAAAAACCTATCGGATACCCCTTCAGTAGTTCATCTCGGCGTTGATTGGACGATTGTTGACGGAGTTCGTTGGTTTAAAGTTAATGGAACCGATACCATGGGCATTGGATACCATGGCTGGGTTTCTGAAATGTCCTTCTGCGCTTCTCCTCCCGTGCAAATGCCAAATCAAACGAAAGATATTTTGTCAAAATTGGGATTACCGACGATTGAAGAAAGATCCAAGGCGATCAAACAGCAAAAAAAACTTGCTGCTGCCTTGCAGAAGGCTCTGTTTAACCCTTAAAAGCGGATATCATATATCCCGAAAAAATAAGGTTGATTTGTTCCGCGAATAATTTTCATAAAGCCTTGTCGGCAAATAACTGTAGCGAATTTCTGGGATTTCCAGCGATAAGAGCTTGTAAGAAAACAATCGGACGATCCGGTTATTTTCTTACAGGCTCTAAACGTCCCTCATGGTTTTGAATTACAAAATAAAACCATAAACGGAATTCTTTTTCACCTTCATAATTATATTTTCAATAGTTCTTGCCGATATTTGAAGTGAATTCTAAGCGTGGGGGTCAATCATGTCGTCTAGGACCTCGAGATTTATCGCATGGGCATTTATACTCGGATGTCTCATATGTTCCTTGAATTTTACAGGATGTCGAGAATCCAGCAATACTCTGCCCATCTCATCATTGTTTGTCGGATCGTTTACCACAACAACCGGCACGGTTCTGGCGCCTGTAGGCACCGCTTCCGGAACCGTCGCAACCGTTACTACAACCGTAACGACCTCCAGCACGGGAAGCGGTTTCGATATAACCGGAACAGTATACGATTCCGGCACCGTAAAGGGCGTCGCGAACATTAAAGTGACGCTCAAAGACTCGAAAGGCGGCAGCAAAGAATTTTCAAGCCTATCCAACGGCATGTTTAAATTCTTGGGTTTGGCATCGGGTTTCTACACGATATATTTTGAAGATACTGATTACGAAACATTTTCATATGGATTTTCTCTCGATGAATCAGGAAACTTATCATCTTCACTCGATGCATTAATAAAAAGGAACACATATTCTTTAAAGGGCAGAGTCCTTTCGAAATCTTCATCTCAAGACCCTATTTCAAACGCCGAAGTGTTTGTAGACAGTTTGAGTAATCAACCTGTAAACACTACGTCGAACGGAGATTTCGTGTTTCCCCAACTTCAATCCGGATTATATACGATCATAGCAAGAAAAGGTACCGGTTTTGAAGAATCGAGAATACAAATAGAAATCAAAAAAGGCGGAGAGATATCTCCAACGGACGTAATCCTATATCTTCCGCCGAGCAACTTCACGATTATGGGTTATGTCAAACTTGACACATCAAAGGAAGCTTTATCCGGAGTCACGGTAGAAATGCGCAATCAAAATGGAGTAACGGTCATAGGCTCACCAACTTACTCTACCGGAGAAGGTAAATTCATTTTTCAAGAACGCTCTCCGGGATTGTATATACTTGTAACAAGTATGACCGGTTTTTATCCCGCAAGTTATGTTATTCAAATAATGAATGATGGTACAATTTCTCCGCCGTCTCCTGAGATATACATCTCACGAATACCCAGTCAACTAAAGCCCGGACTTGCTTCCGGTACAATACGGGATGCTTTTTCAGGAGCCCCTCTGGAATATGTGTCCATATCTTTGAAGGGGTATCAAAATGTTCTCTCGGATAAAAACGGCTATTTCGATTTAGGTCAGTTGGCACCGGGGAAATACGATCTGGAATTCTACAAAGACGGATTCGAGCAACTAAACGTCTCATTTTCAATAAGCGAATCCGGAGCATTTTCACCCACTCTGTTGAATTATACAATGATTTACACTCAAGAAAAAAACTTGGGTTCCATTGCCGGGCGATATGTTCCTGAAGATGGTTCTATTTTAAAGCAACCGTATTTCGTACGTATTTATTGGATGGACTATACGACAAAACTTATAGGTTTTGAACCGGTATCGGGAAATGCGGTTTACTCATCACATTGGGAATACAGCGATCCAATTTCGGCAATTAAATCAACCAGAACCGGAACCGATACGAAAAACCTTTCGGTTGATGAATCGGGGTCATTTAAAATCACTCACTTGGCACCCACGACCACGTTAAGAAAATATCTGGTGTTTGTCGGAAAGAATGAAAATTCATCACCAGGGATTTCTTTATATCACGAGAATCCCGCAAACTTCGGATATTACTATACAACAACCGCCACCGCCACATGGAGAGTTCCCGTGACTAATGATGCGACCGAGCAGATTCATTACTGGAATCTTGTGGATATTACAGCAAATGTGACTACATTCTTAACGAACTATGATAAAGAAAATAACTAAATTATCTTTATTTGCTTTGTTTTTCGCGTGCGCTTTTTCTGTTCAAGCGCAAGTTCTGGAAATCGACCCGGACCATATGGGGGAAACAAGCTATCGAAACCCTCATATGAATCTGACTATGCTTGGTACGGCAGGCTTGCTGACGATTCCGACGCCTGATTTCTATGACGATTACAAGGGTTGCATTTCGTATAAGGGCGGTATAACGAAACGCGACATGGTCTTGGGAACCACGATGTACAGAACATCGAAGAATGAACACTATTTGGCCGCAAACTGGGCACTCAGACCAAATCTGGAATTTTCCGTAAATCATCTTATTTATGAACGCAATTGCGATCCTTATACCAGGGGATTAACATACCACGATGAAGCCACTGCTTTCGGCATGAAATATTCCACTCACAACGGCCATCAAGATTTTTGCTTTGGAACGGCATTCGCTCCGATGTCGGCGGAAAACCTCGATAAAGCCGATTTTACGCAGATAGAAAAATTGAGAACGGTTTACATGACCGTGGCTGAAGATATTTCAAAAGATTTTCACGGCTATCTTCATTTGAAAACATGCTTCACCGCAGTTCAAAAGATCGATTTGGGAAATAATCAAACATTGCGGGTCGACAGAAAGGATTTTCTTGTCAGCGCCGTCGGTCTTGAATTGAATATCAATAAAAAAATGGCGCTTATCCTCGAGAATCAATTCTTCAATTACAGAGATATCTTCGTTCAGGACTCGGTAAGAAGTTCTTTAAACGGCGGAATCCGATTCGGTATGAAAAGATTTTCAGGCGAAGTTGTCGGTTTATCCTTAAATAAAGATCCGGTTACGATGTTTGGTTGCTCTGCCGGGTTTTAGAACGTTATCATCGCTCAATCGCTTCTCTTAATCTCGTAATTTTCGTAGTGAATAGTCTGATATTTATGATAAAATTTGAGCATGATTCCTTCAAAATCCGATTTTGGCGCTGATCAAACCGTTTCAGCACTCTTAAGCGGAAACGGTTCGATTGTACTTGCTTTATTAGCCGAAATTGAGGAACAACAGCCGTCAAAGGCCATCTCACAAATTCTGCAATCGGCTCTTCGCGAAGTAAAAGATCGTGTTTTAGCATTTCAAATTGAAAAAACACTTAGACTGACACTTCAACGCATTGAAGGAAATATTTCCGGCATTTCCCCGGATGCACTTCAAAGCTTGCTTGCCGACAACAATCGTTTGGAAGAAATCGCTATCGCCGTTTCTTCCCTTGGACAAACCGGAGCGATTTTAGCATCGGACGTAATTCGTACAGCGCGATGGAATGAATTCCCGGCGGAAATTCTTCCGACATTTTGTCAATTTTTCCGAAAATATGGAAATGTAACCGATGCACCGGCTCTTTTGGAACTCTCTCGACATCCTGATCCGACGGTCTTGATCGCCGCACTCGAAGCCCTGGAACACATCGATCCGACGAATATTCAGAGTCTCATCACTCCGTTGTTGACCAACCCAAATCCGGGAATTCGCGCTCAGGCGATCCAAGCTCTATACAGATGGGATAAGCCGGCGGCGCTTCATAATTTCGTCAGTCTTTTATTCTCGAAGAATCCCGATGAGCAATCATTAGCTCTTCACCACGCGTGGGCTTTCCCATTTCCGGAAATCGAGCCGCATCTCCTGAGATACGTCACGGAAATCAGCGATCCAAAACTCCTGATGAAGGTCAGTCAAATCATGAAAGCAAAAGCTCACGTAGAGCTTCCATTCAAGCTCTACTGGGTATGTCGCACTTTAAAAGATCAGCATAGAAATTTGGTTAAGGGAATATTAATCGGAATAGCAAGGTCTTTAGCCGATTCGGGAAAAATAAAGCAAACAGCACAGGAATTTATCGACACACTGAAAGGAAGAATCAAAAAAGAAGAGGAGCGTGTTCTAAAAGCATCTCTGTCGATTGATCTGGAAGCAAAAGAAACCGAGGTGATTACCGCGGCCCGGGATGCCCTATCACAATTGGAAAAGGAAAAAGAGCCGGATCGTCATCAACCTGCTTCAGCAAACACACCAACACATATTTCACCGGGCGATTATGAAAAACTCGATTTTTCCGAAAAAATACTGGCGATTGGAAAAATCAGCGCACAAGAATACGTGGAATTTAAACCCCAAATACCCGTATATATAAAAACCGCTAAAGGCAAGGAATTGGGCGCTTTGATAAAATTAATCGGCAGATTCGGTACATCGGAAGATGCGTTGAAAATAAAACCGTTTTTGAACAGCGACAACGCTGATGAAGTTTGCGCCGCAATAGAAGCGTTGTCCAAACTCGATTCGGAATATCTGAGCATCTATTTGCCTCAGCTGATGCAGAATAAAAACGGCAAAATAAGAATGCACGCAACGCGAGTATTTGGCACTATCGACCGCGAACAGATAAAAAGTCTCATTTCCGGCTTACTTCAATCACCCAGTTCCAAACAAAGAGCATTGGCGATTCCTCCCGCCATGCTCGTCGATTTCAACCTTGTAAGAGAACCTTTGATTAAAGCCTTCCAAAATGAAAACGTAAATACTTCAATCGAAAAAATGGGATTGGTTCTTTGTGCCAATCCCGATCGAGAAATATTTCGAGCAGTTTTCCGCGCATGGAAAAACCCGAACAATCCTCTTCAGGACGATATAAAGAAGGTTCTCGATCAAATGGCTTCGAAATTATCGATAGCTCTGGAAAAAATAGCAACTCCGGAAGAACTATTGGCTGCCGAAGAAGAAGCTCTGCGCAAAGAGGCCAAATCCGCCGCTGCCACACAAGCTGCTGCGACCTCGCCATCCGTATCAAAGATTCCACAACCCGCCGCTTCACTAAAGGAAATTTTAACATCCGATAAAAGTGAAGCAAAAACAACCAGAGCTAAAGCAACCATTATTATTTGGATATTAGTATTTGTTGTTTGGATTTCTCTTTTGGCTGGGATACTCTTCAAATACCTTTTTTAATAATCCGCTTTCGAAATTTTCCGATTCACAAAACTGCTTCTCCGCACATCGGCAGGAAATCTTTTCATTTTTTTATTCGCTTTCTTGTTGTCTAGGGTTTTGTGAATCAGCTTGGCTGAAATACCAAATTGCCATCGGCTTTTCAACCTGCCCGTAGATATCGGCTTCTCCCACACCCAATCCGACAATATTCCCCATTATTCGTCCGAAAAATTGCCGGTCTTTGTTCTTTTCCAGAAATTTCACAAGGTTCCCTTCATCACCCTTGGCCAATAGAGTCAAATGCGGCTGCAATTCGGAAAAAACATTGGGACTTCCATACTTTTCGAATAATTCAAGTTTCTTGGGATATGCTTTTGCCCAATCGGGAATGGTTTGATTTATATCTCTTAAAGGATAAAGCAAGTTAACGATTTTATCTGCAACTTCCTGAAGCTTGGAATTCTTTTCCAGATCGATGAAAAGCCAGTTTTCCTTCGTTTTGCTTAAACCGGAGGTTTGAATCGGAAACGAATGAAGGCTTTTGGTCAGAGAAGCCACGACCGCTTTAATATCATTAATTTTGGATGTCTCAAATTGTGACATATAAAGCGTGCAGTGAATTTGAAATCCTTTCGATGGAAATGATTCCAAACCTGTTTGTTCCTTTAGAGCCTGACCTGCATCCAATACGGATTTTTCGATCTCTTTCGACGTTACCGCGAAAATATTGATTTTCGGGGAATCGCCGTGGGTTGTCGGTTTTGAGGCACCGATTGCGGTTACATTTTCCGCAGCCAGTTTTCCCGATATGAGAACCATTGTTGCTCCTAATATGAAAGCGATAAAAAGGCGCTGCATCATTTTAATTACCAGGCTCGGGGTGCATAACCCGCCATCCAGGTAGGGGCGCCATAAGCATAGGTGCCGATATACGACCATGGATATGCGGCAGTGGAGATGATTTGAAAATAGTCGGCATATGCATAACCTCTCTTGCCGGGTTCCGAGACTGATTGTACATAATACCATTTCCCGCTTTTCGCATAAACCCAAACTCTTTCACCGGCTGCGAGTGAACCGATTACATTCTTCCCATTTTCCGGAGCGGCACGCAGATTTAAATCTCCCAAGGAAGCCGCGAACCATGCTCCCGAGCCCTGCGCATAAGCCAAATTGATAGCGTTCCAAAAGGAAGTTCCTCCCTGGACATAATATGCGGAATTTGAATAATAAGGATAATAACCGCAGGCATAATACGGATAATACGGATTGTAAGCGGAATAATATGGATAGTATGCCTGATACCCATTACCATAATAATAATTTCCATACGGTTGAGTTACAACATACGGCGAAATCGTTCCTCCACGATTGGGAACAACACCATAGCCGTAATAAGTGGGAACAACGATATTCTTTTTCGCTTCGCAAAATGTAGCAACAATTACACAAAGGCATAATGCAAGAATATAGAATTTACCGAATTTAAAGATCGTATTTAACATTTGTTCCTCCTTAAAACTATTGATTTCTTATCTCAAGCAAAATTACAGTGAATTACGATGATAAATTATTTTACCACAAATTATTATCTTTAAATCGACTTACATTAACAAGCGCTCAATTCGGGGCAATTTATCCGATCGCTTGCGCTGTTGATAGAAGATGCTTGATTGGCTCAAAGAATCATCAACGAAGTACAATCGCTGGCAAGACCGGAAATTCAAAAAATGGCTTTGGAAGACACTCTTCGAGGTTCCGTAGAAATCGGTGCTAAGGTGCTGGCGAAAGTCAGGGAATCCAAACCTCTTCAGACGCTTGGGATTGAAGTGCTTTCATTATATGTTATTTCGATAAAACCCACTCCTGAAATGGCAAAAGCTTCGCTTTAATCATCGAATAAACTTTATTGCTCAAAGCTTTGGAAAAATACTATTAAGTCGAAGGTAAATTTATTGTATACTCCGTGAGAATATTATTCTATTATTTCAACGGCAATATAATCGGTCGGATTTTAGCAAAACTTCCGCTCGGTACATTTAGGAGACATTTATTATGAACAAAATCTGCGAATATAAAAGCGGCGGATTACTTTCATCAACAATCGTTGCTGTAATAATGCTGGGTATTCAGATTCTGTATCCCGTGCTCGGCTACGCTTCAAACCCCTTAACCGAGGAAGAATTTCGAATACGTTTGGAAAATCGGCACGGCGGTGCCATCGCGGTATCCACGGACAAAGGAAAACAATGGAAAGTGGTCGGCAAAGTCTTACAGGCTAACAACGGTCGAGTTTTGGAAACGGACGATTATGGTTTCACCGCCGCAGATTCAATCCAACCCGGGACCATCGCCGCTACTGCCGTAAATGCTCTTCACATAAAAGTTAGGCAAGGAAATCGGCACGCCGTGCTCTTCACAATACAACCGGGAGATTTCCTTAAAAAGAAATCGGATCAAGTGAAATCTTATTTTTCTCCGTCATCTTCGATATTTACCGACATCAAGGCGGGAACGGCGATTTTCGGATCCGATTTCGGCCCCAGAGTCGGAACTAGAGTTTTCTTGAAAAAAAATGACCAATACGTGGCGCTTCCATCCGATTATCTTCCATCGGAAGGAGATATCCTTTTAATTATTTCACATAAACCGGCGATAGAATTATCCGAAATTCGTATTCAAAATCGCAAAGGCGGATTCGTCTCGGTTCTTAACTCCGAAGGTGCGCTGTATGTCGTCGGTAAGGTGCAACAGCCGGTCAACGCGGTCGGCCGATTCAGCGGCTCGGAGTTCGCGGATCGCGGAGAAGTTCGGGCCAACCACGCTGGAGTAATCTGTATTTCAACATCTCCTCTTGGAAAAGTCGGCGGTTTTCAAATAGTGCCGTCGGCGCACGCGCGCGAACCGCATCTTGGATTTATGTGGGAAAGCGATGTTGCGGCATGGGTGATTATCGGCCCGGTTCTTCCGGGGAAAAAAGCTTTGGATGGCCAACCGCCGTTGTTCAGCGGACATATCAGACCTCGTACAGGTCGCTGTTTTGTGCGTATAAACGACGGGCCCTTTCAAGCCGTACCTGAGCTTTGCGGTGTTGTTAGAAACGGGTTGGCCAATGTTACCGAAATAAAAATTCAATTTAATAATTCCCACAAAGCCGACCCGAAACACCTAAATTGAATTTAGAGGCTGTAAGAAAATAACCATTACAATATAGTTGTTTTCTTACAGGCTCTTATGGCCGATCGATGAATGAAATTTGTTACATTATCAACGATCAAGGTCACGCCTGGCCCGGCGGAGAAAAACCTTGGTCATACGCCGATCAGCCCAGCAAAACCGTTATCGCGAACGATGTGATGTGGGACTTTTTCAAGAAACATCATCGCTGACACCTTTTTCCCCTTTGATGGCTGCTTCATTTTTCCATCGAATCAAGCGTGTAGTTGGCCTCGTTGGCGATAAACGAGTGCGAGCTTTGACTCCATTCCTTGATTTGAGGAAGCGCTTTCTTGTAGTTCAACAATCGAAGAGATCGAATTCCAAGAGCGCCATAAAAATACTTCTTGGATTTTGATTTGATTATTTTAGTTGTCCAATTCAAGATCGGCTTTGATGCCGCATGGATTTTTCGCTTCCCGGCGGCGACTACGGCTCGCCAAGCAACTTCGAACGGACCTTTTTCTATTTCATCCAATATTCTCTCATTAGAATATTTCATGACTTCTTCTTGAGTGACGTTTTTAATTTCTTTTCTTCTGAAAAAGAAGAATTGTCGTCGTAGAACTCCCTTTTCATCCTTTATTTCAAGGTTAACTTTTTCTCCGTCAATTTTTACAAGAGCATAATGGAAGAACAAACCGTCGGAAACCGGATAAAATTCAGATCCGGCGGTGGCGGTATGAATGTGATAAATTCCGTCGAAGTTGCGAAGTAAAAAACAATGTTCATGGGCACAGAAATAGGCGTCAACGTTGTATTCGCGCAACAGCTTCCAAAGTGCGTCCCGTCTTTCCGGGTATGCGTCGAGACAAAATCCGACATGATAACCGGCCGTATAAGCGGGTTGGTGAGCCATTACAAATATGTGATCGACGCTCCGATATTTTTCCAGAACTTCTTTCAGCCAACCCATCTGTTCATCGGAAACGTATCCTGTTTCCCCCAAGAAATCAGTCGTCAAAGTAATGAAAAGACAATTTTTGTGCGCGAGAAAATACGTGAATCCGGCGTATTTTACCGGACCGTTTTGGGGGTTACGGAAAACACTTCGGAATAGATCCAGATGTTTCATTGAATAGACTTCATGGTTACCGATTATCGGATAAAATTTGTTTGATGGAATGAATTCCGAAACCATTTTCTTAAAACACAACAACTGTTTCAAATGTTCGTCAGGATCGCGTTTCCCCGACACCAGATCTCCCAAATAAAATGTAAAATCGACATTTTCCATGGAAATTTGTCGAAAAATTTCTTTCACAATCGGGTTGATTCCCGTGGGATCCGTCTTGCTTCTGGAATCTCCGGTAACAACGAAAGAAAATTCGGCGTTTCCAGGTAGAGGTAGAGCGCATAACAGAAGAAAGAAAAATAATACTTTAATGATTCGGTTTCTCATAGGACTCCTTAATTTTGTTGATTGTTGACCAAGTATGGCGACAAAAAAACACCTTATACCATTCCCAAAAAGAAATGTCGTATTCCGTAGGGCGGATTAGGTGCTTTCCACCGTAATCCGCCGAAAAAAATACGTCTTTATTTAATGGAATTGT
>Ga0074199_1002510_pt1 | contig 10773 bp, 6 predicted proteins | sample EPASupsiteSAE347_FD_64528 | JGI IMG/M metagenome (GOLD analysis project Ga0074199, IMG submission 64528) | Bioremediated contaminated groundwater from EPA Superfund site, New Mexico - Sample SAE3-47 | ecosystem: Environmental > Aquatic > Deep subsurface > Groundwater > Contaminated ...
GGAAGAACTGGATGAACTCGAGGATCATGCCTGCCCCGGCTGCGGTTCCTGCGCCGGGATGTTCACCGCCAATTCGATGAATTGCCTCACCGAGGCCATCGGCCTCGGCCTGCCGGGCAACGGCACCATTCCGGCGGTGGCCGCCGCCCGGATCCGGCTGGCCAAGGAAGCGGGCATGGCGGTGATGCACCTTTTAGCCGAGGATATCCGGCCCCGGGATATCGCCACCCGTGCCGCCTTTGAGAACGCCATGGCCATCGATATGGCCCTGGGCTGCTCCACTAATACCGTGCTTCATGTGCCAGCCATAGCCAAGGAGGCCGGGGTGGAGCTGCCCCTGGCCCTGTTCAACGAGGTGAGCGAGCGGGTGCCGCATCTTTGCAGTCTGATTCCCGGCGGGCCGCACAGCCTGCAACAGCTTGACGAGGCCGGAGGAGTCCCTGCGGTGATGCGCGAACTGCTCAACACCGAGGCGGGCCTTAACCTGGAGGTCATGACCGTCACCGGCAAGACCTTGGGTGAAAATCTGGAAAAAGTCCGGGTGCGGGATGCCGATATCATCCGGCCCGTGGATGAGCCCTATCATGCCTTCGGCGGCATCGCCGTGCTCTACGGAAATTTGGCCCCGGACGGCTGCGTGGTCAAACAGTCGGCGGTGGCCGAGGAGATGCTCAAGCACAGCGGCCCGGCCCGGGTGTTCGAATCCGAGGACGAGGCCCAGGCCGCCATCCTGGGCGGCAAGATCAAGGAGGGTGACGTGGTGGTTATCCGCTACTGCGGTCCCAAAGGCGGGCCCGGCATGCCGGAGATGCTCTCCCCGACCTCGGCCATTGTCGGCATGGGGCTGGGCAAGAGCGTGGCCCTGATCACCGACGGCCGTTTCAGCGGCGGCACCCAGGGCGCCTGTATCGGCCATGTCTCGCCGGAAGCGGCGGATGGCGGCCCCATTGCCTTTGTCGAGGAAGGGGACCGGATCACCATTGATATCCGGCACAAATCCATCGAACTGGTTGTGGCGGAAGGGATTCTGGTCCAGCGGCAGCACAACTGGCAGCCGCCCGCGCCGAAGATCACCACCGGCTACGCGGCCCGTTATGCCAGACTGGTAACCTCCGGCAGCACCGGCGCGGTGTTGCGGGATGATGCCTGCAACCGGCAGGCGGATTGATGCCAAGAACAGCGCGCGGGGCTGGGGCTCGGATCCGGCCCCGCATCGTGCCTGACGGGGAAGAAATGGCAGACAGACGGATAACTCGAAACGGCGTCCTGTGCAGCTTCGTGGTGGCTCTGGCCGCCCTTGCCACTCTTGCCCCGGTTCAGGCCTCAGCCCGGCCTATTCCCTGGGAGATCACGGCGGACAGCCTCGTTCATCTCAAGGATCCGGACAGTATTCTGGCCGAGGGCAATGTCATTGTGATCCGGCCCAAGAGCCAGGGGCCAGGAGGCATGGTTATCCGGGCGGACTGGGCCCGTTACGATGTGGAGCGCGGCACGGTCAAGGCACGGGGCAATGTCTATATCCTCTCGGGAGCGGATGAAATCACCGCCAACAGCGCGGATATGGATCTTGAGGCCCAGACCGGCACCTTCAGCGATTCCACCATCTTCATGGCTGAAAACCACATGTATGTCACCGGACAGGAGGTGGAGAAAACCGGGGAATTCAGCTACACCCTGAAAAAAGGATGGGCCACCGCCTGTAAGCCCGAGGAGGGAAAAAGCCCGCCTTGGTCGTTTACCAGCAGCACGACCAAGCTCACCGTGGATGGCATGGCCCAGATGAGCAACGCCGTCTTTCACGTAAAAGACGCACCCCTGGCCTACACGCCGTATTTCACCTTTCCCGCCAAGACCAAACGGGAAACCGGCCTGCTCTTTCCGGAATGGTCGCATTCCAGCCGGAGCGGTTTTGGCCTCATGGTTCCGGTGTTCCTCAATGTCTCCCCCAGCACGGACATCACCCTCTACCCCGGCTATCTTTCCGAGAGGGGCGTCCAGTATGGCGGGGAGTTTCGCTATGTGAAAGGGCCGGAGTCCCACGGAACATTCATGCTCAGCTATATGCGCGATGACCTTGTCGATGGCGCGGATCTTACGACTGAATATAAAACGGACGGGTTCATCCGCAGAGAATCCAACCGATACTGGCTGCGGGGCAAGGCCAACCATGATTTCGGCGATCACCTGACCGGCAGACTTGACCTTGATCTTGTTTCCGACCAGGATTACCTGCAGGAATTCAAGGAAGGCTCCATGGGCTATACGGCGAGTAAACTCCTCTTTCTTGATGAGTTTGGCCGGGATCTGCGGGAGGAAACTATTGTTGAGCGGGAGTCTTCCGTGCAGCTGATTAAGTCTTGGTCGAACATGGTCGCCAGCGGGGAGCTGCGAACCAGGCAGAACACGGCCCATGACATTCTTCTTGGTGCGGATGACGGGGATGGGGTGCTGGAGGCAGGGGAATACTCCGTCCTGTCTCGCACGACCAGCCCCCTGCAGGCATTGCCCAGGCTGGACTTCACCGGGCGTATCCCTATCAGCGGGACACGGATGAGCACATCCTGGGAATCGGAGTACGTCAATTATTGGCGGGAAGAGGGGGTCGGCACCCAGCGGTTGGATCTACACCCCAAGCTGATCTCCTTCCTGCCCCGGGGCGGATGGCTTGAGGGCAAGCTCAGTGGCGGGGCACGGGAAACTGCCTACCAGCTCGAATCCTACGGGGATTCCTCCTGGGATAAGGATAATTTTCAGGACCGGCAGGCCTATGATTTCACGGGCAACATGGCCACCATTCTCCTGCGTGATTTTGATCTGGGTGGTTCCGACTGGCTTGAGCATATGGTGCGACCCAACCTTGTCTATGAATACCTGACCAGAACCCAGGAGCTGCCAAATCTTGGCGACAGCCTTGGGTATTTTGACAGCGTAGATCGGTTGGAGAGAAGAAATTGGCTGACATGGCAGCTCAATAATTATTTCACGTTGGGCGGCACCAATAAAAAAGGTGATTTCTGGAACCGCAATCTCGGGTTGTTCAAGGTTTTGCAGACCTATGACCTGCGGCAGGAAAACCCACAATCCTTGGGACTTGGGGACACGGAGCGGCGGTATGACTGGTCCGACCTCCGGCTTGAGGCGTCAGTGTCGCCGCTGGCAAACTGGGCCCTCGGCTATCAGACCAACCTGAGCATGTACGGAAAAGGCGTGACCCGGTATGAATTGCGCAATCAATTTAGCCTTGCCGGCGGGCATATGCTGGGCCTCAATTACCGCTACCTAAAGGACAGCGGCATGGTAGCGCCCTATTTTTATACCGATCTCGGCGAGTCGACCAATGATCTGATCGGCATGGCCGGGACGCGGTTGACCGAGACACTCTCCGCTATTGCCTATCTGAACAAGTCGTTTTCCGAGGACCACACGGTGGAATCCCGGGTGCGTCTGATCTATCAACCTGCCTGCTGGATGATGGAAGTGGAGACAAGCAGGACCCCCGATGACCAACGGGTGATGCTGATCTTTTCCCTTGATGGCGTTGGCCGCTTTGCCCGTCTGGGTAAGGGCAATCTCTGATTCCGTGACCAGGAAGACAGGGGATCATAGGGCGGCGAGTGCATGACCACGGCATATTACGACATCTTCAACGGCGATGCGGACGGTATCTGTGCCCTGCACCAGCTTCGGTTGGCGGAACCTCGGGAAGCCACGCTGGTGACAGGAGTCAAGCGGGATATCCGGCTTCTTGACCAGGTGGCCCATGTGCGGGGGGCGGAACTCACCGTGCTGGATATCTCCCTGGACAGCAACAGGGCACCCTTGCTGCAACTGCTGGAGTCCTGCCGGGTTTTCTATGTGGATCACCATTACGCCGGGGATCTGCCGCCCAGTCCCAACCTGATTGCCCACCTTGATCCGAGCCCCGAAATTTGCACCTCCCTCATTGTCGATTCCCTATTGGGTGGCCGTTTCCGGGGATGGGCAGTGGCCGCCGCCTTTGGCGATAATCTGCACGATTCGGCCCGCAAGGTTGCCGCCACCCTGGATCTGACCGAATCCCAGGTGGCGCAGTTGCGCGAGCTGGGCGAATTGATGAACTACAACGGCTACGGGCAGAAGGTGGCTGATCTGCATCTGTCGCCCCAGGCGCTCTACGCGGCGGTACAGCCCTATGCCGACCCCCTGGTCTTTTGCAAAGAGGGCCGGATTCTTGCCCAGTTGCGCCAGGGGTTTGCCGATGATCTGCACCGGGCCAGGGGGGTGAAACCATTGCGTGAAGCCGCCCACGGCCGTATTTTTTCCTTCCCTGCCGAAAAATGGGCCAGCCGCATAGCCGGGGTGTTCAGCAATGAAAAGGCTCGGGAAAGGGTGGAATCTGCCCACGCCCTGTTGGTGGACAATGGCGACACCACCTTCATGGTCAGCGTGCGTGCGCCCATTGCCCGGCGTGTTGGGGCCGATGTTTTATGCCGTGCGTTTCCCACCGGCGGGGGGCGGGCTGCGGCGGCTGGGATCAATGCCCTGCCGGCCGGGCAGGTTGAGGATTTTTGCCGGAAATTTTTCGAGGTGTTTTCCCCATGAGGTTTTCCGTGTTGCATAGAGGTGTTGTTGGGCTGTTTCTCCTGTTGTCCTGGCTCTGCTTTTCCTGCCCGTCGAGTTGGGCAGGGGCCGGTGCGGGGGAGCCACAGCCGCTGGCCGCCGACCTGGTTGAGGACGGGCAGGCCATTGATCTTTCCAGCCCGCGCTATCAGGAACTTTTTCAGGAGCTGGTGATGCAGCACGGCTTCAGCCCGGAAGAGTTGGAGCGGCTGTTTGCCGGGGTCACCATCAAGAAACGGGTGCTGGAACTCATGGATACCCAATGGGAGGCCAAGCCCTATTTTGAATATTTCCCCCGTTTCCTTACCCCGCAGTTGATTCAAGAGGGAAAAAGGCTTCTGCTCGAACACCGTGAGGTGCTGGACCGGATTGAAAAAGAGATCGGGGTCGAACGGGAGGTCGTGGTGGCCATCTGGGGGATCGAAACCCAGTTCGGCAAGCATAGAGGGGGGTTTAGTATGTTTCAGACCCTCAACACCATGTTTGACGCCTATCCCCGCCGCAGCAAGTTCTATCGGGAACAGCTGATCGAGTACCTCCTGCTTTGCCGGGAAAACGGGGTTGATCCGCTGGCAATCACCGGTTCCTATGGCGGCGCCTTTGGCCAGACCCAGTTCATCCCCTCAAGCTTCCGCCTCTATGCCGTGGATTTTGACGGGGATGGCCGCCGCGATGTCTGGGAGTCGGTGCCCGATGTCCTGGCCAGCATTGCCAACTATCTGCAGAGATCCGGCTGGACTTTCAAGGGGCCGGTCTATCGGGAGCTGGGAAAGAAGCTGAAGGGGGAGAAGCTGGAAAAGGCCTATGCCCAGGGGCGAAAAGGCTTTGTTTCCCGCGCCGAGGTGAAAAAGATCCAGAAGATCGACCTTCCGCCCTCTCCGGAGAACAAGGAACTCACCATTGTCGGCCTTGAGCTTTCGGACGGCGGGATGCAGTACGTGGCAGGCTACCCGAACTTTCAGGCCATCACCAAATGGAACAACTCCAACCGTTACGCCATGGTTGCCGCCGAGCTGGCGGAGAAATTCAGGGAATAGCAGTATTTCTTCCTGCTATTCCCTCCTCGCCGCGTTTTATTCACTCTTTAAAATACCGTTCGGTTTCCGTCTTAACCACCTGGGCCAGCAGCAGCAAGCCGACAATGTTGGGGATGGCCATCATCCCGTTCATCAGGTCGGAGAAATTCCAGACGAACTCCAGCTTCATCATCGCTCCCACAATCACCACCGCGACGAAAACCACCCGGTAGGGGGCAATGGCGCGGCGTCCGGCCAGATATTCGATGGCCTTTTCCCCGTAATAATTCCAGCCGATCAGGGTGGAGTAGGCAAAAAGCGCCGTGGCCACGGCGACAATCACCACCCCGGCCTGGCCCAAGGTGTTGCCGAAGCTGGCGCTGGTCAGTTGCCCTGGGGCAACCCCTTCCAGCCAGGCGTGATTGGTCAGAATCACCATGGCGGTCATGGAGCAGACCACCAGGGTGTCGATGAAGGTCTGGGTCATGCTCACCAGCGCCTGTTTGACAGGATCCTTGGTCCGCGCTGCGGCTGCGGCGATGGGGGAGGAGCCCAGACCCGATTCATTGGAAAAGACGCCGCGGGCGATGCCGTAGCGCATGGAGGCTGCGACCACCGAGCCGGCAAAGCCGCCGGAGGCCGCGATGGGGGTAAAGGCGTGTTGGAAGATCAGTCCCAGGGCGTGGGGGATTTCGGTGAGGTTGAGCGCCAGCACCACAAGGGAAGCGCCCACGTAGCCGACGATCATGAACGGCACCAAAAACGAGGTGAATCTGCCGATGGACTTGATGCCCCCAAGAATCACCAGCCCGGTGAGGAGCATCAGCACCGTGCCGGTGAGCCAGGGCTCGATGTTGAAGGTCGATTGAAAGATGGTGGCCACGGCATTGGCCTGGGTCATATTGCCGATGCCGAAGGTGGCCAGGGCCGTGAACAGGGCGAAGATCCACCCCAGTTTTGGCAGGCCAGCGCCCTTGGCCAGATAGTACATGGGGCCGCCGCGCATGCCGTGTTCGCCCTTTTCCCGGTATTTCACGGCCAGCACCGCTTCCGCGTACTTGGTGGCCATGCCGACCAGGCCGGTCATCCACATCCAGAACACCGCCCCTGGCCCGCCGAGGGTGATGGCGGTGGCCACGCCCACGATGTTGCCGATCCCCACCGTGGCGGCCAGCGCGGTCATCAGCGCGGCGAAATGGCTGATGTCGCCGTCGCCGGCGTGTTCCTTGTGCCAGATCAGACGCAGGGCATGGGGCAGGGCGCGAAACTGCATGCCGCGCAGGATTACGGTGAGGTACAGGCCGGTGCCCACCAGGAATACCAGCATGGGCGGTCCCCATACCCAGCCGGAGAGGGTGGAAATCAATAACTCGATGGAAGCCATGGCTGTGCCTTATGTAAAGGTTTTTGAGGGGCAACGTGGGTCTGCCCGGTCAAAATACCTGAAAAGGCGGGGGAAGCAAAGGGGAATGAAGAGTGGTGCCGAGTGCGGAGTGCGGAGTGTCGAGTGCCGAGTGCGGAAAGGAAGAGGGGCTGCCCCCGTGCGGGAACAGCCCCTCTTCCTTTTTAGAATTTCGTGGGTTTCGTGGCAAAAGATCGTTTTTTTCCCTTCCCTTTTGACTCCTATTTGACGAAATCCTTGCTGCCGTCCACCAGGGTGGAGACCACGGAAGGATCGGCCAGGGTGGAGATGTCGCCGAAGTCGTGGGCCTCGGTCTCGCCGGCCGAGATCTTGCGCAGGATTCGACGCATGATCTTGCCGCTTCTCGTTTTGGGCAGCCCCTCGGCAAATTGGATGAACTCCGGGGTGGCGATGGGCCCGATCTCCTTGCGGACATGGGTACGCAGCGCGCCGCGCAGCTCGTCGGAAGGTTCGACCCCGGATTTCAAGGAGACATAGGCGTAGATGGTCTGGCCCTTGATCTCGTGGGGCGCGCCGACCACCGCGGCCTCGGCCACCTGCGGATGCGCGACCAGGGCGGATTCGATCTCGGCGGTGCCCAGCCGGTGGCCGGAGACATTGATTACGTCGTCCAAGCGGCCCATGACCCAGAAGTAGCCGTCCTCGTCCTTCCGCGCTCCGTCCTCGGGATCGTAGATCCCCTCGTAGCGGGTGAAATAGGTCTTTTTGTAGCGGGCCGGATCGCCGAACACGCCGCGGAGCATGCCGGGCCACGGTTTGCGGATCACCAGATGGCCGCCCTCGTTGGGCGATGCTTCGGAGCCGTCCTCGCGGAGGATGGCCGCGTCGATGCCGGGCAGGGGGTGGGTGGCCGAGCCGGGTTTGAGCGGGGTGGCGAAGGGCAGGCCGGAGATCATGATGCCGCCGGTCTCGGTCTGCCACCAGGTATCGACAATGGGCAGCTTGTTCTTGCCGATATGCTCGTGGTACCACATCCAGGCCTCCGGATTGATGGGCTCGCCAACGGAACCCAGAACGCGCAGGGAGGAGAGGTCGTGTTTTTCCGTCCACTTGGAGCCTTCCCGCATCAGGGCGCGAATGACGGTGGGCGCGGTGTAGAAGATGTTGACCCGGAACTTCTCGCAGATATGCCAGAAACGGTCCGGGGCGGGCCAGGAAGGCACCCCTTCGAACATCAGCGTCGTCGCGCCCAGGGCCAGCGGCCCGTACAGGATATAGCTGTGGCCGGTGATCCAGCCGATATCGGCGGTGCACCAGTGCACATCGTCGTCCTTGATGTCGAAGACCCACTGGGTGGTGTGGGCCACGTAGGTCAGATAGCCGCCGGTCGTGTGGACCACGCCCTTGGGCTTGCCGGTGGAGCCGGAGGTATAGAGGATGAAGAGGTTGTCCTCCGCCTCCATGCTTTCCGGGGCGCACTGGCCGGTGATGCCGTCGGCATTCATCTCGGCGTGCCACCAGAGGTCGCGGCCCTCCTTCATGGCAATCTCGTTGCCAGCCCGCTTGACCACGATGCAGTTTTTGACGGAATCGCACCCCTGGAGGGCATCGTCGGCAGCGGGCTTGAGGGGGATGGTCTTGCCGGCTCGCAGCACTGCGTCGGCGGTGACCAGCACCTTGGCCTCGCAGTCCTGGATGCGGCTTTTGAGGCTCTGCGCCGAGAAACCGGCGAAGACCACGCTGTGGATGGCGCCGATCCGGGTGCAGGCCAAGAGGGTGATGGCAAGCTCGGGGATCATGGGCAGATACACGGCAACCCGGTCGCCTTTTTTCACCCCCATCTTCTTGAGCACATTGGCGAATCGGCACACCTCGGTGTGCAGCATCTGGTAGGTGTAGACCCGGACATCTTCCTCGGGCTCGCCCTGGAAGATGATGGCGGCCTTGTTGCGGCGGCCGTTGGTGAGATGGCGATCCAGGCAGTTGTAGGAAACGTTCAGCCTGCCGCCCTGGAACCATTTGATCTCGGGCTTGTGCATGTCCGCTTCAAGCACCTTGGTCCACGGTTTTTCCCAGGTGAGCAGCTCCTTGGTGCGGTCGCCCCAGAAACCTTCCGGGTCTTCCATGGAACGTTTGTAATGGGCCTCGTAGTCGGCCATGCTCTTGACATGGGCCTGCGCCTGGCCGGCGGCCGGCGGGGCAAAAAGGCGTTTTTCCTGCATCAGACTTTCAATCTTCTTATCTTCACTCATTAAATTACCTCCGAATTTTTTCAAGACCGGGGATATAGGGATATATACCTAAGTGGGTAGGAATATATACCGAGTGTCGGAGACAATTGCCACATTTTTTTTCTCGCGTATCGTCCAGGGGTTAGCCCGCAACAGGCAGGCGGGGCAGGGAAGGGTGGTGGCGCGGATCGTACTTCGCCGGATGCATTGTCGGCGATTTTCTGCTATGGTGCAACGCGTTCAGATACCATCGGGAGGCGCGGAGCGGATGCGGACCTTGGCGGAAACAATACGGATTTTTTTTGGCGTGCTCATCCTTGGCTGCGGGCTGGTTCCCGCCTTGGTTCAGCCCGTGGCCGCCCAATGCGGCCAATCCGCCACCGCGCCCCTTGCCACGGATCCGTCGCTCTTCCAGGATGATCTGGGGTACGAGTCCCTTGGCCCGGCCATTGACCGGAGCGTCCATTATCTCAGGCAGCTTCCCGCGGAAAAAACCTTTGTCCTCTGCAATGAGGAATACACGGTGAGCTGGCTCATCGAATCCCTGCTCGCCTTCCAGCGGATCATCGCGGAAAAACCCTCGCCCCAGGGATTGACCGCTCTTGTTAAAAAAGAATTCATCCTCTGCCAGGCACAGGGCAGGGGGGACGGCCAGGGAATCTTTCTCACCGGCTATTTCGAGCCCATTTTTAAGGCGAGTTTGACAAAGACCGCTATCTACCGCTATCCTCTGTACCGTACCCCCCCGGATCTTGTTTCCATCCCCGGCATAAAAAAAGGGGAGAAGCAGGCCGGGCGGATGGAGAACGGCAGTCTGGTCCCCTATTTTACCCGGGCGGAGATCGAGAAAGGCCGTCTGCTGGCCGGTCAGGAACTGGTCTATCTGGCCGATCCGGTGGAGGCCTTTATCCTGCACATTCAAGGCTCCGGCCGGATACAGCTTGCCGACGGCTCGCTGCGCCGGGTGCAGTTTGCCGCGAAAAACGGGCACGGGTACCGCAGCATCGGGCGGCTGCTGGTGGAAAAAGGCGTCATGCGCAAGGAAGAGGCGACCATGCCCAGGATCGTCCGCTATCTCAAGGAACATCCCGAGGAGCAGGAGTCCATCCTGCACTCCAACGAGTCCTTTGTCTTTTTCCGGTGGGGGGATGATTCGGCCGCAGGGCCGCTGGGCTGCCTGGGCGAGCCCCTTACCCCTGGCCGGTCGGTGGCTCTCGATCAGGAATGCTTCCCGCCGGGAGGGCTCGCTTTTCTCACGACCCGCAAGCCAAGGGTCGATGCGTCCGGCGGGATCATCGGTTGGGAACCTTTAAGCCGTTTTGTGGTGAACCAGGATTCCGGCTCCGCCATCACAGGGCCAGGGCGGCTCGATCTCTTCTGGGGCGCAGGACCGTATGCCGAGGCAGCGGCTGGCAACATGAAGCACCCGGGCGCCCTGTACTTTCTGGTGAAAAAGAAATAGTTGTCAGAATCCGGGCCGTTCTTATACAATCCTTAGTAGTACATAGGACTGGACAGACTACGGCACATGTTGGAGAGGGGAAGGGTATGAAACAGACGGAAA
>Ga0074199_1002514_pt1 | contig 10745 bp, 13 predicted proteins | sample EPASupsiteSAE347_FD_64528 | JGI IMG/M metagenome (GOLD analysis project Ga0074199, IMG submission 64528) | Bioremediated contaminated groundwater from EPA Superfund site, New Mexico - Sample SAE3-47 | ecosystem: Environmental > Aquatic > Deep subsurface > Groundwater > Contaminated ...
CGAAAGACGTTTGCAGCGTCTTGATTCTTTTGGTAACTTCATCGAGTTGTCGATCCCCGACTACCGCGCCTGTCCGACGCGAAAGAATGTTGGAGACATCCCCTACCGACAACGCCGTGTCGAAAAACCCTGCTTTTTGATTGTCCCACTCTTCCAGGGTTTGAGAGAGCGCCTGCAAATCATTCCTTTCGATGCAGGAGATCTCAGTGGCTAGAACGGCATCGAGTGAGTTCAAATCCTTGCGTTGAAAACCTTTGTCGTCGTTGAATCTCTTATCGGCGATCGACTCTTTCATAAGATCTATGGCTTTATCGGGGAAAAATCGATCGCGGATGTACTTGTCGGAAAGATCGATTATGGCATCGAGCGTTACTTCAGGAACAACGACCCGGTATTTGGACCCGAATCGCTTTGCAAGACGGCTTAAGAGTATTTTGAGTTCGTCTTTCGGAGGTTCTCCGACTTTTATGCGAATGAATCTTCTTGCCAATGCCGGATCGGCTTCTTCAATGCAACGTTTATATTCTTCTTCCGTCGTGGCGCCGATGATTTGAATGTCACCCTTTGCCAGAAAAGGTTTCAGATAGTTGGCAAAATCGAAAAGCATATTTTTGCAGCTTGACGCAAGAAGATGGAGTTCATCTATAAAGAGCAGCGTATCTTTTTGTTCAAGAAGTTCGTCGATTATTTTTTCGATGCGTTCTTCCAGCATTCCGCGATAAATCGTTCCGCTTGTGATCGCCGCGAAATCAAGCTGGAAAAGCCTTTTCCCCTTGATTTTATCGGGAACATCTCCGGCAACGATATATTGCGCTACACCTTCCACGATGCAGGTTTTCCCGACACCGGGTGGTCCGATAAGAACCGGGCTGTTCTTTCCCTCCAAACAAAGTGCATCGGTTATTCGCTTAACTTCTTCTCTTCTACCGATCAGCGGTTCAAGAACTCCCATGAGCGCCAACGCAGTCAGATCACGACCGAATTCCTCTAACATTCAGGCTCCTTTTGATTTTCTATAATCCTATCATAAACCATAATATTATTTCTATTGATCGCTGCAAAGTGAAAGCCGGTTTTCGGGTACCCGAAAAAGCACGCCATCCAGGCATATTTCGGGTATCTACGCCATCCGTGGACGATATAGGGCGGATTAGGTGCCTGCGCCGTAATCCGCCGAGCTTGAGGAGTTTTCGAAAGGCAGGACTCAATAAATTGCCGTAATATTCATCGGTGAAAACCGCTGGATTTGTCGAACATTGATCACTTCAGCATGAAGAAGAAAACATCTTCATGCTTTTAGATTGTTGCGACTATTTAGGTTTTGCTGTGGAACTGGCCGTTTCGGAAGTTGTCGAAGCTATCTGGGTTGTTGGAGTCGCAACGGCGGTTGCCTCTCTAGATGGGGTTTTGGAGGGAATTGTGTCTATGATGGCTTTCGTCAACGGAGCTTTTTGATTACTTGCGTCGGTTTTATCATCAAGTTGTTTCTGTTTATCCGTTTTTGTATTCAGTGGGTTTTTGGAATCGGATTTTTCCTTGTCTTCTTTTTTTTCTTTATCCGAAGATTTTTTTTGCGATGGGTTTAACGGATTCTCGACGGGAAACTCATTTGGAGGATGTCCAAAATCTTCAGGGGTTGTAACGCGGCCGTCAATGACCATCAAACTGGATTCTTTCCCGGACGATCCGCTGCCCGGCGCGCCGAATAATGCTACATGCGGAGTTTCTTTTTCAAATCCCGAAGAGAGCTCGACTCCTCCAAATTTTCCGGCTTCGATGAATTGTCTGGCAATTTTTCCCCATGCGCTGTACGGATCCACTCTTGCGTATTCCTTGAGATAATCGCCGGCGGCGCGGATGTCACCCGTTCTATATGATAAAGTAGCGATGTTCCAGAGAGCCGAGAGGTCGTTTTTATCGCGATGATACGTTTGGATGAACCAATACAAAGCTTCTTTGGGTTGACCCGCCTGGAGATATGTCAGCGCGATCTTTCGTGTTATCTTGGCGGATGCCGGTTGCTTCTTTTGCAATGAAACCAAAAAAGGAATCAGCTTCAACGGTTCAGGTTTTTGATACAATCTTGGCGAGAGAACATCTTCTCCGATTTGCTTTGTGCTGAATGGCTTGATACTGGAATCGTTATCCTTAACTAGCGGTGCCCTCGGCAAATGTTTGTCCGGTAAAAGGTTAAGCAATTCCTGCTGATATCCAAGATTCTTGGCCATTTCGCGTGCTGACGGTTCGGCGAAGAGAGGAAGAGACGTTAAAATAAAAAAAACGGCTATTTTTCGCATGTTTCAAAAGATAGCATAATTAAAAAGATGTTGGCAACCGGTATAAATATTTTAATGATAACCATACAGTAAGATTAATCGACAATACCGGCATATTTTTTTAGGATGAATCATCCATGAATTTGAATACGGATAAAATGTAATTCATTCATTTTGATACGTTGTGCGTGAATTCCCAAGTCCGCATCAAAGTATTTGCCGATGAAAAGCAAAACCATTCTTAAAGAATATTTTCATTTTTTTTTTGTGCCGAATCAGCTGACATTTATTCATAAAATCCTTATAATCAGGGAATCTCACCATTTGGAGTAGAAAAATGAAAAGAGTATCAGCGGTGGGCTTTATCTGTTTTTTTCTTATTTGCTTCTTTCAGAGCATCGCTTTTTCCCAGGATCTCGAAGCGCCGATCGATCAATTTCGAGCGAAAATTTACAAGGAAGCCTCGGATTTAATATTCGATCTTGAATCACAACATCCCGATTTATCACCGGAATTAAGAAAAATTCGCGAACGTGCTCATAACCTTTATAAGTTGCCTAAAACCGTTTCCGGTAGGCGAAGTGATCGTTCTTCCGCCTCAGATTCCGCCCAACTTGAGACCGATTATCAAGGGTGCGAAGGTTTGAGCAATGAAGAATTGAAAAGAAAATTACATGACATCTGCGCGACGCAGGTATCGCTGGGTTATTCGGAAGCAAAGAAACGTATCTTCCTGGACATCGATAATAATGATAAATGGGTGGAATGCATATACACGGGGCGCGTGGAACAGATTACGCAGGTTCCGAAACCCGAAGACATGAACATCGAGCATAGTTGGCCGCAAAGTCACGGTGCAACCGGCATCGCAAAATCCGATATGCATCATCTTTTTGCTACGGATTCTCTAGCTAATAATCACAGAGGGAATTTGCCGTTCGGCGAAGTTGCAGCCCCCACCTGGGAACAAGGCGGAAGCAAGTGCGACGGTCGACAATTTGAAGTGCGGCCAGCTTATCGAGGTGACATCGCGCGGGCTAAATTTTATTTTTCCGTAAGATACAACAAGAGTATCGATAGATCTGAAGAAGAAACGTTGAAAAAATGGCACCATGAAGATCCGGTCGATTCCAAGGAAAAATCGCGAAATGAAAGAATAAATGACTTTCAGAAGAATAGAAATCCTTTTGTAGACCATTCGGAGTTTATCGATAAAATCGCTGATTTTTAGAGGCTGTAAGAAAATAACCATTACAAATAATTGTTTTCTTACAGCCTCTTATGCCCGGTCGATGAACGAAATTTGTTACAGTTATTTATTGGCCTTAACTGAAACCCTTACTCGGAAATTAAAGACAAAGCGGATTCCTTTAGGAATCTGGTTTGTCTTTTTTATTTTGCTCATTGTAAGTAATATAAGAAAAATATACCGCAATAATAATTTTATTCCGATAATCAATGATTAGTTCACATGGATAACGCAGAAATTGTTTTAAAGAGCCCGTTGGCGGCGGGAATTATTTTTGCGTTGACCTTCATTGTGGTTTCATTTCGGCAATTGAAAGTTCTACCGATTGGCCGACCTTCGGAAGCTTTGGCGGGTGCCGTCCTTATGGTTGCTTTCGGGGTAATGACGCCTTCGGAGGCATATTCAATAATAAATTGGGATACCATCTGCCTTCTTCTTGGAATGATGATAATCGCGGAACATCTTCGCGACGCAGGTATGTTCGAAAGACTTTCTTTGTTGCTGGTGAAAATCAGATCTCCGTTTGTGTTGCTTGCCACGGTTTCGGTTTGTTCCGCGATACTCTCGGCGATTTTGGTGAATGACACAATCTGTGTCGTCATGACGCCTTTGATACTGACGATTTGCGATGATAGAAAATTGAATCCCTTTCCTTATCTGATGGCGTTGGCTACAAGTTCCAACATCGGGTCGGCTTTAACCTTGACTGGGAATCCTCAAAATATGATAATCGGCAACTTTTCCAAGCTTGACTACGGTCAATTCATTTTGTTGATGAGCATTCCGGTCGCTACGGCACTTGCAATAAATTTACTGCTGCTGTGGTTTTACTACGGAAAAACCTTACGTCGGAAAGATTCTTCGGGTGAGAATGAGGTTATATTGGAGCGGGAAATACCCCATAAGCGCAAGCTTCGATACGGCTCGATCGCTCTTGGGATATGTTGTTACGGCTTTTTCAACGGATATTCCATGGCATTTTCAGCTCTCGCCGGTGCGGTCCTGGTTATCACGCTGCATCGAAAAGACCCCAGTCACCTGCTTAAACGCGTGGATTGGTCTTTATTGCTTTTTTTCTCATCGTTGTTTGTGGTTATCGGTGGATTAAAGGCGAGCGGACTGGCTGATTATGGAACAAGATGGGCACTGGGATTATTGGATGGAAGCGTTTTAAAGAAAGCCTGGATTTTTTCCGGTGTAACATTGCTGGGTTCGAATCTTTTTTCCAACGTTCCTTTCGTTTTGATTTCATCACACAGCGTAGTGCAACTTGCACCGGTTAATCTTTTTTGGAGTCTTCTCGCCTTAGTTAGTACAATCGCCGGAAATCTTACGCTTTTTGGTTCCGTCGCCAATCTGATTGTTGCGGAGTCGGCTAGAGAGAAATGCGAAATGCGCTTTATGGATTACGCGAAATTTGGGATTCCTTCCACGATTTTGACGCTAACCGCAGGAATCGCGATATTGATAAAATTATTTCCTTCCTGACAAGAATGAGCGTTTATGTTATTCTTACATGTCTCATTCCTTGAAGGGCTCTTGCAATATTTATTATCGAAAGAATTAAATTTTCGGAGGCTCAGATGACCCGTTTAATAAAAATGATTTGCGTGGTTGGTTTATTAATAATTCTCTCGGGAGTTTCAGCACCGGTGTTTGCGCATAATCGGGATAATTATTTCAAGATCATAACGGGTATGCCGTTCGTTAATTTCGACATTGAGGATATTTTCCATCAAAGGTGGGTTAGTACATATCTGAAGGGAAGACCGATAATTATTTTAACAGGGCACAGATACAAAAGGTATGAAATCTTAAAGTGGGCGGATTTTCTAAAGAAAGATTTCGGAGTTTCCGGATTGGCGCATTTATTGTGGGTTGTAAATCTACACAAAGTGCCTTGGACGACCAGCAGGAACACGGTGATCAATCAATGGCGCTCATTCACGCCTCCGATTCCTTTATTGCTTGATTGGGGTGGTGTAATCGGGAAAGCTTTGCAAATAAATTATGAGGTTCCGAATATCATCGTGCTTGATGCGGAAGGTCGACTTGCCTTCCATGAAATTCATTCATTCACGCCCGAAGTTTATGCAGCGGTTGCTTCTCGAATTTTTGCTTTGGCGCAATGTTCCCCGTCGGCGATAAGACCACCGATGAATATTGACAGCGGCGTGCCGATAGGAACGATACCTCAAGGAAAAAACGGATTTTCAAATTAGAATTTTAAAAAAGAAGACGGAATAATGTCGAAAAACGTTAAACTTATGCACCTTGCATAGCCAGCCGGGAAATCCTCCTGGAGGCTCTTCAGGAGTTTGACGGGACGGTAATACTCGTGAGCCACGATCGTTACTTCCTGCATCACCCCTTGTCAACCGTGTTTTCGAGATCGACCACGGGGCGCTGAACAATTACCGCTAAAGTCGGCATCATAAGCACCCCTGGGATGCTCCGGCCGGACGTTGGGGGCGGGTTGCCTTGTGTTGTCATCGTGGCCTTTGTGGTATGAGCGGGTTTCCCCCGGTGCGTCCCTTCCCCCGGGCAAAAAGAAAAAAACGTTTGCGTACCATTTTTTCCGGTGCTAGCATGTGTTTACAGTAAATACAAATGAATCAGAGGTGCCATAATGCCGAAGGTTTATACCGTCCGCCTTCCCGACATCTTGGGTAAGAAGATCCGCATCAGAGCAGATCTTGAACATCGTTCCATTTCCGAGCAGATCAAAAAATATCTGTATGACGCTTTGTTGTGCGAGGAAAACCCGGACGTTCCCCTTTCCTTCATCAAAGAGACCCTTGAAGCAAAGGAAGAAATCAAAGCAGGAATCAGCCAGGAATACGAGTTCGGCCACCTCAAATGAAAATCATTGCCTCGAATCATTTCATTCGATTCAAAAAAAAAGCCAATAAGAACCTTCAACTTGAGATAGATGAACAAGTAAAGGCTATCCTCGAAAACCCCGATATAGGCGAGTTGAAGAAAGGTGACCTCCGGGGAATCCGGGTTCACAAATTCAATTTCAAGAGTCAGCTTTACCTGGTTTCCTACGAAGTGATAGGCGAAACGCTGAATTTATACATAATTGGCACACACGAAAATTTCTATCAGCGTTTGAAAAATCTTTTGTAATGAGGCTTCCAGCCCAAGGGAAAACTCTGTGAATGACCAACTTATTACGCTCAATCAGCTTGAATCCCACCTTTGGGAAGCCGCTAATATCCTTCGTGGCACCGTAGACGCAGCCGATTTCAAAACCTACGTTTTTCCTCTCCTCTTCTTCAAGCGGATCTCCGATGTTTTCAATGAGGAGTATGCTTCCGCCCTTGCGGAGTCAAGCGGTGATGAGGAATACGCCTTATTTCCCCAGAACTACCGTTTCCAGATCCCGAAAGGCTGTCATTGGCGCGACGTGCGCGCCGTTACCGTCAACGTCGGTCAAGCCCTTCAAAAGGCGATCCGGGGCATTGAAAAAGCGAACCCGGAAACCCTTTTCGGTATTTTCGGCGACGCCGCCTGGACGAACAAAGAACGCCTTCCCGACGCGCTTCTCCGTGACCTGATCGAACATTTTTCCCGCTATTCGTTGGGGAACCAGGCCGCGCAAGCGGATATCCTGGGCCAGGCGTATGAATACCTCATCAAGAAATTCGCGGACGCGACCAACAAAAAAGCCGGTGAATTCTATACCCCGCGTGCGGTCGTAAAATTGATGATAAAAATTCTCGACCCGCGAGAAGGGGAATCTATCTACGATCCGGCTTGCGGCACCGGCGGTATGCTCCTTGAGGCGATTCACCATGTAAAGGAAAATCACGGCGACGACCGCACCCTATGGGGAAAGCTCTATGGCCAGGAGAAAAACCTCACCACTTCCGCGATTGCCCGCATGAACCTTTTCCTTCACGCGGCTTCTGACTTTCAGATTGTCCGGGGTGATACCCTCCGCCAACCGGCCTTCTTCTCCGGTGACAACCTCGCAACCTTTGATTGTGTCATCGCCAATCCCCCTTTTTCCCTCGAAAAATGGGGCGATGAGGTTTGGGCCAGCGACCCCTACGGCCGAAACTTCGCCGGTATGCCCCCCGGCAAAACCGGTGATTACGCTTGGGTTCAGCACATGGTCAAATCAATGGCCCCGGGAACCGGTCGTATGGCGGTTGTTCTTCCTCACGGTGTCCTCTTCCGCATGTCGAAGGAAGGCGCGATCCGTAAGAAGCTCCTGCAAATGGATATCCTCGAAGCGGTCATCGGTCTTGGTCCGACCCTCTTTTATGGTACCGGCTTGGCCGCTTGTATTCTTGTTTTCCGTCACCGCAAGCCCAAGGACCGGAAGAAGAAGGTTCTTATCCTTGATGTTTCCCGGGAATTCAAGGCGGGAAGGGCTCAAAACGAGCTTCTTCCCGAGCACGTCGAACATATTCATGCCTGGTATCGTGACTTCAAAGATGTGGTGGGCCTTTCCCGGGTGGTTACCCTCGAAGACCTTTCCGCCAATGACTTCAACCTCAATATTTCACGCTACGTTGAACCACGATCCGAGCAGCAGGCTCCGACCGTGGAAGAGGCCCGAAAGAGCCTTCAGGAAAGCGCCGTTGCCGCTTTCGCGGCTGAAGAGAAACTGGTTGCCATTTTAAGAAAAGAGGGATTTTTAACCACGGATAACACAGATGAACACGGATAAATTAATTTATAAAGAGCTTTCGGAGAAAATCATCGGGGCTGGGATGAAGGTTTTGAATACGCTTCGGCCTGGGTTAAGCGAAAAGGCGTATGAAAATGCCATGGTTGTGGAATTGCAAAAAAATGGCCACAAAATTGATCAACAGAAGCGATTTGAAGTTTTTTATGAGGGAGTTCTTGTAGACACATTGATTCCTGATCTTCTCGTTGACGATTCAGTGATTGTCGACCCAAAGGTTGTTTCGGAATTTAATGAAACCCATGTGGCGCAGATGATTGGTTATCTTGCCATTACCGATCTCAAGCTTGCTCTATTGCTGAACTTCAAACACAAGGATTTGCGATGGAAAAGAGTGGTAAGATGAAGAAAACCCCAAGATGAGAGAACCACAGATAACACAGATGAGCACAGATGAAGGAGAAACCAAATGAATTATTTTTTGGTTTTTCTATCCGTGATAATCCGTGAAATCCGTGGTTGAAAGGCTTTCATGAAACGTATTTCGCAGCAACAACTTGAATCCTACCTGTGGGGCGCGGCCGTCCTCTTGCGGGGAACCATCGACGCCGGCGATTACAAGCAGTTCATATTCCCTTTGCTTTTCTATAAGCGCCTTTGCGATGTCTACGACGAGGAAACCGGCATTGCCTTGAAGGAATCCGGTGGTGATAAAGACTTTGCGGCCTTCCCGGAAAACCACCGTTTCCAGATTTCGCCCGAAGCCCATTGGCGAGAAGTCCGCAAAACGGCTCGAAATGTCGGTCCTGCGATCCATTCCGCTATGCGGTCTAACGGCCAACCCAGACAAGCTCTTCGGCATCTTCGGCGATGCCCAATGGACCAATAAAGACCGCCTTTCGGACACTATGCTCCGCGATCTCATCGAACATTTCAGTTCCCTCGATCTTACCGTTGCCAACCTCCCGGAAGACGAACTGGGGCAGGGCTACGAATTTCTCATCAAGAAATTTGCCGACGATGCGGGCCATACCGCCGCCGAGTTCTATACCAACCGGACCGTCGTTCACCTCATGACGGAAATCCTCGAGCCCCAGCCGGGCGAATCCGTCTACGATCCTACCTGTGGTTCAGGTGGGATGCTTCTTTCCTGCATCGCCCACTTGCGCCGCCAGAAAAAGGAATGGCGCAACGTAAAACTATTCGGCCAAGAGCGGAACCTCATGACTTCCTCGATTGCCCGTATGAATTGTTTCCTTCACGGCATCGAAGATTTTCAGGTCATCCGTGGAGATACCCTTTCTGAGCCCAAATTCGTTCAGGGTGATCGTCTCATGCGGTTTGATGTGGTTCTCGCTAATCCGCCGTATTCCATCAAACAATGGAATCGGGAGGCGTTTGCTTCCGACCCCTGGGGCCGGAACCTCTACGGCACTCCCCCGCAGGGCCGCGCCGATTACGCGTTTTGGCAGCATATCCTTTGCAGCCTGGCCCCGAAAACCGGCAGGCCCGAAAAGACTTCGCCATCCGGGCGAATTTCGGGCACGCCGCCATCCCTGGGCGGCAGGTGTGCCATTCTTTTTCCGCATGGGGTTTTGTTCCGCCAGGAAGAAGCGGATATGCGGAAAAAGCTCATTGAGGCTGATGTCGTCGACTGCGTTCTCGGTCTTGGCCCCAACCTTTTCTATAACTCCCCGATGGAAGCCTGTATTGTCATTTGCCGTACGGCCAAACCCAAAGCACGAAAAGGCCGAATCCTTTTCATCAATGCAATCAACGAAGTCACCAGGGAACGCGCTCAGAGCTTCCTTACCGATGACCACATTGACCGAATCGTTGGAACCTACCGAGATTTCAAAAACGACCCGGGTTTTTCCCGGGTCGTTTCCTTGGAAGAAATACGGGCCAAAGATGCCAGCTTGAGTATTGCGCTTTATATCGAACCGGTAAATGAATTCAATCCAAACCAGACTTTGGAATCATCGTCTTTGAGCGGTTCTTTGAATGCATGGTTGGATTCTCGAAAAAAAGTTAGTGACTCTTTAACTGCTTTATTGCCTCAATCTGAGCCATTCATAAAATTTTCCGGCCTTGCAGGTAAAGACTCCTGTGAATTACTCAACTCCAGGGAAAAATGGTCTCGGGGATGTTGTCGATAACATCAACGAGACTGAAAGCGACCCCGCCGCAGCAGGTTTGGATCGCTTCATCGGCCTCGAACATCTGGAACCAGGCTCACTTCATATCAAGGCTTGGGGCAATGTTGACGATGGAACGACATTCACCCGCAGGTGCCGCCCCGGCCAGACTCTTTTCGGCAAGCGAAGAGCCTATCAACGTAAGGTTGCCATTGCTGAATTTGACGCTGTTGTCTCTGGCGATATTTACGTTCTCATACCTAAGAACGGGCGCATTATTCCTGAGATTATTCCCTTGATCTGCCTATCCGAGCGGTTCTTTCAGCATGCGGTAGGAACCTCTGCCGGGTCTCTTTCTCCGCGTACGAACTGGTCTAGTTTGGCTAGTTTCGAGTTCAACCTCCCACCGCTTGACTAACAACGCCGCATTGCTGAAATCC
>Ga0074199_1002515_pt1 | contig 10742 bp, 8 predicted proteins | sample EPASupsiteSAE347_FD_64528 | JGI IMG/M metagenome (GOLD analysis project Ga0074199, IMG submission 64528) | Bioremediated contaminated groundwater from EPA Superfund site, New Mexico - Sample SAE3-47 | ecosystem: Environmental > Aquatic > Deep subsurface > Groundwater > Contaminated ...
TCTCACAGTTTTTATTGGAATACAATGATCGCCCGCATCAGGGCAGAGAGCTCAAGGGATTATCTCCTAACGAGCTCGAAAGACGGCTTCTTGCAGCTGCCTAAGATCATTTGGACGGATACAGAATTTTCACGATTCTCTGCGTTTTCTCTGCGCCCTCTGCGCCTCTGCGGTGAACACAAGAACGCACTTAGAGTCGGTTCAAGAGCGTTTCAGCAAGGAAGATGTGTAGTGGCACGGAAAATTGGTGCGGTTACCGTTGTAGGGGCAGGAATTGCGGGTATTCAGAGTGCTCTGGACATTGCCAATTCCGGATTCAAAGTCTACCTCGTGGAAGAGCAGCCAAGTGTCGGCGGCGTGATGGCTCAGCTCGACAAGACTTTTCCGACCAACGATTGCTCCTCCTGTATGATGGGGCCCAAGCTGGTGGAGCTGGCCAATCATCCCAATATCGAAATCCTTGCCTACTCGGAATTCGTGGATATGAGCGGTGAGCCCGGTGACTTCAAGGTTACCATCAAGAAGAAGGCTCGGGGCGTTGATCCCGAAAAATGCGTCGGCTGCGGCCTTTGCGCGGCCAAATGCCCCACGAAGGTTCCCGATCCCTTCAACGTCGAGCTAAACGACCGCAAGGCCATCTATGTGCTTTTTCCCCAGGCGGTTCCCCTCGTCTATACCATCGATAAGGAACATTGCCGCTATTTTACGAAGGGAATATGCAAGGTTTGCGAAAAGGTCTGTAAAAACAAAGCTATTCTCTACGAGCAACAGGACGAGTATGTGGTCCTCGATACGGGCGCCGTGATCCTCTCTGGCGGTTTCAAGGTCTTCGATGCAAGGCTCAAACCGGAATATGGCTACGGACTGTGGCCCAACATCGTGACGAACCTCCAATACGAGAGGATACTGTCGGCAGCCGGTCCCTTCCAGGGCCACATCCAGCGCCTCTCTGACGGCAAGACGCCAAAGCGTATAGCCTGGATACAATGCGTAGGCTCGCGTGACAGCAGCATCGGCAAGGACTACTGCTCGACAGTGTGCTGTATGTACACAACCAAGCAGGCCATGGTCACCAGGGAGCACGAGCGCGACGTCGAAGCCACTATCTTTTATATCGACATGAGGGCTCAGGGGAAGGGCTTCGACCGCTTCTACGAGCGTGCCCGCGATGAATACGGCGTCCGTTACATCCGCTCCATGATTTCCCGCGTTCTCCCCGTTCCCGAAACCGATACGCTCCAGATCGGCTATTGCGACGCAAAAAACGAGCTCCAGCAGGAAGAATTCGATATGGTAGTGCTCTCCGTGGGCCTTTGTGCGCATCCTTCCACGGTCGAGCTGGCCAGACGCCTCGGAATAGAAACCAACAGGTACGGCTTTTGCGCGACGGATCCCCTGGATCTGGTGGGTACCTCGAAGCCCGGCGTTTTTGTTTGCGGCGTCTTCCAGGGCCCCAAGGACATTCCCGATACGGTGCAGCAGGCCAGTAGCGCGGCGGCCCGTGCGACGGCGCTCCTGGCGGAGGCAAGAGGCACTCTCGTTGCCGGGCCCAAGAAAGTCGATGAAAAGGACGTTGCGGGCCAGGTCCCCCGCATCGGAGTTTTCGTCTGCCACTGTGGAATCAACATCGCCGGCGTCGTCAAAGTCGAGGAAGTGGCGGCTTATGCCAATAGCCTTCCCGGAGTGGTCTACGCCACGAGCACCATGTTCGCCTGCTCTACCGACCAGCAGAAGGAAATCAAGCGCCTTATCGAAGATCAGCGGCTCAACCGCGTCGTGGTGGCGTCTTGCACGCCGCGAACCCATGAGCCGCTCTTCAGAAATACCCTGCGAGAAGCCGGCCTCAATCCGTATCTCTTCGAGCTGGCCAATATCCGCGAGCAAGATGCCTGGGTGCATCAAGGAGAGCCCGAGTCGGCAACCGATAAGGCCAAGGACCTGGTTCGCATGGCGGTTTCACGCGTGAGCCTCCTTGAACCGCTCCACGATTTTTCCTACCCGGTGGTCCGGAAAGCTTTGGTGATCGGCGGTGGTCTTGCGGGATTGACCGCGGCCATGGCCGTCGCGGAACAGGGATATCCGGCGGTTCTCGTGGAAGCGGCGGCCGAGCTGGGCGGGAACGCGAGAAACCTTTACTTTACGGAGCACGGCGCCTCTCCGGCAGCATACGTGAAAGACCTTATCGGGCAGGTGGAAGCCAACCCGCTCATTACCGTCTACAAGGAAGCGGAAGTGGTTTCCTCCATGGGAAGCTGCGGAAACTTCACTACTACGATCTCCGTCAAGGGTGAGAGCGTGGATATCTCCCACGGTGCAGGGATCGTGGCCACTGGAGGGCAGGAATACAAGCCGAAGGAATACCTCTACGGGCAGAGCCCGAAGGTCGTGACCCAGAGGCAATTCGAAGCCATGCTGGTGACTGAGCCCGACAGGGTGAAAGCACTGGGCAAGGTGGTCATGATCCAGTGCGTAGGGTCCCGTGAGCCGGAAAACTCCTACTGCAGCCGCGTCTGCTGCACCACGGCCGTGAAAAACAGTCTGAAGCTCAAGGAGATCAACCCGCGCGCTCACGTGGCGATCCTCTACCGGGATATCCGTACTTTCGAGCTCAAGGAAATTTATTACCGGAAAGCCAGACGCCGGGGAGTGCGCTTCTTTCGCTTTGAGGAAGACTTCAAGCCACAGGTTCAAGACGGCGAAGGCGGCTTGCATATCACGGTGCACGACGGGCAATTGAATCGGCCGGTTACGCTGAATGCCGACCTGCTTGTGTTGAGCGCGGCAATACGTCCGAGGGAGAACGCCGGGAAGCTTGCGGAAACGTTACGTCTGCCCCTGGATCAGGACGGTTTTTTTCTGGAAGCGCACCTCAAGCTGCGGCCCCTTGATTTTGCAACGGCCGGCTTTTTTCTCTGCGGTTTGGCACAAGGTCCGAAGTTCTCCTACGAAACGATTGCCATGGCACGGGGCGCCGTTTCGAGGGCTGTGACCATCCTCTCGCAAAAAGAAATTGTTGCGGAAGGCGTTATCACCGAGGTCGATCCCGCACTCTGCCGTGCATGCGGCGAATGCGAAGCGGCCTGTCTTTTCGGAGCCATCGAGGTCACGAAGCTGGAAGGCGGGCGGAAACAGGCGGTGGTGAATCGGGGGCTCTGTACGGGATGTGGCGCCTGCAACGCCGCCTGTCCCACGGGAGCGGCATCGCTGGCCCATTTCCGGGACAAGCAAATAAACGCCGTGATCAGGGCCATATAAGGAAGGTCAATGTCGGAAGAATTCGAGCCCAAAATCGTCGCTTTTGTCTGTAACTGGTGTGCCTATGCGGGGGCCGACCTGGCGGGCGTGGCGCGTATGCAATACCCCACCAACGTTCGGCTTATCCGCCTGATGTGCTCCGGTAGAATGAACGGTGGCTTCCTGCTCGATGCCTTCGAGGCGGGAGCCGACGGGATCATGGTCTCCGGCTGACACATCGGTGACTGCCATTATCTGGAAGGTAATGTGAAGTGTCGAAAAGTGGTGGAGGACACCTGGAAGGTACTCAAGCTTCTGGGAGTCGATGAGCGCTACCTTCGCCTCAAATGGATCTCCGCTTCGGAAGGGGCGGTTTTCGCCGGGGAGATTCGTTCTTTCACCGCGCTGCTGAAAGAGCTCGGCAGAAATCCCCTTGCCCTTGGCCCGGAAACAAACAGCGAACGACCGATGGAATAAGCTATGATCATCAGTCAGGAACAAATCGATTATTGTATGGAATGCGGCGTATGCACGGGGAGCTGTCCCGTCAGCAGGGTGGTGCCCACTTTCTCTCCGCGCCGGATGATCAAACGGGCTCTCATGGATCAGGACGAGACGGTGCTCCGGAGCCGCGAGCTGTGGGCCTGCCTCACCTGCGCGCGATGCAGCGAGCGTTGCCCCGTTCAAATCGACTTTCCCGAGTTTGCGCGCCGCCATCGCGTCATGGCCCGCAAGGAAGGCTACAGCCCTCAACTGAGCCACCATGGAACGCTCCAGGCCGTTGCCTCCCTGCAGACAAGGAGCGTCAAGCAGAGCCGCACCGACTGGGCGAAAGACGCCGGGAACTTCAAGGCCTCCGGGGATCACTTCTTCTTCGTCGGATGTGCGCCGTACTTCGATGCATTACTGAAATTCGGAGCCTCCTCCCTCGATACGGCCAGGAGCGTCCTCGGGCTGCTCAACCGCATGGGAATCGAGCCGGTCATAAGCAACGACGAGCGCTGCTGCGGGCATGATGCGCTATGGAGCGGCGATGAAGCGACTTTCAGGAAGCTGGCCAAGCTGAACATCGAGGTCATTCGCTCGTCCGGCGCCAGGACGGTCCTGTTCAGTTGCCCGGAGGGGTACACGACCTTCAAGCAGCAGGTTCCCAAATATTTCGGCGAGCTTCCTTTTGAGGTGCTGCACATCACCGAATTCCTCGCCCGTGAGCTTCCCAAGGCGGGGCTTGCCTTCAAGGCGCCCGAGGACGCGGCCGGCACCACCATCACCTATCATGATCCCTGCCGTCTGGGTCGCAAAGCCGGAATCTACGATGCGCCCCGCGATCTTTTGAAGCTCGTTTCCGGAGTCACCTTCGAAGAAATGCCCAGACACCGGGAGAACGCCGCCTGCTGCGGCACGAGCGCCTGGATCGAATGCTCGGGCTGCTCCAAGACGCTGCAGGTCGAACGGATGGAAGAGGCGATCGGGACCGGCGCAAAGACGCTCATCACGGCCTGCCCCAAATGCGAGATTCACTTGAATTGCGCCAAGAGCGGTATCGAGCTCAGCCTGGACATCAAGAACATTTATTCATTTCTTTTGAACAGTATTGCATGACGGATGTTTTAGCCCCCGGAAGGAGATCGTGCTGGTGAATCGGGAAGTTCTTGTCATTGGAGGAGGCATTGCGGGAATCCAGGCCTCCCTGGACCTCGCCGAAATGGGATTCAAGGTGAATCTGGTGGAGAAGCTCCCCAGCATAGGCGGCAAAATGTCGCAGTTGGACAAAACCTTTCCCACCAATGATTGCGCCCTCTGAATCCTGGCTCCGAAGCTGATGGATGTCGGTCGACATCCCAACCTTCGATTGCTGGCCTATTCAGAGGTGGAAAAGGTCGAGGGGGACGTGGGCGATTTTCGAGTCACCGTCCGGAAGAAGGCCCGTTACGTTGACGAAGGCAAGTGCACGGGATGCGGGGCCTGCGCCGAAAAGTGTCCGACGGTGGTCTCCGACGCCTACAACATGGGCTTCGCCAACGCAAAGGCGATCTATCGCTATTTCGCGCAGGGCATTCCATCCACCTACACCATCGACGCCAAAGCGTGCCGCCAGTTGGGGCAGGGCAAAAAATGCGGCGTGTGCGCCAGGATCTGCCAGGCGGGAGCCATTGACCACAAGCAAGAAGATCAGATCCTCGAGATGAGTGTCGGTGCCGTTATTCTCGCCACGGGCTATGAGCTCTTCGACGCCCGCCGAATCCCCGAATACGGCTATGGACGGATTCCCAATGTCGTAACGGCCCTCGAATTCGAGCGGTTTCTCTCCGCAAGCGGTCCCACCGACGGACACGTCTATCGCCCCAGCGATCTCAAAGCCAGGAACGCCCTCCCCGAAATGGAAAAGGCGGTTCAAAAGGCAGCCAGGGACCTGGAGAAGTATGAGCAGCGGTTCAGCCGGACATCAGACGACTTCATGGCTCAGTTCGAGAGAGAAAGCCTTGAAGGTGACGATTACGTGAAATGGGCCGCCCAGGTGAAAGAGCATCGCAGCCTCGCCGCCGGGCTTGCTAAGGCAAAGGAAGTGGTCGAGAAGATGCATGGAGCCCATCGCATCGCTTTCATCCAGTGCGTGGGGTCGCGCGACATTCGCTTCAACCGCCACTGCTCGGTTTTTTGCTGCATGCACGCCATCAAGGAAGCCATGATCGCCCGCGAGCACGACAAGGAAGCGGAAGTCTACATCCTTGGAATGGACATCCGGGCCGTCGGCAAGGGCTCCGAGGAATACCGCGTGCGTGGGGCAAAGGAAGTGGGGCTCAGGTACATCCGCACCCGTGTTGCGGAAGTGACGGAAGAAGCCGATCGTACGCCGGTTATCTGGTATGAGGATACCAAGGAGCGTATTGTCAAAAAGATACCCCTGGATCTCGTGGTGCTTTCGACGGGGTGCGAGCCCAGTCCTGCCACGAAGCCTCTTGCCGGGCTCTTCGGCCTCGAGGTGAACGACTTCGGCTTTTTCAAGACAAAGGCCTCCTCGCCGGTGGATACGACGCGGCCTGGTGTCTTTGTGTGTGGCTGCGCACAGGCTCCCATGGACATTCCTGAATCGGTGGCTCAGGCGAGCAGCGCGGCTGCCCGGGCGGCTCAGGTTCTGTCGGGCTCCGAGCCCATGCGGCTCGCATCCTGCAAGGAGATTGGGTAAATGAGTGGAACTGCCGGAACGAACGGGAATCCCAAAACGAGCGACGTGCGCATCGGGGTTTTCATCTGCCACTGCGGATCGAATATAGCCGGATATCTCGATTGTGAAGCACTGACCCGATACGCCGCTACGCTGCCCGGTGTAGTCTACGCCAGGAACAATCTCTACACCTGCTCCGAGGCGGGAATCGGCGAGATCCAAAAAGCCATCGGAGAGCACAAGCTCACACGGGTGGTGGTGGCCTCCTGCTCGCCGCGAACCCATCAGCCTCTATTCAAGAGCGCCTGCGCCCAGGCCGGGTTGAACCCCTATCTTTTCGAAATGGTGAACATTCGCAATCAATGCTCGTGGGTGCACATGCGGGAAAGGGAGACGGGAACACAGAAGGCCATGGACCTGGTGCGCATGGGCGTTGCCAAGGCTACGTTCCTCGAGGCTCAGGAAGATATCATTTCCTCGCTGGTGCGGCGTGCCCTCGTCATCGGTGGCGGCGTCGCGGGCCTTTCCGCCACGGAAGCCCTTGCGGATATGGGCATGGAAGTCTTTCTCGTCGAAAAGCAGGCAGCACTCGGGGGGTTGGTAAAAAGCCTATATCGCCTTGCACCCTCTGGAGAGAGCGCCGCCGATCTCGTAAACGGCCTCATCGAGCTGGTGACATCCAAGCCCAAAGTGAAGGTCTTTCTCGAATCCGAGGTTACCCACGTCGGCGGTGTTGTCGGAAATTACGAAATCACCATAAAAGACGCCAGAGGGAGCGAGAGCAAGGAACTGGTCGGAACCATCATCGTTGCCACGGGCGCCGTTCCCTTCAAGCCCGAAGGCCTGTTCGGCTACAACGGCGAGAACGTGATTACCCTGTTCGAGCTCGAAGAGCGCCTGGCCAAAGGTGTGGTTGAAGCCTGGAACATTGTCTTTATCCAGTGCGTAGGTGCCCGAAACGAGCAGCGCGGCTACTGTTCGAGAATCTGCTGCGTCACGGCAGCCAAGAATGCGCTCTACCTCAAGGAGCAGAATCCTGACGCTCACATCAACGTCCTCTACCGCGATATCCAGACGTACGGTACTGAAAACGAAAAGATGCTCTGGGATTCGAAAGGGAAGGGCGTGCGCTACGATGTTTACGACGCCAAGCGGCCTCCGGTGGTAAGAGATGGTGTGGTGAAATTCTATCAGCCCCTCATGGGTGAGGCCAGGGAGCTTCCCTATGATCTGGTGGTGTTATCGACCCCGCTTACTCCACCCGCTGATGTACCCTCCCTCTCGCGGCTCATGCGCATCCCCGTCGATCAGCACAATTTCTTCCTGGAAGCGCACGCAAAGCTTCGTCCTCTTGATTTTGCCTCGGACGGAATCTTCCTTTGCGGCACCGCGCGCTATCCGGCGACGGTCGGTGAAGCCCGCGCGCAGGGTCTCGGGGCGGCATCACGCTCCGGCACCATTCTTTTCAAGGATAAGCTTATCAACAGTCCGCTGGTTGCAGCCATCGACGATAAAACGTGCGTCGGCTGCCAGGGTTGTCTCGGCGTCTGCCCGTACAGTGCCATCGAGTATGTTGCAGAGACTGGAGTATGCCGGGTGAGCACGATTCTCTGCAAAGGCTGCGGGAATTGCGCCTCCACCTGCCCATCTTCCAGTGTGAAGCTAAAGGGATTCACGCCCAAACAAATGCTGTCCCAGATCAGGGCCATGGCAGGCTAATGTGAGCTCATGCGGACTGATCGGTTTTTATAAAGAGAAAGGATCACGAATGAGCGACGGGTTTGAACCTAAAATCCTGTGCTTCTTGTGCACCTGGTGAGCATATGCTGCTGCTGACCTGGCTGGGGTCAGTCGTTTGCAGTATCCGACCAATATTCGGATCATTCGGGTGATGTGCTCGGGAGGCGTCTCGCCCCATCACATTCTGCGAGCCTTTCAAGAGGGATTGGACGGTGTGTTGGTGGGTGGCTGAAGTCTTGGAAACTGCCATTACCTGTACGGTAATTACTCGAGCAAGAAGCGTATCCAGTTCATGCAAGAGCTGCTGTCCTTCGTCGGAATCGAAGGCGACCGACTGAGGTGCCGGTGGGTGTCCTCGGCTGAAGCTCCGGAGCTCGTCCATGAGATCAACGATTTCGTGACCACTCTCCGTGTCCTTGGCCCCTCGCCTTTGAAAAAGCAAATTCCTCTCCCCCAAATCCCTAATTCAAGGCAGGGATAAAGGCGAATGATGAAAGAAAAAGTCATAGACCGGGTAAAAGAGCTTCTGGAACAGGGAAAGATCCAAGGATTTCTCGGACTCCGGGAACAAAGCGGGCATGTGGCCCCCTATCTTTTCACGAAGCCGGAAGAGCTTTCGGAGCTCAATCTGGGAGACAAGGACAAGCCCGGGGATGTGCGCTATCCTCTGAACAAGGTGCTCATCCATCTGGCGCGGGCTTACCCTGAAGCAACGCTGGGCGTCCTGGTGCGCGGCTGCGATGAGCGAGGCCTTATCGAGCTTTTCAAGTGGAGCCAGCTCAGTTCGGAGCGTGTCATCGCCGTGGGAATCGCCTGCACGGCGGATCTCGCTCAAGAGTGCGCGTGCGCCAGGCCCTATCCCGAGGATTGTGTGGCGGGCGAAAAAGTCGAAGGTGTGGCTAAAAGCGCTGCCGTGGAAAAACTCGATGCCGCCTCTCTTCAAGATCGGTTTCATTTCTGGATGGAGCAGTTCGAGAAGTGCGTGAAATGCTACGGCTGCCGGAACGTCTGTCCCATGTGCTTTTGTAAGGAATGCACCCTGGAGGAAGCCGAGCTCATCCAGAAAGCCAACCTCCCAACGGAAAACCCAATCTTCCATCTCACCAGGGCCGTCCACATGATAGGCCGCTGCATCGATTGCGGCCTCTGTGAAGAAGCCTGCCCGGCGGATATTCCCCTGCGCACCCTCTATAAGAAGGTCGCCGATATTGTCTCGGATGAAACGGGCTTCCGGCCCGGAGCCAGCCGGGATGAGAAATGTCCGTTTCGGGTATGAGGCCGAACATTTATGTCGGACCCTCTGGCGACAATGCGAGCCAGTGGATGGAAAAGTACTTCGATGCTTTTCTTCACCTCGCCAACTGGGGCAGCCGTCAACTTATGCTGCCCCTGCCCGTGAACCAGTCTCTCAGTCGCATTTTTCGCTTCCCATATTCATGAATCGTATCTATACTGGCACTGTAAATAGTGCTATTAAGGAGGCTGCCTTGAATACGATTAGCGCAAACGATCTCAAAACGAAGGGAATCTCGGCACTGGAAGCAGAGCTGGCGGAGCACCCGGAGGCGGTCATCACCGTGCGCGGTAAAAGCCGCTTCGTTGTCATGAAGATGGAGCAGTATAATTATTTGCGGGAATGCGAACTGGAGGCGGCACTCTTGGAGGCCAGGGCCGATCTGGCCGCGGGCCGCGTGAGATCCGAATCGGTGGATGACCATGTCCGGCGGGTCACTGATGGCATATAAGCTGATCTATCCGGGAAGCTATAACAGACGGGCCGCAAAGTTTCTCAAAAATCACCCCGAGCTTGTCAGCCCATACACAAATGTTCTCAAGCTCCTCGAAATAGACCCCTACCATCCATCGCTTCGACTGCATTCCCTATCCGGAAAACTGGCCGGGCTGCACGCGGTTTCCATAACTCTCAGCTACCGGATTACGCTTGAGATGATAATCGAAGAGCACGAGATTATCCTGGTTAACGTTGGCGACCATGCCACGGTCTATAGGTAATCAAAAGCTCTTCCATGGACGGGATTCGGATTGAGGACGTCCGTGTCATACGGACATTGAGCAGAGATTATGTTGGAGGGCATGCATGCCGCGCGGGTGGCGAATCTCGGTCGAGAACAAGTTTTTCAATGAAGAGGTGAGGCATGAAACGGCGCGTTCTCTACGGAGTGGCGAATTATGAGGAAGTAGTGGCCAAGGGCGGCTACTTCGTGGACAAAACCGAATACATCGAGAAGCTCGAAGCTGTCGAGAATCCGGTCTTTCTCCGCCCCAGGCGCTTCGGAAAGTCCCTGTGGTGCCGAATCCTGGAGTGCTACTACAGCATCAGGCTAAAAGACCGGTTCGAAGAGTTCTTCGGGCATACCTGGATCGGGCGCAATCCCACCCCCATGCGAAACAGTTGCATGGTCTTGCACCTGGATTTTTCCGTAGTGAGGATCGCAAAGAGCCTGGAGGTTATCGAGAAGAGCTTCGATCACACCTGCAATGGGAAGATGGGCGGGCTGACGCTACTGCACGAGGCATGGCTTCAAAACCGGGTTAGCGTTGACTTCCAGGAGAGTGCATCCGCTAATCTCGAAGCACTATT
>Ga0074199_1002516_pt1 | contig 10742 bp, 9 predicted proteins | sample EPASupsiteSAE347_FD_64528 | JGI IMG/M metagenome (GOLD analysis project Ga0074199, IMG submission 64528) | Bioremediated contaminated groundwater from EPA Superfund site, New Mexico - Sample SAE3-47 | ecosystem: Environmental > Aquatic > Deep subsurface > Groundwater > Contaminated ...
CTAATATTATAAATATTGTTTAATATATAAAATTCATTCTTTTAATACTAACTGATTTAATAAAAGTTGTCAAGACGTAATTTCCCATTTTAGTTAATGAAGTTGAATTAGCTATTGACAAATAAATTTATTCATATTATGATAGGGAGAATACTAAATTTGAATTCTTATGGAATTTTTTGATTTTACTAAACTTATTAAGAAAAAACGGGGGACGATTGTGACTTTAGTCTTTTTAATTGTCGTCGCGACTCTCGGACTATCTTTATTAAATCCTTTAAAATATGGGGCTAATTCTCGTCTCTTGGTAGTCCAAAATACCGCCGGGGCCGACCCTTATACTGTTTCTAAATCTAATGAATATTTAGGTAATCTTTTTAGTGAAGTAGTTTATTCCGGCTCTTTCTATAATTTTGTTTTAGAATCTTCTTATGATATTGATCGAAACTATTTTTCTGGTAATTATGAAAAACAATTAAAGATATGGCGGAAAACTGTACAGACTAGAACTTTAAATGATACCGGTATTATTGAAATTAATGTCTATCATACTAATCCCGCTCAAGCCCAACAAATTGCTTTAGCCGTGAATGAGGTGTTAATTGGTAAAAATGCTAATTATCAGGGAAGTGGTCAGGCGATTAAAGTTAATATTATTGATCAACCTTTGGTATCTAACTATCCGGTAAAGCCAAACCTACCCCAGAACCTTTTATTAGCTTTAGTGGGTGGTTTAATGTTTTCTCTCTTCTTTATTTACCTTTTTCCCGAAGAACGATATAATGTTCGGTTGTGGCCGAAACGTCGTCATAAGAAAATAAAGCCGATTGGTCATGCGGTAAAAATTGATTACTATCCTTTAGAAAATGCTCGGGGAGAGGAAATAAAACCAGAAGAATACCGACCACAAGGAAACATCGGTAATGTTTTAAGATAATTAATGAATTTTTATATTATTAATGTCATTTAAAAAATAGTCCCGGCAAGGAGGGGGCTTATATGAAAAAGATCATATTCATAATCGCCCTGGCTTTCGCCGGGACGATTGCACACGGCCAAAACTATTACCACGAACGCAACGTCGTTGCGTTTGGGGGATATATGATTGGACCAAGCAACAGTCAAAATAACGGCCATTATTATGGCCTGTACGCTGACTGGCAGCTGTTCAGACGGTCAACGATCCTCAGGGATTTGGGAGACGGCTGGAAGGTAGAATCGAGCTCTGGCTCCATCTGGACTATCGGTCCATACGTGGTGATAAATCGCTCAGCCTTCTATGAGAGCCAAAGTCAATACTCCGGAAAAATCCTGGAGGCCGGTGGAGGAGTGATTGTCGGTTACTACAAAGGGGAGTTTACTAATAAACACTCCTTATTTATTGGCTCCTCTTTGGGGGCTAGGTATAACTGGGACAACGGCACAGGGGCATTAGAAGGAGTGTATGAAGGTCGGCAAAGGGATTTACTCTTGGCCGCCAACCTAAATATAAACCTGTTAAAGTCTGCGCCAAGCGGCCGCCTCTTGCCACGCACGCAGGTGGTAATTACGTATCAGAAACCAATTTCCAAGTTTTCCAGCAAGTTCGCTACCTGGAATAACAATGAAATCCCCGAACAAACTGTTTGGGATAAAACATATTTGGAAGTTATTGCTCGTCAAAGTATCCTCGACATAACGTTGGGTAAATACAATGATATGTTCTTAAGTCCGAAACTAATCGGCTTATATAGCTACAGTGTCGGAAACAACGAACAATGCTTTGGCTTGGGCGGGGAAGTCTCCCTGCACCGGCCTGGTCGAGACGATTATTTCACTCTCTTTAGCTTATACAAGCATAGCGGGTTGAAGAACGTCTTGATTATCGGAGTGAGTGTGAATCTCGTTTCGATATTCAAAAAATGGTAATTATATACTAATCGTTAAACTTAATAAAGTGGGACAAAATGACAATCCGGGTGGAGGGCTTAAGAATCCTGAAACCCAAAAAAACAATGGCTGGAAAAACTGGATTATTGTGGTAATCCTGATAATCGCCGGGTTTATCGGCGGATTTCTTATCCAAGAGTTGAGGATCAAGAATGCAATGGCAATCGCCGCGGCCCAAATGAAAATCGCCGACAAAACCAAAAATGATCTGACGGCTGAAAAAGGCAATATTGCTAAATTGATGGCACAAATTACCGAGCTAGAAAACGAAATCGCCAGCCTCAAAGCTCGCCCGACCACCATTATAAAGGGTGGGGAAGGAACATCTGACGCAGCTGCTTTAGCCGCAAAAAACAAGCATATTGCTTCGTTAGAAAAATTGTTGGCTCAATGTCTGTCTAAAGGCGGCGTCTCGGCTGACTCTGGCGCATCTGGCAGTGGAACCGGTTCCGAAAAAAACAAAAACTCTATTGAACCGGCCTTTGCTAACGCTTCATCGGCAACCGCCAAGCCACAGCCAGCCACGAATAACCAATTCGAGGAATATTACGAGAACGGTAAAATTCCATTCTGTGTCCGGCTTGGTGGAAACAGCAACCGGCACTTGCCTCATTTGGTAATGAGGAAATTAAAATTCTCGGATGCCGAGAGCAACGGAATTGGTGGATTCAACTGGAATTTACCAGGAATGACTGCCGATTTAGTCGGCGATCACGGATGTGCTAACGGAGTATTCTACGTATTGGCTGAAATAATTGAAAATTCGATGATACCTTCCGACAACGGGATCGTCGAAGTAGTAGCCAAGGCCTTCGAATGGGGCCCGATAAAAATGATTAAATTCGGTGACTTTTACATCAGTAGTAATAAATAAACCACTACGATGTTTAGTCAGAGAGCCCTTATCCGATACGTCGGATAAGGGTTTTTTTATAAAACCTATTAAAAAGACCTAGAGTAGACAAAGAATTAACAAACAATTTAGAAAATGCTATAATAAATAAGGTTATTTGCTATACGTTGCCGTTTAGGCAATGAGCCCGCCGACTGTGTCGGCTAGTTTACTCATGGATTTCATGGAGGGTGTGCACACTGGCACCCTCCTTTTTCTTGACTAATTTTAAATAAATATCTACACCCGCTTTATTTCATTTTCTCCTTGACAGATCATTTATAATATATTATAATACAATGTTAAATAAGATATAGCAGTAAAGACAGAAATCTATGAAAATTGCCTTTATCGGGCAAAAAGGAATTCCGGCTAAAAATGGCGGCGTCGAAAGATACGTTGAAAGCTTAGCCCTTAACCTGGTTAACTCTGGCCAGGAGGTTTTTGTATATAATCGTCGTGGTTACTTACCCGAAAGATTAAAAGAATATCAGGGAATTAAACTAATTAATCTTCCTTATTTAAAAAATAAAAATCTTGCTAACATCACTCATACTTTCTTAGCTAATTTGGACGTTTTAAAACATCGAGTGGATGTTATCCATTTTCAAGGTATTGGCCCATCTCTTTTGTGCTGGTTACCAAAGTTATTAAACCGGCATATTAAAGTAGTAGCGACTCTACATAGTTTTGATTATGGTAACGAAAAATGGGGTCGCTTTGCTAAACTGATGCTGCGATTAGGAGAAAAACTAATGTGTCACTATGCCGATGAAGTAGTTGTTTTAACTGAATCTATGCGCCAATATGTTCAAAATAAATATCAATGTTCCGCTACTACGATCTCTAATGGCGCTAATTTGTATGACCAGGAAGGGGAAGATAAGATAATGCCTTGGGGACTAAAAAAAGATAACTATATTTTAAGCGTTTCACGAATTATTAAATTAAAGGGTTTACAGTACTTAATTGCCGCTTTCAAGAATTTAAAAACTGATAAAAAGTTAGTCATTGTTGGTGACGGCGAATACTTAACGGAATTAGAAAAAATAGCCATAAATGATCCTCAGATCATTTTCACGGGCAATCAGACCGGCCGAACTCTAGACCAGCTTTATGCTAACGCTTATTTATTTGTTCAAGCTTCGGAAATGGAAGGTCTGTCAATCTCTTTACTGGAAGCTATGGCTCACAAAACCGCTTGTCTAGTGAGCAATATTGAAGCTAACCAGGAAGCGATCGGCTTAACTGGCTTCAGCTTTAACGTTAGTGATACTGTTGATCTCCAAAATAAACTGGAGAATCTTTTAGCGAATCCAGAAGCTGTTAAAGATAAGACTGTTTTAGCTTATGAACGAGTGAAGAATAACTTTAGCTGGACAGAAGTAACAAGAAAAATTTTAGCTGTCTACCAGAAATAATTTTTATAATCAGATTAATTAATATATTTCCACCGCTAAGACTGCGGTTAAACAGTCCTTTAAAATAATAAATATTAACCAGTAAATATCAGTAAATATCATGAAAAACCGAGGTTTTTTTCTTATTGTTTTCGCTTTAGTCGTCATGGCAGCCATGACCAGTTGCGAAAAAACTGACCCCGATGAAGGGGACGGTAGTTTAATCAGTATCACTACTCCGAGCCAGAAAGCAATGTTCTCTGGTAGCGACACATTGTATGTCGAACCAGGGGCAGTTGTAATTCTGGAGGCTAGCTCCAACGGTCCAACCATAGCTAGCTGGTCTTGGGTTTGTGACGGCACTGCTAAAAGTGGTCAGCAGGTTGAGTATGTCTTTAACCTGCAACCGCCAGCGATAAGTAGGATTGAGTTGATAGCCACCGACCAAACTGGTACTGTTTATAAAAAAACAATTCCAGTAAAAGCCGTATACACTCTTGATGGTTTGGCCGCAGTGGTGGTTGTATCAGCCAACAAGATCGGAGATAACTTGTTCTCTTTAGTCATGGCGTTCCATAAAAACGGCATGCTCTATAATGGAACACAGTTCTTCTATATTGGAAACGTTACCGATCCTGTTTGGCAAAGAAAGGAAATCGCGCCCGCCGATACTAACTGGCTCGTTGTTATTGGCGCTCTAACTGCTCCGGAAATAGGAGATATCGGGAAGTACGTGGTGGTTCGCCTGGAATTAACCCCGAAAGCCTATGAGATGGGCGTCGGGAAAATAGTAAACGGTAGCGAATGGTGGGGTAATTTCTGGGGAGCGTTCATCGCTAACCGGACGATGATAAAATTCACCTTGAAAAATGACGGAACCATAATTCCGAGTGGCGACGGTGGCGAAGAAACATCTGTCTTACCAGGGAAAGTTGGTGATCAAGCTGTAAGAGCAGAAGTATCCGGGAATAACCTTATTATTTATACCTATAACGGTCTGCCATTTAGCTCGCTATCACCATTTATCAAGACTCAATACCCCAACGGGATTTGGGCTGCTCCTCTATCACAACAAGTCGTAAATGGATACGATAAATGGGGTAAATTGGAAATATCCCTTTCCCAATTATCGATCGGAGGGATGTTGGCTTTCAGATATGGTTCGCAATTAAGCCAACCTATGATCTATAATGAAGCCCAAAAGAATTCAATTTTCTGGGACTCCTACTATAAAGTCCTGAAGATTGTTTGCCGCCAGGTAAAATCAGCAAACTTGTCTGGAAATGAACAGGAAAGTTGGATTATCACGAGCGGTGTGACCATGAACGAATAAAGGGTTAATAGGAATAGTTGCGCATTGCAAAAACCGCTGAGTCAGAATGATTCCAGCGGTTTTTCACATCCATCAATAAATTTATCAAATTAAATCCACCGTTTATGTTTAAAAAACAACAACATACCAAACGAGCACAGCAACATAATACCCAAAATCATCCAGAAACCCATCGGGTGTTCAACAAAGGGCATATACTTCGCATTCATTCCGAAGATAGCAGCTAATAAAGTAAGCGGGAAAACAATAACGGAAAAAATAGTTAAGGTTTTCATGATATCGGTCATCCGATCATTAAGCAGCGACTCGTTAGTATTATTCAGAACCTCGATTAATTCTTTTTGATTATCGAGCGATTCCCAAATCCGCTTCGAGTGCTCGACTAAACTATTATAATATTTTTTAATGGCAATTTTTTCAACTAAGGTACTTTCCATGTCCATTAAAGTTTGTAAAATATTCTTATGGTTCTGCATCACTTTACGAATATTAACAATATTGCGTCGTAAGTTAAGGATCATCTCCACCGCCTCACTCTGTTGACTTGAGAAGATTAAATCTTCTACTTCATTAATTTTAATGCTATTTTCATCAAGGAGATTATAACAACTATCCAATAAATGTCCTAAAATTTCATAAAGCAAAATAGCCGAAGATTCCAAGGAATAAGCGAGTAGGGAATTAGGGCTTTTCTTACCGAGGTTAAAGAAATCAACTAAAGCTTTAAGGTTATTATTGTGAACCGTAATTAAGAATCCATGTCCGACAAAAAAGTCGACTTCACCAGATATTATTTTATCATCCTGAAAAGTGGGAAAATGCATTACCAAGAATAGATAGCCAGTCCCCCGAAAAATTTGCGGGCGTTGAAAAGAAACCGAAGCGGCCGCCGCTTTTAAATGAGCCAAATCAAAATCATAATTCTTCCGTAAATAGTCAATCTCATTTTTACCAGCGTTGACAATATTAACCCATTTAAGCGTTGGCGCGGTTCGGGGATTATCAATCATGATTTCTTCGATTCGATCGCTAATTTTTTTATAGTTAGCCATAAAAATAAAAGAGAAAAAAGTTTAGAGAAACTTTGACGAAAGTTAATTTTTATAATAAGATTAAGTCATAAATATTATAGCATATGGTTAATATTTTGGGAATAAATTTAAGCAAAATAAACGCCACTACGGCGCGAGAAAAGATTAAAAAATTTTTAAATGAACCCGGGCAACACTACGTGGTCACCCCTAACCCCGAAATTATCCTCGCGTCTCATCAAGATGAAGAATTTTTCTATATTTTAAATAAAGCAGACTTATCTCTGGCTGATGGTTTTGGCTTAAAAATCGCTGGTTTATTAACTGGAGATTATGTCTCACGCGTCACTGGTTCGGATCTAACAATTGAACTACTAAAACTGGCCGCTCAAGAGGGAATTAAAACTTTAATTTTAAATTGGCGTGAGGGCCTGTCGACGGCTCAAGAAATTAGCACTGCCCTAATTACTAAGTTCTCAGGCTTGAACTTATTAGTTTTAGATATTAGCCGTGAAACGATTCTTAATCCGGAAACTGTTCAGAAGATTAATGATTTCTCGCCAATTCTAATGTTCAGCGCCCTAGGATTTCCGGCTCAAGAGAAAGTTATTTATCATAACCTCAAAAAACTCCCTAGTGTCCGCGTCGCTTTGGGAGTCGGTGGTTCTTTTGACTTTTTGACTGGTAAAGCGAAGCGTGCGCCCCGTGTCTTCCGTCAATTGGGCTTAGAGTGGCTCTGGCGACTAATTAAACAGCCTAACCGTCACCAGAGGATCTTTAAAGCCACCTTTGTTTTTTTAATAAAACTCATATATGCTAAAACTATTGGCCGTTTCTGTTATCGAGCTAATGTGGTTGGTCTACTTTATAAAAATACCCCCAGCGGCAAACAAATTCTAATCGTCGAACGGGAAGATACTAAAGATCACTGGCAGCTGCCTCAAGGCGGCACTGATGGCGAGGATGTTGAAACCGCTGGCCGACGTGAACTACGAGAAGAAATTGGGACTGATAAGATTAAAACTAAAGCGGTGTTGAAAAATATCCATCGTTATACATTTGCCAGCCTGACAGGCAAAAAATCTCACCAACCCAATAATGAATTAAAACCAATTCGCACCAATAGTGTCCATAAAACCAATTACAAAGGGCAAAAACAAAGTTTATATATTGCCGAATTCTTGGGTCAAGACAGTGATATTAAAATTAATTTTTGGGATCACCGCGCCTGGAAATGGGTGCCAACGGAAAAACTGGTCGAATCAGTCCACCCCGCCCGCCAAAAGGGCGCTAAAATATTTTTAGAAAAATTGCAATCTCTAAATCTTTAGTTTCGATTATATGTGGTTTAAAAAACAAAAAACTCGTCTTCGTTTTGCTCCCTCTCCGACCGGCTTTCTTCACATCGGCAACCTCCGCTCCGCTTTTTTTGGCTACCTACTAGCTAAAAGTTGGGGAGGAAAATTTCTCTTACGCATTGAAGATACTGACCAAAAAAGGGAAGTAAGTGGAGCAACTACTAGTTTAATTAATGTCTTAAAATGGATTGGCGTGGAATTTGATGAGGGGCCAGAAATCGGCGGAAAATACGCCCCCTATATTCAAAGTCAACGCTTGGATATCTATAACAAATTAAGCGCTGAGCTCTTAGCCACTGATAAAGCTTACCGCTGTTTCTGTGGTGAAGAACGTTTAATAGAAATGCGAGCTAATCAGGAGGCTCACAAACAAGCGCCCCGCTACGACCGTCGCTGTCGCGCCCTGAGTCCCGGCGAAGCCGAAAAAAGAGCCCAAGCCGGAGAAAAATTTGTGATTAGACAAAAACTACCTTTAGACGGTGAAATTATAGTTCACGACGAACTTCGCGGTGATATTAAATTTGCCCTCACTGATTTAGATGATCATGTTCTAGTCAAATCTGACGGCGTCCCGACTTATCAGTTCGCTAATATTGTTGATGACCATCTGATGAAAATTTCCCATGTCACTCGTGGCGACGAGTGGCTGCCCTCATTTCCCAAAAATATTTTACTCTACCACGCTTTTAATTGGACGCCGCCTAAATTTATTCACCTGCCTTTGATTTTAAATAAAGAAGGGGGAGGGAAGTTAAGCAAGCGTCAAGGTGATGTTTTTGTCGAGCAGTATAAAGATAAAGGGTACTTGCCTGAAGCATTCGTGAACTTTTGCGCTCTCTTAGGTTGGCACTCCAAAGATGACCAGGAGATCTGGTCTTTAAAGGAACTAAAAAAATCATTCTCAATTGAGGGAATGGGAGCGAGCCCAGCAGTATTTGATTTAGAAAAACTGGATTACTTTAATAGTTATTATCTGCGTCGTAAATCTTTAACTGAATTAACCCATCTTTGCGAACCATATCTGAAAGCTGCCGGGCGAGAAACTAGTGACCAGGCGAAGTTAGAAAAATTTGTTTCTTTAGCTCAAGAAAGAATGAAGAAACTGGCTGATATCGTGGAGCTCACCGAATTTTTATTTACCAAACCCAGCTACGACCCGGAGCTGCTGCGTTGGAAGACTCTGACTTTAGCGGAAGCCAAACAAAACTTAGCCCTTTTAGAAAAACAGCTAGAAAAAATCTCGGAAAAAAATTGGACTCAAGAAAATTTAGAAAAAATTATTCTTAGTTGGATAAAAGAAATGTCTGCTAAGAACGGTGATTATCTCTGGCCACTACGAGTGGCCCTAACTGGACTAAAAAATAGCCCCGGGCCATTCGAAGTCGCCTGGGCACTGGGGAAGGAAGAAAGTTTGCGCCGATTAAAGTAATATTAGACAATAAAATACGTTTACAAAAGACTTAAAAAGTGTTATAATATAATTAATGTCTAAAAAATCTGTCTCAACAATTAAAATAATCCTACTTATCGCTGTGGTTTTTCTAACCACCGCTCTTATTAAACCTTCTGGAGCGGTAGTTAATAGTGATCTTGATCAGGAAATCGAGGAGCTAAACTTAAAAATTCAAAATCAGAAAAAACAATTAGAAGATTTGCGTGCTCGGCAAAAAGAATACCAACAACAGATTGCAGCTCGACAACGAGATCGAATTAGTCTTAGTAACCAATTAGCTTTAATTGAAAATCTCCTCGCTAAGACTCAACTGGATATTGACGGGGCGAACTTAGAAATTGATAAGACGAGTTTGGAAATAAAAAAAATTGAAGTCGATAGTGAGAATTTAGATAAAAAAATTGAAGAACAAAAACAACACATCGCTACTTTACTTCGCCTTGTTTATAAACAAGATCAAGTATCCACTTTAGAGATGCTTTTGTTAAACGACTCCTTGGCTGAATTTTTAAATCAAGCTAAATATTTAGAGGATACCAATCGAGAACTAGGGGAGAGTATTGAGGAATTAAAACAAAATAAAACTCTTCTTGATCAAAATAAAGAAACTCTTAATAAAAAAACGGGGGAATTATTAACACTCAAAAACAACTTGGAAAAAAAACAAGATAGTTTGGCCTACGAACAGGAAAATAAAAATTATATTTTGGAGGAAACGCGCTCTTCCGAACAAACTTATCAAAGTCTCTTACAACGTGCCCGTCGCGAGCAACAACAAGCCGAAGTTGATATCGCTAATGCTGAGCAAATGATCCGTAAAAAAATGTCTCAGAAAGATCAGGAGCGTTTAAACGGCGGTAACAACACAATTAGCTGGCCCGTACCGGTTAATACAATTGTGGCCACTTTTCACGATCCTGATTATCCCTACCGTAATATTATTGGTGAACACTCAGCCGTTGATATCCGGGCTAAACAGGGAACTACGATTACCACCGCCGCTGACGGTTATGTCGCTAAAGTAAAATTTGATGGCAACAGCAACTATGCCTATATCATGATTATTCACGGTAACGGTCTAGCCACTGTTTACGGACACGTTTCGGCGACTTACGTGATCGCTGACCAATACGTAGTTAAAGGGCAGGTAATTGGTCGAACTGGTGGTACTCCCGGCGGAGTGGGTTCAGGCCGCTTTTCCACTGGGCCACAGCTTCATTTCGAGGTGCGCTTAAATGGCCTGCCAGTCAATCCAGAGAACTATTTACCCTAATAAAATTAACTAGAAAAACAGGGGAAACCCTGTTTTTTGTTGAATAAAAATTATTTGACAAAACTTTGAATAT
>Ga0074199_1002517_pt1 | contig 10731 bp, 7 predicted proteins | sample EPASupsiteSAE347_FD_64528 | JGI IMG/M metagenome (GOLD analysis project Ga0074199, IMG submission 64528) | Bioremediated contaminated groundwater from EPA Superfund site, New Mexico - Sample SAE3-47 | ecosystem: Environmental > Aquatic > Deep subsurface > Groundwater > Contaminated ...
ATCAGTGACAATCTTTCCATCAACAAAAGAACCGGTCTGAACAGTTATTGGCGATGCACCAATCGAAAAGAAAAAGCTCCACAAAAAGCTGCCAAATAAAAATTTTTTAACCATAAATAAACCTCCAAATATTTCGTACAAAAATTAAGTATATCGATAAAAATAAAATTGTCAACTTGAAATTTTTAAATTTTCAGCCAGCTTGACAGCTTTAGCTACGAATGCCGAGCCACCGATCAAAAATAACTGCAGCAGCCGAACGAACAGAGAGATGATTAAAATTGCTCAAGCCTACAAGAGGCGGCAGCACATAATCGCAGCGAGACAGTAATGTATGCGAAAGGCCAGAACCAGTACCAAGTACAAAAAGGACCGGACGCTCATGGCTCCATACCAATGCGTGGTCATCGTACGAAATAACCGAAATGCTCATCTGCTCACGCGCTGAGGTAGCTATTAAAAGCGGCTTTTTACCCGTCTCCTGCTCAATAGCCGTTATCGCGCCATCTATACTTTGTGCCAATTGCACGCGCTTAATTGCCTCATGACGATGCACGTTATACGCCCTGCCCTCTCCAAGCCAAAAATCAAGTAATGTTTGTGCAATTTTTGTCTGATCTTCAAGCGGCGTTACCAAAAAAAACTTTTCAAGACCATAAGTCAGCATAGAACGCGCAATATCATGCATATCAAAAGTTGTTATAGATGTAGTGCCAACACGTCCTTCTTTGAGCTGAATCTCATCATGCATCAATGCCACATAATGTGGCGGAACAACTGCACGAACCTCTAAAAGCAGGGACTCATCAAGCTTAAAAGTACGTAACCAATCAAAGTGATGCCGAACCGTTCGCTTAATCGCCTGTTCACGACGCCAATCAGCAATCGCTCTATGATTACCCGAACGCACAACATCAGGAACTTTTAGCCCATGCCACTCAAGAGGCTCAGTATACTCAGGATAATCAACGAGCGGGCCAGAAAACGAATCAGCACGCACCGATTCGTCTTTGCCGACAATACCCGGCACATACCGTAACACACTTTCCAACAATACCATTGCAGGTAGATCGCCCCCCATAAGCACATAATCACCTATTGAGACAATCTCATCGGCATACACTTCTTCGACACGCGCATCCATGCCCTCATAACGGGCACACACGAGCATAATATGATCTTTTTCTTTAATTTTTTCTGCCAATACACGCACCTGCCGCTGATCGAGCTTTTTGCCATGCGGCGAGAAAAATATTTTATAAGCAGCACCATACTGTTTTTCCTGCGCCTGTATGGCCTGTTCAACCATAAGCGGCTTAAGCACCATACCAGCTCCCGGCCCATAAGTCGGACAATCCAAACGTTCTTTGGGATTACAAAACGCAAAAAAATCCTGTATACCAACCACAAGATCACCGCGCGCTTGTGCACGACCAATCAGGCTCGTTTCAAAAAATGGTTTATAAAGCTCAGGAAAAAGGGTGAGAATCGAAATCTTCACACGATCCTAGAAAAATCTTATTCAGTTGCATCTTGCGCTGCAGGATCAGTAGACTCAGCGACTGTTGGCTCAGGAGCAACTACCACAGCGGCCTGCGCCTGCTTTTTTGCATCAAGCTTTTTGAATGCATCATACAACTTTTTAACCGAATCAGTTGGGAGCGCGCCCTTTGTTATCCAATCTTCATAACGATCGATACGAAACTGTACATACGTGCCCGTTGCTGGGTTATAGGTACCCAAATTCTCAATACCCATGCTCTTGGTCATTTTGCGCCTATCAGTCGCCACAATACGAAACATAGGGGCATTCTTTTTACCAACACGAGCTAAACGTATTCTTACTGACATAATTAACCTTTTGCTCTACTTTCGCAATAAACCGGTTTTTCTTATTAGTTTAACAAATTGCTTACTTTGTTCAAATTTTGCGAGCAGTTCGCGAACTTCGGCTTGCGTCACCCCCGCCCCTTTAGCCACCCGCGATATGCGTGATTTATCAAGCAATGCCGGGTATAAGCGCTCATTACACGTCATCGAATCAATCATAACACGATAGCGCCGCATTGCCTGTTCGCCTTGACGAAGCTGCTCAGCTGATACCCCCATGCCACCCGGTAAAAAACGCATAATATGCACCAGCGAACCCAATCGCTTCATCATATCCATGTGCTGCGAAAAATCGTCAAGACTGAAATTGCCACTTAAAAACCGCTCTTGCATGTGTTTTTGATCATCAATTGCAATGCGTTCATTAACACGATCAAGCAGCGACTGCACATCTCCCATACCCAATATGCGCTGAGCAATACGATCAGGGTAGAAATCTTCACTATCTTGTACATGCTCACCGGACCCAACCAGCACAATAGGCTTTTTCAACACGTAAGTACATGCTAAAGCAGCACCCGCAGCGGTATCACTATCCATCTTGGTAAGAAAAACACCATCAACACCAACTGCTGCCTCAAAAGCCTCTGCCACCGCTAGCACTTGTTGGCCGGTCATCGCATCAAGCACCAACAACTTGTATGTTGGCCGCACAAGATCTCTCACTTGCGCCAACTCAGCCATAAGATTCTCAACTTCATGCATACGCCCGGCGGTATCTAATATAAGCGCCTGCATGTTGTGCGAAGAAGCGTACTGCACAACGCTCCGCGTTGCCGCCAACACATCTTTTTGCGCTGGCTCAAAGCTCGTAACAGCCGCCACCTGCTGTGCAAGCAATTTTAGTTGTTCATGTGCCGCAGGACGAGTATAGTCAACCGACGAAACAAGCACCGGATTAACCGCATTTTTTACAAATCGATAGGCAAGCTTTGCGCAACTGGTCGTTTTGCCCGCACCCTGCAAGCCCATAACCATAACGCGTGCACCGTGAACAATAAATGAGCGATCACCTGAGGAAACCGATAGATACTGTACTAAACGATCGTGCACAACTTTAATAAAAAAATCACCAGCATCGATAGCAGAGCTTATTTTTTTATCAATAACTTCTTGTTGCACTTCAACAACAAACGCTTTTGCCACCTCATATGGTACATCAGCCGCAAGAAGCGCCTCTTGCACACGCGTCAGCGTCTCAGCTATCAAACGATCTGAAACAGTACGCGTTTTACTAAAACGAGAAAAAAGATCATAAAATTTTTGTGAAATAGTATCAAACATAGGGTATTACCGTAAAATAAGATAAGCTTTCATAGAAGTATACCGCAGGATAACTTTTTCACAAAAAATATATTTTCCTGTACGCTTTTAATAAAAACTACAAATCATGACAAAACCACAAAATCTCCCCACCATTCAACATCCATCAACACTTATTATCGGCGTACAGGCGAAGTATAATAAAACCAAAAATATTCAGGCTTACTACGACGAATTTTTAAATCTCATTAAAACAAGCGGCATCAAATACGATCATGCACTCTTTATAAAAGTTAACGATGTGGACCCTAAAACATTTTTTGGGCAAGGGAAAGTTAAAGAACTTCTTGATATTTGCGACAAAAATACTATTGAAGAAGTGGTAATATCAGAACCACTCACCGCAAAACAAGCACGAAATCTGGAAGACTATCTTCACTGCACAGTGTTTGATCGCACGGATTTAATTCTAGATATTTTTAGAAAAGCTGCCGTGTCAGCAGAAGGTAAAGCACAAGTTGAGATTGCAACGCTAGAACACGAAAAAACACGACTTGCTGGCCAGGGAATTTATCTTTCACAACAACGTGGCGGTATCAGCATCGGTGGCACCAGCGTAAAAAGCGGTCCCGGTGAAACGCTCAAAGAACGCGAAAAGCGATTTTTCAACGTTAAGATACAACAAATCAAACGCCTTCTGGAATCTCTTAAAAAAACACGTGAAACTCAGCGCAAAAAGCGTATACAGGCACACATTCCGCTCATCTGCTTAATCGGCTACACCAACGCAGGCAAATCAACTATTTTGAATACCCTAACAAAAGCACAGGTACTGGCACAGGATAAATTATTTGCCACGTTAGATACCACCACACGCGAGCTCTTTATTGATGGCAAAAAAAAGGGACTTCTTTTAGATACGGTTGGTTTCATTCAGTATTTACCCCATAATTTAATCGAAGCATTTAAATCAACGCTTTCTGAATTACAATATGCCAATCTTTTGCTCCAAGTTATCGATTGTTCAGATCCTGAATGGCAATCACATATAGCGGTAGTACAAGAAATACTTGCTGAAATTGATGTACAAAAACCACTTGTTTATGTATTTAATAAAATTGACAAGCTGGTGCCAGATGAACAAGATGCCCTTAAACAGGCCGCTCAAGAATATCAGCCACAGGTATTTATTAACGCAACCAAAAAAGATAGTATAGCACCGCTGATCGCATATCTTGCAGACTGGAAGCCACAGGAAGAAATTTTATGAAAAAAATTTTTAATAGTATACTGCTTACCAGCATCACACTTTCACTTAACACTCAGGTACTCAAGCATCATTTAGTAGGATGGTATCCAACTGATCCTCAAGCGCTTGAACAAAAAATTAAACAGCTTGATGCAACTGCACACCAAATCTATCAGGCACCAACCGACCCAAAAATTCGCGCAATAATCGTACCACATGCCGGATACACTTATTCCGGGGCAGTTGCTGCGGCAGCCTACAGATTACTTGATCCAAACCAATATGACACCGCTATCGTCATATGCCCAAGTCACAGCGCTCAATTTGATGGCATCGCACTTTCAAGCACACACAGCACACATGTACCTAACGGTACTCTTGTGATCAATCAAGAATTCACGAGAGAACTTGCACAAAAACCTCCATTTCTTTATCACGATCAGGCATTTGCACATGAACATGCAATAGAAATACAACTGCCACTCATTAAGCATTACCTAAAAAAAATAACCATTGTACCCATGATTATAGGCACCGTAACAAAAACTAATCTGGAAAAGGCAGCACAAGAACTAGCTAAATTTATTACTGATAAGACACTTGTCATAGTAAGTACAGACTTTACTCACTATGGCACCCGTTTTGGCTATACCCCATTTGAAAATCATCAAAGTCTGCGCATTAAACAGCTTGATAACCAGGCGCTCACGCTTATCCAAAAACAAGACCCTGAAGCCTTTTCTTCTTTTATTGCACAAACTAAAGCTCCTATTTGTGGGCATGAGGCTATCAAACTGCTCCTGCACCTTATAAAATCAGAAAGCTTTAAAGATATAGAATCACGTATTATTGCATACGCACAATCAACACCAGTACAAAATAATACCCAGGAAAGTGTCAGTTATGCTGCACTCACGTTTACCAAACAAAAACTCGAAAAACGTGCGGCTCAACAACAATTTAACCAATTTGAACGCACTGAACTTCTGGCTCTTGCACGCACAACGCTTGAACAGCTTTTTAGCAAACAAGCAGTAGCAGAAGCAGTAATAACTACTCCAGCACTTACTTCTACACGCGGTGCATTTGTCACACTCAAAACAAAAAAAACACCTGATTTACGTGGCTGCATAGGAAATATTATTGGATATCAACCACTTATACCAACCATCACACGCTTGACTCAAGATGCCGCACTACATGACACACGTTTTAACCCCGTAACCGTAACAGAAATCCCACAGCTTGCTATCGAAATCTCCATTCTTACCCCACCAAAACGCATCCAAAACACCAAAGAAATTATGTTAGGCAAACACGGGATTATCTTACATTATCAAAATCAACAGGCTGTTTATCTACCGGAGGTCGCAACGGAACAAGGGTGGGATTTGGCAACAACGCTCGGCTCTCTGAGTCAAAAAGCAGGATTACCTGAGCACGCATGGCGCGATACAAAAACCTGGTTTGAAGTTTTTGAAAGCATAAAATTTGGCGAATCATAACCTATGCACGATTTTCAGGAATTTTTGCAAACACAACTTAATGACCAACAGCGCGCAGCCGTAACACATGAACGCGGCCCCATACTCGTAATTGCTGGTGCCGGCTCAGGAAAAACACGTATTATAACCGCACGTATTGCGCACCTCATAATTAATCATCACGTTCCAGCACACGCCATTGTTGCACTAACCTTTACCAACAAAGCGGCACAGGAAATGCGTGAACGTATTCATACATTTATTGGACAAGAATCACCCATCCCCTTTTTGGGAACATTTCACGCATATTGCCTACGCCTTTTACGCGAACATGGTGCCAAAATTGGTCTTTCATCATTTGGCATCATAGATGAAGCAGACCAGGAATCCATCATAAAAAAAATACTTGGCACCACAAACAGCAACCGCATCAGCCCGCGGCAGGCACGCGCGCAGATATCGCTGAGCAAAAATAACTCTATAAACGATACTGATGTACTTACAAGCCTTGACTATATCATGCGTGATACATACCAACAATACGAAGCTGAAAAAAAGTTAAGCAATTGTTTAGATTTTGATGATTTGTTGCGAAGTGCACTAAAACTGTTACGTACACCTGGCTTTACTGATTTTATACGCAGTCAGGTACGGCATGTGCTCGTTGATGAATATCAAGACACCAATAAAATACAGCACGCGCTCCTTAAATTACTTGCACTGGAAGGAAACACCTGTGCTATTGACTCGTTATGTGTTGTTGGCGATGAAGATCAGGCCATTTATTCGTGGCGCGGCGCAACCATAGAAAATATTACTCAGTTTAGCAATCACATAGAAAACACTATTTTAATCACTATAGAGCAAAATTATCGATCAGCAAAACCTATTCTTGATGCTGCCAACCACATTATCAGCAATAACAAAAATCGCCATCCTAAAAATTTGTGGTCAACTAAAGCAGGAAAAAACAGCATTATACACGTCGCATGTGCATCTGATTTCCAAGAATCTGAGCTTGTTGCGCAAACCGCTGCCCTGATACAAAAAAATAGTTCGCGCGGCACCTGCGCCGTATTGTATCGCGCACATTTTCAATCACGCGGCATCGAAGAAGCGCTCATTCGCCACACCATTTCCTACAAAATTATTGGCGGCATCCAATTTTATGAACGCAAAGAAATCAAGGACATTCTCGCCTATGCCCGTTTGATCGCTAATCCATTTGATCGCATTGCATTCTCACGCTGCATTAATTGCCCACCACGCTTGCTGGGCGAAAAATTTAGCGAACTTTTCCTCACTTATTGGCAACAACATCCATTTTGCACGTATCATGAAATAGCACAAAAGCTTATCGAATCACATGAGCTTAAACCACAACAAGAAAAAAATCTTAATAATTTTCTTTCAGTTTTTAGCGATATCAGCGATAGCAGCCCGGCAGCTGAATCTCTGCAAACCATTATCGACCGAAGTAATTATATATCCTACCTCCGCGATAACCATGAAAGCCAGGACGCACATGAACGCAGCCAAAATGTCACAGAACTCGTTAATGCCGCTTTCTTTTTTGCCGAACGGGGAGCCTCTACCATTAATCTATTTTTGCAGGAGGTTGCGTTACTTCAAGAACGCCCCCACAAAAACGAAGAACGTAATCCGATCCAATTAATGACTATCCATGCAGCCAAGGGCCTTGAATTTGATACCGTTATGATCACAGGTCTCGAAGAAGGACTCTTTCCATCTTCAAAAACACTTGAAAACAAAGAAAATATCGAAGAGGAAAGAAGATTGCTCTACGTAGGCATAACGAGAGCCAAAAAAAAATTAATGCTTTCCTGGGCAGAAAATCGCTTTGTTTTTGGTAGCGCTCAATATCAAACGCCCTCACGCTTTTTAAGCGAGCTTCCTCATAACGTCACCGTACACCACGTACAGCAGCAGACACGGTATGCTCAAGAACAATTAGTACATGAATTTGTTGGTATTGCGCAGCAGGAAACTGATTTTCAGATTTTTACTGCGCAAAAAAGAACCTCGGCACAATCAAAAAACATCAATAAAGAGTGGCAGCCATTACAACCGGTCAATCACAAGACTTTTGGCGTGGGCACTGTACAGGCAGTTGAAAAAACATACGATACCACCATCTTGACCATTCAGTTTAAAAATGGCATAAAACGCATTGCAAGTTCGTTTGTTTCGCGTATTTAGCTCGTGGTAGATATCTGTACAACAAGTAGTTTTTGATAACAAAGAGGTTAAAGCTGTGTTATATTAACACTAAAAAAATGAGTATTATGAACATATGGTACCGCTATCAAAAAATACAGCGCTTTGTTTTTATAAGTTTTTTCTGGTATTCAGCATTATGTAAAACGCCCAAAAATCGCTCTCCAGAAAAAGAACAACTGCCTATCGTTTTACAATATATTGACATTAAAAGCTCAATTAAACCAGATTCAGAAGAAGCTATAACAAAGTATCTTCCTCAACGACTCAAACAATTAATCAACACCGCAAAGAATGCCGACATTGCATCAACCATCAAATTTGTTGTCAACGACCCCGATCTTGACTCATATTTTTTTATATTTGAAAACAAAGAGCCGTCTCGACTTCTTGCCTATAGCCGTCACACTGAATTATCTAATAAAACACCCCAAGAACTTCAACAATTTCTTGATCCTGATTGTAAACCAGCACAGTGTTTTATAGAAAAGTCGTTAAAACAAATTCTTTCAACGGCTCGCGAAATAACAACATTTACTGGCTATCGATGGAAAATGGGGCCTCAAGCCCGCGCCAAATACTTCATATCATATGCACAACAAGTAACTATTGCTGATAAAGCGTATGTTATGGGCGCAACCATGGCGAGCACCAACGCCAATGTACATATTATTTTGCCTCATCGCATCAACCAGGTGTTAAAGCGCATTGAAAAAGAGGTGCTTGAAGATGTAATAACGGCAATTAACAAAAATCTCGATTATGGCTATTTTTACATTATCGGTCGCAAATTCCCCTATCGTGTTGTAATACACAAAGCTCCGTGGAAAGGATTAACCCCTCGAGAAGCAAGTATACAAAAAGATCCCAATTGCGACAGGCCAGAATGTGATGCTGCTAAGATAATACATACTCTTCTTCGTTCATTAGAAAGTAATGGAAACTTCTGTGTTTATCCGTGGATAAATAACAAAGGTGAAGAACCAACACTCAAAATTGTCTATACTAAGCCATTTGAGTATAAGAAGAAAAAGTTGTTCATAGGAACAGGATTACCTGCAGATATATCGTTAGAACAAGCAAATGATTTAGAAAAAATGGTTAAAGACAACTTGCAATTGATACAAGATATTGGCCTTGAAAACGCATTATCAGCAGCCAAGCACACCAATAAACCAAATCGCTACATTTTTATCATGGAAGCTGAATACCCCTACAATTTTATTCTCCATGGTGACCCTCATTACCATCAACGTGATGCACTGCAAATTCAGGCCTATATAAACTCACGTGGTAAATCAAGCATGAATATAAAAGAACTCTTGCAAAATATCGTCAAACACAGCAAAAGGGGTGGCGGATTTGCTGGATTCACATTTTTAATCGATACCCAAAATCCCGGAAAGGGCATTACCCTCAAGGTATATTACACTAAGCTGCTCACATACAAAGGTAAACAATATGTTGTTGGAACCGGCATTCCAATTGAGCGCGCGTATGCAGAGCTCAATTCAACTGATACTCAGAAAACGATACAAACTCAATCTATTTAGGGCGATTGCATGAAAAAGCCTTAATTTAATTTTTTGTCTTGACAAAGGGAGTCGTTTTACTCATCTGTAGTGAACTAGGACAACATTTTTAAATATTGATATGATAATCCTCCGCAAATCCAGTAAAGTCCTTAGGATAAAGCGCAAAGTTGTCAGCTGCGTCAAAAAATAATTGAGCTACGCTTATTGGGCCATGCACATATGGATGCGTACGCAGAATAGAAAGCGCCTGTTGTGTTTTTACATTCTGTGTACTCATGTAATTATTAAATTCTTCTTCTGAAAGTTGTGTGATGGCCTGAGATTTTTTTTGCAATAAATCGCGCAGTTGTTCACCGGTCATTAAATTTTTTTCTTCTGGATTGATGTTTTTTGCTATAAATTCATTGGTAAGTTGCGCTTGTTCGACCGTAGTCTTTAAAAATAAAACGAGAAGTCCAGGGTTGGCCGCTATTGCAGGAATTGGTTCATTGATTTCTATTAATTTCTTTTTAATTCCATCGAAAGTATTTGTTGCAATTTCACTACAGAATTCATATCCGGCTAAATGAGCAATAAACTGGTCTTTGCAAGGCATATCCAGGGCTGAAAAATTGATTTTTTCGTTAGAAACTTCTTTGTATATATTTTGGGGAGACAATGGTTTTTGTGTAAACAAGAACCCCTGTAACTCCTTTTCAACTCCCTCGCCTTGTGCATAACATAAAAGGTGATGTCCAGGAATGGCGGGCAAATTAAAGCGTGGGCAGAGATTTACTTTGTCTTTAAGTTGATCGAGTTTTTCTTGTGACAAATCGGCAGGGTCAAATTCTGGGATATCGTGTAGAAGTGTTGCAAGTTCCGTAAGCACATATTGAGCTGCGCTTTTGCCTTTATTTGGATTAATATAGACAACGATGAAAGGTAATAATTGATTTCCACTGACTTGAGCTGCGGAATAGGGAAGTATTTGAAGTTTAAATGCTACAATTGCTTCTCTGAATTTTTCATTTTCTGCTGTATGCTGCATGATTCTTTTTGCAACTTCTGTTACAGTCTCAGCCTTTGGCATAAT
>Ga0074199_1002518_pt1 | contig 10730 bp, 8 predicted proteins | sample EPASupsiteSAE347_FD_64528 | JGI IMG/M metagenome (GOLD analysis project Ga0074199, IMG submission 64528) | Bioremediated contaminated groundwater from EPA Superfund site, New Mexico - Sample SAE3-47 | ecosystem: Environmental > Aquatic > Deep subsurface > Groundwater > Contaminated ...
CAAAATTTTTGGATTTTATTTTCCAACCTGACAAGGACATTTTAAAAAATAAAATCCAAAAATTTTGTCGGTTTCATATTTGGAAACCGACAAAATTTTTGGATTTTATTTTTTAAAATGTCCTTGTCAGGTTGGATCGCCGCCATCCTGCGTTTATATTCAGCAAAAGACGGATAGATAGACAATTTCCTCGCCATTGGTTTGGACATATCGGTAAGGAAGGCATAATTCAAATCTGTCATAACCGGATAAAATGGCTTATTACTAAAATCAAGTGGAAAATTTTTAGCAAAAGGCTGTTTATTATAAAAAACCATAATAGACTCATCCGTGATTACAGCATCTTTCACTGTATCTTTCCATGGCGCTTCATTATGTGTCAGCATAGAAAGAGAAATAGCATTTATCGGCGCATAACAATCCAGAATAAAATCGGCCAATATTTTTTTATCATGGTCGATAGATACCGGCTTTCCAGCTTCCGGTTGAATCGGATTACGCCCATACTTCTGATAATGATGATAGATAGCTCTGTTGACCGGTCCGTATTCCCATTTTTCAAATGATTCCCGGAAAAGCGGATGTCCGTCGACCAAACTCCAGACTTTTAAGTAATAAAGTATCTTCTGAAGTTTCATTGGGGAAACCCCAAAGGATTTCCCTTTATGATATTCGATTACATACTCCGCGAAATCTTGAATTGACATGTTATAGCCTAAAATAACTTGCTAAGTTTAGGTATAATTCAGGTGTTTTTCAACAAGTTTCGGGTATAATGGGTAAAATCTGTTTCTATTATGGTAAATTTTTATTGATTAACTCCACTTTCCGGGCTTGCCTGCCCGACTTCGTCACTCGGGCTTGGTGGCCACTGTTCATGGATGATATTATTTTTACCGCCGCGTTTAACCGTATACATTACTTCATCGGCACGTTTAAGCATCGGCCCGACGGTGGACGGCAGGGTGTTAAACGTAACCGCGCCCATGCTCATAGTGACCGGCCAGCCATGGGCGGTCATTTCCCGGATGACGTTTTCGCGCACTCTGTTCAGAACCCTGTCCGCACCGCTAAAATCCGTACTCGGTAAAAGCAGGGCAAACTCATCGCCTCCAACCCGCGCCAGCATATCGCTTGGCCTTAAACTGCCCTGCGTAATTTCCGAAACGGCGCGTAAAAGATCGTCGCCGACGTCATGGCCGAGCGTATCGTTGACGGTTTTGAAATTGTCCAGATCGAAATAAACAATCGTGATTGGTCTTTTATTGCGCCGGGCGCGCTGGATTTCGCGATTGGCGAATTCCTCAAAGAAGCGCCAGTTGGCGGCGTTGGTCAGCGGGTCGCGCAAAGCCATGGCCTTTTCACGTTCGATGGCTTTAAGTAAGATCGATAGTAAATAGGTGTGCAGTGAAAAATATCCGAACCGGACGACGCCATTCCAGTAAGGGATGAGCAGTTTGGTATATTGTCCTCCGGAGGTTATGTCAGCAAGTAACCAGACGATAGCGCTGACTAAGGAAATCAGGAAACCGGGAATTTTACCGGCCGCCAAAGTCGCCAGCGAAATCGGAATCAGGTAGAAAATCGAAAAGGATAATTCGGGACCCGTCAGGTAGTCAGTGACTCCCAGGAAGACGACAATCAGAACTCCGACCGCCAGAACCAGCCAGAGCGGATATTTTTTCGGATTTGCCTGCCATTCAAACATCGTCACCCCCAATATCAATAATAGTGAAAGATAATCAAGAATTTTTATTAATAAAAACGATGAATTATACCAAATCCAGAGGCGCGCGGTTGAATTTTTGGCGGATTTTATTAATGCTTTGCAGAACGCCCGGTCTTCGCACCAACCGTCTTTCAATTTTGTATTTGCCGGGAAAATTCACCAGGATCAGGCCGATCAGGATCGTCAGCAAACCCTGACCGGGCATGAACAGCAGTACGAAACCAATTAATAGAAAAACAATTCCGATCAGGTTTTTAATAGTCAGAACGAGAACGCCGATCAGCGGGCGCTTTTTAATGAAATGGCGCATTCTGCGTCCCGGATTGGTAAAATAATCATCCGGAATCGCCAGGATCAATAGCGGTATGGCCAGGATCGTTCCGACAAATGTAATCAGCGATATCAGGCTGGAAAATCGGAGAACGGAATGATGCGCCTGAAGCCAGTCATGTAATAACGGAAAATGATCAAGAATTCTAAGAATCATGGATGATAAAGGATTTTAACCCGGACCGAACATCTTTTCCATCGGCCGGCGCTCCGGGACATATTGATCCGCGATCCGGCCGGCGTTCCAATCCGTCGAAACGTATAGTCCGCAGTAACAACGGCCGAATTCTTTCACGTCCGGCTCGCGGTAAACACACGGGCAGAATATATCACGATCCCATTCGCGATCATTGGCAGCCAAACGACACGGACAGGCCATGTAGCCGTAACGTTCCTTGTTGACCATCAGCGAATTCAGCAGCCGGTCGACATGCTGGCGATCTTTGTTGAAGTAGTAACCTTTCGGCTCCTGCAATTTGCGCAGAGAATCGTACAATTGGTCGGTATTCATAATCCGAGCGCCTTTTTAATTTCGTCTGGCCGGTAACCGGTGATGACCTTCTCGCCAATCACGATCACCGGGAAAGCCACGGTCGGAGTGATCTTGTGTATCTCTCTGACGACGGCGAGTTTCTGATCTTTTTCAAGCAAATCGACCTCAACACTGTCATACTCGACCTGCAGGTCTTTTAGAAAGGCTTTGGTATTCTGGCAGTAGATGCAGGTGCTCAGGGCATATAGTTTTACTTTTTTATCCATGAACGGCTCCCAAATAACCGATTACTTTAAGCGTTTCTGGGCAGAAATGCAATTTGAAAACAACGAACAATAGGAAAAAATAAGCCGTCGAGCGGTCTAAGCAAAGCGTATTATTCCGCTGCTTTGATAATCTACCGGTTTGTTGACAACCATCGGCCTGTTTTCATATCCAACCGTAGTTGGTTAAATTGAAGGTTGTTATGCTAATTAATTATCTATTGCTCAGCTTCCGTAATTTGAAAAAGAGTTACGGCATCAGTGTCATCAACATTTTAGGTCTGGCGATCGGCATCAGCTGCGGCCTGTTAATCGCACTTTATGTAGCCGATGAACTTAGCTATGACCGGCAATGGCCTGATAACGATTATATTTACCGGGTTGGTGTTGATGCCTTAATCGGCAACCAGGATCTCAAAACTGTCCGAACACCGTCGATTTTATCCCGGACGATAGTGGCGGAGTATCCCGAAATTCAATCTGCCACCCGAATGTTGCACACACCCAATATGCTGGTCCGTTACGGGGATGTCGTTTTCAACGAACAAAATTTTATGTGGGTGGATACCAATTTCTTCGACATTTTCCCGCTGAAAGTTCTTTACGGTGATCCGCAGACCGCTCTGAAAGACGATCATACCGTCGTCATGACTTTGGACAATGCTACCAAATTTTTTGGCAATCCGGCCGATGCCATTGACAAGGTTGTTAATTACGAAGACGGGACACCTTACCGGGTCAGCGGCGTGGTGGAAAATCCGACCAGGAACTGTCATTTTCATTACGGGATGTTGTCGACGTTTTCATCCTGGGAATGGAACTGGGAGGAGTCCTGGCTCAATAACTTCTTCCTTACTTATATCCGCCTGCATCCCGATGCCGGTCCCACCGATTTGGAGTCAAAATTTCCTCAGTTTTTACGCAAATATGCGACTGCTCATCTCCAGCGCGAAGCCGGGATGAATTTCGATGAAATGGAAAAATCCGGCGGACGCTATAAATTTTTCCTGCAACCTCTGACCGATATTCATCTGCGCTCGCATTATGACGGGGAACTGGAGGCCAACAGCGATATAAAATATGTTTATATATTTATTACCGTTGCTATTTTCATATTGATAATTGCCGGTATCAATTACGTGAATTTATCCACTTCCCGGTTAGCCAGGCGCAGTCGCGAAGTCGGCATCCGCAAGTCTCTGGGAGCCACCAAACAGCATCTCATTATGCAATTTCTGGCGGAATCGATCCTGATCTGTCTTTTAGCCGTCCTGCTTTCGATGATACTTACTCAATTGATCCTGCCATCCTTCAACGTAATAACCGGGAAAAATATCGCGCTGAACTATTTCAGACCCTGGTTTATGCTGCCGGGATTATTTATTTTTGGAATCATACTGGGATTGATTTCCGGAATTTATCCGGCCTTTTTCCTCTCCTCTTTTCAACCGGCTGTTGTGCTCAAGGAAAATCTCAGTATGGGTTTGCGCGGACGATCTCTGCGCAGTATCCTGGTGGTTTTTCAGTTTTCCATATCAATTGTGCTTTTCATCAGCACCTTTCTGCTTTTCAAACAATTGCATTACATTCAGAATAAGCGCCTGGGTTTCGCAAAGGAGAATGTCGTCGTGATCAAACGCGGCTGGGCCATCGGGCAAAATCCGGATGGGAGCCTGATCGAATGGGGGCGTAATGAAACCGCACCGATCGATGTTTTTAAGGCTGAGTTACTAAAAAATCCCCGCATCCTGGCGGTCGCCGGCAGTACCCATTTACCAGGTGAACTTTACGCCAATGCAGTTTTAATCCGGAAGGGCGCTTCCGATCAGGAACAGCATGTGATCAATTGGTTTCAGGCCGACTATGATTATGCGACGACTTTCGGACTGGAATTAACCGGGGGGCGCTGGTTCGAACGGGAATATGGTGAACGCCAGGGCGTCGTCATCAACGAAACTGCGGCGCGTATTTTCGGTTTGGAAAAACCCTATACCGAACAATTCCTGGGCGTTCCCAATGACCCCAATGAGAGCATTCCGATCGTCGGAGTAATAAAGGATTACCATTATGAGTCGCTCCACAAACCGATCCAGCCACTTGCTATCAGTTTAGAGAATCTCCGGCGAACTTATCTCTGCGTCAGCATCCGGCCGGAAGAAGTCTCCAAAACGATTGCCTACATCGAACAGGTCTGGAATAAATTTCTACCTTATAAGCCATTCGAGTTTTTCATTTTCGACGATTACTATAACCGGCTATATCAGTCTGAACAACGGACCGGGACTTTGTTCTCCGACGCGGCGATTCTTGCAATCCTGATCGCCTGCCTGGGACTGTTCGGGTTGGCGTCATTCACCACGGAACGCCGTATCCGCGAAATCGGGATTCGCAAGGCGCTCGGCGCGAACGTGGCTGACATCCTGATATTGATCGCCCGGGAATTCGCCCGCTTAGTTCTGATTGCCAACCTGATTGCCTGGCCGGTCGCCTGGTACATCATGCACCAGACATTACAGGACTATGCTTATCGGGTCAGGATCGATCCCGGAGTTTTTATCATCTCGGCCCTAATCGCCTTAGTCATCGCAATGGCGACGGTCAGCTATCATTCCGTCCGGGCCGCCCTGACCAATCCGGCCGAAACGCTGAAATACGAGTAGAGATTATTTGATATGTTTAACATAACAAAAAAGGGGCGCCAGCAGCGCCCCTTTTTCATTTCCAAATGCATCGCTCAGTTCAATCCGCGCCGTTTCAGCAGGGCATCGATTTTCGGTTCGGCGCCGCGGAAACGTTTGTACAGAATCATCGGATCTTCACTCCCGCCTTTGGCTAAGATGTTTTCGCGGAAGGCTTTGGCTGTGGCTGGATCGAAAATGCCTTTTTCTTCGAAAGCCTGGAAAGCATCAGCATCCAGAACTTCCGCCCAGATGTAGCCATAATAACCGGCCGAATAACCACCGGCAAAAATATGCTGGAAGTACGGGCTTTTATAGCGCACGACGATCTCTGGGATCAGACCGATTTTCTGCATGGCTTTATTCTCGAAAGCCATTACATCATTAACCGGTTGAGTGATAGTGTGCCAATCCATATCCAGAAATGAAGCCGCCAGAAATTCGACTGTCGCAAAACCCTGATTGAACAGTTGGGAATTCTGAATTTTTTCGATTAATTCATCCGGGATCGGCTCGTCGGTTTGATAATGTTTGGCATACGATTTCAGGACTTCCGGATAGGTAGCCCAGTTCTCCATAATCTGCGACGGCAATTCCACAAAGTCGCGCGGCACATTCGTCCCGGTCACTTTCTGGTAATTGCACTCCGTCAGCAGGTCATGCAGGCCATGGCCGAATTCATGGAACAGGGTTTCAACCTCATCCAGAGTCAGCAGGGACGGCGTGTCGCCGGTCGGTAACGAGAAATTAAAGCAATTGATTACGATCGGCGTGACGACCTTTTTACCGTCAAAATAGCGTTCGCGAAAAGAATTATCCCAGGCGCCGCTGCGTTTGCTGGCGCGCGGCAGATAATCAACGTACAGGACGCCGATATGCTGCCCGTCGGATTCTTTGAGTTCGAAAGCCTTCACATCCGGATTGTAAACCGGAATGTCGGGGCGCTCGGTGAAAGTTATTCCGTATAATTTGGTGGCGACTTCGAAAGCGCCTTTGCGGACGTTTTCGAGTTTGAAGTACGGTCGCAAAGCTTCATCATCCAGGTTGTATTTGGCTTTGCGCAATTTCTCGGCGTAATACCACCAATCCCACGGTTGCAGTTTGAAATTGCCGCCCTCTTTCTTAATCATAGCTTGCAATTCCTTGACCTCGCCCTGGGCTCTCTTGACGGCCGGCGTCCAGAGTTGATTAAGCAAATCGTAAACCGCCGCCGGGTTCCTGGCCATATTTTCTTCCAGCACAAAATCAGCATGCGTGGCATAGCCCAGCAGATTGGCGCGTTCGAGACGCAAAGCAGTGATCTTCTTAATGATTTCCTTATTATCGTACTCATTATCGTGATTGCCGCGTTCGATATAGGCTTTGAAGATTTTCTCGCGCAGATCGCGTTTGTCGGAATATTGCAGGAAGGGTTCCATGCTCGGCCGATGCAAAGTAAAAACCCATTTGCCCTCTTTACCGCGATTTTTAGCGGCATCGGCGGCCGTGCTGATGATTCCGGCCGTTAATCCGCTCAGGTCGTTTTCATTATCGATGACGAGTTCGAATGCGTTCGTTTCGGCCAGGACATTATCACCGAATTTCAATGTCAGAACCGATAGATCTTCGTTGATTTTACGCATACGCTCTTTCTGTTCCGGAGCAAGATTGGCGCCGCCGCGCACGAAATCCTTATGCCATTTCTCCAGCAAAGTCTGCTGTTCGGGCGTCAGCGTCAGGCCTTCGCGCTGGTCGTAGACGGCTTTCACGCGCTGGAATAATTTCTCATTCAACAAAACGTCATCGCTGTGTTTGGACAGCAATGGAGCAATTTCATTGGAAATTTGCTGAAGGGTATCGTCGGTATTGGCCTCCAGCATATTGTAATAGACGCCCGTAACGGTGCTCAGCAGTTCGCCGGTACGGTCAAGGGCTTCCAGAGTATTTTCAAAAGTCGGGGCGGCCGGGTTGGCGGCAACGGCGGCAATCTCCAGGCTGTCCTGCTCGATTCCGGCTTTAAAGGCCGGCAGGTAATGTTCGTTTTCAATTTTGTCGAACGCCGGGGTTTCGAACGGCGTTCCGAACTTACTGAAAAACGGATTGTCATTCTTTTTACTGCACGACATAAATAACAGAAAAATTCCGCACAGCACACAAACGGCTCTTTTCATCTGATGGCTCCTTTAAATATTGCGTGGTTATTATCGTCAACAAGAATATTTCGGTACTTAAAGTATTATCAAAACGCTTAACAAATTTAAGTCATTCTTCTGCAAACACGGAATAAAATTCTACAAGCGGTTTTAAATGTCGGCGTCAGGTTGAAATATGTATTTTAAGCGCAGAGACCGCACCTGCCCGACTGACCCGTTCCCTGGCCGGTACGCAGGGCAGGCAGATGGGGAGAGCGAAGAGATGTATTTAATAATAGAAATAGTCCGGGGCTATTCAACACGAGTAGGAGAACTTAGTCAATATTTCAATTCCCGAAAATGACTCCGGACTTTATTTACTACCTGGCATTTTTGAAGTTTATCGGGATACTAATGGTCACCTCAACCGGTTTCCCTTTCAGAGTCGCCGGTTTGAAATGCGTCTTTTTGACCGCATTGATCGCCGCTTCGTCGAGTCCGGTGTTCGGGATTCCCCTGGCAATTGTACATTTAGTTACATTTCCTTTTTCGTCTATGGACGCCTGTACGACGACCATTCCTTCGACACCGCCTTCCTGGGCAATTGCCGGGTACACGATGTTTCTCTGCAGAGCGGCAAATCCACCGACTGGTTCCGGCGATGTGTCAAAAGGTAGGGAATCAGGCTTTGCATTATCGTCAGTTTTACCGGAATCTTCAGATTTATCTTGTTCCTCATTCTTAGCACCCAGATTGAACATAACCGGAATTAAGATATACACTCCAACCGGTTTCTTGTCGAACACTGCCGGTTTGAACTTAGTTTTCTTTAAAGCTTCTATTGCGGCCGCATCCAGTTCATCATTACCGGAAGATTGCAATACGACTGCTTTTTCGATATCGCCTTTTTCATCAACTCTGGCTTGAATGACAGTCGTTCCTTCGATACCGGCTTGTTTGGCTTTTTCCGGGTAGATCAGATTTTCCTGGATTGCTTTGAATCCGCCGATCGGACTGGGTGGTTCATCATAGGGCACAAACTCCGGAGTTTGAAGGCTCGGTGCACCTTGTCCGTCTGATTTTTCTTTCAGGCGAAATTGGATCGGAATCGAAATGTAAACACTCACAGGTTTATCATTTTGAAGAGCAGGTTTGAATCTACTATTCTTTACTGCCGCTAAAGCCGCCGCATCCAGTTCATCATTACCTGAAGAACGATTAACTGAAACGGCTGAAAGGTCACCATTTTCTTCAACCTTTACCTGGACAATCGTCAAGCCCTCGATACCAGCTTTATGGATCACTTCCGGATAAACGAGATTTTTATAAACCGCTGATAATCCACCAATGGGTTCGGGGGCCGAATCATATGGAATTAGTTCAGAGTTTACCTGATCTAAATGATCACTTTTTTTCTCTTTACTTAGACTAAATCTCACCGGAATTGAAATATTAACGTCAACAGGTTGCTTATTCCGATAAGCGGGTTTGAATTTGGTTTTAATTATCGCTTCCATTGCCGCATCATCAAGTTCTTTATTCCCGGAGGAACGCACTGCTGACAGGCCAAACACCTTACCATTTTTATTCACTTTAACCTCGATAATCACAGTTCCTTCGATACCGGCTTGTTTAGCCTTTTCAGGATAAATCAGATTTTCCTGAATTGTCTTAAATCCGCCGATGGGTTCGGGTGGTGAATCATATTTTACAAACTTAGGTTTAGGAATTTGTGTATCTCCGGCCATACAAGCCAGAAACAAGGCCACAATTCCCACCACAACCAAAACAGTTTTTTGTAAAGGTTTTAAAGTCACCATGATTTTCCTGCCTTTCTGATAAAGATAATCAAAGCGTTTAATGATTATATTCCTTGGGAAAAACAGGCCGTTGGCCATGACCGGATAGCGGCGCTGGCGCAGTCCGTCTTCCAGGCTAAATAGCAGAGACTTGCCGTAATTATCGGTGTCTTCATTCAATTTGATGAGCGCAAAATCATCGCAGGCTTTCTCTCGTAGCGAATTCAACTGCAGTGCCGTCAGCCAGACGACGGGATTAAAGAAGTACAAGACGCTCAGGATATTTTGCAAAGCGATAGCGAGGATATCACGCCGTTTTATGTGCGCAATTTCGTGCATCAGAGTGTTCCGGAGGCGTTCTTCCGGCCAGATCGTGATACTGGCCGGCAAATAGATCACCGGTCTGAAAAATCCTTTCACGAAGGGCGCCGGAACGGATTCGCCGATAATTATTTTAACCTTTTGTCTAATTCCGGCAATTACCAGCAGTGGTTTGAGTTTTTCGTCCAGATCGATTTCATTGCATTTACCCAACGACCGGTAAAACCGTTTCTCGCTAATCAATAATTTTAGCGACAAGACGAAGATTCCGCCGATCCAAACTAAAAACAATATCCCCGATAAAGAAAGGCGCGGAATAGCCATCGTCATAACCGGCTCGATAGCGATAGAGGCGAACTGAAACACCTGGGGCGTTTGCGGCAATTGAAATAAGCCAAGGAGCGCTTCCGGAATTCGGATCGTTCCAAAGAATACGAACCTGAGGAACACGATACCCCAGAGATAATAGAGGAAAATTGCCGGCGCTTTCCGAAAAATCCGGCTGATTAAAAATGCAAAAAGGAAAAGTAAGACAGTCTGGATGGAAATGGTATAGATATTTGCAAGCCAGCCAGACGCCAGGTGATTCAATAGCGGGATAAAGTCACTCATGTTTTTTCCCTCTCTTTAATTATGGCTTTGATTTTTTCGAGATCTTTCTCCGATATGCCGTCGGAATTAATTAAAAAAGCCGCCAGCCTTGGCATAGAACCGCCAAAACTCTTGTCGAGGAAATGCCGGGTTTCGGTTAATAACGACTGATCTTTGGTGATTTGCGGAAAATACAAATTGACCGGACCGATCTTTTCTTTTGTGAGTATTTTTTTTGCCACCATCCGTTCCATATACGTCTGAACGGTTGTGTAAGCCCGCTCCGGCCCGCTTAAACTCTCAAACACATCCCGAACGGTCGCTCTTTCCCGATCCCAGAGAATTTCCATGATTTGCCATTCGAATGCGGATAGTGAATTTTCTTTTTTTGCCATTTTAACGCTCCCAATACTAC
>Ga0074199_1002520_pt1 | contig 10727 bp, 9 predicted proteins | sample EPASupsiteSAE347_FD_64528 | JGI IMG/M metagenome (GOLD analysis project Ga0074199, IMG submission 64528) | Bioremediated contaminated groundwater from EPA Superfund site, New Mexico - Sample SAE3-47 | ecosystem: Environmental > Aquatic > Deep subsurface > Groundwater > Contaminated ...
CGGTATACTCCGCGCGGGCCATCCATGCGGACTCCGATGAGCGACGCGGCCCGGTGCGCCAATCTTCAGGTACCTTGTTTTCTGCATCAACCAAGAAAATATGTCTCGCCTATTACTCAAATAATAACCCCTGTGCCTCCTGAACTATTTGTTGCATTTTTGATACGTACTACGCCGTCACCTTAATAATCAAAGGAGACTTTATAGGCGTTCTCGAAACTTTAGTAGACAGGTCCCTGAAAAATTCCACCTGGGACGAATTTTTGACGGCTCTCGCCGGACAGGCATCTATCGCCATTGATAACTACAATTTCTTTCACACCCTTAAGCGAACCAACCAGGAATCGCTTTATGTATATGACGCGGCGATAGAAGGCTGGTCCAGCGCCCTGGACATGCACGATAAAGATGCCGAGAGGTATTCGCGCCGCATCACCGAGATGATGGAACGTCTGGCGATCGAGATGGGTGTGTCGGAGAAGGATCTGGTGCATATCAGGCGTAGCGCGCTGCTGCACAATATCGGCAAATGTGAATCCCCGGCCGCGTGTTGCATAAGACGGGCCCGCTCACCATGAACAGTGGGATAGAAGGGGCTATCACTGCGGCCGAAAAGGAGAGCAGATACCACTTGTCGCCCGAATATTCGCTGTGGAAGGTGTCTGGGGCGCGCTTTCTTGCGATAGGCCTACAGAGGGCGGTGGTCGCAGGAAAGGGTTAACAAGTATTTGCGGTCGCTTTCTGGAATTCAAATCGATCCCAACATGGAATTCGTGTCTTTCGAAGATGAAACCGCCCTTTACGAGACGGTTCTCTTTCCAGAAAGTTACCGGCGCTACCATGGACTGCTGTTTGGGGAGCGGCCGCTTTTTATACGGGGGAAGGTCGAAAACGACCGAGGAGCGATAAGCGTCGCTGTGGCCACCATCGAAGCGTGCCGCTGATGCGCTGCAGGACGATGCGTGGCGGGACGCCGCGGGGCACTGCGCCGCAGGGCGATGCAGGGCACTGCGCTGCGGGACGTCACACCACGCGGGACAGGTTGCCAGAGTTCTCCAAGATCGATTTAATAGGAGCATCGATTTTGGGAGAAATGCATGAAAAGTGAAGCTACCGCCCGAAAAGGTTTCGCGGTCTTGAGCGTAGCAGGCATACTCAACAAGCTTTTGTCGGTGATTTATGTTCCTGTGCTTTTCCAGATCATCGGCGAACTCGGCTACGGCATTTATTCGGCGGGCTACAAAATATACGCCTTTATCTACATACTGACCAATGCTGGCTTCCCCATCGGCATAGCCAAACTCGAAGCCGAGTTCCTCGCCCGGAAGAACTACCGCGACGCGAAGCGCAGCTTCAGGCTTGTGCTTTTGCTGTTGGCCATCTATGGCTTCGTGATGAGCGTGCTCACCGTAGTTTTCGCGCGCCCCATCACCCAGGCGATTCACAACGAAAACTCCTATCTCGTCATCCTCGCGCTGTCGCCCACAGTCTTTTTCTCGGCCATATCGTCATCCTTCCGTGGGTTCTTCAACGGCCGCAACGACATGACGCCCACCGCGGTCTCACAAATCATCGAGCAGTTCATAAACGTGTTGCTCTCGCTCGCTTTCGCGGCCATTCTGAGGCCCTACGGCGTCGTTTACGCCTGTGCCGGGGCGACGGTCGGCACGACGATCGGGTCGCTCGGCAGCGCGCTCTATCTCTGGCACCAGTTCCGCAAGAAGTCTCCCGGTTTCGGCGACGACGCCCCGTCGGACATTGCGCCGCTTTCCAACCGGCAAATCATCAGCCGGTTCCTGTCTTACGCCATTCCTATCGCCATCAATTCCATCATTATTTTCGGCACCGACCTCGTCGATCTCGCCAATACGAGCTCGCGGCTTGTCGCCGCGGGCTTGAGCGCGGATGCGGCGACCATACAGTTCGGCGTGCTCAACAAATACTCCTCGATTCTTTCCGTGCCCATCGCCGTGACCTCCGCCCTTTACGTGGCGATGATGCCCTCATTCAGCGCCGCCATAGAGCTCCGCGACAACAACAGGCTAAAGGCCTCTGTCGACGAGGCTTTCCGCCTCTCGCTGCTCATTTCCATCCCTTCGGCGGTCGGCCTCTCGGTGCTCAGCAAACCAGTGTTTTCCCTTTTTTTCCCCAGCGCCATCGAAGGGTGGAAGCTCATGGCTGTCGGATCGATTGTCGTGGTGCTCTACTCGATCGTGCAGATACAGGCGGGCATTCTGCAGGCGCTCAACAAGACGAAATACTCTACCCTCTCGCTTCTGGTCGGCGTCGCGGCTAAAATAGCGGTGAATTACTGGCTGATCGCCGTACCGTCGATCAATATCATGGGCGCCGTCATTGGAACGATTGTCTATTATATTGTGGCGCTGCTGATCAACCTGGTTTTCCTCCGCCGTTTCCTTCCCGTCAAAACCAACGTGACCAGGCAAGCCGGCCGGCCACTGGCAGGTTCGCTCATAATGGGAGCCGTGGTTTATTTGGTTTACAGGGGAATTTATTATCTTTTCGCCTTGTTCATGGGTCACTTCCTTTCCAACGCCCTGGCCACCGCGATCGCGATTGTCGCGGGCGTCCTTGCCTACGCGGCGTTCATCATCAAGACGAAAGGTATTTCGGCCGAAGAAATCGCGGAAATGCCCTACGGAAAGAAAATTACCGTCGTGCTGAAGAAAATCCGGCTATTGCCCTGAGCGGTTGCCGCCGGCCATTGTTTCAAGCACTCACTCTTTCAGATTGGCGCCGCTTTTGGACGACGCGAGCGCAAGGCAGTCGTACACCACGCGGCCGCCCTGGTAAGCGACGGCTCCCCGCCTCACGATCCGCCAAGTGCCATTCTGGTACGCGCCCTCGGCCTCGAGCCTCTCGGTAAGGCCCGGGGTATTCTCCACAAAGGTCATGACTTCCTTGTTCTGCGTCAGTGCGACAGGCTTTTGTCCCGCCCCGGCGACAATGGTCACTGGCTCGACGATCAGCCCGGCCAGATCAATCGCGGGCAGCGCGGCCGCCTGCGCCGACTTGGCCTGGAGCCGGATCATCCGCGCCCTGGCGTCTGGCCCCACCGTCTCCTTGGAAGCGGCGATGAGATCGAGCAGGTAGTTTCGCACATCGTTGAGTTCCCTGATGGCGCCGATTCTGTCGGTCTCGGGCGAAACCCTGAGCACTTTGGCCAAAATTGAGACTTCGCGCAGATAATGGTTGCGCTGATTCGCCGGAACCAAATACATGATAATGATCGACACCGGCTTGCCGTCCGGTGCGCCGTACGGAATCCCCGCGGGACTCCAACCTACGACACACATAAGGTCTTCGTCGAAGTCGACGCGCGCGTGGGGGCAGGCCCAGCCTTTGCCGAACGCCGTATTCATCGAGTTTTCGCGCATCATGATGTTGCCGACTATGTCGGTGCCGGTGGGAATCTGAGGGAAGGCTTCAATTATGTGCGCGAGAAACTGCAACGCATGATTTTTATCGTTTTCCGGCAGCTCGAAAAGTCTGCCCTCCTGCAGTGCATCGAGTATGGTATCCATGGTCAGACTCCTTCAAATCTCTTGAAATACCAAGTCTTCACTTTGTGCGTGATGACCGAGTACAACACCAGGAACGCCGCTATCCAAATCCAGTAGGTGGGCGGCAGTCCGACAAACCCTAAAGACGCCGCGAAGGGCGAATAAGGGAGCCAAATTCCTATAGCCACAACCGCCAGCGTGGCGAGCAGCAAGGGGCTGGACGCGCGACTCTGGAAGAAAGGTATCTTTTGCGTCCTTATAATGTGCACGATGAGCGTCTGGGTAAGGAGGGACTCGACAAACCATCCGGTCTGGAAAAGGCTTACCAGCGAGGCTTGGGCCCCGGGCGACGAAGCCAAACCGCCGTACGCCTTCACATCGAAGAAAAACCACATCAGCGCGAATGTCGCGTAATCGAAGAGTGAGCTGATGGGGCCTATCCGCACCATGAAGCGTCTGATATTTTTGATGTCCCACTTGACCGGCTTGGATATTTGCTCGGGGTCCACATTGTCCGAAGGTATGGCGGACTGAGAAAAATCATAGAGCAGGTTGTTGGCGAGAATCTGGACCGGCTGCATGGGCAGGAAGGGGAAAAGGAAGCTCGAACCTACCATGCTGAACATATTCCCGAAGTTCGAACTCGCGCTCATGCGGATGTACTTGATTATGTTCGCGAAGATGCGCCGCCCCTCCATTATGCCCTCTTCGAGCACGAGGAGGCTCTTTTCCAAAAGCACGATGTCCGCCGAATCCTTGGCTACGTCGACGGCGGAATCGACAGATATGCCCACGTCGGCCGCCTTCAGGGCCATCGTGTCGTTGATGCCGTCGCCCATATATCCCACGACATTACCCTGCTTCCGCAGTTCCAGAACGATTTGCTCCTTCTGGGCAGGCGCCAGCTTTACAAAGACATTGTAGTCACTGACCTTCTGCGAAAAGTCGGCAGGGGAAAGCGCCGCAAGCTCGGCGCCCGAGACTATCTTTTCGGCATTGACCCCCACTTCCTCGCAGACTTTCTGCGTCACGAGCCCGTTGTCCCCCGTCAGCACCTTGACGCAGACGCCTGCCGAGCCGAGCAGACCGATTGCCTCGGTAGCGGACTCTTTTGGCGGATCCATAAAGGCAATATAACCCAGCAGCACAAGCTGGCTCTCGTCGGCAGTGGTGAACGAAGTCTTGTCCTTGGGGAATTCTCTGTACGCGATGCCGAGCACCCGGAAGCCTTCGCGGTTCAGCTTTTCGACTTCCTCGAAAAGATCGGCCCGAATCATGTCGATGAGCGGATATATTTCCTCGTCTATCTGATACTGCGTGCAGCAGCTGTAAATCTCCTCAACCGCGCCCTTGCAGATCAACACATTGTCGCCCTCGTACTCGACGACGACCGACATGCGCCGCCGCTGAAAATCGAACGGCAGTTCGTCCACAAGCCGGCAATTGTCCACATTGAGATCGACGTACTCGAGGACAGCCCTGTCGAGCAAATTGCGCAGCCCCGTCTGGAAGTAGCTGTTGAGGTAGGCGTAATTCAGCACCTCGTCGCTCTTGTTGCCGATTATGTCCTCGTGGTGTTCGAGCACGACCTTGTCCTGGGTAAGCGTGCCGGTCTTGTCGGTACAGAGGATATTCACGGCGCCGAGATTCTGGATCGCGGGAAGGCGCTTAACAATGACCTTTTTCTTCGCCATTGTGAGGGCGCCTTTCGCCAGATTGGAGGTGACGATCATTGGCAGCATTTCCGGCGTGAGTCCGACGGCGACGGAGAGGGCGAAAAGCAAGGCTTCCGTCCAATTCCCTTTCGTCAGTCCGACGATCATGAACACCAGCGACACCATTATCAGGCTGATGCGCATCATCATCTCGGTGAAGGACCTGATGCCCTTGTCGAAGTTGGTTTCCTCGCGTTTTTCGCCCAGCCGCTCGGAGATGGCGCCGAATATGGTGTGCATGCCGGTATTGATCACGATGCCCTTGGCGGTGCCGCTGGTCACCGAGGTGCCCATAAAACACGCGTTCTGCAGGCCCAAGGGCTCAGAGGCCGTCACTTCGACCGGGGCGGCCGATTTTTCCACCGGCATGGACTCACCAGTCAGCGCCGACTCGCTCACGAAGAAATCCTTGGCGGAAATGAGTCTGAGGTCCGCCGGCACGATGGAGCCCGAATGTAACAGGACTATATCGCCAGGGACCACCTCGGAAATCTTGATTTCCTGCTCGCCCCCGTCCCGGAGGACGAAAACGCGCGACTGAACCCGTTTGCCCAGCGCCTCTACCTCTTCGTTGGATCGATGATCCAGGACATAGGACATGCCGACGCTCAGCAGCACCATGAAACAGACAATAATCGCCGATCGGTACTCGCCCAGCACCAGCGAAACAGTCGCTATGACCAGCAGCTGAATTACCAGTGGGCTCTTCAGGCGTTCAAAAATATCCGCGAAGAAGTTTAAATGTTTGGACCGCTGCAATTCGTTCGGTCCAAATTCCGAGATTTGCTTTTCAACTTCCGCGTTCTCCAGCCCGCTTAGCCTGGAATTCATCGCCGAGAGGACTTCTTCCACCGGCATGGAGCAAAGCTGGATCAGTCGCTTCTCGTCCTCTGCCTGCTGTCTTTTGGCGGCGGAAGAAGTAAGGTTGAGACGAGCATTTTTCTTTTTTGCAAGCAATGGCATAAATCACCTCTTGAGCGTCTGCGGTCTGCGTGCTGTTTGAGGTGTTACGCGCGGTGTCGAAGGTTCAGGAAAGAAGGTTGACTTTTTCTAGGCGCAACAGGCAGGCCGGACGGATCGTCTAGGGTAAGGGTTTTCTGGCTCGGTGGACATTGTTTCGCGTTTTATCGCGCTCTTACTGCCACTGCTGTCCGAGTCGTTCATGACAATCCCTCCTTTCCCTGCACTCCCGCGCAAGGTTGCTAAAAATGGCGGCAGCGGATTCCGGCCTTCGCGCCGAGACCTGCCCCCACTCCGTTAGTATGCACCTGTCGATGGCTTTTTTCAAGGCGTAAACGGCGTCAAAGGGCGGCTTCACGGTGACGGCGCCGTAACAGCAACGCCGTGGCGCCAGTTTGGCGGGGACAGGGGGAGGTCCGGCGCTGCAATGACAAGCCCTCCAGTTTTTTCGCCCGGCTTAACGCTTCTCCGTGCCCTCATTCTTCCCTGGCAAGGAGGTCCTCGTAGGTTTCCCGCCGCACCGAAACTCTCGCGCTGCCGCTGTTGACGACGACTACCGCCGGCCGGGGATTTCTATTGTAATTCGAGGCCATCGAGTGGTGGTAGGCGCCGGTGGCGAACACGGCGAGAATATCTCCTGTGCGGGGGGAGGACAGGCGTATGTCCCTGATCACTATGTCGCCCGACTCACAACATTTGCCGGCGACGGTGACGAGTCGGTCCGGCGCGCCGTCGGCCCGGTTGGCGATGAGGGCGTGATACTTCGCCCCGTACAGGGCCGGCCGGATATTGTCTGTCATTCCGCCGTCCACGCCGACATAGGTGCGGATTCCGGGTATCTCCTTGATGGCGCCCAACGTATAGAGCGTAATCCCTGCCGGACCGACAATCCAGCGTCCGGGCTCGATCGTCACATGGGGTGGATCGATACCTTTTCCGCCCAACTCCGACTGTATCAGCCGCATCATCGGGGCCAAAAAATATGAAAGCGCCGGCTCGGCGTCGCCAAGGACATATTCAATCCCAAAACCACCCCCTACATTCAGCTCTTCCGTGCGAAGTCCATATTCGTCGCGGACCTTCTCTATCAGTGTGAGCACGACCTTCAGCGCGGCCAGATGCGCGAAGTTGTCGAAAAGCTGCGACCCGACATGAAAGTGAAAACCGCGAAACTCAAGGTGCGGCGCGGAGATTGCGGCGCGCATGTAACCATCGAACACCGAAGTGTCGAGCGGAATTCCGAATTTGGAGTCAAGGCTCCCTGTCGAAATGAAGCGATGCGTATGGCTGTCGACGCCCGGAGTCACCCGGTACAGGACTTTTACCTTTTTACCATAAAATGCGCCGAGCTTTTCTACTTGCTCGGTCTCATACAGGTTGTCGAGGATAATTCTCCCGACGCCGGCGCGCACCGCGAAATCCATTTCCTCCACCGTCTTCGCGTTGCCATGAAAAACAATCTTTGCAGGGTCGAAACCGGCCTTCAGCGCCGCGTAAAGCTCCCCGCCGGAAACTACATCCAGCCCCAAACCCCCGGATTGAATCAGGCGGCACATGTCGAGGGTTTGGAAGGCCTTGCTCGCGTAAACCGCCGTCGATCCCGGATACACCTCGAGAAACTCGGAGCGGATACGCGCGCACCGGTCTTTTATTACCGACTCGGATACAACATAGAGTGGCGTCCCATAGCGGCCTGCCAGATCGACCAAATCTACGCCGTCGAAATAGAGTCGATGGTCGTGTGTCTCGAAGTATTCCATGTCACTCCCCTGCAACCACAGCTATTTTTAAGCCAGTAAAGCGCATCGAGTGCCCGCAGGGCGCACCTGCGAAACACAACACCTGCGGCGCATATGGCGGGGCACCGCACGAGACGCGCGTGGCGCGATTCACGGCTCGCTGCACGCGGGCTCGAGCGCCTCAAGCCGCCCGTCCTCCGCGCAGATTTCATAGGCAATTCCAAGCGGCAGGGTCAGGTTTGGCGCGCAGTGTCCGGCCTCCAGGCCCATCAGTGTCGGTTTGCCGCAGGGCGCTATAATGTCCTTGAAGACTTCGTCCAGCCTAAGCGTCGGCCTCCCTTCGGCGGCCACACAGCGCGTCCAGCCGCCAAGAATTATGCCGGCACAGTCGTCGAATTTTCCCGCCAACTTAAGCTGGTTGAGCATCCTGTCCAGCCGGTAGGGCGCTTCATCCACGTCTTCCAGAAAAAGCAGCTTGCCTCTCGTGTCGAGTTCCCAGGCCGTACCTATGCCGCTCGCCACGAGGGAAAGGTTTCCGCCCACGAGCTCCCCCGTGGCCATGCCGCCCACCAGCGCCACGAGGGGGCTCCCGTCGGGGTTTTGAATTCTACCCAGCGGCTCGGCCGAGAAGAGCGCCCGGCGCAGCGCCCCTGCCGTGGCTTCGTCCAATTTCGGAACCATGTCCGAAGAGGCCATCGGGCCATGAAACGTGACCAAATGGCAGGCCTGGCCGATCGCCGCGTGCAATGCGGTGATATCGCTGTAGCCGAGGAATATTTTCGGATTGCGGGCAATAAGTCCAAAGTTCAGCCTGGCCAGTAGGCGCTGGGTGCCGTACCCACCCTTGAGACAAATCACGGCCTTGGCCTCGGTGTCGGCGAACGCGGCGGCCAGTTCCTCGGCGCGAACCGCGTCCTCGCCCGCGAGGTAGCCGTACCGGTCGGCGGCATACTTGGATGTCCTGACCACGAGCCCCAGGGCGGCGAGCGCCGCCGCCGAGGCTTCCACGCGCCCCGGGTCGGCCGTGCAACCTGATGGCGCCACCAGCCTCACAAGATCCCCTTCCCTGAGGCGCGCCGGCTTTATCCTCGCCACCCCGCAACCACTGCTCTCACAACGGCGCATCGGTTTTCTCCCCGCCGCTGGCAAGCAAAGAATACACGAGCCCGATGTTCAGCCGTACGCCAAGGGGCAAACAGGCCTCGTCTATCGCAAAATCCTTGGAATGGAGGGGGGCGTTGGCGCTGCCGGCGCGCCCACAGCCGAGGTGGTAGAATGCCCCGGGCGTTTTCTGAAGGAAAAAGGAAAAATCTTCGACGCCAAGGCTGGGTTTCGCTTTCCACTGAATGGCATCCGCGCCTATAAAATCTCCCGCCACGGTAGCCAGCCTGTCCACGACCCAGTCGTGATTGATAAGGGCCGTATAGCCAGGGATTATCTCTGCCTCCCCGGACCCGCCGAAGGCCTTCGGCAGTTCTGTCGCTATGGCACTCACCGCACGGGCTACGGAAGCGCGGACCTGGGGATTCGTGGTTCTGATGGTGCCCGCCATTTTCACTTCGTCCGCGATTATATTGTTCTTTGTGCCGCCCTCTATGGTGCCGATGGTGATCACGGCTTCTTCGAGCGGCGAGACCGCGCGGGACACGACCGTGTGCAGGGCATCCAGAACCTTGCCCGCTATCATGATGGCGTCTATGGCTGTTTCGGGGTAGGCGGCGTGGCCACTCTTCCCCCTGACGACAATGCGGAGATAATCCGAAGAGCCATTGAGGGCGCCATGCTTGAGTTCTATCTTTCCGGCCTGAAGGTATGGCATGACGTGGAGGCCGACAATGGCGTCCACATGGGGGTTTTCGAGGCAGCCCCGCGCGATCATGGACTCCGCGCCCCCCGTGGTCTCCTCGGCCGGCTGAAAGAGAAACTTCACCGAGCCGGTCAACGTTCCGGTGTGGGCGGCAAAGTACTTCGCCGTCCCGAGCGCCGTGGCCATGTGAGCGTCGTGGCCGCAGGCGTGCATGTATCCCTTGTGTCTGGAAACGAAGGGAAGCCCATCCGGCTCAAGGAGAGGCAGACCGTCGATGTCGGCCCGGAGGCCGATTACCCGGCCTGGTCTATCCCCTCGCACCACGGCGACAATCGCCGTTCCCTGTCGCTCGAAAGGGATACGGAGATTGGTCAGCGTCGCGCACAAGAAATCAGCGGTCTCGACCTCTTCGTTGCCCGGTTCTGGAATTTGATGCAGCGCTCTCCTCACCCCGACAAGCCACGGCGCCATTTCGTCCGTCGCGCGCGCGATGGCTCCGACGGAGTGATCTTCGCCACTAATAGTGGCGTCACTGGCAGTGGCGCCGCTGGCGAGCCCGCCATCGATTTTTCTGCTCATCTTAGTCCCCCTGCATCGTGTTCAGCGCAGCCGCTTCAGCGTCGAACCATAAAGCCTGTTGTCCACGGCCACAACCTCGCCGCCCGACAGGTAAATTCTTGGCACGCGTCGTCCCACGCCGCAGAGAAGTTCGTTTCGGTTTGTTTCCCCCCAGTCGGCGGCTTCCTCGAGGCTGATCTCGCCGCCGCCGAGCAGGACGATCTCATCCCCTTCCGCGACACCCTCGATGCCCCCGACATCGACCATTGTCTGGTCCATGCAGACCAGACCGATTACAGGGGCACGGCAGATGCGCCCAAGCGCGTGGACACTGACTTGGGCCTTGTTTCCGAAACGACGGGGATAACCATCGGCGTAGCCCACCGGCAGCGTGGCCACCAGTGTTCCCCCCGCGGGTGCCTTC
>Ga0074199_1002523_pt1 | contig 10723 bp, 8 predicted proteins | sample EPASupsiteSAE347_FD_64528 | JGI IMG/M metagenome (GOLD analysis project Ga0074199, IMG submission 64528) | Bioremediated contaminated groundwater from EPA Superfund site, New Mexico - Sample SAE3-47 | ecosystem: Environmental > Aquatic > Deep subsurface > Groundwater > Contaminated ...
AAAGGGAATTTGAACGTGAGGAATAGCAATGCACGTTTTAAGACTTGGCCCTAACTTTTCGACAAATATCCTGGAACTCTCACCTGTAATGCAGACCACACTACCCAGATGTGAGATCTTCAGTTTTCCGGATAACCTGAATATTGACATAATATACGGAATAGAGAAAATGGCCAATTATAAGAACCGTTTGTAATTTATGTATTCATTTAAATCACTTAGACTATCATAGGGGAAATCGGTTAACCACAAGTGGCAAAGATAGGCAGATGGATGGATATTTGATTTGTGGAGATATCCATAAACTATAGAATAACTTGTTCCCGGCGACTCAGTCGCCGCGATTATGTGTATAGAAGAGAGAAAACCGTAGACCTTGAAGGAATTGGGCAGAATGCAAACCTGTGCAGAAATTGACAAAATCAAGAAGCGCCGAATTTGCTTTGAATGTGTCGGTGACGTGTATTTGAGCAATGAAATTCGTGACCATGGTAGGCAACGAATCTGTTCTTATTGCGGTGCAAAACAAAGAACATACACCATAGATGAAATTTCAGAGCGTATTGAAAGTGCTTTTGAGCAACATTACGTTCGAACTTCTGACCAACCATCCTCATTTGAATATGCAATGATAGCAGACAAGGAGTCCGACTACGACTGGGAGCGCGATGGGGAGCCAGTTGTCTATGCAATCATGAATGCTGCAGAAATTCCAGAAAATGCCGCATCTGATATTCAGGAAATATTGGCAGAAACGCATTTCGACTTTGATGAAGCAAAATTAGGCGAAGAATTAGAATTTTCTTCTGACTCATACTATACGGAAAGTTCCACAACCGATGAGAAATGGCAGGAGGAGTGGCGTGAATTTGAACGGTCACTGAAAACAGAGGCGCGGTTCTTCGGTCGCGCTGCATCACTCCTTTTGTCCTCGGTATTTGATAGCATTGACAAAATGCAAACACGCCACGGTATGTCCCTAGTTGCTGATGCAGGCCCTAATACCTCCATTTCCTCATTTTATCGTGCCCGATACTTCCAATCAAACAAAATGCTTGAATCCGCCATAGCTCGCCCTGACAAGCATGTCGGGCCTCCACCGTCATCTTCCGCCAAGGCAGGACGTATGAATGCACATGGCATTTCCGTTTTTTACGGTGCTAACAATCCCGAGGTTGCACTGGCAGAAGTGCGTCCGCCCGTAGGAAGCAAAGCAGTTGTTGCACGCTTCGACATTATCCGACCCATACGCCTTCTTGATCTAACAGCCATAGATTTAGTCACCACCAATGGCAGCATTTTTGATTCAACATACATTGAACGTCTTGAGCGAACCATGTTCTTGAGAAATCTCCGCCATCGCATCACAATTCCTGTGATGCCAGATGACGAGTCGCTTGAATATCTCGCCACCCAAGCAATCGCCGATTTCCTTGCGTCAGAGAACACTCCACCTCTTGACGGAATAATTTTCCCGTCTGTTCAAACGGCTGGTGAAGCCCTTAATGTTGTCCTGTTCCATAAGGCCTCACGCGTGGAAGAAATTGAACTGCCAAAAGGAACAGAAATTACCACACATATCAGCCACATGACGGAAGAAGGGTGGGAAGATGACTACACTGTTTACGAGGAAGTCCCAAAAGAAACTGAAGAGCCTAGCAATAAAGAACGGTACGTATTCCAGCACATTCTTGAAACGCAAACCATCGACGAACGTCCTTCAACATTAAAGATCGACTTAGATTCGGTCCGCGTACATATTGTAGAATCAGTAAAATTCAAGACTAATGATTATCTTGTGCGGCGTTACAGGTGGGAAAAACACGAACATGAATCAAATTCTGAAGCTGAAATGCTCAGTATTGACTTTTAGCACATAACCCGGCGCTGCAGCCAATCGCCGATAAATTCGGCTCTGGCTGAGCTTTTTGTTGGGCCGCACAACAACACCGTCGCCGCTCGGCTGCCGCGATTATTAGTAGCAAGCAGTCAATCGTTTCAATAACGCCGGACTGGATCAAATGAGACCTTTCAAGATTGCCGAGATCAAGAAGATCAATGAACTCCCGAGCAACGATTCACAGAGTTGGGTGGTCGACGCCGAAGGCTCTATCGCTTTCTTGAGGCTCAACTCAGAGAATGACGATATCGTCATCTACGCCAGCGGCAGCAGTGTCCTGATTCACGGTGTCCTGGCCCCAACGGCCAAGCTCACTCCGCCAGACGGCAAGGACTTGCAGGACAACAACATTCCAATGCCGGATGATAGTTGGCGCATTCAACATGTTTGTGGCGGCGGCGAGGGGCATCGCATGTACCTTGAGGCGCCACTGAGTTCCAGTAGCAAGTCCTTTCAGGGAGGAGAAAAGCTCATCTTCAGACGGAGCTTCGCTGGGGTTACTGAAGGCCCGTCCACGATCGAGTTGAGTCAGAAGCTAATACATAGCCTCGACCTGCACTACATGCCAGAACGGACTGCATATTGCAGACTCGACTCTCGCGGTGATATTGAAGACGTTATAAAAGTCACCCAACTGAATAAAGGGAGTACGTGGGACTACCTTGACGTAGTCACCATCCGGAGAAAAGAGCTCGATGCCTTCATGGCCCTCACCGATACATGCCTTGTTCTCAGGTTCGATTTCACCCGAGTCAGGTGGGGCAGCTTCGGTGGCTGGGGCGAGATCAATCGCTACAGCCGCAGCGCGACTGATCTCTTCTATCACGGAGGCACAAACGGGCAAGGCAGCTACTGCAATGGGGCCTTTATAGTTCGCCCTAGAGTAACCGTGGACGACTTGGTGCAAGCGTGGAAGGACGATGAGAGCAAAGTCAACCGTAGATATGCCACGTTCAAGATTTATGATCGAAAGAACGACGCGAACGTCGAAACGTCATGCGGCCCAGAGTTTCTTTCCAACTACTTCCAAAAATCTGAACTTCCTTGGGAAATCTCGCCAGCATTCTTTCGACCAGAGGTGTTGCATCGGTTCAAAGCAGACCCAGAGAAGTATACGCTAGAAGACAGAAGCGTTAGCTGCCGCAATGCTTGGTACTTAAAAACCTATGACATCAATGAGGCCGGGCAGGTACATACCTACATCGGCTACCTCGCTGACCTGCCATACGAGGAGCAACTCTATTGGCAGGCCTTTAACGAGTGGCCAAAGGGCCCAATCTCCGCGCGAGCACACCAAACAGATATAGTCGGTGACTGGCATCGCGAATATGAGCCCCTTGGCACTTTGAAGCACACGATTTCCTTGATGGACAAGTTGCCGCCTTCTTGGTGGAAACCTCGTGGAGACGCCCTGAGTGACGCAGTCCGTTACCCCGCGACTGACTCCGTGAAGGAGTGGGGGGACGAGGTACTTGCCCTCGACCAGTACCTCGTAGAGGGCTTTCTCCTCAAACCACTCCGTGAAATTGCTGAGGCTGGCAACCGGACAGTCGAACAGAGGTGGGCGCCGCTCCGCGTGTTGCAAGAGGCCCTCTTAGCCAAGGGATGCACTGACGAGGAGGCTAAGTCGCTCGTGCTGCCTATGCAGAAACTTCATGCCCTGCGTACAGAAGTCCGAGGCCACGCAACAACCGAAAAGAAGAAGAGGGCTGAATCCAATGCCAGAACGAACTTCGGCACGCTCCGTGCGCACTTCACCCAGCTTGTCACGGACTGCGAGAAGGCATTTGCTGAAGTCCTCCGCAGGCTTGATGTCAACTTGAAGTCATAAGTCCCAATGAGAGCAGTGCGGCCTAACCAACAAGGATTGATGAGACCTGCAAGGTCGCATTCAATCCTTGCTACCTTTCGATCCGTAATACTCGGTTCTGATTTAAGATCACTACCAAACAGTTGTAGATGGAGCCAATTTTGAACATATTGCTGTTTTTATTAAGTAATGCTCGCTGCTTTCCATTTGAAAGACAGCATGGAATCTGCCCGCAACATAACCAGCTCGCATACCTTTTCTGACCTGTCAGGCAGACCGTGTTGCCCATACAGTAGCCAAGCGATAAACTAAAGAAAACCCTGATCTCTGTCCCTTACAGAAGCCCCTATCGAACCGGTTTCGTCAGGGGGCTTCTGTTTTTATGGTGTAACGAATATAAATAATTGACAAAGAGTATATTTTCGTCCTATGTCCGCCCCCGAAAAGAACGGCGATTGACTTATTATTGACAGCGGCTTGGATGGCCTTGCCATGTCATTCCGGGAGCGCATCACGATCATATTACAAGCGGCCGGCTGCGCCGGGACGGCTGCAAAAGGAAAGGTTACATGAAATATACCAGATCACCCCTCAACCGTGGCTATAACAATCAGATCCTGAAAATTAACCTTAACAGTAAGACTATAGCGCCGGTGGGGCTCGATCCGCAAATCCGGGATTACTTTGTCGGTGGGCGCGGCCTGGCCCTTTATCTTCTCCATAAAGGCATCTCGGCGGGGACAAGCTCCTTCGATCAGGAGAATCCCCTCATCTTTTCCCCCGGCCCGTTAGGCGGTATTCCCCAATTTCCGGGTACGAGCAAGTGTATGGCCGTTTCCCTGTCGCCTCTGACCGGCATTGCCGGTGTCTCGAATTTCGGCGGCCACTTTGGGGGCTACCTCAAATACGCCGGTTTTGACGCCATGGAAATCACCGGGAAATCCCCGACAGATATCATGATCGTCATTGATAGTTTCCGGGAAGAAATATCCATTGTTGAGGCAACCGTGTCGGACCAGGTCTTTGATCTGGAGCAAGCAATCGCCGAGCGGTTCGTAAAGGCAGGGTATGAAAAGAAGAACCTCGTCTTTCTGACAACCGGGGGCGGGGCCGGTAAAACCAACTATGGATGCATCAACAGCCATTATTTCGATGCCACGAAGATTCAGGATGAAACAAAAGGATTCTTCCGAACGAAGCAGGCGGGCCGCACCGGTCTTGGTACGGTAATGCATGAAAAGAAAATCGGAGCTATTGTGGTGGTTGCCGAACATCCCCGCGGAAAAAATCCCTTTGGGGCCGCCGACTGGGAAAAGGTGAAGAAGGCAGGAGAAAAGCTGGGGAAAGTTGTCAAGGAAGTCGATCCCCTATCTCTGCGGATGCACCGCAAGGGCAGTGCCGGGCTTATTGCCTTCATGAACAAGGCGGAATACCAGTCTCTGCCTGTGAGGAATTATCAGTTGGGCTCCGATCCCCATGCAGATACCATCACCGGGAAATTCTATGCCGAGCATCTTTTCGATCACCGGGGTATGGACGGGTGCTTCCCCGGCTGTAATCTCCGTTGTACCAAAGGGGGCTGCGTTACCTTGACTTCCGGGGAACATAAAGGTCGTAAGGTATGGGTCGATGGCCCTGAATATGAAACCGCTGCCGGTTTCGGCTCCAACATGGGCATCTGGAATGCCGAATTTATCATGGAGGCCAACTGGCATTGCGACAATTACGGGATCGATACTATCACCGCCGCTGTAATCATTGCCTTTCTCATGGAATGCTTCCAGCGTGGCTATCTCACGAAAGACGATACGGATGGGATGGAACTCACCTGGGGTAATGAGCAGGCTGTTTTGAGCTTCATCCATCAGTTGGCCCGTCCTGAGACAGGGTTGATAAAAGCGGCGGCGAAGGGCATGGTGCCGCTGATCGATTGGGTTGCCGATCAATATATAAAGAAGAACGGCAAGATCAATCCCCGGGAAGAACTGATGAAATTTGCCATGCAGACGAAGGGACTTCCCTTTTCCCTCTACCGGACCCATCGTTCCCTGTCCATGCAGGCATCCTATGCCGCGGCCAGCGATATCGGGGCGCACCACGCCGCGGCCTGGCTTATCAAGGTGGATCTCCTGGGGGCCTTCCCGACCTTCCAGGACAAAGCCCGGGCCTTGATAACCTACCCCCGGGTCCGCCTGGGGAACGACAATATGGGCCTCTGCAAGCTGCCTTGGGTCGATGTCTTCAATCCGGAATCAGAAAAAGTAAAGGATACTGACAAGTACATCAATCCGGCTTCACAGGAGATCTACGCCGATTTCTATAACGGGATGCTGGGCACGGACATGACTTGGGAGTCGATCTTTGCCCAGACGGACCGGGATATCAATCTTCAGCGAGTAATGAATGCCATGGTCTATGGCGGTGATACCGGACGTTACGATCAGATCCCGGACCGGGCCTTGGCCCCCATCGATGACGCCCTCTACGAGGCGGAAAAAGACTATCACGATGGGGAAATCTCCCGGATCATGGACAAATCCCTTGCGGCGATCCAGGTCATGCCCCCTGCGGAAAAGCGGGTTATTCTGATGAACTACCGCCGGGGACAATTGACCAAGCTGGTTCAGGAATACTACCGGGAACGGGGCTGGAACACCTCAGGCATCCCGACGGTTGCGACCCTCCAGGGCCTCGGTCTATGGCCGCTCCTGAAGGAAGAAACCCGGACTAAGCTTGCCGAACTCCTGGCGGTCTCCGGTCCTGACAAGGATTGACAGGAATCGCCACGAAACAATAATGTGTCGATATCGTTGTTAGAAGGAAGAAGAAATGAAGATACCGTACGAGTTATTGAGCAAAGCAGTGGGAAGAGGATCTACTCTACAAAACATGCTCTCTGGCATTAGGTGAAGCGCAGATTCTCTCTTCCCTTTTTACGCCGGGGCGCCTCAGGGTAGTTTATAACATTTACTGATCAAGTAAAACAGGTGTACAGTTTGTCAGCCACATCCTTGTTTTCCGCAGGAAGACCTCGCTGATTGCGATTCGTACAGTAGCAAATAATTCCGCCAGAATCTGTTGCCACAGGCTGATGCTTGCCTCCTAACCGAACGCCACACCGGTCTCCCCAGGGTGTCTACCCACCATACCAGTCAAGTGCCTGTTTGGGGTCCCCATTCATATAGAATGCCCCCTGGGGGTCGGTCCTTTTTGTTTTCCATGCACATTCCGAATATTCATTAAAAGCAAAAGCCCCTGACGAACCGGTTTCATCAGGGGCTTTTTAAAGGGACACAGATCTTAACAGACAGTGTCTTTATGTATCAGGTGTTAATAATTCTCAAACATCCTTGCGCCGTTGCCATGCTTCCTGGTAGAGCCTGCCGATCGTCAGGAAGAGGGCCAGGAAGAACATCCCGAACATGAAGTTCGGCGCCGTCCCGAAATACTGGTCAATCTTATATCCCAGATATAGGAAGAGGAAGGAGGCGAAGGCGATCACGAAACCCCAGGCGCTGATGACCATGATGTGCTGATACTGGTGATATGCGGGCTTTTGTGTTGGTTGTATTGTTGTCATGACCTGTTCCTCCTTGTCTCTTTAATATTGTTCTGTATTCCCGTAGATTTCTCTCTCTTTCAGCCGACCATATTCTTGATCGTGTCGATAACCGGATTGGTGAAGAGGGCAATCAGGACGGTGTAGAGGGCGAAAACACCGGCGACTTCGCCCGTGTACATCTTCTCGTACTTGTGCTTCAGGGAGATGATGACCATCCCGCCCACGATGAGGCAACCAAGCTGGAAGTAGGGGAAGTTGGCCACCCCGGCCAGCGCGTATTCTGCGAACGCGAAAGTTCCCGTCAAAAGAACCACCGCCATTGCCGCTACCATCGTTCCTAATGTCTTTTTCATGATCTGTGTCCTCCTATATTCTTTAATTGTATTGTTTCCCTTTGACTTTAGGTGATGCTCAAAGTGTGCCAAGTCCGGATAGGCAGCGCAGATGCACGCTAAATAATTGAATTTGTAAGTTATATTTTAAATATGGAGCGCCGGGGGTATCGATTTACAAGCCCGTTGATGAGATTCCTTTAATGAACCTTTAAAATTGATTGAACGAAATGATGTTGGCTATGAGGAAACGTCGTAGATCTGCCCGCCCCTGATGACCATTCGCGGCTCCCGGCAGGTCTCGATCCCGACGAAGGGATTCGCGGTCAGGACGACCATATCGGCAAGCTTGCCCTTGTCGATCGTCCCGATTTTATCCTCCCTCCGGAGAATCCCGGCATTATTGATCGTGGCGCACCGGAGCACCTCCTGATTGGAAAAGCCGATTCTCCCGAGCATTTCCATCTCCCGCCACAGCGTTCCATGATGAACGTAGGGGATGCCGGCATCGGTCCCGCAGCCGATTACAATCCCGGCCTCTTTCATCTTCAGTAAATTCTTCGGGCCGTGAAGGAGGATATGAAAGTAAAGCTCCGGCTTGGCCAGGAATTTGCCGTTTTTATACAAATTGCCGCATCCATATTCCTGATAATATTTCAGGGCCTCGACATTCTTTTTATGTATCGCCGGTTCGACATAACGGTCCGGCGACGAGGCGAGGTACTGCCGCCGGATGGACAATTCGCGGTCGATGAAGTCATTCCGGTATTCTTCCGGGATCTTGTCGAAGGCCTCCGCCGCGGCAAGCATCTGGGCAATGATCATCGTAGGCACAATGGCAATCTTCTTTCTTGCCATCTCCGCAATCTCCCGATCCGTCAACGACGCATCGGCAAGGGAATGCTCCATGGAGCTGATTCCGTATTTAAGGGCCCGGTCAAACCCGAATTTCGTATGGATGTGGCCGGCAACGGGGAGGTTGTTCCGGCGGGCAAATTCAAAAATTACCTGCAATTCCTCTTCACTGTAAACGGGTATCCCGCCTTTTCCGCACAGCAGCGATTTGTCGTCCATGGTAAGCTTGAGGAAAGAAACCCCGTCTTCCCTGCTCCGCGCCATCTTTTCTTTCAGATCCGAAATGTCTTTAAACCAGGAACTGGGATTCCCCGTAAAAGCCATGGCAATTCCGGAAAAGGCGCTGACGTCGGCAGGATCAAGATCCGGATGGCCGCCATAGACATTCGTGAAGGCATTGCAATAGACGACTCGCGGCCCCGTCAGTTCCCCTTTTTCAATCATTTCAATATTTCGATGGAGTAATTTCGGCAGGGCGCCCATGTCCCGGATGGTCGTCACGCCCTGAACGAGCTGCTGGACATAATTTCTTTTGATCTGGCGGAGCATCGTGGGCAAGCCGAAGGGGTTGAATTCCGCCTCGCTGGACAGGGTTGAATGGCAATGGGCGTCAATCAAACCCGGGATCAGGTATTGATTTTTCATATCCACGACGAGGGACCCTTCCTGAGGTGAAGGTATCCGGTCCGAGATGGATTCAATCACCCCGTTGCGGATCCCGATGGTCCGGCCGTGATGAACCACCCCCTGAACTACATCGACGACGCTGCAATGGATCAGTACCAGGGATTCACTGGCCCCGGCGCCGATGGGCTTGTATCTGGGGACCGCCGTACAGCCGGTCAGGGCAGGCAGGGAAAGATAAAGGGCGGAGGCCGCCGTCCATTGCAGCAGTCCTCTTCTGGTCGTCGTCGGGGATTCATTCCGGTTCATGTTCATACGCCCTTTCCACGATTCACCTTTTATTTACCATACTTCGCCGTCGTTGTATAGAGCGATTGCAACGGATGCATAATGAGGACGTCTCCATTGACACGTCCGTTCATTTCCACTATATTCCCTTCCCTATGAAGAAACGGCGTGACATGGCAAAGGGGGAAGGCCCGGTGAAACAATCCTGGAAGCCCGGGAATGTGCTTTCGCCGGTACCGGTGGTCCTGGTCAGTTGCGGCGGGACAAAGGGATGGAAGGCGAACCTGATCACCATTGCCTGGGCGGGAAGCGTATGCAGCGATCCGCCCATGCTGTCGATCTCCGTACGTCCGGAGCGATTCTCCCATGAAATCATTCAGGATACCCGTGAATTTGTGGTGAATGTCCCTTCCCTGGCGCAGGCTAAGGCGACGGACTGGTGCGGAATGGTTTCCGGACGCACGGTGGACAAGTTTGCCGGAACGGGATTGACGCCGGCGGCGGCCTTGAAAGTGGGTTGCCCGATTATCCGGGAATGCGCCCTCAACATCGAATGCCGGGTGCAGCAGTCATTAAACCTCGGCTCCCACACGATGTTTGTGGCCGAAGTGATCGCCGTGCAGGTTTCTTCAACGCTCCTGGACACGAAGGGACGTCTCCGCCTGGAGAAAGGCGGCTTGCTGGCCTTCGCTCACGGGCAATATTTCGCCCTTGGCCGCTGTCTGGGCCGCTTCGGCTACTCCGTGCAGAAACGTCCCCGCCAGGTCCGCCACGCGTTACCCCGGAAAGGGGCCTGACCGAGGCTTAACCCATCCCCACCCTAACCCTCCCCTTGAAGGGGAGGGAGAAAATTAGTTTTTGCGAAGGCATCAAGCCTGATATTACGGGAAAAGAAATTCCCGGGAAATCCCATGAATCATTTCAGGTCAACGCTCACGGATGATGAAAGCGACGCATCCACCCCGGTCAAAATCATATCCCGGCAAGGGGAAGGGACTCAGGATGGGGCTCATTTCCATGCCAAGCGCGTGCTGATTCTCTTCGCCCATCCCCGTTTCGAAAAGTCCCGGGTTAACCGGGCGCTCCTCAGCGCCTTGCCCGCGTCTAACGAAATAACGCTACACGATCTCTACGAACTGTATCCCGATTACAATATTGATGTGGAGGCGGAAAAAGAATTGCTCCTCGCCCACGCTGTCCTCATCTGGCATCATCCGTTTTATATGTACAGCGCCCCGGCCATCCTGAAGCAATGGCTGGATCTGGTGCTGGAATACGGCTGGGGCCCTGGGGCGGGGGGGGGTTTCCTGAAAGACAAAAAAGCCCTCAACGTCATCACGACCCGCCGGGCA
>Ga0074199_1002524_pt1 | contig 10719 bp, 8 predicted proteins | sample EPASupsiteSAE347_FD_64528 | JGI IMG/M metagenome (GOLD analysis project Ga0074199, IMG submission 64528) | Bioremediated contaminated groundwater from EPA Superfund site, New Mexico - Sample SAE3-47 | ecosystem: Environmental > Aquatic > Deep subsurface > Groundwater > Contaminated ...
CGACCGAATCCACTATTAATGTATCATAGCCCCAGGCAGAACATTGGATTTTATATTGCCCGGCGGGTAAATTTCCAAAAATAAATTCTCTATCATTGGGATCAAGAATAATGCTGGCAAGTGACTTATTGGTCGCAGACTGGGACAAATCAACCTGAAAATAACTCATCAGGTCAGTCTGGCTTGGACTGACATAACCCTCAATTTTGTAGGTCGGCTTAGTATAAGCCAGTTTGATTGCATCAGCATAAACATATGTTCCGGTATCGGCAAATTGATCCGTAATTTTTAATAAAAAGTCTTCCGGTATTTCGAAAGTGCCAAGGTTTTTCCAACCCTCCGGTTGGTAAAACTGGTCAACAATGATCAAAGAATCTCCCAGGGTTGTCTTGAGATAACAATGGGCATCCCTGGCGTATTTATAATTGATAAGATGCATATCGACTGAATACTCTCCCGGAAAGAGAATAGATTGTTGCCACTGAACGTAATTATTTCCTGTGCCTCTTTTAATAAAACGAGCATTGCCTTTATAACAACTTGTCGACGTTTTAGTACCCCAATTTCCCTGGACTGTAAATCCAGTCGGATCTTCATTATCAAGAATTATCTCAATCTGAGCGTAACTCAAACTGCTGATCAATATTATTAGCGAAAAGATGCGTTTCATCATTTTATCCTCATAATTAATTATAATGTTGATTTAAATATCGTTAATAATTCAGCCTCGATTAATCCATTGGTTGCTAGTATTTGACGATCATATATCGAGAATTGAGAACCGTCCATATTTATTAATTTACCACCGGCCTCCCGAACAATCAATGCACCGGCGGCCACGTCCCACGCATTTATATCCAATTCCCAGAAAGCATCAAACCGGCTGCAGGCCGTGTAGCATAAATCAATTGCGGCTGAACCAGCCCGCCGGACGCCCTGTGTCAGAGGATAGATTTGTCGGAAAAAATCGAAATTGCGTTTGAAACTCACGTTCTCTTCATAGGGGAATCCGGTTGCCAGAAGACTCCCGGAGAGTTTTTCAATCCTGGAAACGCGAATGGGTTTACCATTCAGAAATGCGCCCTGATTTCTGAATGCCGAGAAAGTCTCACCGGTTAGCGGAACATGCACGATGCCCAGTAATAGTTCTTTTTGATATTCCAGGCCGATCGACACGGCAAAAAATGGGAAACCATGAACGAAGTTAGTCGTACCGTCGAGCGGATCGATGATCCATTTGAAATCGGATTGACCGGCAATAAACGGAGTCTCTTCCGAAAGGATCTGATGATCCGGGAAATGGTTGGCAATTGTGGTAATAATTACTTTTTCAGCCAGCCGGTCGGCTTCGGTAACTAAATTTATCCGCCCTTTATAGTCTATCTTCAAAGCAGTATTTACTTTTTGTCTGAGGATTTTACCGGCCTGCTGAGCGGCAGACAATGCCGTTTCCGACAATTCTTTTTGTACCTGCGGATCAATCATCAATTTTTAGCCTTATTTTGTATCTGCATCCACTCCCGGGTGGTATAATGGCGCCGATGGGTGTATTCGTGCGTATCTCTTGCAACGATACCAGACAGCAGTAGCACCGCGATCAGATTGGGAATAGCCATCAGACCGTTGGCAATATCACCGAAGCCCCAGACCAATTCCAACGATACAACGGCACCCAGGAAATGCAGGCCGACATATATCCATTTATAAAAGAAAACGCCGCGATCACCGAATAGATACTGAACGCCGCGGTCGCCGTAAAAATACCATGAAATTGCGGTCGAAATTGCGAATAAAAAGACGCTGATCGTCACTATATACCCACCCCAGTTTCCCATTGGACTAAGACCTTTTTGGAAAGCCCAGCCGGTCATGATCGAACCATTTTGCAGCATATTTCCCTGAAGGTAGACCGGCTCATTTTTTACTGCGGTTTTCATCAACCCGTTTTCATCGACCAAAATAGTCCCGGTGTACGGCTGACGGTTCACGACAATAATTGCACTGTCGGTAATACTGTGATTGCGGATAAATGTAATATCGCTCATGACTTTTCCATTAACGACCGGAAGGGACGTGCTTTTCAGGGCGTCACCTTTAATGACAGAATTTTGAGAAACACCAGCCTGATTAGAGACGATATTGATCGCGGCCTGGGAGTTGGCTAAAACAAGGTCTGGTTTTTTAGTATGCCAGACACCGGTCATGATGATTACCAGGCCGGTGATTGTACAGACTAAGATCGTATCGATAAACGGTCCAAGCATAGAATTGGCGCCTTCCTCGGGGGGTTCGTCGGTTTGAGCGACCGCGTGCAAAATCGGGGCGCTGCCCTGGCCGGCTTCATTGGAAAATAATCCGCGTTTAACACCCCACATCATCCCGAATAAAAATGTTGCACCTGCGAATCCACCAACTCCGGCCGTTGCCGTGAAGGCGTTATCCAGAATTAATTTGAAGCTGGCCGGAATGGCCCGGAAATTGATTCCCAGAATCACTAATCCGCCGATGAGGTAGAAGAGGCACATGAACGGCGCTAAAATGGAAGTAACCCGGCCGATGCGTTTGACTCCGCCGATAATTACGATTCCCACAACAGATGCCGAGATCAAACCTGTTATCCAGGTCGGAATGGCAAAATCGGCCCGCATTTGATCGGCCATCGTAAAAGCCTGGATCGTATTGCCGATACCGAGCGCCGCAATACCAGCCATGCTGGCAAACAGCGCCGCCATCCATTTCCATTTCCGGCCCAGACCTTTTTCGATATAGTACATCGGACCGCCGGAGTAGGAGCCGTTTTGGTTCTGTTTACGATATTTCACGGCGAGCATTGCTTCCGAGTATTTCAAAGCCATGCCAAGTGCGGCCGTGACCCACATCCAGAATAAAGCCCCCGGTCCGCCGTAATGTATGGCTGTGGCGACTCCGGCAATGTTGCCGATGCCCACCGTGGCCGACAAGACAGCCGAAATTGTCTGGAAGTGGTTAATATCGCCGGGTTCTCCGGGATTGTCGTATACGCCGAACATTACCTTCCAGGAATGAAAAAACAGGCGAATCTGCACGAACCTGGTTCGAATAGTCATTACCAATCCGGTAAACAGCAGTAGTATGACCATGAATGGGAAAAAATCCGGGGTGCTCCAGATCAGATTTGACAGATAACCAATTACTTCACGCGCTTTTTCCATGTCAGTCTCTCATATTTTCAATTTTTTTATTGGCCGAATAATAATGAAAAAGTTTCAATTAACCAATGGATAAGGTTGTTTTTCGTCGGGAAGTTTAATTAAATTCGGCCATGGGTTTGATAATGAATTCAGATGAATATTGGATGGATTTCGCGATCCGTGAAGCCGAAAAAGCCCTGGATACCGGCGAAATTCCGGTTGGCGCGATCGCCGTGTCATCCAATATAATCATCGGAAAAGGTTACAATCAACGCGAAGGATTGAAAGACCCGACCGCCCACGCCGAAATGCTGGCAATTACTTCCGCGGCAAATTTTCTGGATTCGTGGCGACTGGCGGACTGTACTTTATACGTAACCCTGGAACCCTGTCCGATGTGCACCGGCGCGATATTGAATGCCCGGATTCCACGGGTCGTGTTCGGGGCTTATGATAATGCCGCCGGAATGTGCGGTTCGGTCGAAAATCTCTGCGACCAAAACCTATTGAATCATAAAGCCCTGATCAAAGGCGGCGTCAAAGCCGAAGTCTGCCAGGCGTTGCTGGACGCATTTTTCCGTAAACTACGCACAGAAACAACTCTGAAGGAAGTACAATGAGCACATACCTGATTATCTTTATTTGCTGGCTGATTACGAGTATTTTAATATTTCTCGTTTATTTAAAAGTAAAAAAGACTGGTCAGATAAAAGCCGATCCGACTCTGGAAGCCTTAAAAGAGAAGATTATCGCCCTGGAATCGAAACTGAATGTCTTTCCGGATTTGTTGCAGTCCAAAACGGCCGATATCGTCCAGAAGCGTTTTACCGAATTCACCGACAATATCTCCGTGAAAAACCGCGAATTGATCGAAAAGTTCGGAAATTTCCAGATCGAGATTACAAAGTCGTTGAACGAAACCAGTAGGAAGCAGACCGAGGAATTCAGCCAGTTCAAAGAAACATTCAAAAAGGCCGTGACCGAGGATTTCGAGCGATTGACGAAAACCGTCGAAGCCAAACTTGATGCGATCAACACCAAAGTTCAGGAAAACCTCAACGAGGGATTCAAAAAAACCAACGAGACCTTCACGAGTGTGATCGAGCGCCTGGCGAAGATCGACGAAGCCCAGAAAAATATCGAGAGCCTTTCGACCAACGTGGTTTCATTACAGGAAATTCTGAGCGATAAAAAAAGTCGCGGTATTTTCGGTGAAGTGCAACTGAACCAGATTCTTTATGCTATTTTCGGCGATAAAAGCGATAAAATATATAAAATTCAACACACTCTGAGCAATGCGAAAACTGTTGATGCGATTCTGTTTTTACCCGATCCGATCGGCAATATCCCAATCGATGCCAAGTTCACGCTCGATAACTATAAACGCTCGATGGATAGAAGTCTGTCCGAAGCCGATCATAACGCGGCCACGAAACTCTTTAAGTCGGACGTGAAGAAGCAAATCGACGACATTGCCGATAAATACATCCTGCCGGGTGAAACCTCAAACCAGGCGATCATGTTTATACCGGCCGAAGCGGTCTTCGCCGAACTTTACGCCTATCATGATGACTTAGTGAAATACGCCCATAACCGGCGGGTCTGGATTACTTCGCCGACGACCTTTATGGCCGTTCTTAATACCGTCCAGCTCGTCCTGCGCGACATTGAACGCCGCAAATACGCCGATATTATTCAGCAGGAAATCATGAAACTGTCCGAGGAATTCCGCCGCTATCGCGATCGCTGGAATAAATTGTCTTCGCATATCGACACGATTCAGAAGGACGTTAAAGACATTCATACGACTTCACATAAAATTTCGACATCCTTCGATAAAATCGCGCAGGTCGATCTCGGTAATAAACCTGAACTCCCCCCGGAACAGGAAGTCAAATTGATCGACGTTGCCATTGACGAAGAGCCCGGAATCGATTAATTATGGATCTGCTTTCGATAATCCTGATTGCAGTCGGATTGGCAATGGACGCTTTCGCGGTATCGATCACTTGCGGTTTGACCATTCAGCGACCGAATCGATGGAAATACCTGAAAATCCCGCTGGCTTTCGGTGGCTTTCAGGCGCTTATGCCCGTGATTGGTTGGTTGGCCGGGCAGACTTTACAGAAGTACATCGTCAATTTCGATCACTGGATCGCATTCGGTTTGCTGGTCTATATCGGTGGGCACATGATCTATGAAGCGATAACCATCAAGGAATGTACCCCGGAAAGCGATCCATCCGGTAATCTGGTTTTGTTAAGTCTGTCGATTGCCACCAGCATCGATGCGCTGGCAGTCGGGGTTACTTTTGCTTTCCTGGAGATGAAGATAGTCATTCCGGTTATCATAATTGGTCTGATCACTTTTAGTATTTCGTTGATCGGGATTATTATAGGTAAGCGGGTTGGTTGTTATCTCGGTAAAAAAGTTGAGGTTTTCGGTGGAATCGTCCTGATCGGCATCGGTCTGAAAATATTAATCGGACATCTGCTGGCATAAATCGGAATTAAAATGACTTTTTCACGGTGTCGCGAAATCAAACATTTATTATTGACGGGAAAAACCCGCATTTTTGATTGTGACCGGTTGTTATTAAAAAACGATTTCGGAATCCTGAGATATATCCTGAAAGAATCAATTATCGTCAATAAACTGAAATTGCCGGAAAATACGGTGACGTATGGTTTTTACTGGCAGAACCGGCCGTATACTTTATATCGCTGGTTCGATCCGCAGGGCGTTCACCTGGGCGATTATTTCAATATTGCCGACAATGTTCATATCAGTCCGGAACAATTCGAGTGGCGCGATCTGATCGTAGACGTATTCATTTCACAGCAGGGGAGAGCGACTGTTCTCGATGAAGATGAATTGCCAGCCGACCTTGATATCGATCTTTCAGCCTGTATTCACCGGGCTACCGAACACATTATTCGGAATTACACTAACATTCTGAGTGAAGCGGGTCTGCTCGCAGACACACTATTTTAACCACGCAGAAATGCGAAAATAAAATTGGATTCATATGGACACAAAATATTCATTAAATTATTCCGGAAAGGTAAATGAAATATGAACAATAAGAATATGGTTACATCTTTTCCGAAAAGCAAAATTAACATCCTGTTACTGGAAAATATCCATACAACGGCGGAACGCATGTTCCGGGCAGAGGAATTTTACGTAGAAACATTATCCGGAAGCATCAGCCACGAGATGTTAAAAGAGAAGATCAGGGACATCTCGGTACTTGGCATCCGTTCAAAAACGATCGTTGATGCCGATATTCTGGAAAATGCCAGGCGTCTGCTGGCCATCGGGGCATTTTGCATCGGCACCAATCAGATCGATCTTAAAACCTGTTCACAAAAAGGCATTGCGGTTTTCAATGCTCCATTCAGCAATACGCGCAGTGTCGTGGAGTTGGCCATCGGCGAAATCATCATGCTGTTTCGCGGCGTCTATGAAAAGTGCCAGAAACTACATAACGGAGTGTGGGATAAGAGCGCCAGGAATAACTTTGAAGTGCGTGGAAAGAAACTCGGCATTATCGGTTACGGAAAGATCGGCTCGCAGTTATCCGTGTTGGCAGAAGCGATGGGCATGCAGGTGTTTTATTACGATGTCGTCGAAAAATTAGCGCTCGGCAATGCCAAAAAGTGCTTATCGCTGGATGAACTTCTGCAAACTGTCGATGTGGTTTCGTTACATGTTGACGGCCGTACAGAAAATTTTCATTTTATCGCTGCCGAACAATTTGAGAAGATGAAACCCGGAATGCTGTTGTTGAATATCAGTCGCGGTTTCATCGTGGACATTGAGGCGCTGATCGCCAACCTGAAAAATGGAAAGGTCAGAGGAGCCGCCATCGATGTTTTCCCTGAAGAACCTTTGAGCAATCAGGAGGTATTTCAGTCCGATTTATGTCATTTGCCGAATGTCATCATCACACCGCATATCGGCGGCAGTACCGAAGAAGCTCAGGAACACATTTCGCAATTCGTACCCTCGAAGATCATCGATTTCATTAATTCCGGCAGTACGATCCTGAGTGTGAACTTTCCAAACCTGCAATTGCCTGAATTTATCGATGCGCATCGTTTGATACATATCCACGCCAATGTCCCCGGAATTATGGCCCATATCAATCACATCCTGGCTAATAATAATATCAACATCGTCGGTCAATATCTTAAGACTAATGAAGAGATCGGCTATGTCATTACCGATATCGAGAAAGATTATGATCCAAAAGTTCTCGACGAAATGAAGAAAATTCCGAATACCATAAAATTCAGAATATTGTACTGAGATTGAACCTGTAAGTAGAGAGAATCAGATGTATCCATTTAAAGAAATCGAACAAAAATGGCAAAAATACTGGGAAGAGAATAAGACTTTTAAAGCCGAAGACATTTCCGATAAACCCAAATACTACGTTCTGGACATGTTTCCTTATCCGTCCGGCGCCGGTCTGCATGTCGGGCATCCGGAAGGATATATTGCCTCAGATATTGTCGCCCGTTATAAAAGAAAAAAAGGATTTAACGTTCTGCATCCGATGGGCTGGGATGCTTTTGGTCTGCCAGCCGAGAATTACGCTCTGCAAACCGGCACGCACCCGAAGATCACGACCGGAAAGAATATCGAAACATTCCGACGGCAGATCAAATCGTTCGGTTTCTCGTACGACTGGGATCGTGAAGTCAATACGACCGATCCGGAATATTATAAATGGACCCAATGGATCTTTCAGCAAATCTATAAAATGGGTTTGGCCTATCAGGCTGAGATTGCCGTCAACTGGTGTCCGGAATTAAAAACGGTTTTAGCCAATGAAGAGGTTATTGATGGTAAATCCGAACGCGGCGGACATCCCGTTATCCGCCAGCCGATGCGCCAGTGGATGCTTAAAATTACAGCCTACGCCGACCGGTTACTGGAAGATTTGGATTTAGTCGATTTTCCGGACAGCATTAAGGAGATGCAGCGCAACTGGATCGGCCGCTCGGAAGGCGCCGACGTCGATTTCAAAATTGATGGCTCAAGCGATACTTTAAGAGTTTTCACGACGAGACCGGATACGTTATTCGGGGCAACTTATATGGTCGTCGCGCCCGAACATCCGATCCTGAAAACTATGATTCCAACTGAATTTCAAAGCGCAGTTGAAGCTTATCAGAAACAATCTGCATCCAAAAGCGACCTGGACCGCACTGAACTTGCCAAAGAAAAGACCGGTGTCTTTACCGGCATTTATGCCATCAATCCGGTCAATGGACAGAAGATTCCGGTCTGGACTTCCGATTACGTTCTGATGTCTTACGGAACCGGCGCGATCATGGCTGTGCCCGGTCACGATCAGCGCGACTGGGAATTCGCTAAGAAGTTCGGCCTGGAGATTATCGAGGTCATTTCCGGGGGCGACATCACCAAAGAAGCTTATGTTGGCAATGGCGTGCTGGTCAATTCGCAGTTCTTAGACGGTTTGCATGTCGCTGATTCTCAGCGCAAAATCATTGATTGGTTAACTGAAAAGGGCATCGGCCAATCCAAAGTTCAGTACAAACTGCGCGACTGGGTTTTTTCGCGCCAGCGCTACTGGGGCGAACCTTTTCCGCTTTACTTTGACGATAATAATAATATTCACCTGATCGATGAATCGAAACTGCCTTTAGTATTGCCGCCACTCGAAAAATACGAACCGAGCGGCACCGGTGAATCACCCTTAGCCAATCTGCCGGAGTGGATTGATTTCATCGACCCGAACACCGGCCAGCATTGCCGCTACGAAACCAACACTATGCCGCAATGGGCGGGTTCTTGCTGGTATTATCTGCGTTATATCGATCCGTTCAATGCGAAAACATTTTGTGATAAGGACAAAGAGAAATACTGGATGGCAGTCGATCTGTATATCGGCGGGGCCGAGCACGCTGTATTACATCTGCTTTACGCTCGTTTCTGGCATAAAGTCTTATTCGATCTCGGATACGTCTCAACGCCCGAACCGTTCATGAAATTAGTCAACCAGGGCATGATCCTGGGCGAAGACGGCGAGAAAATGAGCAAATCGCGCGGCAATGTCATCAATCCGGATGAAGTCATCGGCAATTTCGGCGCGGACACATTCAGGATGTACGAAATGTTCATGGGACCGCTGACGCGCGTCAAACCCTGGAGCACTTCGAGTATCGATGGCGTATTCCGCTTTCTGAACCGGGTCTGGAATATCTTCATGACGGATGATGGTGCGATCAATCCTGATATTCAGAATGTTACGCCGGACTCGTCAACATTGTCTTTACTGCATAAAACGATCTTCAAAGTCACCGAAGACATCGAAAATCTGCGCTTCAATACGGCTATTTCCCAGATGATGATTTTCATCAACGAGATGATTAAACTGCCCGTAAAACCGCTGTCAGTGATGAAAACCTTTGTGCATTTGTTGAATCCGTTCGCGCCACACCTGACCGAACAGATCTGGAATCTTCTCGGCAACGAACAAAGTCTGGCTTACACAGACTGGCCGGCCTATGATCCGGATTTGATCATAGACGAACTCGTCACGATGGCGGTGCAGATCAACGGCAAAGTGCGCGGGACCTTTGATATCGCCCGCGATTCCATCGACCAGGACTGCATCGACAGCGCTATGCAGCTCGAAAATGTCAAGCGTCATATCGAAAACCTGACGATCGTTAAAACCGTCGTCATCAGGAATAAGATCGTCAGTATCGTTGTGAAGTAAGTAACTATCCCGAACGGATTACATCGATTTATATGCCGATTTATATTATTTTGAAACCGATTCCTTTTAGATATTCAAATGTCGGATCATAATGGTGTGACATGCGAGTAGAATCCTCGGAATCACCATTTGGAACAACAATTACCATTCCTTGTCGTGAACGTGTCAATAAGACACGATATGCGTTTTTGAGGTAATTCTGACGTTCGACTTTTTTAATTTTATTCCAGCGATGACCACAAAATGACCAATGTTCCCAGCCGTTTTTTGTATACCTCAAGTCGGCATCCCAGGTTATACAAGCCCAATCTAGTTCAAGTCCCTGGATGTCAAATTCAGTTGCGACATCTTCAAGGTAGTATGATGAGCGGACGTCTTCTTTTCCATCGAGAAACCAATGAATTGGATCCATTGGAGTTTTTACATCAATAGCATATGGTTTTAATCGCTCCGCTTGAGAAGAAACTATAATCCCATAACGTTCTGAACCACGTGCTTGGTTTCTAAGCCACTTTTTCGCCTTTGTCAAATCGCGGGTTATTACAATTGGGTAATTATCTCTAATTTTTTCTAAAGTACATCGTGCAGAATCGATACTCAAATCAAGGACTTGCTTAACGAGTAGTGAGACATGCTCGGCTCGGAAGGAACGCATGGAAACGGACAGATGTAAATGTTCGTTAAAATGAACATTTGAGCGGGTTTTTAAATTATTTAAAACTATCCCAGCCCCATATTCACTGTCTGTAAGCCGGGGGGAGATAAATATATACCAATTTGGAAATGAACGAT